>Ga0335070_10000961_pt1 | contig 33055 bp, 28 predicted proteins | sample Lox_Sample_13_FD_206722 | JGI IMG/M metagenome (GOLD analysis project Ga0335070, IMG submission 206722) | Soil microbial communities from Loxahatchee National Wildlife Refuge, Florida, United States - Lox_Sample_1.3 | ecosystem: Environmental > Terrestrial > Soil > Wetlands | place: USA... | reverse complement strand
GCGCCTCGAGCTTCTTCTGCTGCGCCTCCGGGTCGACGCCGTGCTCCGCGCGCTGTGCGTCGCGGAAGCGGCAGAACTCCTCGTACGCGTCGAGCTCGGGGCGGAGCTCCTGGACCACGAGCTCCACCATGATCGCGTCGTCGAGGAAGCCGAGCCCGGGGATCTGGTCCGGGATCAGGTCGCAGGGCTCGGCGAAGTAGGCGAGGGCCTGCACGACGCGCGCGCGATGCGCACCTTCGAGCCTCCACTCCTCGTCCTCCAGCATGCGCGTCAGCGCGTCGAGCTGCTGGATGCGGCTGGTGACGAAGTCCGGGAGGGACTGCTTCTGCATCTCGCGGGCCAGCCGACGGGCCGCGCCGAGGACCGCGCCCTCTCCGCGTCCCTGCATCTTGTCCCGCGCGTTCTGCATCACGTCGCGGAAGTACGCGAGGTCGGCGTCCGAGAGCTCGAAGGTGACCTTGATCGGCATCGCTTCTCCGTGCCGGGCCCGGGCGGCTCGTGTCCCCGGTGCTCGCGCGGCGCACACTCTAGCCCGATCGCGGCCCGGGAAGCAGGCGTTGTGAAGGGTTCCCGGCGCCGGTAGGTTTCGACGCGTCCCGAGCCGGACCGAGGAGTCGATGCGATGCCCGACCCGATGAACCTGCGATCCCAGCTGCTCGGCCAGCGCGCCCTGCTCGAGGGCAGGCTGCGCAGGATCCGCGCGGATCGAACCCACAGCGAGAGGCCGCCCGAGCGCCGCGCCGAGGATCGCGCCATCCAGGCCGAGAACGACGAGGTCCTCGACCGCCTCGATCGCACGGTGCAGGCCGAGCTCGATGCGATCGACGCGGCGCTCGAGCGCATGCGCCTCGGCCACTTCGGGCGCTGCGTGCGCTGCTCCCGCCCGATCCGGCCCGAGCGCCTGCGCGCGCTGCCGACGGCGGCCGAGTGCGGCGTCTGTGCTTCCGGCCCGGGCGGCGCCTAGGCGCCGCGCGGTGCGGCTCGCCGCGCGGAGGAGGATGCGATGGCCGACTTCCAGATGACCATCGACGGCAAGGCCGTCGCCAGCGATCAGACCTTCGGGGTGATCGACCCTTCGCAGGGCCGCGTGTTCGCGCAGGCCCCGGAGTGCAGCCGTACGCAGCTCGATGTCGCGATGGAGTCGGCGGCGCAGGCGTTCGCGACCTGGCGCCGCGACGAGGCGCTGCGACGCCAGGCGCTGCGCGCCTGCGCGGCGGCGCTGCGCGCCCGCGCCCCGGAGCTCGGCCGCACGCTCACGAAGGAGCAGGGCAAGCCGCTCGCCAAGGCGGTCGGCGAGTTCCTCGGCGCCGCAGCGTGGTTCGACATCACCGCGGGGCTCGAGATCCCCGTGGAGGTCGTGCAGGACGACGACGCCAAGCGCGTCGAGGTGCGCCGCCGCCCGCTCGGCGTGGTCGGCGCGATCACGCCGTGGAACTTCCCCGTGATCCTCGCGGTCTGGAAGATCGCCCCCGCGCTGCTCGCCGGGAACACCGTGGTGATCAAGCCCTCGCCCTTCACGCCGCTCTCCACGCTGGCCCTCGGCGAGGTGCTGCGCGAGGTGCTGCCGCCGGGCGTGCTGAACGTGATCTCCGGCGGCGACGCGCTCGGGGCGTGGATCTCGACGCACCCCGCGGTGCGCAAGGTCTCCTTCACCGGCTCCGTCGAGACCGGCAAGAAGGTGGCCGCCGCGGCGGCGCCCGATCTGAAGCGCATCACGCTCGAGCTCGGCGGCAACGACCCGGCCATCGTGCTCCCCGACGTCGCGCCCGCGCGGATCGCGGACCGACTCTTCTGGGGCGCATTCGAGAACTCCGGACAGGTGTGCAGCGCCATCAAGCGCGTGTACGTACACGAGGATCGCTATGCGGAGCTGCTCGCGGAGCTCGCGCAGCGGGCGCGCACGGTCGTGGTCGGCGACGGCCTCGAGCCGGGGACGCAGCTCGGGCCGATCAACAACCGCCCGCAGTTCGAGCGCGTCTGCGGACTCGTCGCCGACGCGGTGAAGGCCGGCGCGCGCGTGGCCGCCGGCGGCGGTCCCGCGGCTCGCGATGGCTACTTCTTCCAGCCGACCATCCTCGGCGACGTCGCCGAGGGCATGCGCATCGTGGACGAGGAGCAGTTCGGTCCGGCCCTGCCGGTGCTGACCTACCGCGACGTCGAGGAGGCCGTGGAGCGCGCCAACGCGACGATGTTCGGGCTGTCGGGCTCCGTGTGGTCCTCGGATCCGCAGCGGGCCGCCGAGATCGGCGCCAGGCTCGAGTGCGGCACCGTGTGGGTGAACCAGCACCTCGACATCCTGCCGACGGCGCCCTTCGGCGGCGCCAAGTGGTCGGGCATCGGCGTCGAGAACGGCCGCTGGGGTCTGCTCGGCTTCACGGAGACGCTCACCCTCGACATCGCGAAGAGCACGCCCGGCGCGTAGTGCCGGGCGCGCAGCGAGCCGCAGGCGAGCGGAGCATCAGAGGATCGACCCGGTCCGAATCATTTCGCGGTGGCCCGGGCCCGCAGCTCCTCGCTCGAGACGTAGCGCCCATCCTTCTTGAGCTCGCCCAGCACGTGCACGGGCCCGAGGACCTCGGCCAGGTACTCGGGCCCGCGGGCGGTCCCGATGAACCAGCCCGTCGGGCACATGGTCAGGATCTCGACGAAGGAGAAGCCCTGGCCCGCGAGCTGGGTCTCGAAGGCGCGGCGCAGCAGCCGCTTCGTGCGGGCCACGCCGGCCGCGTCGTGCACCGAGCCGCGCGCGGCGTAGGCCGTGCCGCCGAGCTGCGCGAGCAGGTCCCCGATCAGGATCGGGTAGCCGTGATAGGCGGCGTCGCGTCCCTCGAGCGAGTTCTTGGTGCGCTGTCCGAGCACGGTCGTGGCGGTCATGTGACCACCCGTCTCGCCGAAGACCCCGTTGTTGAGCAGCACGCAGGTCACGTTCTCGCCGCGCGCGGCCGTGTGCAGCACCTCCTGCAGGCCCTCGTTCACCATGTCGCCGTCGCCCTGCAGCGTGAAGATCAGCGCCTCCGGCCGCATGCGCTTGGCGCCGGTCGCGAGCGACGGCGCGCGGCCGTGCAGGGCCTGCACGACGTCCACGTCCATCAGCGGAGAGAGCGCGGTGTAGCAGCCGATGCCGACGATGCCGATCGCGCGCCGCGCGCAGCCGAGCTCGTCGATCGCCTCGAGCAGCATGCGCAGCGCCAGCGGCTCGCCGCAGCCGGGGCAGAGATCGTGGTCGACGCCCAGCTGGAGGGCGGGCTTCGCGGGCAGCGTCTCCCGCTCGCTCATGCGGACACCTCCCGTCCCGCGAGCGCACACTCGATGCGCGCGCGCACTTCCTCGGAGTCGAGCAGCGGTCCGATGCCGAAGCCGGCCGCGTCGGAGGAGATGCCTCCGATCGCGGCCACCGGCAGGCGGCCTTCGAGCGCGAGGCGCACGTCGTCGATCATCTGTCCGGCGTTCTGCTCGAGCACCGCGACGCGCCGTGCGCCGCTGCACGCGCGGCGCAGCGCCTCGGCGGGGAACGGCCACAGCGTGATCGGCCGGAACAGACCGACGCGCGCCGACTCGCCGCGCAGCTCGCGCACGGCGAGTCGCGCGAAGCGCGCGAGCGTGCCGAAGGCCACCACCACGAGCTCGCTGCCCTCCGGCACGTCCGCTTCCCAGCGCGGCTCGCGGCGCGCCATCGCGTCGTGCTTGGCCTGCAAGCGCTTCCAGAACGGCTCCGGCTCGATGCCCTTGATGCCCTTCGTCATGCCGAGGGGATTCACGCTGCGCGAGCGGCCGCTGCCACCGAGCGAGCCGTCCACGGCCCAGTCCTTCGGAGGCAGGGGAGGGAAGGTTTCGGGCGCGATCTCGACGGACTCGGCGGTGTGGGCGAGCAGGTAGTCGCCGTACACGACCACGGGATTGCGCCAGCGGTCGGCGAGATCGAAGGCGAGCTGGGTCAGGTGGACCGCCTCGGCGGCGTCGCGCGGCGCCAGCACGAGGTGGCGGTAGTCGCCGTGGCCGCCGCCGCGCGTGGCCTGGAAGTAGTCGCCCTGTCCGCGCGCCATGTTGAACAGCACCAGCGGGAGCTCCGCGCGGGTGATCTCCGCGAGCGATTCCTGCATCAGCGCGATGCCCTGTCCGGTCGAGCCCGTCGCCGCGCGCGCGCCGGTGGCGAGCGCGCCCCAGGCCATGCCGATGGCCTCGAGCTCGCTCTCGGCGTTGATGCACACTCCGCCTGCGGCGGGCAGCTTGCGGGCGAAGTGCTCGAGCAGCTCGGTGAAGGGCGTCATCGGGTAGCCCGCGAAGAAGCGGCAGCCCGCCGCCAGCGCCGCCTCGGCGATCGCCTCCGAGCCCTCCATCAGCGCGCGCGTCACGGCCGGGCCTCGCGCGGTCCGGCCGCGTCGTAGCGGTGGACCTCGAAGCAGAAGTCCGGGCAGACGAGCAGGCACGCGGCGCAGCCGGTGCAGCCCGGCAGCAGCTCGGGATAGGGGACGCCCAGCGCGTTGCGCTGCGTCGACATGCGCAGCACGCGCGGCGGACACGCGGGGATGCAGAGCTCGCAGCCCTTGCAGCGCTCGACCGCGATCTCCACCGAGCCGCGGGCCGCGGGCGCTCCGGCGCTCATGCGGCCTCCTCGATGTGCCACGCGGGCGCGGCGCCCGCCGGCGCCGACGCGAAGCCCGCGTCCAGTGCGCGCTCGTTCATCTCGACGTGCTGCCGCCGGTAGGACGGGACGCAATCGCGCATGGCCGAGCGCAGCGCTTCGAGGCCAACGATCCCCGTGATGCGCGCGAAGGCTCCGATCAGCACCATGGCCCCCGCGACGGGACTCCCGAGCTCGCTGGCTCGCTCCGTCGCCTCGACGTCGAACACGCGGCAGGCCGGGTCGAGCGGCTCCTCGAAGAGCGACGCGTTGCGCACCACCACCGCGCCGGGCCGCAGCTTGCGCCGCAGCGGCGCGAAGAACCGCGAGTGCATCGCCACGAGCGACCAGGCGCGCGACACGATCGGCGGCGACAGGATCGGCGCGTCCCCGATCACCAGCGCCGCGTCCGTGCTGCCGCCGCGCATCGTGCCGCCGTAGGTCCCGAGCAGCATCACCTCGCGGCCCTCGCACAGCGCGGCGCGCGCCAGCACCTGCGCGGCGAGCTGGACGCCCTGACCGCCGATTCCCGTGAGCAGCACCTCGCGCTCCATTTCGTCCGATCTCCGCTCGGCTCCGCCTCGCTGCGCGCGACGTACCGTCGCTTGCTTGCGACCTCAGTGTGCCGTGGCCGCGGCGGGCAGCGGCGCGCCGCGCAGCAGTCCGTGCAACGCGAACTCCACCAGGCGCTCCGCGGATGCGCGCGAGGGCGGCTTCGGATCCGCGAGCCGGGTCAGGAGCCAGCCCATGGCCTGGTGGTAGAGCGTCTCCGCGTCGCGCTCCGGATCGGCTTCGGGCAGCTCGCCGGCGTCGCGCGCCGCGCGGATCGCCTCGCGCACCAGCGCCGTGAGCTGCTCCTCCGACGCCGCCACCTCCTCGGGGAACGCCTCCGCCAGGCGGCCGCGCGCGAGCGCGAACGGCCGCGTCGCCGCCGCGGCTTCCGGGCTCAGCACCTGCTCGAGCATCCCGCGCATCCACTCGCGGACCCTGGCCAGCGGGCTCGCCGCGGCGGCCATGCGGTGCGCCAGGTAGCTGGCGAGGATGCGGACGCCCTCGTCGAGCACGGCCACCAGCAGCGCGTGCTTGCTGGGGAAGTGCCGATAGAACGCCTGGTTCGAGAGCCCGGCCTGGCGCACGATGTCGCCGACGCGCGGCTCGAGCACGCCCTCGCGCTCGATCAGCAGGAAGGCGGCCTCGATCAGGCGCCGGACCTCGTCTTCGTAGGCGGAGCGGCGCGGCGACAGCGCGCGTTCCACGGCGCGGTCCGCGGCGGAGCGCGCCGCGTCGGACCGCTGGGTGGGGGAGCCCCGCCTCGCGGTCCCGCTGCGGGCTTCGCTCGGGAGGCCGCTCCGGCCCCGGACGCCGCGGACTCTGCCGCCGCGCTGGTGTAGAACTTTATTCTTCAATTCCAGAATGATATTCTGATCGCGCCCATGCACGCAAGGGTCGAGCTGCGGGTCGGCGACGTGATCGGGCGCAACGCGCGCGCGCTGCCGGGCCGCCGGGCCGCCTCCCTCGCCGGCCGCTCGCTCAGCCACGGCGAGCTCGGCTCTGCGGCCGATCGCGTCGGCGCCGCGCTGCGCGCGCGCGGGGTCGCGCGCGGCGCGCGCGTGCTCGCCTTCGCGGACACCTCGCTCGAGGTGCTGGTGCTCTTCGCGGGCCTCGCGAAGCTCGGCGCCGTCTTCGCGCCGCTCGACGCGCGCCTCGGGCAGGGCGAAGCCGCGACACTCGCCGAGGTCGCCCGCCCGCACTGGATCGTCGCCGACGCGGCGCGGGCGGACGCGGCGCAGGCCGTTGCCGTCGCGACGGGCGCACAGCTCGCCGCGCTCGGCCGCCTGGACGCCGCGGAGCGCGGGAGCCTGCTGGCGCACGGGCCCGGCGCCCGGGAAATCGAAGAGCCGGAGCTGCGCGAGACCGATCCGCACGTGATGTTCTTCACCAGCGGCAGCACCGGGCGCCCCAAGGCCGTCGTGCTCTCGCACCGCGCCAGCTACCTGCGCAGCTTCCACGGGGTGTTCCGCGACGAGCCCGAGCGCTCCGTCTGCATGTTCCCGCTCTTCCACATGGCGGGCTTCACACTGGCGCTGTCGGCGTGGCAGACGGGCGGGGAGATCGCCCTGGTGGAAGAGGCCCGCGCCGAAGCGCTGCTCGAGGCCGTGCAGCGCACGCGCGCCAATCGGCTGTACTGCATTCCCTCGGTCTGGCACCGCATCCTCGCGGCCGACGCCTCGCGCTTCGACACCTCGAGCCTGCGCGCCGTCGACACGGGCACGTCGGCGACGCCGCCGGAGTTGATCCTCGCACTCAAGCAGCGCTTCCCCGGCGCCGCGACGCGCGTCTACTACGGCTCGACCGAGGTCGGCTCCGCGACGGCGCTCTCGGACGCGGACGTGCTGCGCAAGCCGGGCAGCGTGGGGCTGCCGTCGCCGGGCGTCGACGTCGAGCTCGACGCGAAGGGCGAGATCTGCGTGCGCAGCGCCTACCTGTTCGACGGCTACTTCGAGGATCCCGACGCGACCGCGGCGGCGCTGCAGGGCGGCTGGTTCCACACCGGCGATCTCGGCGAGCGGGACGGCGAGGGCTACCTCTCGGTGACGGGCCGCATCAAGGACGTGATCCGCACCGGGGGCGAGAGCGTGGCGCCCGCCGAGGTGGAGGCCGCGCTGGCGCGGCATCCGGACGTCGCGGAGATCGCAGTCGTCGGCGTGCCGGACCCCCAGTGGGGCGAGATCGTGTGCGCCGTCGTGGTCCCCGCGGCCGGAGCCACGCCGACGCTGGCCGCGCTGCAGCGGCACTGCGAGGGGTGCCTCGCGGCCTTCAAGAAGCCGCGCCGTCTCGAGCTGGTCGGCGCGCTGCCGCGGACCTCCGCCACGGGGCAGGTGCAGCGCGCGCTGCTCGTGCAGCGGCTCGCTGCGCCGCGCGCGGAGGGCGCATGAGCGCTCGCCCGCTGCGCGTGCTGACGCACATCCCGCTCCAGCTGCTCGGGCAGGTGGCGCGCGAGCTGCCCGAGGTCGAGCTGATCTTCGTGCCGATGCAGGGCGAGCCGTCGGCAGGAGTGACCGGCGAGGTGCTGCTCACCCATGCGAAGGGGAGCCCGAACCTCGAGCGTGTCGTCTCGCGCGGCGTGCGCTGGGTGCACACCTACGGGACCGGCGTCAACGACTTCCCATTCGAAGCGTTGGGCGAGCGCCCGCTCACCTGCTCGCGCGGAGCGTCCGCCGGACCCATCGCGGAGTGGGTGCTCGCCATGCTGCTCGCGGCGGAGAAGCGGCTCCCCGAGACCTGGATCCACGAGCCGCCGGCGCACTGGAGCATCGCCTCGCTCGGCGGGCTGCGCGGCCGCACGCTCGGGCTGGTCGGGCTCGGCGGCATCGGCGCGGCGGTGGCGCGCCTGGCGCAGGCCTTCGGCATGCGGGTGCTGGCATGCCGGCGCAGCGACGCCCCGAGCCCCGTCGCGGGCGTCGAGACGCTGCGCGAGCTCGGCCCGCTGCTCGCCGCGGCGGACCACCTCGTGCTCGCGGCGCCCGCCACGCGCGCGACCCGGCACTTGATCGACGCCCGCGCGCTCGCCGCGGCGAAGCCGGGCCTCCATCTCGTCAACGTGGCGCGTGGCGAGCTCGTCGACCACGAGGCGCTGCGCGCAGCGCTCGACGCGGGCAGCATCGGGCTCGCCTCGCTGGATTGCGTCGAGCCCGAGCCGCTGCCCGCCGGCCACTGGCTCTATACGCACCCGCGTGTGCGGCTCTCGCCCCACATCTCGTGGAGCGCGCCGGGCGCGCTGGGCGAGCTGGCGCTGCCCTTCGTCGAGAACCTGAAGCGCTACCTGGCGGGCGAGCCGCTCGCCGGGCTCGTCGACGTCGAGGCGGGCTACTAGCTCCGGGAGGATCGACATGGCCGGGGATCGGCGCGCGTTCGGACCCATCGCGGATCGCGTCCTGTTCGAGAACGAACGCGTGCGCATCTGGGAGCTGCGCATGCCGCCCGGGCAGCAGGGCCCGCTGCACCGCCACGAACTCGATCACATCCTCGTGCAGATCGACGGCGACCGCATGGCCGTGCTCCCGGAGCCCGACACGCAGGGTCCGTACAAGGAGTACCTCGAGGCGGACGTGGCGCCGGGCCAGTTCTTCTACGTGACGCGCGGCGGTGTGGAGATCGCGCGCAACGTCGGGCGGCGCACGTACCACGAGATCATCATCGAGTTGAAGGACCGCTGAGCCCCGCGAGCCGGCCGCCGCTCAGGGCAGCGGCTCCGGGTACAGGTACTCGCAGTCCTCGCGGTCCGGATCGCCGCGCCGCTCGCGGCAGAGGCACAGCGCCCGCCCGTCGCGGCGCGCGTCGGCCGCCTGGCGCAGCAACGCGTCGGCCTCGTCGGCGGCGGCGAGCCCTTCCTGGGGTCCGCCGCCGATGTTCTTGTGCATCACCCGGCGCGCCGCCGCCGTCGCTTCGCGCGCGCGCCGCGAGGTCGCCTCTTCCGCGCGCGCGAGCGCATCGAGCGCACTGCGCGAGGGCTCGGCGAGAATGGCCTCCCGACACAGGGGCGGGTCGTCCGGCGCGGGCGCCTCGCCGCGCGCGGGCCGGGGCGCGCCGCCCTGGACGAGCAGCACGAGCGCCGCGACGAGCGCGAGCTCCACGCGCGCGGACCGCGCCCTCACGCCCGCTCCACGCGCAGCGTCAGCCGGTCGACCGCCACGATTCGTACGGTCGCCCCCGACTCGACGGGCGCGTGCTCGCGCGCGACCTCCGCGCGCCACAGCTCCGAGCCGACCCGCACCCAGCCCTCCGGATCGAGCGGCCCGCGAGCGGTGCCGAGCGCGCCGACCAGCGAGCCGGTGCCGTCGGGCGCCGACGGCAGATAGCCGACGCGCAGCACCGGGTAGAGCGCGAAGTCCTTGGCGATCCACAGCGCGAGCAGGATCGCCGCCGTGCCCGCCTCCACCCGGCCCGCTCGCACGAACAGCGCCAGCAGCACCGAGGCGATCAGCCAGCCCGGGATCTCGAGCAGCACGTAGCGCGCGAAGGGGGACCGCAGCGCCGTGCTCATCGCCGGTAGCGCACCTCGAGGATCTCGAAGCAGGCGACTCCCTTGGGCCGCTCCACCTGGACCTCGTCGCCGACGCGGCGCCCGAGCAGCGCGCGGCCGACGGGAGAGTCCATGCTGATGTGGCCCGCCTCCACGTCGAACTCGTCGGGGCCGACGATCCGGTACACGAGCTCCTCGCCGTGGTCCTGCTCGACGACGCGCACCCATACGCCGAAGACCACGCGCCCGTCGCCGTGGCTCGGCGGCTCGACGACGCTGAGCTCCTCGAGGCGACGGTTCAGGAATTCGAGGCGGCTGTCGATCTCGCGCAGGCGGCGCTTGCCGTAGATGTACTCGGCGTTCTCGGAGCGATCGCCGAGGGCGGCCGCGTCGGCGACCTCGCGCGTCACGCGCGGACGCTCGACCGTCCACAGGCGGTCGTATTCCTCGCGCAGGCGCCGCGCGCCTTCGGGCGTGATGTAGCGCGAGCGTTGCGGCGCGCCGGGGCGGGTGCGGGACATGGGATTCCTCGTTTCCGGGCCGGCACAGGCTGCCTTATGCTCGGGCGCCCCGCCCGCCGCGGGGTCGCGGCGGCTTCTGCGGCCATCGGTCGCAGGGACGGGGGGCCCGATGCTGAAGCTCTACGACTACCTGGAATCCGGCAACGGCTACAAGGTGCGGCTGCTGCTCCACCAGCTCGGCATTCCCTACGAGCGCATCGAGCTCGACATCACACGCGGCGAGACGCGCACGCCGGAGTTCCTGCGCCTGAATCGCAACGGGCGCATCCCGCTGCTCGTGCTCGAGGACGGCACCTGTCTCGCCGAGTCGAACGCGATCCAGTTCTACCTGGCCGACGGCACGGCGCTGCTGCCCCAGGGCCGTCTCGCCCGCGCGCAGGTCCTCCAGTGGATGTTCTTCGAGCAGTACAGCCACGAGCCCTACATCGCCGTCGTGCGCTTCTGGGTGCACACGGGCGTGGCGGCGCAGCGCGCCGCGGAGGTCGAGACCCGGCGGCAGCGCGGCTACGACGCGCTCGCCGTGATGGAGGACCATCTCTCGCGGCGCGATTTCTTCGTCGAGAATCGCTACTCGATCGCGGACATCGCGCTCTACGCCTACACCCACGTGGCGGGCGAGGGCGGCTTCGATCTCGGAGGCCATCCCGCGGTGCGCACCTGGCTCGAGCGCGTGCGCTCGCAGCCGAGGCACATCCCGATCACGCAGGGCTGATCAGAGGGCGTGGGCGCCCGACCGGATCGCGGCGAAGATCTCGGCGGTGAGAGGCACGTAGGCGCCGGCCGCGTCGTCGCGCAGGTAGAGCGGGTCGCGGATCCGGCCCGGATCGAAGCCCTCGCGCGCGAGATCCACCTTGCGGATCTTGAAGGTGCCCGTGACCTCCTGCTCGGCCAGCAGGCGCACGAACAGCGGCATGGCGTAGCGCGGCAGGCCCCGCGCGTGGCGGAAGAATGCGGTGCCGTCGAAGGCGGCGCCGGGCGAGAGCACGAGCGCGGCCATGCCGGCGCGGCCGTCGGTCCCGGGCACCTCGACGCCGTAGACGTTCACCATGGCGATTCCATCGCAGCCCGAGAGCTGCTCGGCCACCTCCTGCGTGGAGACGTTCTCGCCCTTCCACCGGAAGGTGTCGCCGATGCGATCGATGAAGTAGAAGAAGCCGTCGCGGTCCTGGCGCAGGAGGTCCCCCGAGCGGAACCAGGCGTCGCCCGGGGCGAAGACGTCCCGCAGCACCTTGCGCTCCGTCGCCTCCTTCGACGTGTAGCCCTCGAAGCGGCCGGCCGGATCGTCGGGGTCGCTGGGGATGCGCCCGACGAGCTCGCCCACCTCGTCGGGGCCGCATTCGATGCACAGGCCCTCCGGGCCGCGGACGTGCGCGTCGGCATCGACGTCGTAGCGGACCAGCCGCGCGTTGGTGAAGACCTTCCACGGGAAGCGCCCGACCGAGCCCACCTTGTTTTCGAAGTTCATGATCGCGGCGTTGCCCTCGGTGGCGCCGTAGAACTCGCGGATCTCCGGGATGCCGAAGCGCTTCTGGAACGCCAGCCAGACGTCGGCGCGCAGGCCGTTGCCGATGATCGCGCGCACGGCGTGCTGGCGGTCGTCCGGCCGCGGGGGCTGGTGCAGCAGGTAGCGGCAGATCTCGCCGATGTACTGGAAGCAGGTCGCCTCGTAGCGGCGCACGTCGTCCCAGAACTGGCTGGCGCTGAAGCGGCGCCGCAGCGCGAGCGTCGCGCCGGCGGAGATCACCGACGAGACGAGCATCGCGCCGCCCGCCGAGTGGTAGAGGGGCAGCGCACAGTAGTGCACGTCTCGGGGGCGGAGCTTCAGGGCAAAGGCCGCGATGTCGCCCATGGTGAGGAAGCGCAGGTGGCTGAAGTGCGCCGCCTTCGGCAGGCCCGTCGTGCCGGAGGTGTAGATGTAGAAGAGGTCGTCGCCGCTCACGAGATCGGCGCGCAGCGCCGGATCGGGGTTGTCGTCCGGCTGCTCGACGACCGCCGCGTCGAAATCGTGTGCGCCGGACGGCCAGACGGGACGAGGCGTCTCCGCATCGTGCGCGACCCACACCTCGAGGTCCTGCGGCGCGTCGGAGCTCGCGCTCGCGAGGCGCTCGAGACACTCCTCGCCGACGACGAGATGCCGCGCGCCCGAGGTCGCGATCGCGTGGGCCAGCCCGCGGCCGGTCACGTGGGTGTTGACCAGCGCCGTCGTCACGCCGAGCTTCGCGAGCCCCGCCCAGGTGGCGATGTACTCGGGGCGGTTCTCCATGAGCAGCGCGACGACGTCGCCCCTGACCAGGCCCTGGCCGCGCGCCCAGTGCGCGACCTGGTTGGCGGTCGCGTTGAGCTCGCCGTAGCTCAGCTCGCGGTCGCGGTAGAGGAGGAAGGGATGGACCGGCCGGCGCCTCGCCTGCGCTTCGATGCGGTCGGCGACGCTCGCGCGGCCGTTCGGCTTGTGGGCCGTGAGCCGGGGAAGACCGGGGAGCAGGCGTGCCGCGAGCAGCAGGCGATCGAGCATTCGCGCGCAGCCTAACACGCCCCGTGGCCGAACAGGACATCCGCGGGGTGCGGGCGCGCGCGCAAGGTGTCGCGCAGGCGCACGCCGAGCGACGCGGCTCGCTCGGCGACGAGCTCGTTGTCGCGCGTCGCGACGATCGCCTCGGCGAGCCGCTCGGCGCACAGCCGGCGGCGAGGCAGTGCGGGCGGGCCGAGCCCCAGCAGGGCCACGCGATGCGCCCAGTGGAACTGGTCGAGGATGTGCGGCACGAGGATCTGCGGGACGCCCGCGCGCGCGGCCGTCGTGGTCGTTCCGGCGCCGCCGTGGTGCACGACGGCGGCGACCCGCGGGAAGAGCGCCGCGTGGGGCACGGAGCCCACCACCATCACATTCTCCGGCAGCGCGGCGTCGCCGAGCCCGGCCCAGCCGGCCGACAGCAGGGCGCGCGCGCCGGCCCGCTCGACCGCCTCGAGCACGAGGCGCGTCGAGGCGTCCGGATCCGGATCCGTCATGCTGCCGAAGCCGAGATACACGGGCGGCTCCCCGGCGCGCAGGAAGGCGTCGAGCTTCTCGGGCAGCGGCGTCTCCTCGTAGGGGTGCAGGCAGCCGACGACCTGCACCGCGCTCGTCAGGTCCTCGGGCGCGGGCGCGAGCATCTCCTCCGCGGCGAGGACGGGTGCGGCTCCGAGGAGCAGCCCATAGAGATCGCGCGGCGCGGGGGCGAGACCGAGCGTCCGGCGCTCGCCGTCGACGATCCCGCGCAGCGCGCCGCTGAAGAAGCACAGCGTGGCCCACCAGGCCAGGCGGTTCTGCCAGGGCCGCAGTGCCGCCACCGGGAGGAATGCGGGGGTCTGGTGCGGCGAGCGCAGCAGGGAAGGGCAGTAGGCGACGAAGCGGTGGCGCGCGCCGATCGCTTCGGCGACCGAAGCGGCGGCGAGCTGCGTGCCGGCGGAAACGAGCCAGTCGGCGCGCGGGACGGCCGCCGCGAGGCCCCGGAACTGCAGCTGCACGGCCTCGTGGAAGTAGCGCCGGACGGCGCGCAGCGACGCCACGGGACTGCCGTGCAGGAAGTCGGCCTCCTTCTCGAGGTAGGCGCGCACGTTCACCCCGACCGCGTGGAAGGGAACGCCCTGCGCCGCAGCGTCGTCGGCGAAATCGGGCGGCGCGCACAGCGCGACGTCGTGACCGCGCTCGAGCAGGCGCCTCGCGAGCGCGAGCATCGGATGGACGTCGCCGCGGGTTCCTTCGACTGCGATCGCGATGCGCACGGGAATCTCCCCGCCGGTGCATCGATCGGCGCGCGCGGCGGCTTGACCGGGCGGCGTGTCGCGCCGCGCGACGCGCGCGCGCCTGCGCCGGCAGGTCCGCCGCAGCGGCGCGGCAGCTCGCCCGAGCAAGGCGCCGCCCCGACTTGACGCCGCCTGCGCGCCGACGGGAGAATCGCCCGCGGGAGGTCCCCCGTGGACTACACGTGCATCCGCTACGAGCTGCGCGGCGACGTCGCGCTGATCACGCTGAACCGGCCCGACCGGCTGAACGCCTGGACGCCTCGCATGGCGCTGGAGCAGGTGGACGCGCTGGGGCGCGCGAACGCCGATCCCGCCGTGGGCGCCATCGTGATGACCGGCGCCGGCCGCGGCTTCTGCGCGGGCGCCGACATGCAGGACACCTTCCAGACGCGCCTCGCTGGTGTCGACCCGGGAGGCGACACCGCACACGGACAGGGCGGCATGCCGGCCCGCGTCGACTGGGTCGCGCTGCTGCGCGCCTCGAAGCCGCTGGTCGCCGCAGTGAACGGCGCGGCCGTCGGCGTCGGCCTCACCATGATCCTGCCCTTCGACGTCATCGTCGCGTCGGAGTCCGCGAAGTTCGGGATGTTCTTCATCCGCATGGGGATCGTGCCGGAGCTGGCGAGCACGCACTTCCTGGTGCAGCGCATGGGCTTCGGGCGCGCGAGCGAGATGTGCCTCTCCGGCCGCCTCCTCCCGGCGCAGGAGGCCTTCGCCTCGGGCCTCGCGGACCGGCTCGTGGCCCCCGAGGCCCTGCTGGACTCCGCGCTCGAGGTGGCGCGGGGCATGGGTGCGAATCCGGCACCGCAGCTGCGCATGATCAAGGAGCTGCTGACGCGCAACGCCTGCGAGACCGACCTCTCGGAGGCGCAGCGCCGCGAGACCCGCTACCTGCTCGAGTGCTACGAGACGCCCGAGCACGCCGAGGCCGTGCGCGCGTTCCTGGAGAAGCGGAAGCCCGTATTCGAGCGCGCGTAGCGATCAGCCTTCCCGCTGCCGCTTCTTCCACGCCGCGTGGTGCTCGCGGATGATCGCGAGGATCCCGGCGCCGTCCTCGACGCAGCGCGGAATCGCGAGGTCCTCGGGGCTGGCGAGCGGGAAGTCGGACCGCAGCAGATAGCGACGCGCCCAGTCGACCAGCTCGGCCCACATCGTTCCGGCCACGATCAGCGGCGTGTCGTGGAGCTTGCGCACCTGGAGCAGCTGCCAGATCAGCGACAGCTCGAGCAGCGTGCCGATGCCGCCGGGCACGACGACGAACGCGTCCGACACCAGCGCGAAGTGGTGGAGGCGCGTGAAGAACGTGCCGTGCTCGTAGGCCTGCTCGACGAACGTGTTGATCTCCTGCTCGAAGGGAAGCTCGACCCGGATGCCGAGGGACTTCGCTTGCGGATCTCCGATGCGCGCCCCCTCGTTCGCGGCCTGCATCAGGCCGGGGCCGCCGCCCGTGACGATGTCGCAGCCCAGCCGGGTGAGCTCGGCGGCCACGTCGCGGACCGCGGCGTACACCCAGTGGTCCCGCTCCACGCGCGCCGAGCCGAAGATCGTGACGCGGTAGTTCTTGCGCCGCGCCGGCCGCAGCCGGGTCAGGTCGTTGACCACGTGCCACAGGCCGAGGATCGAGCGCGACACCACGTCGACGACGGCGCGCTCGTCGCCGAGGCTCACGAAGCCCTCCGGCCCGCTCGCGGCGCCGGAGGCCGGCTGCTCCTCGTCGTCGTTCATCCCGGCCATCGCCACTCGTCCTCGGCGGGCAGATCGACGCCGTGCTCGTACGCGTAGGTGCGGCACTCGAGCTGCCGGTCGCGCAGCTTCTCCTTCACGTGCGCGCCCGCCACCAGCAGGCCCGGCACGCGGTCGATCGCGTCGATCGCGAGGCTGAAGCGGTCGATCTCGTTCTGGATGGCCAGCTCGAGCGGCGTGTTGATGTTGCCCTTCTCCTTGTAGCCGCGGACGTGCAGGTTGGAGTGGTTGGTGCGCCGATACGAGAGCCGGTGGATCAGCCACGGATAGCCATGGAAGTTGAAGATGATCGGCTTGTCCTTCGTGAACAGGCTGTCGAAGTCGCGGTCGGAGAGCCCGTGCGGGTGCTCGCTCGCGGGCGTGAGCTTGTAGAGGTCCACGACGTTGATGAAGCGGATCCGGAGCTTCGGGAAGTGCGCGCGCAGCAGGCAGACGGCGGCGAGCGCTTCCTTGGTGGGAATGTCTCCGCACGATGCCATCACCAGGTCGGGCTCCGCGTCCTGGTCGCTACACGCCCAGTCCCAGATGCCGATGCCCTTGGTGCAGTGCTTGATCGCGGCGTCCATGTCCATGTACTGGAGGTGCTTCTGCTTGTCGCACACGATCACGTTGATGTCGTCGCAGCTGCGCAGGCAATGGTTCGCCACCAAGAGCAGCGAGTTCGCGTCGGGCGGCAGGTAGATGCGCGTCACCTTCGGGCTCTTGTTCACGACGACGTCCAGGAAGCCCGGGTCCTGGTGCGTGAAGCCGTTGTGATCCTGGCGCCAGACGGTGGACGTGATCAGCAGGTTGAGCGACGAGATGGGCCTGCGCCAGGAGAGGTCCTCGGCGATGTCCAGCCACTTGGCGTGCTGGTTGAACATCGAGTCGATCACGTGGACGAAGGCCTCGTAGGTGGAGAAGAAGCCGTGCCGGCCCGTGAGGAGATAGCCCTCGAGCCAGCCTTCGAGCGTGTGCTCGGAGAGCACTTCCATCACGCGCCCGTCGGGGGCGAGCTCGCCGCCGTCGTCGTCCTCGGGCAACCGGTCCGCCAGCCACGTCTTCTTCGTCACCTCGTACACCGCGGAGAGTCGATTCGAGGCCGTCTCGTCGGGTCCGAAGACGCGGAAGTTGTCGGGGTTCCGCGCCAGGACGTCGCGCAGGAGCTGACCCAGCGGGCGCGTGTTCTCGAAGCCTTCCTGGCCGGGCTTCGGAACCGCGACGGCATAGTCGCGGAAGTCGGGCATGCGCAGCGCACGGCGCAGCACGCCGCCGTTGGCATGGGGGTTCGCGCTCATCCGCCGCGTGCCCGTCGGGGCGAGCTCGCGCAGCTCCGGGACCAGCCGGCCCGTCTCGTCGAACAGCTCCTCGGGTCGATAGCTGCGCAGCCACTGCTCGAGCTGCGCGAGGTGCGCCGGGTTCTCGCGCACCTGTCCCATCGGGACCTGATGCGAGCGCCAGTAGCCCTCGACCTTGTGTCCGTCGACCTGCTTGGGACCGGTCCAGCCCTTCGGAGTGCGCAGCACGATCATGGGCCAGCGCGGCCGCGCGGGGACGCCCGTGCGGCGCGCCTCCGCCTGGATGCGCCGGATCTCCAGCACGCAGTGCTCGAGCGTCGCGGCCATCGCCTGGTGCATCAGCGCGGGGTCCTCGCCCTCGACGAAGCAGGGCGTCCAGCCGTAGCCGCGGAAGAGCGCCTCGAGCTCCTCGTGCGAGATGCGCGCCAGGACGGTCGGGTTGTGGATCTTGTAGCCGTTCAGCATCAGGATCGGCAGCACGGCCCCGTCGCGGATCGGGTTCAGGAACTTGGTGGAGTGCCACGCCGCGGCGAGGGGCCCCGTCTCCGCCTCGCCGTCGCCCACGGCGACGGCGACGAGCAGGCCGGGGTTGTCGAAGGCCGCGCCGAAGGCGTGCGACACGCTGTAGCCGAGCTCGCCGCCCTCGTGGATCGAGCCGGGAGTCTCGGGCGTGCAGTGGCTGCCGATGCCGCCGGGGAAGGAGAACTCCTTGAAGAAGCGGCGTATGCCTTCGAGGTCGCAGCCCTTGTCCGGGTAGATCTCCCCGTAGGTTCCCTCGAGCCAGGTCGGCGCCAGCACGCCGGGCGCGCCGTGTCCGGGGCCGGCGAGGAAGATCGCGTCGAGGTCGTGCTTGCGGATCAGGCGGTTCAGGTGGAGGTAGGTGAAGGAGAGGCCGGGCGACGCACCCCAGTGTCCGAGCAGGCGCTTCTTCACGTGCTCGGGGCGCAGCGGGTCGCGCAGCAGCGGATTGTCCTGCAGGTAGATCATGCCCGCGGCGAGGTAGTTGCAGGCACGCCACCACGCGTGCAGCCGGCGCAGCTCCTCGTCTCCCAGCGGCTTCGGGTCGATCATCGTGCTGGTGCTCAAGGCGATCCTCCTCGTCGAGGTGACGAACATAGTGGACCGGAGAGGCAGTGCGCGCGTGCCGGATTTCGCACACTTCACCCGACGGAGTGTGGCGCTCTGGCCCAGAGGCTCGCCGCCCGGCGGCGGTTCGATACGCTGCGAGCGTCGTTCGAAGGAGGGGCACGCGATGGCGAACAACGTCGAGCGACTCTCGAGACTCGGTCAGAGCATCTGGCTCGACTACATCGAGCGGCGCATGCTCACCTCCGGCGAGCTCGATACACGCATCGGCGAGGGCCTGCTCGGCATGACCTCGAACCCGACGATCTTCGAGAAGGCGATCGGCGGGAGCGACGACTACGACGCCGCGCTGCGCCGCGTGGCCCGGTCGGGAGCGAGCGCCGAGCGCATCGCAGATTCCCTCTTCGTCGAGGACGTGGGCAGCGCGGCCGACCGCTTCCGCGGCGTGTTCGAGCGCACGGCCGGCGCGGACGGCTTCGTCAGCATCGAGGTGTCGCCGCGGCTCGCCCACGACGCGGAGGCCACCCTCGCCGACGCGCGCCGCCTGTGGAAGACGCTCGGCCGCCCCAACGTGATGATCAAGATCCCCGCCACGCGCGAAGGCATCCCCGTGATCGAGCAGGCGCTCGCCGAGGGCATCAACGTGAACGTGACGCTCATGTTCTCGATGGCGCACTACGAGGCGGTGGCAGAGGCCTACCTGCGCGCCGTCGAGCGGCGCGTGCGCGCGGGGCAGCCCGTCGACCGGCTCGCCTCGGTGGCCTCGTTCTTCGTGAGCCGGGTCGATGTGATGCTCGACGCCGAGCTCGCCGCGCTCGCGAAGAAGGGCGGCTCGGGCGCGCCGCGCGCCGCCGCGCTCCAGGGGAAGGCGGCGATCGCGAATTCGAAGCTCGTGTACCGGCGCTACGACGAGCTGTTCGGAGGCGCGCGCTTCGCGCCCCTCGCGGAGCGGGGCGCGCGGCGCCAGCGCGTGCTCTGGGCCAGCACCAGCACCAAGAACCCGGCGTACCCGGACACGCTCTACGTCGATACGCTGATCGGGCCGGGGACCGTCAACACCGTGCCGCTCGAGACCTGGGCGGCGATCCTCGATCACGCGCGCGTGGAGCGCAGCGTCGACGCCGACGTCGAGGGGAGCGCGCGCGTCGTCTCCGAGCTCGCGTCGCTGGGCTTCGACCTGGACGCCGTCGGCGAGCGCCTCTCCGACGAGGGCGTCGCGAAGTTCTCGAAGTCCTACGACGACCTGCTCTCGGTGATCGAGGACAAGCGCCGCAAGCTGGCGAGCTAGGCGCTCACCGCTCCTCCCGATCGATGCCGCGGCGCGGCCGCGAGCGCGTGGCACGCGAGGCCCGGCCTGCGATGATCCGGCGCCAAAGGAGCCTCGCATGGCGTCTGCTCGCAAGCCTTCCCTACGCGGCCGGAGTCTGGCCCGCGCCCTGTGGAGATTGATCCGCATCTACTGGGTCTCTCCCGACGCGAAGTGGGGAGCGCTGCTCCTCGCGGCCGCCGTGGCGCTGGAGCTCGGCACGGTGCGCGCGAGCGTGCTGGTCTCGCAGGCGCAGCGGCGCATGGTGGAGGGCCTCGAGAGCCGCGACCCGCAGGCGTTCGCCGTGGCGATCGGAAGCTTCGTCGGGCTGCTCCTGCTCTTCGTCTTCGTCTCCAACTACCGCGTCTACCTGCGCCAGCTGCTCGAGATCCGCTGGCGCCGCGGCCTCACCGCCGACTTCCTGAGCCGCTGGATCGACACGAAGGCGTATGGCCAGAGGCAGCTGCACGGCGGGGAGCTCGACAATCCGGATCAGCGCATCGCCGAGGACATCCGCGACTTCGTCGCGAGCGCGCTCGGCCTGTCGCTCTCGCTGCTCGCCGCGATCACCACGCTGGTGTCGTTCGGCGGACTCCTGTGGAGCCTCTCGGCCGGATGGCAGCTCCCGCTACGCGGGAGAACCCTCGCGATCCCCGGGCTGCTGCTCTGGGTGGCGATCGGCTTCGCCAGCTTCTCGATGTTCGTGACGCACCTGATGGGCCGGCGCCTGGTGCCCATCAACTTCGATCGCTTCCGCTTCGAGGCCGACTTCCGCTACGGCCTGGTGCGCTTCCGCGACCACGTCGAGCAGGTGGCGCTCTCCGGCGGCGAGGGGGTCGAGCGCCTCGGCGCGGTCGACCGCTTCCGCCGCGTCGTCGACATCTTCATCCAGCTCGTGCGCGCCGAGCGGAACCTCAACCTGCTCACCGGCAGCATCGGGCAGATGAACAGCATCGTGCCGATCCTGGTGGCGGCGCCCGCGTACTTCGCGAACCTGCTCACGCTCGGCATGATCGTGCAGACGCGCGTCGCCTACGATCAGGTGTCGGGCTCGCTCTCCTGGCTCGTGAACGCCTACCGGGAGATCGCCCGCTGGCGAGCGAACATCGAGCGCCTCGCCGCCTTCGAGGACGTGATGGACGCCACGGATCGCGAGCTCGAAGCCGCGGCGCTGAAGGTCGTGCCGGCTCCGGCGGGCGCGATCCGCCTCGCCGACGTGCGGCTCGAGACGCCGACGGGGCGCGTGCTCGTGGATCGCGCCGACGCGCAGCTCGCGGCCGGCGAGCGGGTGGCGATCGTGGGCGAAGCCGGCGCGGGCAAGACCACGCTGTTCCGCGCGCTCGCCGGCATCTGGCCGTTCGGCCAGGGCCGCGTGGAGCGGCCGCCGCGCCAGCGGATGCTGTTCGTGCCCCAGCAGGCGTACTTCCCGATCGGGACGCTGCGGGCCGCCGTGTCGTACCCGGACGCCGAGGGCACGTTCCCGGACTCGCGCATCGTCGAGGTGCTCGAGCTGCTCGGCCTCGGGTACCTGGCCCCGCAGATCGGCGAGGTCGCGCCGTGGGAGCAGCGCACGTCCGTCCACGAACAGCAGCTCCTCGCCATCGCGCGCGTGCTGCTGCACGAGCCCGACTGGGTGCTGCTCGACGAGGCCACCGCGGCTCTGGACGAGGCGAGCGAGCGCAAGCTCTACGAGCTGGTCCTGGCGAGACTTCCGCGCACGTCGGTCGTCTCGCTCGGGGCGCGTCCCGGCGTGCTGGAGCTGCTTCCGCGCCGCCTCGCGCTCACGGCGGGCGAGGACGGCAAGGTCGTGCTCCGCGCGGCCTGAGGCCGCCCGCGCCATTGCAGGCGCGGGAGCGAGCCGGAACACTCGGCGCGCATGCCCGCGACCGCAGACGTCGTGCTCTTCGGCGGCGAGCCGCAGGGCGCGCAGCCGTGGCGCGCGATCGCCGCCGGCGGATCGCGCGCGGCGATCGGGAGCGAGCCGGGGGCGAAGGGCGGGGCGCTGCGCTTCGACTTCGAGCTGGTGGGGCACGGCGCGTGGGCGATCGCGCGCCGCGAGATCGCGTTCGCGCTGCCCGCGCACTACGTCGCCACGCTGAGCCTGCGCGGAGACGCCTCTCCCGTCGAGCTCCAGCTCAAGCTCGTGGATCCCTCCGGGGCGAACGTGTGGTGGTGGCGGCGCCGCGACTTCACACCGCCTGCGGAGGCCGCGAAGATCGCGTTGCGGCGGGTGAGCCTCGAGTTCGCGTGGGGGCCGAAGAGCGGCGCCGACCCCGACCGGGTCGGTGCGGTGGAGCTGGCCGTGGCGTCCGACCGGGGCGCGCGCGGCACCTTCTGGATCGAGGATCTGCGCATCGAGGCGCGCGAGCCCGCCCCTGCGACGCTGGCTCCGCACGTCGTGCGCGCCTCGAGCTTCGCGGCGGGCTGCGAGCCCGAGCGCGTGCTCGAGCCCGCCGCGGAGACCGGCTGGCGGTCCGCAGCGGACGACCCGGCGCCCTGGCTCGAGCTCGACTTCGGCGCGCTGCGCGAGTGGGGCGGGCTCGCGCTCGACTTCGCGGGCGCCGAGAAGGCGCCCGCCTGCCGGCTGCTCGGCTCCGAGGACGGGTCGTGCTGGACGCCGCTCGCCGAGGAGCCCGCCGGCGCGCCCGCGCGGCGCTGGCTCCGAACCGGAGAAGCGGAATCCCGCTTCGCGCGCGTCGAGTGGAAGGTTCCGAACGTCGCGGTGAGTCGCGTCGCGGTCGTGCCGATCGAGCGCGCGGCATCCCCCGCGCGCTTCGCGGCTGCGGTGGCGCGGCGCTCGCCCCGCGGCCGCTATCCCCGCCACCTGCTCGGAGAGCACGCGTACTGGGCCCTGGTGGGCGGCGACGGAGACGAGGAGAAAGGGCTGCTCGGCGCCGACGGCGCGCTCGAGGTGGGCTTCGAAGGTTTCAGCCTCGAGCCGCTGCTCGCGACGGACGGACGCGTGTGCGGCTGGGCCGACGCCGAGGCGGAGTCGTCCCTCGCGGAGGGCTGCCTTCCGATCCCCTCCGTTCACTGGAACGTGTCGGGTCTGCGGCTCGACGCGACGGCCTTCGCCTCCGGTCCGCCGGGCGAGAGCGCGCTGGTCGCGATCTACACCGTGACGAACCCGGGCGCCGCGGAGCGCCGCGCACGCCTGCTGCTCGCGATCCGGCCATTCCAGGTGACGCCCGCGTGGCAGGCGCTGAACCTCGTGCCGGCGGTGTCGCCGATCGTCCGGCTCGTGCGCGAGGGCGCGCGGGTGCGCGTCAACGACGGGCGCGAGGTCGTCGCAGTGAGCGCGCCCGACGCCTTCGGCGCCGCCACCTCGGACGCGGGACTGAACGAGGTCTTCGAGGGCCGCTTCCCCGAGGCGCAGCGACTCGACGACCCGCTCGGGTTCGCCGAGGGCGTGCTGGCGTTCGAGCTGCGACTCGCTCCGGGAGCCAGCGAGCGCGTGGTGGTGGCGCTCGCGCTGCACCCGGCGACTCCGCCGCTCCCGGGCGGCCTCTCGCGCACGGACGCGGCCGCCTGGGGCGAGCAGCGTCTCGCGGAGGCGACCCGCGCCTGGCGCGAGCGGCTCGCGCGCATTCCGCTCGAGCTGCCGCCCGCCGCCGCGGACTTCGACCGGACCTTGCGCGCCTCGCTCGCGTGGATCCTCGTGAACCGCGAGGGCCCGCGCATCCAGCCCGGACCGCGCTGCTACCGGCGCTCGTGGATCCGCGACGGCGCGCTCTCGGGCGCGGCGCTCGCGGAGCTGGGCTTCGCCGACGTGCTGCGCGACTTCCTGCGCTGGTACGCGCCGTACCAGCTTCCGGACGGCCGCGTGCCCTGCGGCGTCGATCGCAAGGGCATCGACCGCGCCGTGGAGCACGACAGCCACGGCCAGCTCGTGTGGGGCGTCGTCGAGACCTGGCGTCTCACCGGTGACGCGGCGTTCCTGCGCGAGCTCTGGCCGCGCGTGCTGCGCGCGGTGGACGCCATCGCGGCCCTGCGCGCCGAGTGCACGGGCGAGGCGTTCCGCGGCGATCCGCGCTTCGGCCTGCTGCCCGAGTCGATCAGCCACGAGGGCTACGCGTCGAATCCCGTGCACTCGTACTGGGACGATTTCTTCGCCGTGCGCGCGTTCGCCGACGCGGCCGACGCAGCGGAGGCGCTGGGGGACCGCGCGGCCCGCGCGCGCATCGCGCCGCTGCGCGACGCGATGCGCCGCGATCTGCACGCCTCGATCGCCGCGGCGATGGCGCAGCACGCCATCGACTTCCTGCCCGGCTCCGTCGAGCTCGGCGACTTCGATCCGACGTCGAGCGCGATCGCGCTCGATCCCTGCGGCGAGGGAGACCGCCTCCCCGCTGCCGCGCTCGAGCGCACCTTCGAGCGCTACTGGCAGGAGCTCGAGGCGCGCCGCCGCGGGGAGCAGCGCAGCGACGCCTACACGCCCTACGAGATCCGCAACGCGGTGGCGCTGCTGCGCCTCGGCTGGAAGCAGCGCGCGCTCGAGCTGCTCGAGTGGCTGGTCGCCGACCAGCGCCCGACGGGCTGGCGCCAGTGGCCCGAGGTCACGACGCGCGATCCGCGCGCGCCGCGCTTCCTCGGCGATCTCCCGCACGGCTGGGTGGCGTCGAGCTTCCTGCGCAGCGTGCGCCGCCTGCTCGTCTACGAGCGCGACGCCGACGGCGCGCTGGTCGTCGCCGCGGGCATCCCCGAGGCGTGGCTGCGTTCCGGGGACGGCGTGCGGGCGCGCGGTCTTCCCACGCACTTCGGCGCGCTCGACCTCGCGCTGCGCGCGGCAGGCGACGACCGCATGCGCGCCTCGTTCGGAGGCGCGTGTCGTCCGCCGGGCGGCGTCGTGCTGGTGTCGCCATTCTCGCGCCCGCTGCGCGAGGCGCGCGTCGACGGCCGCACGGTGCCGGTCAGCGATCCACGCGAACTCGCGCTTCGCGAGCTCCCCGCCGAAGTCGAGCTCGCCTGCTGAGCGCGCGCTGCGAAGCGAGCGTCACGACCGCGTCTCGATCCGGCCGATCCCGCTCAGGTCGAGCGGCTGCGCCGGCTCGCCGGCCAGCTCCGTGAGGAAGAAGCTCACGACGGCGCGGCGCGCGACGACGCGGACGGTGCGCGAGTCTGCGCTGCCGCTGCGGCAGAGCCCGAGACCGAACGCGTCCGGATCGTCCATGAGCTGGACGTGGTCGGCGCCGAGCAACGTCAGCTCGAGCGTCCCCGGCGGCGCTGTCTCGAAGAAGCGCTCGTAGTTGTGGTCGCGGCTGGCGCAGATGTCCGCGGCCTTCCACGCCGCCTCCGCGCCGATCAGCAGCAGGGGCGCGCCGAGGCGCGCGAGCGCGCCGTCCACGGGCAGCTCGCCGCGGTCGTCGGGATCGATCGAGACGACGGCCCGGAAGCGCGGGTCTGCCGCCGCCGCCAGAACCGCCGCCTTTCCCCCCATGGAGTGCCCCGCGATGCCGAGGCGCTTCGGATCCGCGGCCTGATCGGCGACGAGCCAGTCGGCCATCTCGCTCGCGGCATCGACCATCTCCTGATCCGAGACGAAGGGCGAGAAGCGCGCGTGGACCGCGGTGAGGATCCCGCGCGAGGCGAGCGCGCGGGCGTAGCCCTCGTACTGGTCTTCCGGAGCGAGGTAGCCGGGCAGGAACACGACGGCGGGCAGCGGACCCGCCTCGCCCTCGGGCCGGTAGAGCGCCGCGTCGAAGCTCGAGCGGCGGCCCGACACCGAGATGCCGACCGCCTCGACCTGGAGCGGCCCGGGCCCGCCGAGGTCGCCGGACGCGAGCCCGCGCGCGTCGCGCCAGAGAGCGCCGTCGAGCCCCGGCCCGAGCGGACCGAGCCGCGCGCAGCCCGCCAGCGAGCCGAGCAGCGCGAGCACGAGCAGCGGGCGGCGAGCGCTCCGACGCGTGGAGACGACGCGCCCGACTGCGAAGCGAAGCTGCGGAAGCGAAGCGATCATGCCGGCTCGACCGCGCTCTTCCGACGAAGCGGCCCGCGCGCGATGCCGTGGGGGGATGGGTCGAGTGGCGCGAGAGTAGCGCCGGCCGCGTGGACTCGCGGGGCAGGCGAACGACGTCACCCGGCCGGGCCGAGCTCGACCTCGACCTCGTGCCCGGCCCCGTCGCGCGCGATCTCCCACACGGCGGCGCCGCCGACGGGAGCGAGCGCGCGTCCGTCGAGCCGCACCGCCACGACGCGCTCGCTGCAGGCGCGAGGGTTCTTCACGTGGATCGCGTAGTGCGTGCGGCCGTCGGGGAGGCGGTAGCGGATGCGGAACTCCCGCCAGGCGTCGGGGACGCAGGGCGCGAGCACGAGACGCCGGCCTTCCTCCATGCGCAGGCCGAGCACCGATTCGAGCGCCACGCGCAGCATCCAGCCCGACGATCCGGTGTACCACGTCCAGCCGCCGCGTCCGACGTGGGGCGGCACGGCGTACACGTCGGCGGCGACGGCGTACGGCTCCACCTGGTACACCGCGACCTCCTCGGGCGTACGCGCGTGGTTCACGGGCAGGATCATCTCGAGCAGCGCGAGCGCGCGCTCGCGTCGGCCCAGTGCCGCGCAGGCCCGCACGGCCCAGGTCGCGGCGTGCGTGTACTGCCCGCCGTTCTCGCGGATCCCCGGCACGTAGCCCTGGATGTAGCCCGGCGTCGGATCGCTCTTGTCGAAGGGCGGGGCCAGCAGCCGGATCAGGTTCCCCTCCGGCAGCACCAGCTCGCGCTCGAGCGCGTCGAGCGCCTGCTCGCAGCGGACGCGGGGCGCGGCGCCCGAGAGCGTCGCCCAGGCCTGGGGCAGCACGTCGATGCGACACTCGCGGGCGGTCGCCGTGCCGAGCGGAGTGCCGTCGTCGAAATACGCGCGGCGATACCAGCCGCCGTCCCAGGCGTTCTCTTCGACCGCGCGCGCGAGCTGCGCGCGATGCGCGGCGTAGCGCCGTGCGCGCGCCGCGTCGCCGCGCGCCGCACAGAGCGGCTCGAAGCCGCGCAGCACGTCGAACAGGAAGAACGCCATCCACACGCTCTCGCCGCGCCCCTCTGCGCCGACGAGGTTCATGCCGTCGTTCCAATCGCCTGTCCCCATCAGCGGGAGGCCGTGCGCGCCGACGGCGAGCGAGCGGTCGATCGCGCGGCAGCAGTGCTCGTAGACGCTCGCGCGCTCGGCAGCGGGGGCGGTCGGCAGGTACGCCTCGTGCTCGCGCGGCTCGAGGAGCCGCGCCGTGACGAAGCCGGCCGACTCGTCGAGCAGGCTGCGATCGCCCGTCGTCGCGACGTAGTGCGCCGTCACCCACGGCAGCCAGAGCAGGTCGTCCGAGAAGCGCGTGCGGGTGCCGCGGTCCTGGGGCGGGTGCCACCAGTGGAGCACGTCCCCCTCGGCGAACTGGTGCGCGGCGTGCAGCAGGATCTGCGCGCGCGTCAGGTCGGGGCGCGCATGCACGAGCGCGGCCGCATCCTGGAGCTGGTCGCGGTACCCGAACGCGCCCCCCGACTGGTAGAAGGCGGTGCGTCCCCAGATCCGGCAGGCGAGTGTCTGATACGCGAGCCAGCCGTTCACCATCAGGTCGAGCGAGGCGGAGGGCGTCTCGATCTCCACGGCGCGCAGGACCGTGTCCCAGTGCGCGCGCACGGACGCCAGCGCGGCGTCGAACGACCCGGGCGCGCCGAAGCGCAGGGCGAGCGCCTCGGCGTCCGCGGCGCTGCGCGCCTCGCCCAGCAGGAAGACGCAATCGGCGGAAGCCCCTGGGGCCAGCTCGAAGCGAAGCTGGTGCGCGAAGCACGCGTCGAGCCCGGCGCCGCTCCGGCCGTCGAGCGCCGCGTCCTCGGCGAGGGCGCGCGGCGCCTCGAGCGAGCCGCCCGGCCCGACGAAGCGGGCGCGGTCGGCGCTCGTGGAGCACTCCGCGGCGCCGCTCGATGCCGCGGACGCGAAGGCCACGCCGTCCGCGAAGACTCCGGCGAGGCCGTTCGTCGCGAGCAGCGTGCGGCGGTCGCTCGCGGGCCGCACGACGCTCGCGTGCGCGACGTCCTCCGGCAGCACGCCCAGCACGAGCCGCACGTACGAGAAGACCGAGAGCCGGCGCGCGCGGCCGGCTCGATTCGTGACACGCACCCGCGTCAGCTTCACCGGCGCGTCCGGCGCGACGAGGGTCTCGACCTCCTGCACGAGGCCGTGGCTCTCGTGGTGCCAGCTCGAGCGGCCGAAGCCGTGGCGCACCCGATAGGGGGCGCCGCCCGGCGTGGGTCCGGGCTGGGGCGACCAGAAGGTTCCGGCGTCCTCGTCGCGCAGCCAGAGCGCCTCGGCGTGCGGGTCGAGGATCGGGTCGTTCGACCAGGCGCTGAGGCGATGCTCCCGCGAGTTGCGGCTCCAGGTATTGGCGGCGCCCCGCTCGGAGACCAGCGCGCCGAACTCGGGGTTGGCGAGCACGTTGACCCACGGCATCGGCGGGAGCCCTCCCGCCTCCGGCGCGCCGGGCACGTCGATCACGTACTCGCGGCCGTCGCGGGAGAAGCCGCCCACGCCGTTCGCGAAGCGCAGCTCGCCGCCCGCGGCCGGGGCGGTCGCATGCGGATCGCGGCTCGCGCGGGCGCGCGGTGCGCGCAGCGGGGCCGGGGTCGTCGCGAGATCCGGCCAGCTCTCCCGCAGCACGAGGCGCGCGCAGGCGCGCGCCGAGTCGAAGAAGCGCGGATCGACGTCGGCGCCGGGCGCGGCGATCGCGTCGTGGCCGGCCGTCACACCACCGAGAGACAGTCCGCGCACCGCGAGACCGAGGCCGGACCAGTAGGAGATCGCGGCGCCGAGCTCGCGCGCCAGCGTCGCCGCCTGCGCGCTCTTCTCGATCACCACCAGCGGAGCGTCGGGCGGGATGCCGAAGATCCAGAGATCGTCCGGCTGCCCGCGCACGCGCTCGAACACCTCGCCCGGGGCGCGCAGCCCCCGCACGCCGCACAGCATCTGCGCCGCGAGAGCCTGCAGGTACGCGCCCTGCCCCTGCGTGAGGCCGCAGCGCGCCAGCTCGCCCTGAGCGCGGCGCTCCGCGCCGGCGCGCACCGACTCGAAGGCGCCGGGCGCGGCCATGCGCAGCGCGAGTCCGCGCAGCTCCGCTTCGCTCCCGGCGAGCGCCAGCACGCAGAGCAGCTCCGCGCTGGCACCGGGCGCGAGCTCGAATTCGCGCCGGCAGGACACCACAGGGTCGAGCACGTTGCCCGTGGTGCCCGAGAGCGTCGCGCCGGGATCCTGCGCGGCCGGGCGCTCCAGCGAGCGCCCGCGTCCGACGAAGCGCGCGCGGTCGGTCTCGAAGCTCGCCGCGCCGGGTCCGAAGAGCCCGTGTGCGAGCTGGAGCGGCTCGGGCTCGGGACCGCGCGGCCGGCGGCGCGCGAAGAGCAGCTCGAGGCGGGCCTCGAGGTGCGTCTGCACGAAGAGCTTCGAGAAGCCCGGATGGCCGGCGTGTCCGGCGGGATGATGGAGCACGACGCCCGCGTAGCTGGTCACGGAGAGGCGGCGCGCGCGCGGCGCCGTGTTGCGCAGCCGCAGCCGGCGCAGCTCGACGTGGCAGTCGGCGGCGACGGCGATCTCGCACGTCGCCTCGATGCCGCGCTCGTCCCGGCGGATGCGCAGCCAGCCGGGCCCGTCCTCCGCGACGCAGCGCTCCGGCGCGCCGGACACCGGTGCGGCCCCCACCGACCAGCTCGCGCCATCCTCCTCGTCGCGCAGGTACAGCAGCAGGCCCTCGCGGCCTTCGACGGGGTCCGGCGTCCAGCTCGTGACGCGGCGCCAGCCGAGCTGGGTGAACCCGGTCCCGTCCGCGCCGACGCAGCTCGTCAGCTCGCCGTTCGAGAGCAGGCGCGCGCAGGGGCCTTCGGCGGCGCGGGGCAGGAGCGGCGGAGACGCAACGGGCAGCGGCATCAGCACACCCCGCGCGCGCGCAGCGCCGTCAGGATCTCGCGGGTCGCGGGCGAGCGGTTCAGCGTGAAGAAGTGGATACCCGGCACGCCGCGCGCGAGCAGCTCCTCGCATTGCGCCGTCGCGTGGCGCACGCCGAGGCGGTGGACTGCCGCGTCGTCCCCGTCCGCTGCCTCGAGCTCCGCCAGGAAGCCGGCGGGAATGCGGTTGCCGTTCTGCGCGGCCATGCGCTTGATGCCCGGCACGCTGGTGACGGGCATGATGCCCGGCACGATCGGCACCTCGATGCCGGCCTCGCGCGCGCGCTCCACGTAGCGGAAGTAGTCCGCGTCGTCGAAGAACAGCTGCGTCACCAGGAACTCGCAGCCGGCGCGCACCTTCTGCGCCGCATGGCGGATCTCGCCGTCCCAGTCCTTCGAGTCGGGGTGCAGCTCGGGATGGGCCGCGCCGCCGACGCAGAAGCCGAAGCGGCGCGCGAAGGCGACCAGGTCCGAGCCGTGCGGGAATTCGCGCGGCGCGTCCGGGTCCGCGCCGGGCGGGAGGTCGCCGCGCAGGCCGAGCACGTTCTCGATGCCGTCGGCCCGCAGCTGACGCAGAACGGCGTCGACCTCCGCGCGCGTGTAGTCGATCGTCACGAGGTGGGCCACCGCCTCGATGCGGAGCTCGCGCTTGATGCGCGCCACGAGACCGAAGGTCAGCGGGCGGCGCGGCTTGTCGAGCGGGCAGGTGACCGACACGAAGTCGGGGGAGAGCGCGGCGAGCTCCGCGAGCGTGCGGAACAGGGCCTCGACGCCCTTCTCCGTCTTCGGCGGAAAGAACTCGAAAGAGAAGACGGGGCGCCCGCGACCGTAGAGCTCGGCGACACGCATGGCTGGGGTCCGCATCGAGGGAGGGGGAGTATACGAGGGTGGTTCTGGTACGGTACTGCGCACGCGTCCCGAGGAGGTCCGTCGCATGACCCGGATGAATCGCCAGTGGCGTCTCGCTCGGCGCCCGGTGGGCATGGTCAGCGAGTCCGATTTCGAGTACCGCGAGGAGCCGCTGCCGCGCATCGGCGAGGGCCAGGCGCTCGTGCGGAACCTGTACGTCTCCTTCGATCCGGCCATGCGCGGCTGGATGGAGGATCGCAAGAGCTACATCCCGCCCGTCGGCCTCGGCGAGGTGATGCGCGCGGGTTGTGTCGCACAGGTGGTGGAGTCGAAGGCGCCGGGCCTGGCGCCGGGCGACTTCGTGCAGGGCCTGTTCGGCTGGCAGGAGTGGGCGGTCGCGGGACAGGGACTGATGCAGGCCTCGAAGCTGCCGCCCGGCACGCCGCTCACCTGGCCCCTCGGCGTGCTCGGCATCACCGGCCTCACCGCCTACTTCGGCCTGCTCGATCTCGGCAAGCCGAAGGCCGGCGACACCGTGCTCGTGTCTGGCGCCGCGGGAGCGACCGGCTCGGTCGTCGCGCAGATCGCGAAGCACGTCGTCGGCTGCCGCGTGGTCGGCATCGCCGGAGGCCGCGAGAAGTGCGCGTGGCTCACGGGCGAGCTGCGCCTCGACGCCGCCATCGACTACAAGCGCGAGGACGTCACGCGTCGCATCGGCGAGCTGTGTCCCTCCGGCGTGAACGTCTACTTCGACAACGTCGGCGGCGAGATCCTCGACGCCGCGCTCGCGCACATCGCCGAGCGGGCGCGCGTCGTGCTCTGCGGCGGCATCTCCGGCTACAACGAGAAGGAGCCGCCGCCGGGTCCGCGCAACCTGATGAACCTGGTGATCCGGCGCGGGCGCATGGAGGGCTTCATCGTGCTCGACTACGCGCCGCGCTTCGCCGAGGGCGTGCGCGAGCTGACGGACTGGGTGAAGGCCGGGAAGATCGTGCACCGGGAAGACGTGCAGCACGGCATCGAGAACGCGCCGCGCACCTTCCTGCGGCTCTTCCGCGGCGAGAACATCGGCAAGCAGCTGCTCGAGCTGGCGGATCCCCCGATCCGCACCTGAGGGCGGCTCGCGCATCGCGCCGGCTTGCGCGCAGGAGTTGCGCATCGGCTGCGCATGCCACGGGTCGCACGCGAGGTAGCTCGCGACACGCGCGCTTCCCTTCCGGTCACGCACGGGTGTAGTGTGGCCGTGGGCAGAAGGACGTGGACGCGAGATGCGGTGGTGGCCTGCCCTGCTGCTGTGGATGCCGTTGGCGACGCTGGCGAGCGCCGATCCGCTCGACCTGCGCGACGCGCGCCCGCGCGCGATCTCGGTCGCCTTCGAGGTGTCGCCGACGGACCGCCCCGGGGAGCTCGACACCTCGTACTCCGAGGCGCTGCCGGCCTGGATCGAGCCGGACTCGGTGCCGGGGCGGATGCGCGTGAGCGTGCCCGGCGCGGCGATGGAGCGGCTGCTCGCCGACCAGGACCCGCTGCCCGGCAGCTTCAGCGACTACGTATGGATCTTCGACGTCGCCTCGGGCAACGTGCTCGAGGCGGGGTTCCGCGGGCGGCTGCGCCGCCCCGTCTCGATGGGCCTGCTGGCGATGCAGGTCGAGACGCAGATCGACGTGCGCGTCGGCACGCGCGACGCGATCGGCTTCCGCTCGCCTCGCGTCCGGCTCGGGCAGATCGTCGTCGAGACCTGTGAGCCCGGGACGCCCGACTGCACGCGAATGGAGCCGCACCCCTTCGACCCGCGCCGCGGCTACGTGAACGCAGTGGGGACGATCCGCGCGCACGCTCTCGCCGACCTCGGCGCCGTGACGTTCGCGCCCCTCGGCGAGGCCGTCTTCTCCGAGCTGCCGCGCGAGTCGGCGGTGAGCCTGGCGCGCTGACGCAAGGAGGCCGACTCGAGCAGTCGGCCGACGCGCAGCGAGGCGCAGCCGAGCGAAGTTCGACGACTAGCGCGGCGCGCTCTGCTTCGGCGGCCACGGGAAGAAGGCGCTGGTGCGCGCGGCATAGTCCGCGTAGCCGGGTCGGCGCCGCCGCAGGCCGCGCTCGAGCAGCGGCACGCCCGAGACGCGCAGCAGCAGCACGTTCATCAGCAGCGGCGCGGGGAACGTCCAGGGGCCGGCGGGCGTCGCGAGCGCGATCGCGAAGAGCCCCCACCAGACGCAGCAGTCGCCGAAGTAGTTGGGGTGGCGCGTGTAGCGCCAGAGACCGCGGTCCATCACCTGGCCGCGGCTCGCGGGGTCCGCCTTGAAGCGCGCGAGCTGCCAGTCTCCGACGGCCTCGAAGCCGAGCCCGACGGCGAAGAGCGCGGCGCCGACGGCGTCCCAGGGTCCGAGCGGACCGCCGGCGGAGACGTGCACGACCTGCACCGGCAGCGAGACGATCCACTGGAGCACGGCCTGGAGTCCGAACACGGTGCCGAGGCTGACCAGCCCGAAGCGCTCGCCGTGGCGCCGGCGCATCGCCTGGTAGCGATAGTCCTCTCCGGCGCCGCGACCCCGCCAGAACAGGTAGCCGCCGAGGCGCAGACCCCAGAGCCACACGAGCGCGAGCGAGAGCGCGCGGCGCGCCGGATCTCCGCCCGAGCCCGCCGCGCAGGCCACTGCGGCGATCAGGCCGAAGCCGGGGCCCCAGTAGATGTCGACGATGCTCGCGTCGCGGCGTCGGAGCGACACGACCCAGAGGGTCAGGAAGGCGGCGCAGACCGCGGCGGCGGTGGCGACGAAGACGCGGGGCATGCGGAGGCTCCGCCCGCGAGTGCGGGCCGCCCAGCGTATCACCGCGAGGCGCCCTTCCGTGCGTCGGGGCGGCCGCGGCTGGAGCTTGTCGGCGGCGGCCCCGGCCGCCACAATGGCCGCGTGAGCTGGATCGTCGCCGCCGCCCCGCACTCCGC
>Ga0335070_10000960_pt1 | contig 33099 bp, 23 predicted proteins | sample Lox_Sample_13_FD_206722 | JGI IMG/M metagenome (GOLD analysis project Ga0335070, IMG submission 206722) | Soil microbial communities from Loxahatchee National Wildlife Refuge, Florida, United States - Lox_Sample_1.3 | ecosystem: Environmental > Terrestrial > Soil > Wetlands | place: USA... | reverse complement strand
GCTCGAGGTCGGACTTGCGGATGTAGCCGCCGTTTCGCTGCATGTCTGCGTCGATCTCGTCGGCGATCGCGCCATGGTAGAAATCGGCGGCCCCCGAGGCGGCGATACGCCGCAGGGTGTTCGCGAGATCCGACGCGCAGTACACGTGGTCGACGTCCCACGTGTCGGTGAACCCCTTCAGGAGGAGATCGGCCACATACTCCTGGTGCCGCACCAGGAAACCGAGCGACTCGAGCTCCCCGTGAGAGCTGGGGTTCAGCGTGTAGCCGAAGTCCGCGATCTCGATCGCGGGCGCCACGACGTCCGCGAGGGGCTTGGTGCCGTAGTACTGGAGTGCGTACGCGAGCGCTGCGAGTGAGCCCGGCACCGCCGCCGACTTGTAGTCTTGCAGGTACCCCCTGTCGGCGTTCGCACGGAGCTCCTGGAGTTCGGTCGCGCGCGCCAGGCGCGGCACGTAGCACGAGCCGTCGATCGCGACGGTCTGGCCGTCCGCGCGGTAGATCAGTATGAACGTCTCCGCTCCCAGCCCCGAGGTCATCGGCTCGGTGACGCCGAGCGCGAACGCGGTGGCCACGGCGGCATCGACCGCGTTCCCGCCCGCCGCCAGGACCGCCGCCCCCGCCCGGGACGCCTGCTCCGAGCCGGAGACGACGACGCCGTTCGCCGAAGACACCTCCGCCGGCCACAGCTGCGAAGGGGACCGTTCGTACCCCGAGCGGACCGGGACCGCCGTCCGTCCCTCCTCGCCCCCCGCCTCGGGCTCCGCCGGGAACAGCGGGGAGGCGCTTCCAATCAGGGTCGCTACCAGGACGACCAGACGAAGCGACGACCGTCGCGTCATGTGATTTGCACCTCTCCCTTCGTTCCCATCGTACCCCGCGCGGGGCGGAGCACGCCTCCCTCTGGAGGACCGCTCACCACCGGCTCCGGCGGCGCAAGGTCGCGCGACACGCGGGGCGTCTCAGCGAGGCCTCGGCCTGTACGCGACCGTGGGGTAGCGGTCGCCGTCCTCGTACGACGGCACGCGGCACGCGACCTGATCGAAGCCGTCGGCGAGGAGCTCGCGCGCCTCGCTCACCCTGGGGAACAGCATCCTCGTGTCCCGCCCCCGGTAGCTGTCGAAGATCCGCGCCGCGTCGGGCGCCCACCCGAGATCGCGCATGAGCGCCTGCGGGTCGGGCACGTGCTCGCACCAGGCGTCCCAGATGTCGCCGAGCCGGACGCCGGCGGTGAGATCTCCGTGCAGAGCCATCGAGAGGCGCCAGTGCAGAAGGTCGAAGTTCGCGATCCGGCCCGCCCTCAGGTCGCCGAACACCGCGTGGAGCGGGTCGATCTGGTCCGGCCGGGCGAAGAGGCGGATGACGAGCACTCCGTCGCGCGTGATGACCCGGCGAAGCTCTCGCGGCAGGGAGGCGAAGTCCTCCGGGTACTTCTGGGAAGTCAGGATGCCGTCCCCGATGAGGAAGGCGCACGTTCCGTCGCCCAGGGGCATCGCCTTCCAGTCGGCGAGCGCGACGGCGACGTTCGGCGCGCGGTCCTTCGGGAAGACGTTCTGGATCATCGCGAGCGAGGAGTCGAGGGCCAGGAGGCTCGTCTCGGTCGGCCAGTGCAGCGTGGCGATCTCGGGGGTGACGCCGAGCAGGAGAGCGAGCCGCGAGGTGCGGCGTGCGTCCTCGAGCGTCTCGGTCGCGAGCGCCTGGAACAGCTCGAGATCCTGCGGCGCCGGGCGGAGCGGCGGATTGATCCTGCCCCACCTTCGTGACAGCTCCACCCACACGTCCTTCAGCGGGCTGGGTTGAAGGGGAGCACCCGAGCCCGGCCCGGACGGCGGCACCCGCTCGTGAACGCCGACGCGAAGTGCCGGCAGCAGGAACGGGACGCCGCTCTGCACGCGGTACGCCCACGCGCCGTCGTCGGTGGCGAGCCCACCCTCGAGCGGCTCGTCAACGGCGACACCGCACCTGTACCTGACCTCGCCCCGGTCGATGGCAGCGTTGAGCTCCTGGAGCTCGCGGTCGACCATGAGCCTGAGCGGACTGCGCGCGACTGGACAGCACAGCGACTCGAGATACCTGCCTACGACGTGCACCCGGCGCTCCCTCCGCACCGAAGATCCCCGGATTGTACCGCACGCTCCTCCCCCGGACGGATGCCGACGCGGAGCTCTCGCCCCGCCCCGCGCGCCGTGCGGGCCATCGGAAACTGCGGTGGGCGGGGTGCCGGACGTGTGGTACAAGGGACGTGGACGCGCCGGTGGCTCAATGGATAGAGCACCTGACTTCGGATCAGGCGGTTGGGGGTTCGAGTCCCTCCCGGCGCGCCACTGAAGGCGCCAGGCCCGCGCGGCCCCGGAGGGGGCAGGTTCCCGCGGTTCAGCGGCCGGGGTTGACCGCCTGGAACTCCGAGGCGAACCGCTCCGCGAGACTCTGGACGGTCTCCCGGACGGCGTCCGCGAGCGCTGAAGTTCCGGCCAACCCCGCCGCGCCGGCATCCCACGTGGTCGCGGCGAGGTGAAAGTCGGGGTTCCGCTCGAGCGTCACGTCCTGCCGCAGCTGGGCGCCGACGTAGAAGCTCACGAGCGGGACGCTCGAGCTCTTGAGAACCGAGAGGCGGAGGTACAGCCACGGCCGGCCCGGTGCGGTGTCCTCCGATGTCAGGACGCGGATCTGGTTCGCCCGCAGGTGCGACTGCACGTCGGCCTGGAGCTGGTCCGCGTTGAGTCCTGCGCTCCGCAGTTCGTCGGGCAGGGTCTCGATGACGACCTCCACGCCGGACAGCCCGCGCAGCGACCTCGCCTCGGACGGAGTCACCGCGATCAGGTCGCTCGACGCAGCGAGAGCGAGAACGAGGACGACGGCGAGGGGGATCACGCGGACTTTGCTCGAGACTGCCACGATCGGACCTCCTCCGGGAACGCCCGGGAGACCAACTCCACCGCATCTTCGGTCGTCATGTCAACGTCGGCGCGCCGCATCCACCGCGGGGCCGAATGGCGACTCTCGACGGTGAGGTAAGATCGCCGGGCGTGCTCGACGCCAGCTCGATCGGACTCGGGAACGGCTGCCGACCGGTACCCGTCCGGTCCGCGCACCGGCGCGGTCCCCCGCGCCTCGGGAGGAAACGTGGTTGAAGCCATCCGCACCTCGCTCCGCGAATCGAAGGCCGCCCGCTGGACGGCGCTCTCGGTCGTGGCGTTCACGATGATGTGCGGCTACTTCATCGGCGACGTGATGTCGCCGCTGAAGCCGCTGCTCGAGCAGCAGCTCGGGTGGAACAGCAACGAGTACGGGTTCTTCACGAGCGCCTACGGCTGGTTCAACGTGTTCCTGTTGATGCTGATCCTCGGCGGAATCGTCCTCGACAAGATGGGGATGCGCTTCACCGGGGTGACGTCGGCGCTCGTGATGATCGCGGGCACGGCGATCAAGTACTTCGCGCTCAGCACCCACGCGCTCGACGGAGCGACGCTGCTCGGGTGGAAGGCGCAGGTGATGGTCGCGGCGATCGGGTTCGCCGTCTTCGGCGTCGGTGTCGAGGTGGCCGGGATCACGTCCACCAAGATCATTGTGAAGTGGTTCAAGGGCAAGGAGATCGCCCTCGCGATGGGGCTCCAGCTCGCGACCGCCCGCGTGGGAACGGCGATCGCCCTGGGCGCGAGCCCGCTGCTCGCCGTCCACTTCAAGTCGGTCGCCGCGCCCGTCCTGCTCGGCCTCGTGTTCCTCTGCATCGGCCTCCTCTCGTTCCTGTGCTACTGCGTCATGGACCGGAGGCTCGACGCGTCGGAGGCCGCCGCGGGCGGGGCGGGCGGTGGCGACGACGCGTTCCGCCTCTCCGACATCGGCCTCATCATCCGCAACCGCGGGTTCTGGTACATCGCGAGCCTGTGCGTCCTCTTCTACTCGGCGGTGTTCCCGTTCCTGAAGTACGCGTCCGACCTGATGGTGCAGAAGTTCCACGTGCAGGCGAGCCTCGCCGGGATCATCCCGAGCGTTCTGCCGTTCGGGACGATCCTCCTCACGCCGCTGTTCGGGAACCTCTACGACCGCAAGGGCCGCGGTGCGACGATCATGATCCTCGGGTCATGCCTCCTGATCCTCGTCCACGCCCTGTTTACGCTTCCGTTCCTCACGTGGTGGCCCGCTGCGCTCGCTCTCACGGTCGTGCTGGGCGTCGGTTTCTCGCTCGTGCCGTCCGCGATGTGGCCCTCGGTGCCGAAGATCATCCCGGAGAAGCAACTCGGGACCGCGTACGCGCTCATCTTCTGGGTCCAGAACTGGGGGCTCATGGGCGTGCCCGCCCTCATCGGCTGGGTGCTGTACCGGTTCTGCGTCACCGGCCAGGCGGTCGTCGGCGGCCAGACCGTGGTCACGTACAACTACACCCTGCCGATGATGATCTTCACCGGCTTCGCCGTCTTGTCGCTGCTGTTCGCGTTCCTCCTCAAGGCCGAAGACAGGAAGAAGGGGTACGGCCTGGAGGCGCGCAATCTCTGATGCAGGTGGAAGTGTCGGGTCCGCGGTCGCCACGCGAGGTTGGCGCGGGTTGACGTCGGTGGAAGAATGCAACATGGAGCGCTCCTCCCCGGAGAGCAGGCCATGGCGGTCGCCATGACGACGGTCACCCGCTGGTATCCGCGTCGTCTCGTCGTCTGGAGCACGGCGCTCGCGGCGCTGGTGCTCGTGGTGGCGGGACTCGGCGTGATCCCGCACCAGAGGGAGGTGTTCGTCGCTCGGTGGCGCGATCAGCTGGTCGCCGTGGCCGACGACCGGTGCGCCGCCGTCGAGCGCTGGGTGTGGGAGAGGATCGGCGATGCGCGCGTGGTTGCGAGCTACCCCTCAGTGGTCGCGCTCGCGGGCGCCGGACCCGATGCGCCCGCGGGCCGGCCCGACGGCGGGGGGGCCGGTGCTCACCTCGCCAGCGTTCTCGCCTCCGTCGTCCGGACGTACGGGTACGTCGGCGCCCGTGTCGTCGCCGGCGACGGGCGCACGCTCGTGGTCGCGGGGGAGTCTCCCGCGGCGGAGCCCGGCGAGGCGGGCATCGTCCGCCGCTGCCTCACGACCCGGAGCGCGCTCTCGGTGTTCCGTCTCGCCGGCGGGCGGCCCGTCGTCGAGTTCGCCTCGCCCGTTCTCAGCGGCGGGCCGGCACCTCCGGTCGCGGTCGTCGTGCTCGTCGCGGACCCCGAGGACTGGCTGTTCCCGTTTCTCCGCCGTCAGGCCGTCGTTTCTTTGAGTGCGGAGACGCTGCTGGTACACCGGGAGGGTGAGCTCGTCGTCTACCTGACCCCGCTCCGGCACTCCGGCGCAGCGCCGCTGTCGCTCAGGCGCCCGGTGTCGACCTCCGGATTTGCCGCGGCCGCCGCGGTCTCGGGTACCACGGCGTTCGGCGAGTACGTGGACTACCGGGGCACCCCGGTGTTCGCGGTGATGCGCCGGGTGCACGACACCCCGTGGGCGATGGTGGTGAAGGTCGACCGCGAGGAGGTGCTGCGCCCGTTCCGCATGTGGCTCGCCGGCGCTGCGACGCTGGTTGCCGCTCTGGCCGGCGTCCTCGGGACGGTCGCCTACGGCGTCTGGCGGCGCCAGAGGCTCGTGTTCGACCTCGCGCTCGCGCGCAGTCAGGGGCGCGTTGCGGAGCTGGTCGATCAGGCGAACGACGCGGTCCTCTTCTTCTCGCGAACCGGCCGGATCCTCGACGCAAACCGTCGGGCCACCGAGATGTACGGGTACGCGAAGGAGGAGCTGAAGAACCTCTCGGTCGTGGACATCCGCAGCCCGGCGACCCGTTCCGGCGTGGCCGCCACACTGGAGGAGGTGGTTCGAGTGGGCGCCCGGACGTTCGAGACCGTCCACCGCAGGAAGGACGGCACGACGTTCCCGGTCGAGGCGAGCCTCCGCTACGTCGAGCGCGACGGCGACGACTCGATCATCGCGACGATCCGCGACATCAGCGACCGCAAGCGCGCCGAGGAGGCGCTCCGGGAGAGCGAGGAGGAGTTCCGCACCCTGGCCGACACGACGACGACCGGGATCGTGCTCCATGCGGGAGCGGAGATCCTCTACGCCAACCCCGCCGCGGCCAGGATTACGGGTTTCAGCGTGCAGGAGCTCCAGGCGATGCAGTTCTGGGAGCCGATCCATCCCGACGTGAGGGAGCTGGTCCGCGGCAGGGGGACGGCGCGCCTGGCGGGCGCAACCGGCCTCCCCACCCGGTACGAGACCAAGTTCCTCACGAAGGACGGCAAGACGCGCTGGGTCAACCTCACCTCCGGAGCGATCTCGCACAAGGGGAAGCCGGCCCTGATCGTGACGCTGTACGACATCACGGACGAGCGACGGCTGCGGGAGCTCCAGGCGGCGATCTACGAGATCTCCGAGGCCACGTCCACGAGCGCGACCCTCGAGGACCTGTTTCGCTCGATCCACGCGATCATCGGTCGCCTCATGGACGCGAGGAACTTCTACATCGCCCTGCGCGACCGCACCACCGGCCTCATCGACTTCCCGTACTTCGTGGACGAGCAGGACGAGGCGCAGCCCCCGCGCCCGCCGCGCCGCGGTCTGACCGAGTACGTCCTGCGGACCGCGAAGCCGCTGCTGGCCACGCCGGAGCGGTTCGAGGAGCTGTGCCACCTCGGCGAAGTGGAGAGCATCGGATCGCCCTCGATCGACTGGCTCGGCGTGCCGCTGATCGCGGGCGAGAGGCCGATAGGCGTGCTGGTGGTGCAGACGTACATGGAGGGTGTCCGGTACGGTGCCGACGACGAGGCGATTCTGACCTACGTCTCGCGCGAGGTGGCGCGGGCGATCGAACACAAGCGCGCGGAGGGGGCGCTCCGGGAGAGCGAGGAGCGCTACCGCCAGCTCGTCGAGCTGTCGCCGGACGCGGTCGCCGTCCACGCGGACGGCAGGATCGTGTTCGTGAACCCGGCCGCGGTCCGGCTGCTCGGAGCGACCGTCGGCGAGGAGCTCCTCGGCAAGCCGGTCCTGGACCTCGTCCACCCGGAGTTCCGTGACATCGTGCGCCGGCGCATCGGCACGATGCTCGGGGACGGGGTTGCGGTGCCGCTGCAGGAGGAGAAGCTCCTCGCCCTCGACGGAACGCCGCTCGACGTCGAGGTCGCGGCCGGGCCGCTGAGGTTCCAGGGCAAGCCTGCGGTGCTGGTCGCGTTCCGCGACCTGACGCAGCGCATCCGGCTCGAGGACCAGCTGCGCCAGTCGCAGAAGATGGAGGCGGTCGGGCGATTGGCGGGAGGGATCGCGCACGACTTCAACAACGTGCTGCAGGCGATGCTGTCGCGGACGGAGCTGCTCGGGAGCCACGCCGGCGACCCCGCGAGGGTGCGCACCTCGGCCGAGGAGCTCGCGCAGCACCTGCGCCGGGGCGCGGCGTTGACCAGGCAGCTCCTCCTGTTCTCGCGCCACGAGCCGGCCAAGGCCGAGTACCTCGACCTCAACGAGGTGGTCGGCACATCGTCGGACCTCCTCCGGCGGCTCATCCGGGAGAACGTCACGTTCTCGCTCGAGCTCGCGGGGGGCGCGCTCCCGGTGAGGGCCGACCGCAGCCAGCTCGATCAGGTCCTGATGAACCTGGCTGTCAACGCGTCGCACGCGATGCCCGAAGGGGGGCGCCTGGTCGTCCGGACGGGTCGTACGGAGCCCGATCGGGTGTGGTTCGAAACCGCGGACACCGGGCACGGGATCCCGGAGGAGATCCGGGAGCACATCTTCGAGCCGTTCTTCACCACCAAGGAGCGGGGCGGGGGGACCGGGCTCGGGCTCTCCGTCGTGCACGGGATCGTGACCCTTCACGGCGGCACGATCACCGTGTCGAGCCGCGTCGGGTCCGGAACGACGTTCAGGGTCGTCCTGCCCCGGGCGGAAGGCACGCCTCCTTCTCGGCTCGTGGACGGTCGGTCGTCCTCCGCCGGACTGCCGGCCGGACACGGCGCGCGCGTGCTCCTGGTCGAGGACGAGCACGCGGCGCGCGAGGCGCTCGCGGACATCCTGAACTCGCTCGACTACGCCGTCACGGCGGTCGAGAGCGGCGAGGACGCCTCGGCGCTCCCCCCCACCGCCCGGTTCGATGTGCTCCTGACGGACCTCATGCTCCCCGGGATGACAGGCTCACTTCTCGCCCACCAACTCCTGAAGCGGTGGCCGGCGTTAAAGGTCGTTGTGATGTCGGGGTACGCCGAGGACGACGCCCTCCGGGACGGCGTCGCGACCGGTGCGCTGCGGTTCCTCCAGAAGCCGTTCGACATGGCGACGCTCGCGCTCGAGTTGCACCGTGCGCTCAAGCCGCCTGTGGACGGCTGAGCCGGGACCGCCGCGCTCCGGCGTGCGGCGGCGATCCACTGAAGCTACTGCGCCTCGACGACCTTCCAGGTGGGGTCGGGATCGTACTCCTTGACGGCTGCCGCGAGTGCGGCGGTGTCGGGGCCGAGGTTCTTCTCGTACACCCGCCCCTGCTGATTCACGATGAACGTCATGATGCCCGAGCTTCCCCACTTGTCGGGGTAGGCGATCAGCGCGTACCCGGCGATCATGTTGCCGTTGATCACGTAGCTGAACTTGCCGCCGGGGGCGTGCGGCCCCTGCGCCTTGAGGATCCTGAAGAAGTAGCCGTGGTAGGGGGAGCGCTTGGTCGCCTCCGGAGGCTTGGGCATACCCGGGGAGTACCCCTCCTCCCGCGCCTCCGTGATCAGGCTGCCGAACGGGCTCGGGCTCCCGCCCTCCGGGACCTCCCAGTACAGCCCGTCGCGCTGCCCGGGCGTGCTGATGAACCGCTGCGCGTACACGGCGAGCCCGTCCTGAGACGTGTCGCGGGCCTCGGTGTAGTACTCCCACTGAGCCACCGCGTAGGCGCGACACGTCATGATCGCCGAGAGCTCGTTTCGCCCGATCCGCCGGTTGAGGATCTCCTCGAGCCCGGCCGCAGTGTCGAAGCGCCACTTGCGGCCGTCCTTGACGATCGGGATCGGCGACGGCCAGTGGTCCTCGCCGACCAGCAGCGTGTAGCTCGAGTCGCCCGCCTTCTCGAGCGTCGCGGACTTCGCGAGCCTCTCCGCGAACCCCTTGAGCGCGTTGGCGTCCTCGACGGCGTCGCCGGAGAGCAGCTTCTCGCGCTCGGGCCCGTAGATCGCAGTCAGCTGCTTCTGATCCCCGGCCTTCGCGGCCGCCACGAGCGCCTGCACCGCCGCCTCGGGAGTCGCAAAGAGCTTCTGCCGTGGCGCACTCGCGCCCGCGGTGCTCGCCGAGCCGATCCCGAGTGCACCGGCAAGAAGGGACCCGGCGACCGCAGCCACGTGGGATCGCCGGGAGCCCCGCCGGGAACCGACGCGATCGGCGGACGCAACCACGTTCTTCACCGGTGTGCCGTTCATGGCCGTTTCCTTTCGACGTTCTTCACGGGAGGATGCGGGGAAGGCGTCGCCTTCACGAGCATCCGGCTGGCCTGCCCGCGCACGCTCTCCTTGTGCGGGTCGAAACCGCCGTGCGACGGCGTGAACGCCGGCAGTCCCTCCACGTGAACGGGCGTCGGCGGCTTCGACACGTGGCCGCGGTACTCGTACAGCCTCGGGTCTGCCGTGTTGACGTTGCGGACGATGACCTTGTTGTGGACCGCCTCGACCCTCGCCGGGGGCGGCGGGTTGTACGTACCCTGAACCGGCGAGCGGAGGTTGTTGAAGTTGACGGTCCGGTGCACGTCGTCGTAGCGGTCGAGCGCGCGGTAGTTAACGCGCTCGCGGACCACGTTCCGGTTGACCACCACCGTGCGGTAGCTGGTGTTGACGTAGACGTTGGTGACGTGGATGAACGGCCGGCTGCGCTCCACCCACCCGCGCTCGTGCTCCCAGCCGTGGTAGAAGATCCGGTGCTCGCGCCAGTCGAAGTCGCAGTTCAGCCAGGCGCCAATGAAGAACCGGGCGCGGAAGAACAGCGGCGCGCGGAAGAAGAACACCAGCGCCGGGTCGTACACGGGGACGTACAGGTACTGCGGCTGCGCCGGCCAGAGCTCGATCTCGCCGCCCGACGTGACCACCTCCATCTCGGGCGTCGTCGCGAGATTCCCGGCTTGCTGTGCCTGCGCGCGGAGCCGTTGGACGGACGCCATGACGTCGGTGGACTGGTTCACGTACGCCTGGCCGAGCGCCGTGGTCCAGTCCAGCTTGTCGGCCATCATGTCGAGGACTTCCGGGTAGTGCGCGACGGCCTTCACGCTGACGTCCCACGGCTGCCCGTCGATGTCGTCCGGGTTGGGGTCGTCGCGGAGGAACCGCGACGCCTCGTCGATCTGGTCGGGGAACGTTGCGGCGAGCAGGACCTGCGCGAGGAGCGGATCCGGGTACAGGGCGATCGGCGCGAGGAGGTTGTCGAGCTGCTCGGCCGAGAACGGTTCGTACTCCGCGTCGTCCTGGGCCGACAACGGCGAGCCCAGGACCGAGAGCACCACGACGAGAGACACGGCCAAAGCGATTCGCATAGCGTCATCCCTCCGTGCTTCACGTCTCACACCCGGCAACCCGCCGGGAGCGCGCCCGCATTCCGCCCAAAGCGGGCCGCCGCGCCGCAGGCCGCGCGGCGCGGCGGAGCTTCGCGGCTCACCGTCACATCGTCAGCTTCAGGAGAGCGCCGTAGAGGTCGTGGAGGCCGGGATCCTGGAGTGCCCCGACCTGTAGGCCCGCCTGGTCGAAGACCTGCGACTTGCCGTCGTAGATAAGACAACGGTTGCCCCTCGCGTCGCGCTGCTCGAACCCCTTGTCGGGAAGGAACGCCCACTCACCCTGCAGCGGAAACACGAGCCGGTTGCCGGGCGGCGAGGGGCTCCGCTGGAAGTACATCCCGGACAACCCGCCCTGGGACTGAAAGTACTGGATCCCGCGCGGCGCGATCCCCCCGGGGAGCGGGCGGGGAACCCTCTCGAGGACGAGTGCGTTCGGCAACTTCGCCAGCACCTGGGGTGGGAGCTTGTACTTGGCCGCGGGCGGGTTCGCCCCGGTCGCCGTGACGGCCAGCACGGCCGCGACAAGCACGGCGGCAGATGCCGCCCGGATCCCGACCGCACGTTCCGGTGATCTCATCGTGTCTCCTTCCTCGCCGGGGAGCCTCACCCCGGACGATGCGAGAATCGGTCGCGGCCTTCGGCTCCGGACTGACTATCGGCGCCAACGGCCGCTCTGTCAACACGGCGCCCACACGGTACAACGCCCGTCGTGTGTCGGACCGCACGGGGAGCGCGCCGCCGGCATGCCACGGGACCCCGGAGCCGGCGTATCATCGAGCCGAACGGCCGCGAACTCGTGCCCTCGTGCGAAGGGGGTGCACCGTGACATCGAGGCGGGTGGTTCCTCTCCTGGTCGTGCTGGTCGCGGGCGGCGGGCTCCTGCTCGCGGCCGCCTGCTCACGCGCGCCGGCGGTCGTCCTCGACGGGATCTCGGCGCAGGTGGTGGCGGCACTCGAGCCCGGAATCGCCGAGCCGGCGCCGGACCTCGTGATCACCAGCATCCGCGACGGTGCGGTGGTGCCGGCGGACCTCGCGTTCCCGCTGGTCGAGTGGCGGAGCGAGCGCGAAGCCGACGCGTTCCTGCTCAGGCTTCGCTCGGGCCGGACCGCGCTCGACGTCGTGCTCAGGGGCAAGAGCTGGCGGCCGCGAGAGGGCGAGTTCGAGCGGTTCCTCGAGCGGGGCGAGGTCGTCGTCACCGTCTACCGGCTGGCCGCAGGCCATACCGACCGGAGCGGGCGGGTCCGGCTCGCCGTCGCGCGGCGGCGTCTCGGCCAGCGCATCGCGTTCCGCGTCGTGCAGCCGCTGTTCAACCCGGCGCTCCCGAACGAGCTCGTCGTGTGGGGGCCCGCGAAGCGCGCCCCGGAAACGGTTCTCCGGCTCGAGGGCACCTGTGTCGGGTGCCACGCCTACGCGGCCGGCTCCGTGTTTCTCAACCTCAAGAGGGGCGGCGAGCGGCGGCTCGCGGTCGTGCGACGGACCGGCACCTCGACGCGGGTCGTGACCCGTGATCTCGGGCAGTTCTCGTTCCTCGCCCCCTCGCCCGACGGCGACCACGCGGTGTTCGTCAACGCGCCGGCCGGGGATCTGGTCCTCCACGACACGCCCGTGGAGCCATTCGACTACCCGTACCGCGCCGGGGACATCTTCGTGCTCGACGCTCGCACCGGGCGCAGCGCCCCGCTCCCGGGAGCCGCGGACCCGGAGGTCGTGGAGGACATGCCGTCGTTCAGCCCCGACGGCAGTCGCGTCGTGTTCTCGAGGTACCGCTTCGACGCAACCCAGGGAGTGAATCGCGTCCCGTCGATGGAGCTCGCCGAAGTCCCGTTCAACGGCGGGCGGGGAGGCGACGCGAAGGCGGTCGCGGGCGCGTCAGGAGAGGGAACCTGGAACTACTTCGCTCGCTACACCCCCGATGGGAAGTGGATCTCGTTCTGCCGCGGCGACGCCTCTCGCGGCGTGTACGCGCGGCTCTCGAGCGACATCTGCCTGGTCCCGGCCGGGGGCGGAGAGGCGCGGCGGCTGCGGCTCAACGTCGAGGACGCCATGGACTCATGGCACTCGTGGTCCGCGGACTCGCACTGGCTGGCGTTCAGCTCCAACCGGGAGGGGAGCGGGATGACCGCGCTCTACCTCGCGTACGTGGACGACGACGGGATCGACTACCCGCCGGTCAAGCTCGTCGGGCTCGACGGGATGAAGGTCAACACGCCGCAGTTCGTCCCCGCCGGTCTCCCTCTCGACGGCGGCGCGGACCTCGCGGCGTCCGTGCGGGGCGTCTTCGCCGACCAGTAGCCGGCCGGCGCGCGCCTACTCGGCCCGGCGCGCGAGCGCCAGCCAGACCGCGACGGCCGTCAGGAGCGCGAGCACCGCCCCGAGTGTGGGCGACAGCGCAGGGATCGGCGGGACCTCCGTCACGGCGACGTTGTCGAGCGCCGGGCCGCGCGCCGATGTCTCCCTGCTCTCGAAGAGAAGCGTCGTGATGGCGCCGGTCGCGACGAACAGGTACGTCTCCCGCTGCCAACCCATCGACGAGCTGGAGTGGCCGGTCACGTCGAACGTGTAGTGCGACGTCGGGTTGCCGGTGGCGCCCACGTCGAGCCCCTTGACCGCGTTGCCGCACGTCGGGTTGCCGGCGAGGAAGAACATGACCTGGTACAGGCCGCCCGCCGTCGTGTCGAGCGTCTGCTCGATGTCGCCGGCGCGCCTCCCTGTTCGGATCGACCGCGCTGCTGCCTCGCCTAGCTCTTGGTGAGGGTGCAGAACCCGCCCGCCGTACCGCCGCCCTGCGCAGCGGTGAACGTGACCTCGTAGGCGATGTTCATCTGCTTGGCGGTCGCGTACCCGAAGAAGGTGACCTTGGCGATCGGCGAGCTCGACGGCGGCGTCGCCTGGCCGGTGATGATCCCTGCCGGTGTGATCGTGGCCGTCAGCGCTCCTGCGAACGCCGACTCGGAGTTGACGGCGATCCCGTCGGGGGTGAGCGTGGCGGCCTCGTTCTCGGGCGGAGGCGGGGAGCCGCCGAACACCGAGCCGGTGAGCGTCACGTTGAACTGCGCGGTGCGCGCCGGGACGTTCGGCGTGACGACGATGGTCGCCGTGCCGGTGCTGCCGAACGTGACGTTGTTCCACGCCCCGCTCCACGTGCCGGCCAGCTCCGTGGCCGAGAGGACGAGGCCGCGCACCTGGTCCGATGTGGTGGGGTCGCCGGTGACGTTGTCCACGAGCGAGCCGAACGCGATGATGGCGCCGTTCCCGGCGGTGACGCTCAGCCGCACGCGCTGGTTGGTGCCGAGCGGCGCGCCGATGTCGGTGATCGACGGCTGGATCGCCTCGAACGGCAGCAGCTGGTACGTCTTGGTCCCGAGGACGTTGCCCGTGGTGTCGAGCACCTCCGCCTGGACGGTGCACGACTGGCCGATCTCCTCGACGACGCCGAAGTTGCTGCGCCAGGCCGCGCTCGAGTCCTGCGCCAACCCGGCCACGAACGTGCTCTTGCCGGAGGGGATCCCGCTCTCGAACGCGATCCCCGCGAGGTCCTGCCCTGCGCCGCCTGTTCCCTTGGTGGTGTGGACGTTCGAATCGTAGGTGCGGGCGAACGCGACGATGGGGATGTTCGAACGCAGCCGAAGCGCGCCGAAGACGCCGTCGAGATGGAAGCTATCGTTGAAGATGTCGGTGAACTGCTCGCTCGCGTTGGGGCCGACGCTCACGTTCACCGTGGCGGGAGAGGTGTTCGACTGGCCCCGCTTCAGGAACGCGATCTCGACCTGGGCGGAGTCGGTCGTTGAGGGGTTGGTGATCCACACGGAGGTCCGCCACTCGGCGCACACGCCGCCGGGGCAAGCGCCCTGGCCGCGGCCGACCGACACGAGGAACAGCTCCGTGGCCTCCTGAAGCGCGAACGCCGCCGTCGCCGAAAGCGCCACGCACACCACGATCATCACCGCCTTGAGGTTCATCGGGTTCCCTCCCTTTCGCTGCCTGACATCTTGGAAGTTGAAACCCGGTCGCGTCTATTCCGCCGGGAGACAACCACGTCGGCGTGGCTCTGGACCTCCCGAACGGGCCGGGCGATAATCCGCCCTCGTGGGCCCGCACGCCCCGCGGGGTGCCCGAAGACCTCGCGGGGCGCGACGCTCGGGCGGACCCGTCAATCCCCATCGCGAGGAGGCGTGCGACGTTCCCGAACCGCGTGACAGTTCCGGCAGCCGCGCTGCTCTGTACGAGCGCGTTGTGCCTGGCTCAGAGCAACTCCGGCTACCAGGTCATCGTCAGCCAGGACAACCCGGCGGACACGCTCTCGGCCCCTGAGGTGTCGGACATCTTCCTGAAGAAGACGGTGCGCTGGCCGGCCGGTGCGGCGATCGAGCCCGTGGATCTCTCGGGCGAGCCCGAGGTACGCGAGGCGTTCTCGCAGCAGATCCACCAGCGGACGACCGCCAACGTCAAGAGCTTCTGGAACCGGGAGGTGTTCTCCGGACACGCGGTCCCACCGCTGGAACTCGCCGGCTCACACGAGGTCGCGCAGTTCGTCGCGAGCCACACCGGCGCCATCGGCTACGTCGCTGGCGGCAGTACCCCCGAGGGCGTCAAGGTCGTCGGCATCGTCATCCCGCCGAGGGTGACCCGCCGCGTGGACCCCCAGTACCCGGCGTCCGCCGCCTCGGCCCGCCTCACCGGCGACGTGGTCCTCTCCGTCGAGGTCGACGAGAACGGTCAGATCTCCAGGACCGGCGTGGTCAAGGAGCTGCCGATGGGGCTGACCCGCGAGGCGCAACGGGCGGTCGAGAAGTGGGGGTTCGAGCCGGCGACTCTGAACGGGAAGCCGGTACGGCAAGCGATCGAGGTGCTGGTCCACTTCGCGCCGCCGAGGAAGTAGCTGCTCCCGAGGCTGCGCGCGCGGCCGGGGCCCGGCCGGGCGGCGGCGTCCCTCAGGGCCGGCCGAACAGGCCCGCGACCAGATCGAGCTGGAGCCCGTCGATGATCCACGCCGTACCCGGGAGGTCCCGATACCGGCGTCGGTGGCCACCCCCCTTGCGCCGAACGGTGACCGTCCGCGTCGCCCAGGCGTCGATCGAGCCCGCCTCGCCCGGCGCGCTCTCCTCGACCGTCGCCTCGAAGTCCTCGGGGGAGTACCCGTGTGCGATCAGCACGTGGTCCATGGCCTCCCGCTCGTGTCCCGGGATCGCCTTCATCGACTGCAGCCTCCGCGCCGGACCCCGGCCGACGCCGTTCGAGCGCTTGAGCGCGCGCCCGCACCGGGGACGAATGGCGTCGGCGCCAGTCTACCGCGCCCCGCGGTGGCGGAGCCGACGGCCGAGCCGGCTCGACGGCTGGGCACCGCCCGGTCCCGGCGATTCCCCGGCGGACAGGGGCGCCGGAGCGCTACGGCCCGACCCGGCGGAGGTGACGGCGGAGCCGCGCGGGCGGCGGCGTCACCGTCGTCGTGTACACACCCGCCGCCGTCCCGGCGTAGAGGACGTTCGGGTTCCCCCCGTCGAACGCGATGGAGGTGACGGTCAGGCTTCCGAGGCCGTCCCCCATCCACTGCCACGTCGCGCCCGCGTCGGTCGAGCGGAACACCCCGCCGCCCTGAGTGCCCGCGTACACGGTCGAGCGCTCGGCAGGGTCGATCGCCAGGCTCAGGATGCTGAGCGTCACGATCCGGCCGCCGGTGGCGCTCCAGTGCTGGCCGCCGTCGAGCGTCCTGTAGACGCCGGCGGGAGACCCGCTGGTATTCGACATGCCGACGTAGACCATCGCCGGCACCGCCGGATCGACCGCGAACGAGCCGGGGAACGGCAGGGGAGGGACGGGCAGGCCGGTGTTGACGGGACTCCACGCGGCTCCCCCGGTCGTCGTCTTGAAGACCCCAAGATGCCCGGTCGCGAGGTACGCCACGTCGGCGCTCGTGGGATCGACGGCCACAGCGACCGTCGCCGGCGTCGGCGAGGTGTCGCCGATCCCCGAGTTGGCGGCCGTCCAGCTGGTTCCGCCGTCGGTGCTCTTGAACACGCCGTTGAGCTCGGTCGCCGCGTAGACGCTCCAGGGGTTCGCGGGCGAGAGGCCGAGGCCGACGACCTGCCCGGAGACGGCGGCGCCTGGAGCGGACGGGTTGGACCAGGTCGCACCCCCGTCGGTGGTCTTCATGACCGCGTTGGCCGCGCCGGCGTACACGGTGCCCGGTCTGCTCGGGTCGAGCGCAAGCGCGTTGGCCGCGCCGATCCCGCTCGCCGACCACGTGACGCCGCCGTCGGTCGTCTTCAGGACCCACTGGTCCTCGGTGGCCGCGTACACCGTCTTCGCCGAGTTCGGGTCGGTGACCATCGCGTTGACGTAGACGCCCACGAGTCCGGTGCTCGACAGCGACCAGCTCGACCCGCCGTCGGCGCTCACCAGCACGCCTCCGCCGCCGAGCCCGGCCAGGAACCTCCCGGAGGTGCTCGGGTCCGGCACGAGCGCCGTGACGTCGGTGCGGGGTGTGAGCCGCGTCCAGCTGGCTCCTCCGTCCGTGCTCCTGAACACCCCGGTGTCGGCCTCGATGAACACGGTGCCTGAGTGGTTGGGGTCGAGCGCGAGCAGCTGGATCGCGACGCTGCCGACCCCGCCGGCGTGGGTGTCGAGGGCGGCCCACGTCGTCCCGCCGTCGGCCGTCTTGAACACCCCGCCGCCGTTGGTGCTGACGTAGACCGTCGCCGGGTTCTTGGGGTCGATTGCGATCCAGTACGGCGAGGTACCGGCGATGGTCAGGTTGTCGAGGAGCTGCCAGTGCGCCCCCCCGTCCACCGTCTTCCTCAGGCCGTTCGCGATCGCGTAGACGGTATCGCCGTGGGTGGGGTCGACCGCGAGCGCGGCGACGCCGCGCGCCACCCCGTCGAACGTGACGCCGGGCCAGGTCGCGCCTCCGTCTGCGGTCCTGAACAGCCCTGTGCAGGCGCCGAGCCAGGCCGTGTTCGTCGTCTGCGGATCGGCCGCCAGGACCGTGGTGCAGAACGGCGGCAAGCCGAGGTTCATCGTGGCCCAGGTGGCGCCGCCGTCGAGCGTCCTGAGGAGGGGCGCGCCCGCGGCGTACGCGAGCATGGGGTTGACCGCGTCGATCGCGAACCCCGTGACGAACCGCGTGGGGATGGCCACCCCGGTTCGGGACCACGTGGCACCGCCGTCGGGGCTCCGGAACACGCCCTCGTCGCGGATCGCGGCGTAGACCGTGGCCGGGGCCGAGGGTGCCTCCGCGAGCGCCGTGACGTACCCGCCGTACGGGCCGACGCCGCTCCAGCACCCGGTGCCCGAGCCCCCGTGCGCGGTGCAGTCGCCGAGCACGCTCACGGACGTCTGGGTCTGGGCGGAGCCCTTGCAGTTGGTGGCGGTCAGGGTGACGGTGAACGTTCCCGCCCGGTTGAACGTGTACACGGGGTTCTGCTTGTCCGACGTCCCGTCGACCGTTCCGAGCGCCGCGCTGCCGTCGCCGAAGTCCCACGACCACGACGTCGGACTCCCGGTCGAGAGGTCGGTGAACTGCACCGGCTCCCACGGCCGGATCGCCGACGAGCCGACCGTGAACGCCGCCGAAGGCACGGGCGACGTGCAGACGCTCTGCACGGCCACCTGGGTCGTGCCGAACACCGGGACGTCGCCGATCGCGCCACCCGCGGCGACTCCGAACACCCCCGACTGGGTGTACGTGTGACTGATCGAGTTGCACCCGCCGACGATCTGGCAGAACGGGGAGCCGGTCGTCTGGTCGCTCGAGCCGTCGCCCCACCAGAACGTGAGAGAGTCGCTGGCCGTCCAGACGTTCGGCGTGAACGTGAAGGTGACCGGTTGGCCGGGTGTGACGGTCGAGGGGCTGGGCGTGATCGTCAGGTTGGCGACCGTGACCGCGACCGAGCCGGAAACGGTGACCCCGCCGATCGTGCCGTTCCCAGTCACCGCGTACGTCCCGGCCTGGGCGTAGAGGTGGGTGATCTCGTCGCACCCGCCGGCGCTCTGGCAAACGGCGGAGTACGCGATCGTCTGCGAGGTCCCGTCACCGAAGTTGAACTTCACAGAGTCGCCCTGGGCTGCGACCTTCGGGGAGAACGTGAAGGTCACGACCTGCCCCTGTGGCGTCGCCGCCGCGCTGGCCGTGATCGTGAGCGCCGAGTCACCGGAGGCGGTCCCGACCGCCGCGACCCCGGCAAGCCCGAGGACGGCCACATTGAGCACTGCCCGTTGGACCTGCGAGGCTGACCGACGCATCGCTCGACCTCCGCCCATAGCGCGGACGCCCGGGTTTCCCGTCGCCGCCCGCGCTCGTCCGGACGATCGTACTCCCTCCGGCGGCGCCGCGGCGGGGCGCGCGGGGCTGGCCGACCGGGAGGAGCGCGGAATGTGCGCTGCATCACGCGACCTCCCGCCGCGTGGCCGGGTGCCGGCGGCCAAACGTGGCTGGCCCTCGCTCGCTCGTCGTCGGCCACACATGGATTAGATCGAGACCGCGACGGGGTTCTCTGTCTCGAACGAGGCGGCACAGCGAGCGTTCGCGTCCTGGGTGGCTGCCCGCGGTGCGAGACAAGGGGATCGATGAACCATCCATCAACCTGCCCGGCGGCCGATCCGGCCGAGGATCGACTCCGGACGATCGAGGTGCTCGGTGCGCTCTCGCTGGCCGCCGACATGGCGCTCGGCCTTCCCGCGGGCCACGGCGCGCGGACGACGTACATCGGGATGCGCATCGCCACACGCCTCGGTCTGCCGCTGGGCGAGCAGACAGACCTGTTCTACGCCGCGCTTCTCATGGACGCCGGATGCACGGCGTGGGCGAGCCAGGTCGCGGCGACAATCCTCGGCGACGACGCCGCGGCCCGCCGCGAGCTGTTCTTCTTCACCGATCACGGCGACCCGCGCGACGTCGTGCGCTGGCTCGCGCGGTACATGGCTGTGGGCGAGCGGGCGGGCGTCCGCGTGAAGCGCGCGGTCGACTTCGCAGTCCACGGCCGCAAATTCATGGTGGAGGGGATGCGCAACACCACAGAGGTCGCAGCGCGCTTCGCTGGGCGGCTCGAGCGGTCGCCCGGCGTGCAGCAGGCGTTGCGCTTCGCGTTCGAGCGCTGGGACGGCTCGGGTCCGATCGGCCGCAGGGCGGAGTCGATCCCGCTGATCTCCCGCATCGTGTACGCAGCGATCTTCCTCGAGGTGTTCCACAGGGCGGAGGGGCGCACCGCAGCTGTCGGCCTTGCCCGCGGACGGTGCGGCGATGCGTTCGATCCCGACGTGGTGAAGGCGTTCCTCCGCCTCGCCGCTGACGAGGGATTCTGGCGCGACCTCGAGAGCGAGCGTATCTGGACGCTCGTGTGCGGCCTGGAGCCGGACTCGCCCGCACGCTACTTCGGCGCCTCGGGGTTGGACGACATCGCCAGGGCCTTCGGCGATTTCGGCGACCTGAAGAGCTTCTACACGGCCGGACACTCTCGGCGCGTCGCGGCGCTCGCCGAACGGCTCGCATCGGCGCTCGGCCTCCCGGCGGTGGACGTCGTGACGATCCGCCGGGCCGCCCTCCTGCACGACCTAGGTCTCGTCGCGGTGCCTTCGTTCGTCCTGCACAAGCCCGAGGACCGGATGAGCGGCGCGGAGTGGGAGGCGCTCCGGCTCCACCCGTACCACGGCGAACGCATCCTCGCCCGCGTGCCGGCGCTCCTGCCGGTGTGTCCGATAATCGCAGCGCACCACGAGCGCCCGGACGGACGCGGGTACTACCGGGGGCTCGCGCTCGACGCCATCCCGATGGGCGCGCGCATCGTCGGTGCCTGCGATCACTTCGACGAGCTGACGCACTCGGGACCGGGCCGCACCGCTCTCGCCCCGGACGACGCGCTTTGCGCGATCGAGCGCGAGTCGGGTTCGGGGTTCTGCCGTGAAGCGGTGACGGCGCTCCGCGAGGTCGCGATCTGCGCCGCGGACGTGGAGCCCCGTGTGCCGCGCCGGGAGCCGTTGCCGGCGCCTGCGCCGCGCCTCCCCGCCTGGCCGGCCTCACGGACCGTGAGGTGGAGGTGCTCCGCATCCTCTCGACGGGTGCCAGCCGGCGGGCGATTGCTGCCCGGCTGTCGGTCAGCGAGCACACCGTTCGGCACCACCTCGAGCACATCTACGGCAAGATCGACGTCCGGACCCGCGTCGAGGCCACCCTGTTCGCAATGGAACACGGGCTTCTCCCCTAGCGGCGGCTTGGTCCGGACGACCTCCGATGGGACGTTCGTCCGATGTGCAGCTCGGACGCGGCGCCTAGCCTGAAACGCGGAGGTCACGGACATGACGAGACGCAAAACCGCACCCGGGCAAGCCCCCGCACCGGCGGGCGGGGCTGCTCCGGCTCCCGACCTCGCCGTCGGGGACCGCTTCGTGAGGGCGGTGGCCGAGCTCGACTTCGCAGGCCTGGCGTCGTGCTTCGCGGCCGAGGCCCGGCTCCGCGCGCTCGTTCCGCGGGGGTTTCAGGAGGCCTCGGGCGTGGAGGATGTGGTGCGCTGCTTCCAGGGCTGGTTCGGCTCCGCGGAGCGGGCGGAGCTGCTCGGCCGGGAAGTCGAGGCGATAGCCGGCCGGGCGCATCTCGCGTGGCGCCTGAGGGTCCACGACGCTCGCGGGCCGCGCGTGATCGAGCAGCAGGCGTACGCGACGATCCTTGGCGGGAGCATCGCCGAGCTCGACCTGCTCTGCTCGGGGTTCCAATACGAGCGGCAGACGGTGGAGCCCACCGGCGTGGCGACTCGGAGCCAGGAGTTCGAGGTCGCGGCGAGCGTGGATGGCGGCGACGCCGGCTGTGCAACGCTGACGCCGCTCGTCAAGGCGACTCTCCGTGATCTCGCGAGCGGCCAGGTGCTGGAGATCGTCTCCAGCGAGCCGTCGGCTGCACAGGACCTCGCTTCGTGGAGTGCGCTGACCGGGAACCCCGTGATCGCGGCACGGAGCGATGGCGAGAGCAACCGTTTCTACGTGCGGAAGAAGTAGGGAGGATCTCAAATGCCGGCGAAGATAGTGGCGAGCGCAAACCACGGCAAGGAGGACCCCGAGAGGTCGACCCTGCCGTTCGTCGTGGGCAACGTGGCGGCGGCGGCCGACCAGGAGGCGGTCGTTCTGCTGACGAGCGAGGCGGTGTGGCTGGCGACGAAGGGGTACGCGGTCGGGATCCACCAGGCCGGTCTCGACCCGCTCGACGACGTGATCCGGGCGTTCGTGGCGAATGGGGGGCAGATCTGGGCGTGCGGCGCGTGCACCAAGCCGCGAGGGATTACCGACGAGCACCTCATCCCGGGTGCGAAGATCGTCACCGCCGCGCGTGTCGTCGAGTACCTCGCTCAGGGCGCGGTGACACTGTCGTTCTAGCGCCGCCGCCGAAGGGCGCCGGCACCTCCGGCGCGCGCGGTCACGTCCGCAGTGCCTCTGCCCCTGCCGAGGCGTCGGCCCGACGTCGCCGGTGCCCGCGGCGAGGCGATAATTGGTGGTCAGCCGGCACGGGTGCCGCGCTCGAGCTCGCGCGGCGTCCCCGGGGGAGGCGGCGGCGATGGCGGAGACGAAGGGCAGGGCGAAGGGCGGGGCGACGCGCGCGCGGCGGAGGAAGACAGGTGCCGAGCCGGCGTCGCGCGGCCTGACGGCGGGGCAGGTTGCGGCGTCGAACCCGCCTGCGAAGGTGGAGGGGCTCCGCCGCGAGATCGAGGCGGACGGCGGCACGTTCCTCGGCGCGTTTCGAGACCCAGTCGGCGGCCACTGGCACGTCCTCGCCGCGCTCCCGATCGCGAAGGTCGCTCCGACGCCATTCCAGCGCGACCTCTCCGAGACGCACGTCGAGCGGCTCGCCGGCGTCATCGACAAGCTCGACCGCTTCGTGGACCCGATCGTCGCGGTGCGCGGCGCGGAGGGCGGGTGGTGGACGCCGAACGGGCACCACAGGCTCGCGGCCGTTCGCGGGCTCGGCGGCCGCTCGATCGTCGCGCTGGTGCTTCCCGATCCGGAGGTCGCGTTCAAGATCCTGGCGCTCAACACCGAGAAGGCGCACAACATCCGCGAGAAGGCGCTGGAGGTGATCCGGATGGCGCGGGCGCTGGCCGCCGCGCACCCGGCCAGGGCGGAATCGGAGTTCGCGCTCGAATTCGAGGAGCCCGCGCTGCTGACGCTCGGCTGCTGCTACGAGAAGAACGGCCGCTTCGCGGGCGGCGCCTACAACCCGGTGCTGCGGCGCGTCGAGCGCTTCCTCCACACCGGGCTCCCGGCGGCCCTCGCCGAGCGCGAGGGCCGCGCCGACAGGCTCCTCGTGCTGGACGACGCGGTCGGCGAGGCGGTGAAGGCGCTCAAGGCCCGCGGCTTCGAGAGCCCCTACCTGAAGGCGTTCGTGGTCGCGCGGATCAACCCGCTCCGCTTCCAGCGCGGCGGCAGCCCCGAGTTCGACGCCACCGTCGAGAAGATGGTCGCGTCCGCCCGGCGGTTCGATGCGGCGAAGGTAAAGGCCGATCAGGTCGCCGCGGCTGTCGGTGGGCCGACCGAGTAGCCCGGCTCCCGGGCGGCCGTTCGTGACCCCGGCGAAGAAAAGCGCCGGCACCCGAGGGCGCCGGCGCCGTCCAACGTGCCGGAGAACGCTCTAGAGGCGGCGCAGGACGATCAGACCGCCCAGCGCCAGCAGCCCCGCGAGCACCACGAGTCCAACCCAGTTCAAGGCGGGGATTGCCTGGTTGGGTGTCTCGGAGAGGCCGAACTCGCCGACGGCGAACCCGCCGGCCCCCGCGTCCACGGTGATCGTGACGCTCGCGATCGTCTCGGCGGTGTCGGTCGTGTTGAACCCGAATCCATTGGCACCGCTATCTCCCGTCACTGAGATCGCGCCCGAGCTCACGCCCGTGTTCGTGACGGCCGTGACGTTGTAGGCGCCGAAGTTGTCAGGTTCGACGTAGGCGTAAAAGGCGGTCGATCCGGCGGGGAGGGTGATCGTCACCGTCGTCGGATCCGTGTTGTACTCGAAGACCGGGCCCGTGTACCCGTTGCTCCACGTCGCCCACGTCGAAGGGACCGTCTCCTTCCGCAGGTTCTGCGAGAACGTGAGGTTGCCGGTCAGCGGCGTGGCCGGGATCGACCCCGTCGGCGTGCCGTCGACGATGGCGGCCTGCGGAGTCGTGTCGAGCGCGGTCACCGGCGCGATGGTGAGCATCGACGGCGGGCTGTTCGTCCCGAGGTTGGTGAAGACGATGGCCGCCTGAGCTGCGGGGGCGGCGAAGGCCAGGATCACAGCGATCACGATTCCGAGACGTCTCATTCTTCTCCTCCTCCCTTTTCGATCGCGTGCCTGCGACGGGACGATATCCCATCGCCGGCGCGCAGAGGTTGTTTCAACCGCGTATTGAATCGAAGAAGATCGTAGGGTGTCGCCGGGGCTGGAGTCAATCCCTTTCCCGACCCGGCTGACCGGAACCACGGACGAGGGAAGACTGCTCGGCGTGGCGCCGGTTGAGATGAGCGGCTGGAGGGCGCTGCGGGGGTATGGCCGTCCGAGACCTATGAACGAGCACTCGACCCACGTGCTACGGTTTTGAGACGTGGTCGTGCCAAAGACCAGGAGGAACGATGACGCGGATCCCCACGAGTTCGATCGACGTCTTCCCGCTTTGTCTCGGCGGCAACGTGTTCGGGTGGACCGCCGACGAAAAGCAATCGTTCGCGGTACTCGATGCCTACGCGGCCGCCGGCGGCAACTTCGTCGACACGGCGGACGTCTACTCGGCCTGGGTGCCGGGCCACACCGGGGGTGAGTCCGAGACGATCATCGGTCGCTGGATGGTCCAGAGGCGCAACCGGGATCGGATGGTCGTGGCCACGAAGGTCGGGATGTTCCCGGATCTCGGCGGGCTGTCCGCTAAGACCATCCGCGCGGCGGCCGAGGGGTCGCTCCGCCGGCTGCAGACGGACCACATCGACCTCTACTACGCCCACAGGGACGACCCGGCGACTCCGCTCGAGGAGACGTTGGGAGCGCTCGACGCGCTCGTGCGCGAGGGGAAGATCCGCTACGTCGCGGCGTCGAACTACACCGAAGCGCGCCTCGCGGAGGCCCTGGCGACCTCGAAGCGTCTCGGAATTGTCCGGTATGTGGCGCTCCAGCCGCACTACAACCTGGTGCACCGAAGCGAGTACGAGAGCGGACTGGCCGCGCTCTGCACCCGCGAGGGGCTGGCATGCTTCCCGTACTACGCGCTCGCCAGCGGCTTCCTCTCCGGCAAGTACCGTACGGGCTCGGAGGTGGCGAGCGCGCGCGCCGCGAGAGCCGGGGAGTACCTCGACGACACGGGGCGCCGGGTCCTCGCGGCGCTCGACGAAATAGCCGCGGAGCGCCGGACGACGGTCGCCGCGGTCGCCCTCGCGTGGCTTCGGTCGCGTCCCGCCGTCGTCGCCCCGATCGCCAGCGCCCGCACCCCCGAACAGCTCGAGGAGCTGCTGCCGTTCGTCTCCATGCAGCTCCGGGACGACGAGCGCAAGCGTCTCGACGACGCTTCGGCGTGATTCCAGAGGTCGCGGGAGGATCGGCGGGGCGGGCGAGCCCGCTCACGCGCTGCGATGCCGACAACGAGCAGGCCCGGCGTCGACGCCTCCCTGAACCTGCTCTCTGGGCGGTAGAATCTCAAGTGAGGGCCGCTCCACAATGCAACCGGGCAACCGGATCGCCCACTTCGAGATCATCGCCCGCATCGGCGCGGGTGGGATGGGCGAGATCTACCGGGCACGCGATACCCGCCTTGGCCGCGACGTCGCGATCAAGGTGCTGCCGGCGGAGTTCGCTTCGGACCCTGATCGCCTCCGCCGCTTCGAGCGCGAGGCGAAGGCGACTGCCGCGCTTTCGCATCCCAACATCCTCGACGTGCACGACGTCGGAACGACCGACGGCGAGCCGTTTCTGGTCGAGGAGCTGCTCGAGGGTGAGTCCCTAGCCGAGCGGCTCGCGAAGGGCGCGCTCCCGGCGGGCGACGCCCTGGTGGTCGCCGTTCAGATCGCCCGCGGTCTCGCGGCGGCGCATGAGAAGGGGATCGTCCACCGCGACCTCAAGCCGGCGAACGTCTTCCTCACAACGCGAGGCGTGGTGAAGGTCCTGGACTTCGGGCTGGCGAAGGAGGCGGAGGCCGTCCCGGTCCGCGAGGTCGAGACACTCACGCACGCTCCGACGGGAGCGACGGAGTTCGGGCGGGTACTCGGGACGGTCGCGTACATGGCGCCGGAGCAGGCACGTGGGATGCCGGTCGACCCGCGGGCGGACGTCTTCGCCCTCGGGATCGTGCTGTACGAGATGGTGGCGGGGGCGCAGCCGTTCCATGGGAAAACGGCAGCGGACACCGTGGCGGCGATACTCAAGGGGGACCCGGCGCCTCTTCCCGCGGCCGTACCGTCGCAGCTTGCGTCGGTAATCCAGAAGTGCCTCCGGAAGGAACAAGACGAGCGGTACCGCAACGCGGGTGAAGTCCTTGCGGCACTGGAGTCAGCGATGGTCGAGCGCGCGGTGTCGCCCTGGATCTCACTGAAGTGTTCGCTTCGACGTCGCCCCTGGCTGGCTGCGGCGAGCGCCGCGGCCGCGATTGCCGGTCTCGTGGGCGGGTACGTCGTATTGGTCCACGACCATCTGAGCCGTGGGGGACCGCCGCCGACTCCCGACCGCAGGTGTGTCCTGGTGCTTCCCTTCGAGAACCGCACTGGTGACCCGCACCTCGACACGGTCGGCGCGATGAGCGCGGACTGGATCATCCAAGGGCTCTCCGAGACCGGTATCGTCCGGGTCATCCCGCTTGCAACATCGCTCGCGTACGGGCGCCAACCGGGTCGGAGGTCGGCCGCAGGCGGAGAGGCCGAGGAACGAACGTGGCTGGGCAAGGAGCTCGGCGCCGGAACCGTGGTATCGGGCGCGTACTACCTGTCCGGCGGCGTCCTGCAGGTCCAGGCAACGGTCTACGACGCCGGGAAGAACTCGGTGCTCGGTGCAATCGGACCGACTACAGCTCCGGCCGATCAGCCTCTCGGCGCGGTCGAGAGGTTGAGAGAACGGGTCATGGCCACGATCGCGATGGCCCTCGACCCCCGCTCCGCGCCAATCGCGGCGGTGATCGCACCCCTGCCGAGCTACGAGGCGTACCAGGTCTACATCGCGGCCATGGAGCGATTCATTGCACGTGACTTCCGGGGTGCCATGCCCCTCTTCCAGCGCGTCGCGGCGACCAACGCCTCGTTCGCCCACGCCCGGCTGCTCGCGGCCTATTGCCAGGCAAACCTGAGTGACTTTCCCGCTCTTGCCGAGACGCTACGCGAGCTTGCGGGTACCCGCGATCGCCTCCCGGAACTCGACCGGGCGATCCTCGAGGAGCTCGAGGCACGACTTCGCGGAGACACTGCCGGGCAGGTCATCGCAGCGCGGAGGGCCGCAGAGCTCGCCCCTCTTTCCGGGCAGGGCATCGAGCTCGGCCGGGTCTTGCTCTTTGCGAACCGGCCGCGCGAGGCGATCGAGGTGCTGGGGCGCTTCAAGCGGGATTCTCCAATTGCACGCGACTGGCTGCCGTACTGGCGCGTGCTGGCGATCTCCCAGCACTTGGCGGGCGACTACGCTGGCGAGCTCCGGACGGCGCGCGCGGGCCGAGAGATTCACCCCGACCTGATTGATCTGGTCGGGGACGAGGGCGACGCTGTGATCGGCCTAGGTCGTCTCGACGAGCTCGAGCGACTCAGCGACCAACTGCTCGCGCTTCCCGGTGAGGCGCACGCCAGGGCCGGGAGCGTCATGCTGGGTTGGGCTCAGGAGCTTGTCTGGCATGGCCACGTCGAGTCCGGCGGCGTGCTCGTGCAACGGACCCTCACCTGGTTGAACTCCCGGCCGGACCAGGAACGCAGGGCCGCTGCGAATCGCGCCGCCCTCGCGTTCGCGCTGTTCCTGGCCGATCGCCCCAGCGAGGCCGCGACCGAACTCGCGGACCTGACCTCGGAGCGGCCCGACGACGTGGCCTACATGACGCTCCTCGGGATCATCGCCGCGCGGAGTGGGGATCGGCACCGCGCCGGGGAGGTCGAGCAGTGGCTTGAGCATCTGGATCGCCCCTACCTTTTCGGCGAGCCGGCGCGGGGTAGGGCCGCTATCGCCGCCTGGCTCGGCGAGACGGGACAGGCGGTATCGCTCCTCCGCGAGGCAATCGCCCAGGGTCAGCAGACTTTTGAAATGCACGCGGATTTCCGGCTCCACCCGCTGTGGACCTACGCTCCCTTTCAGGACCTGCTCAAGCCGGCTCGCTGAGCGCCCGACTCCCGAGCGCCTCACTCGGCGCCGACCCCTTGTCCGCGGTGGCGACATCGAAGGCCGTACCTCGCGCCTGTCAAGAGACCAGAGCGAAGAGAGCCCACCAGCCGACCAAGTACGGGGCAGGAAGAACCGCTCCGACACTAGCGGAAGCAGCATGAAGTGCGTGCGCACGTGCACACGACCCAGCACTGTCAGCACGACGAGCTTGGATCGTGCCCCGGACCGCAGCCCGCGACCGAGAACGCTCGCGCGAGCGAGCAGGAAGAAGACGGCCGAGCAGATCAGGCAAGCGACCAGCGAGCGATCGAAGGTGACCTCCCTCATCCCTGACCAGAGTACGGAGAGGTACTGCGTCGCTCGTCCGCTGCCCGAAGACACTCACCGGCCGACTCCACGATGCCCGCTGTCATTTCGACTAGACGCCCCCGGGGTGAGCACTTCCCGCGGGCGTCGCAGGGCAACCCTCGCCTTCAGAGACCGACCCTGGCGCTAGCCAGTGCCGGTGACTGAGCCGTCGACGGAAGGGGGCGGACGCCGATGCCCTTGGTGCGGGAAGCCGACGCACGACCACGATCCGCTCGGCGCTGCGAACCTCAAGCTGCCGACGCGAGAGGCGGAGATCCTCACCTGCGGGCGCTGCGAGCGGACGACGCGGAAGGAGAACTGAGCGGCCGGGATCGCCGGTCCCACCGTCATCCGGCGAGGAGCGGCCGTCACTTGCGCATGCCGTCGCCCGCACGATCAAATCCCGACCGTCTCACTCGATCGCGGCACGGGGCTTGGACTTGTCGGCTGCAGAGGTGGCCCATGGCTCGGTCGATCACACTCTGGGCGCTCGCAGCGGTGGCCTCGATCGCGTGCGGGTCCTGCGCCTCGGTCGCGCGCAGCGGGGACCGGACCGGCCGCCGGATCGACGACGTGGTCGCTGAGAAAGGGCCTCCCACGAGCATCCAGTAGGTCGATGGCGGCTGCGCGATCTGCACCTGGCAGTTCGATCACGCCCTTCCTTCGTCGTATTGGGATGAAGTCAATGACTTTCCCTACGTTGCCGCGACCGCGGAGTCGTTCGTGACACAGATGGCGCTCTGCGTGAATCGGGACGGCATCGTTGTGGCATGGAACCGCTCGGGCCGGATCCCGCCCTGTCCACCGACGCCCTAGCTTGCACGTGGGCTCGAGGTTCAACCGGGCAAAGGGTCACCGCTTCGGTGGACCGCCGCCCCCGCGCGGAGTGCTAGCATCCCCTTCATGTCCCGATCCGTGCGCGTTGTCACGTGTCTACTGCTCCCCATCCTGGCTCTCGCCGGCGTCCGTGTCCTCCGGGCTCAATCGCCCGGCGCTCCGACCACCGCGGCTCTCGTGCTGCGTGCCGCCCACCTCCTCGACGTGGAGCGTGGCACTCTCGTCAGCCCTGGAGAGGTGCTGGTGCGCGGCAACCGAATCGTCGAGGCCGGCTCCTCGGTCGCCCGTCCCGAAGGCGCCACCGTGATCGACCTGGGCGCGGCGACGCTCATGCCCGGACTTATCGACGCCCACGTTCACCTCTTCCTCCATCCAGGGGCCGAGGATCTCCAGACCGTCGTCGAATCCGTACCCGAGCGGACGATCCTCGCCGAGATCGCGGCCCGCGAGGACCTGATGGCGGGCTTCACCGCCGAACGCGACATGGGAACCGAGGGCGCGGGCTCGGCCGACACGGCGGTGCGCAACGCCATCGACTCGGGGCTGATTCCTGGTCCCCGCATGCGCGTGAGCGGCAACGCGATCAGCATCTTGGGCGGCCACGAGGATGCCATCCACTTCAACCCGGCCGAGCACATCTCGTCGAACGCCACCTATGCCAACAACGCCGACGAGCTGGTTGCGGTGATCCGGCAGCAGCTGAAGGAGGGCGCGGACTTCATCAAGATCTACCAGACCGGAGCCGACCGCCTCGTCGCCGGCGTGTTCAGCACGCCCTACCAGTACACCGAGGGCGAGCTCGAGACCGCCGTCCGGGAAACGGCGCGAGTGGGCAGGCGCGTGGGCGTCCACTGCACGGGCGAGCCGGGCGCTCTCTACGCTGCCGAGGCCGGGGTCGCCTCGATCGATCACGCCGACCAGCTCGGCTCGGAGACGATGCGCATCATGCGCGAGAAGCAGATCTTCGCCGTCCCCACGTTCGCCGTCTCCGAGTACTTCGCCGACCACGCCGAGTCGCCTGCGGCAGCCGAGCGGCAGCGCGCGGTCCTCGCGTTCCACGTCGGCGAGTTCGGCAAGCAGCTCGCGGCGGGCGTCCCGATGGCGGTGGGCTCCGACGTCGGCCCTTTCCCGCACGGCACGCAGGCGCGCGAATTCGAGCTGATGGTGAAGTACGGCATGCCGGCGGTCGACGTGCTCCGCGCCGGCTTGCTGAACGGCGCGCGGCTCCTCGGCTGGCAGGACGTCATCGGCCAGATCAAACCGGGGTTCTACGCCGACGTCATCGCGGTCCCCGGCGATCCGCTCCAGGACATCTCCGTGCTCGAGCACGTGAGCTTCGTCATGAAGAACGGCGTCGTGTACCGGAGGTAGCGCCTGCCGGTACGCGGTCATCGTCTCGACCGTCATCCGGGATCACCGACCGCGGCCCGCGGAGGGTTGTGTGAGGCTGGTGCGGGCGGACGTTGACGGCCCGCCGCTCCGCGGTCGGGGCGCGCCGAGGGCCGAGCTCTACGCCGTTGTGGTCCACCCGGCGGGCTCGACCGCGTTCGCTGCCGCCGCGGCGTCGGGCAGCTTCGGGTCCCATCTCGACGCGACGACCCGCTTCCCCGTGACGCCGTCGGCGTCCCGCGAGACGAGCCACAGGAGCGGGGGCACGATGACCTCCGGCTCCAGCAGCGAGTGGCGGATCTCCTCAGGGACGTGGTCCGGCACCATGCCGGTCCGCGTGGCGCCTCCTGGCAGCAGCGCATTGACGGTGACGCCCGTGCCGTCGAGCTCCTGCGCCCAGATGATCGTCTCCGATTCGAGCGCGGCCTTGGAAGGGCCGTAGGGCGAGAAGCCACGCCGCCGCATCGTCGCGTGGTTCATCGAGACGTTGATGATGCGCCCCCACCCCTTCGCGAGCATTGGCGGCACCACCGCCCGCGCCATGAAGAATGGCCCGTTGACGTTGGTCGCGATCACCATCCGCCAGGCTTCGGTGCCGGTCTCCCAGAACCTGGTCGGCTCGCTCATGAACCGATCGGAAACGAAGCGCATCCCGCGCCCGGCGTTGTTCACGAGGATGTCCACCTGCCCGAGGCGGTTCGCGACCTCGGCCGCGACGCGCGCGCACTCCTCCTCGCTGCCGACGTCGGCCGTCAGCGGCAGGATGCGCCCGGGCCGGGCCTCCCCGGCGACCGCCTCGATCTCGTCCCGCGAGCGCGCCGCCGTGATCGCGACGCGCGCCCCCGCGTGCGCGAGGCCGAGGGCAATCGCCCGGCCGAGCCCGCGGCCGCCGCCGGTCACGATCGCCACCATCCCGTCGAGACGCTCCCGCTCGCCCATCGAAGCCTCCTTGGCGCTGCGCCAGGCCGCTCCCTGTCTCCGGGTCGTCCCCCGCCCATAGTAGCCGTGAGCGAACGGCCGCAGGGCACCCGGCGCAGGGCGAGGCGCTGGTGGCGCTAGTGGCAAGGCCCGAGGCAAGGCGGAACTCTGCCGAGTGGGCATCGTGTCAGCGAGTTTCGCCGGACCTTGATATAGACGGTAAGATCTCAACCAAGAGGACAGCACCTCAATGCAGCCGGGCAGCCGGATCGCCCACTTCGAGATCATCAGCCTGGTCGGTGCAGGCGGGATGGGGGAGGTCTATCGAGCCCGCGACACGCGCCTCGGGCGCGACGTCGCGATCAAGGTGCTGCCGGCGGAGTATGCGGGCGATCCCGGCCGGCTGCGCCGCTTCGAGCAGGAAGCGCGGGCCGTCGCGGCGCTCGACCACCCCAACATCCTGGCGATCCACGACGTGGGCAGCCACGAGGGCGCGCCGTACCTCGTCACCGAGCTGCTCGAGGGCGAATCACTACGGGACCGTCTCGAGGGCGACGGAATTCCGGTCGGCACAGCCATCGCAATCGGCATCCAGGTCGCGCGCGCGCTCGCGGCGGCGCACTCGAAAGGGATCATCCATCGCGATCTCAAGCCCTCGAATGTCTTCCTGGGAGGGGAAGGTCAGGTCAAGCTGCTCGACTTCGGGCTGGCCAAGCTGGCCCTGAAGCACGGCGCCACGGAGCTCTCCACGGAGGCTGCCGCCTCGTCGACGACGACGGGGCAGGTCGTGGGAACAGCCGGGTACATGGCACCCGAGCAGGTGCGAGGGCAGCCGACGGACGAGAGAAGCGACGTCTTTTCGCTCGGGGGCGTGCTCTACGAGATGCTCTCGGGGGACCGCCCTTTCCCGGGCGAAACGACTGGCGATGTGATGGCTGCAATCCTGAGAGAAGATCCACTGCCGCTCCCACCCAAGATCCCACGGGTGCTTGCTGCGGTAGTTCGACGCTGCCTCGAGAAGCACCCGGAGGATCGCTTCGCGAGTGCGCATGACGTTGCCCTCGCCCTCGAGGCGACCGAGCAGGTGACCCCACGCGAGCGGCACAGTCCCGCGGGGCGGTGGCGGCTGGCTGGAGCCGGGGTCGGGGTCGCCGTCGCCGCCACCTTGATCGTCCTGCTGGTAGGGAAGCTTGGGCGGAAAGCCCTCCCCACCGCCCCGCGCGGGTTGACGAGGATCGTCGTCTTGCCGTTCGAGAACCTGGGTCCGCCGGACGATGCCTACTTCGCCTCGGGCATGGCCGAGGAGATCACCAGTCGGCTCGCGAACGTGCATGACCTGGGCGTTATCTCGCGCACGTCCGCCTTCGAGTACGAACGCAAGGGCAAGACGGTCAGGCAAATTGGTGCCGACCTCGGGGTCGACTACGTCCTCGAGGGCAGCGTGCGCTGGGAGCACGAGAAGGGGCGGGAGAGCCGGGTGCGCGTCACGCCGCAGCTCATCCGGGTCGCCGACGACACCCACGTGTGGGCCGACCGCTACGAGCGTCCCCTCACGGACGTGTTCTCAATCCAGTCGGAGGTGGCGGAAAGCGCCGTGAAGGCGATGGGCCTTGTGCTGCTGCCTCGAGAACGAGCAGCGCTCCAGGAGGTCGCAACCAGCGACACCGAAGCCTACAGTCTCTACCTCCGAGGGAAGGCCCTCGAGCACCGCGGTGGCAACACGGAGACCGCGCTCCCGATGTACCAGGCGGCGGTCGATCGTGACCCTCGCTTTGCACAGGCGCTCGCCTCGCTCGCGGGTTTGCACGCCGACATGTACGAAAGGG
>Ga0335070_10000959_pt1 | contig 33128 bp, 25 predicted proteins | sample Lox_Sample_13_FD_206722 | JGI IMG/M metagenome (GOLD analysis project Ga0335070, IMG submission 206722) | Soil microbial communities from Loxahatchee National Wildlife Refuge, Florida, United States - Lox_Sample_1.3 | ecosystem: Environmental > Terrestrial > Soil > Wetlands | place: USA... | reverse complement strand
CCCTCGCCAGGGCTGGTGCGACGACCTCAGAGAGAGTCTCCTCTCCCCCTTTAGAAGGGGGAGAGGATGAAGGTGAGGGGGTACCCGGTGACCGCTGACCCCTCACCCTCGCCCTCTCCCCTTCGAGGGGCGAGGGGACTTATTTCCCGGATGCGGGCTGCTGACAAAACCCCTCGGAGAGCGTCCCGTGCTGGCCGAGCTGACCATCCGAAATTTCGCCATCATCGATGAACTCTCCGTCTCCTTAGGTCCCGGTCTCACTGTGATCACCGGCGAGACCGGCGCGGGGAAATCCATCCTGGTCAATGCCGTCAACCTCCTCCTTGGCAGCCGCGGGTCGGCGGATCTCATCCGGGGCGGGAGCCAGGAGGCCACGGTCACCGCCCTCTTTCTCCGGGGTCAAGGGGACGAGGAGTTTCTCGTCCAGAGGACCCTCTCCGTGTCCGGACGGAACCGGGTGCACGTGAACAGCGAACTCACCACGGTATCGGCCTTGACCGGCCTCTGCCGCGGCCTGGTGAGCATATCGGGACAGCACGAACACCAACTCTTCCTCGACCCCGAGGTGCAATTGCACATCATCGACCGCTACGGCGGCCTGGAGGAGATGCGGCTGACCTATGGGGCCACCTTTACCCGTCTGCGGGAGACGGGCGCGGCGCTGGAGCGCCTCCGGCGCCAGCTGCGGGAGCGCCGTGAGCGCGCCGAGCTCTCCCGGTTCCAGGTGGAGGAGATCGCCAGGGCGAAGATCGAGCCGGACGAAGAAGTCAGGCTTGCCGCTGAACGGGAGATCCTGCGCCATGCCGAGCGCCTCCACCAGGGTGCCGCCTCGGCCTACGACCTTCTCTACGGGGAGAGCGGGGCGGTGGTGGAGCGCCTCGGCCAGTGCGAGAAGATCCTCGCCGATCTCGGCCGGCTGGATCAGTCGCTCCAAAGCCCCACGAACACGCTGGAGGACCTGCGTCTGCGGCTGGAGGACGTGGCCATCGGTCTGCGGGAGTACTATAAAAGGATGGAGGCCGATCCGACGCGGCTCCAGTGGGTCGAGGAACGGCTCGATCTCCTGCACCGGCTCATGCGGAAGTACGGCGGCAGCACCCGGGCGGTCCTCGCCGAGGAAGAGAGGCTCCGCCGGGAACTAGAGGCGGTGGAAGACGGCGAGGCCGCAAGCGCCGCCACGGAGCGAGAGCTGGAGAGTCTTCGCCGGCAGGCGGTGAGCGAGGCGCGGGACCTCTCCACCCATCGACGCGACGCGGCCGAGCGCCTGGCCCGGGCCATGGAAGATCGCCTGGCGGCCCTCGATGTGCCCCATGCTCGCTTCACCGTAGCTTTCGACGCGGAGCAGCAAGTAACCCAGGGGCACGCAGTTCAGGTGGACGAGTACCTTCTCGACGAGAACGGCATGGACCGGGTTGCCTTCCTCTTCTCAGCGAACCCGGGCGAGGAGCTGCGACCCATGGCCAAGATCGCCTCGGGGGGCGAGCTATCGCGGATCGTTCTCGCCCTCAAGGAACTCCAGGCCAGGGAGCGGGCGGAGGAGACCCTCATCTTCGATGAGGTGGATGCCGGCATCGGCGGCCGGACCGCCGATATGGTGGGTCAGCGCCTGAAGGCCCTGGCGAGGAGGCACCAGGTGGTGTGCATCACCCACCTCCCCCAGATCGCGTGCTACGGAGAGCACCACTTTGCCGTCCGCAAAATTGCCCGGCACGGCCGCACGATCACGGCGCTCGAGGGCTTGTCCGGCGAGGCCCGCCTGGAGGAGATCGCCCGCATGCTGGGAGGGGTCAACGTGTCGTCCAAGACCCGGGCCCACGCCCGGGAGATGCTGGAGCAGGCGAGGAAATCAGGGAACAGCTAACAGCAGCGAGAATCCCTCAGAGATACTTCACCCCGAAGTCGGAAAACTCACCGGTATACTCTTGCCACTCGACCTCCACGGCGGTCACATCCGAGAAGGGCGAGCCGCGGTGGCACCAGCGAATCATATTCTCCACGTCTCTCCGCTCGCCCTCCAGGACCGCCTCCACCCGACGGTCCCGGGTGTTCCGCACCCAGCCGCGAACGCCTAGCTCGTAGGCGGCTTCAATGGCGTAGCCGCGGAACATCACGCCCTGGACCCGTCCCGAGATGAGCACATGGGCCCGCACCTTGGGCATCTGGTTCCCCCTTCTTCTTCAGACCAGAAAGCCGTTTTCCCCCTCACCCTTGCCCTCTCCCCCCATTGGGGGGAGAGGGAGTTAGAAAGGTCAGTCGTCGGACCGGCTTTCAACTCCCCTTTTCCACAGGGGGATGATCCTGGGAGCCGACGAGGCGCAGAAACTCCTCTTCAGTCAGAAGTCTCACTCCCAGCTCCCGGGCCTTCTCCAGCTTGCTGCCCGCCCCGGGGCCGTAGACCACGTAGTCGGTCTTCCGAGAGACGCCGGAACTCGTTCTCCCGCCCAGGGACTCCACCAGCCGCTCCGCCGCGCTCCGGGTGAAGCGCTCCAGGTTCCCGGTGAAGACAAAGGCTTTCCCGGCGAACTCAACCCGGGGTCCCTCGGCCGCCGCTGCGCGCCGCGGTTTCACCGCGACGAGGAGCCGGTCGAGAGCCTCGCTGCTGGAGGGGTTCGCGAAAAAGTCAACGATGGACTGGGCGACGATGGGGCCGACACCGTTCACGCTCAGGAGCTGATCGAGGCCTGCTTTGCGGATGGCTTCGAAGGAGCCGAAGGCCTTGGCGATATCTGCCGCCGTTTTTTCCCCCACATTGGGTATTCCCAGGCCGTAGAGGAACCGATCGAGTTCGGGCTCCTTGCTCTTTTCGATGGCCTCCAGAAGATTCCCGGCGGAGAGTTCGCCGAATCCGTCGAGGCTTGCGATCTTGTCGCCGGAGAGCCGGTAGAGAGAGGCGAGATCGGTGATCAACCCCTTCTCGAGAAAGGTGGCGATCGTCTTCTCCCCGAGACCTTCGATGTCAAGAGCGCTCCTCGACCCGTAGTGGCGGATGCTCCCGTGAATCTGGGCCGGGCAGCCGAGAGGGTTGGGGCACTTGTGGTAAGCCCCGGCTGCGACCACACCGGCGGCGCAAACAGGGCAGCGCTCCGGGGGTCGAACAGCCGCGCCGCGTGGCGTCCCCGGCCGGACCACCTCGACCACCTGGGGGATGACGTCCCCGGCGCGCTTGATCCGGACGGTGTCGCCGGGACGAACGTCTAGGCGTTCCACCTCGCCGTAGTTATGGAGCGAGGCGCGGGAGACGGTGACCCCGCCCACATCAACCGGAAGGAGCAGGGCCACCGGGGTGAGCTTCCCGGTTCTCCCCACCTGGGCGATGATCTTCTCCACCCGCGTCACCTCCTCCCGGGGCTCGAACTTGAAGGCCACAGCCCAGCGCGGGTTCCGGGCCCGCGTGCCCATGGCCTCTCGGAGCGCCAGGGAGTCGACCTTGACGACGATCCCGTCCACCTCGAAATCGAGCTGATCCCGTCTGGCGCTGTACCGGCTGTGAACTTCCTGGATCTCCTCCAGAGAGGTATAGAGCACCGGCGCCTTGTCTCGCACCGGGAGGCCCCATGTTGTCATCGCCGCCAGGACGTCACTCTCCCTCTCGTAGCCGAGTTCGGCGGCGTTGGTAAGCTCGAAGGGAAAGAGCTCCAGGGGGCGACCGGCGGTGACCGCGGGGTCGAGCTGGCGCAGGGATCCTGAAGCCGCGTTCCGGGGATTGGCGAAGGGCTTCAGGTTGCCGAGGATGAGGTGCTCGTTCAAGGCGCGGAATCCCTGAATCGGCATGAACACCTCGCCCCGCGCCACAACCCGAGCCGGGGCCTCGTCGGAGAGAACCTTGGGGATGGCGGCGACCGCACGAATGTTGAGGGTCACGTCCTCGCCGATGAACCCGTCGCCCCGGGTCGCGGCGCGGCTGAGCCGCCGGTCCTCGTAGACCAGTTCCAGGGAGACCCCGTCCACCTTGGGCTGGACCAGGTACTCGACGGCGCCGCCGCCTGCGGCCTCGTGGGTCCGCCGGAAAAAATCCTCGAGAATCTTGGGCTCGTGAGACGACTCCAGACTGAGCATGGGACGGTGGTGGCTGACGGGCCGGAAGGCCTCGAGGGCCTTCACCTCCACGCGCTGGGTAGGCGAATCAGGAATGATGAGCTCGGGATGCCTCTCCTCGAGCTCTTGCAGTTCCCGGAAAAGCTCGTCGTAGGCTGTATCCGAGATCTCCGGGTCATTGAGGCGGTAGTAGCGGTAGTTGTGGTAGTCGATCTGTTCGCGGAGTTCCGCGACTCGCCTGCGGATATGAGGGGCCACTGGTGTCTGCGCTCCGGTCACGGCCTACCTCTCGGGTGTCTTTGGGGTGAATGCCCCCGTCCCCATTATGCCTCAGGCATGGGCGCGAGAACAAGACGACGCACATTCGCCCTGGAGCTACCTGGCGGTTCACGATACCGGTCCGGGAAAGAGGGCGGCGCAGAAGTCGAGGACCACTCTCACCGCTTGACGGCAGGAACTCTTGAAGGTGGGACTCCGGAAGCCGGCGCGCCATTTCAGGGTGAAGAGCTCGTCGGAAACCACGAGAAGCCCTGCGAGGGCCACGCGGCGGTACTCCGCCACTCGAAAGAGGGCGGACATTTCCATCTCCACCGCAAGTAAGCCCTCCCCTCCATGGGAGAGGACCTTTCCCACGGTCTCGCGCAAAGGCGCGTCGGTGCTCCACACCGGACCGACATGGACGGGCCGTCCGCGTTGATCGCAGAAGCTCCGAAGCCTTGAACTCAGCGACGGGTCGGGTGTAAGGGCGGGGGAAGCGGCCGGGTAGTGAGCGGAGGTGCCTTCCTCACTCCGGGCCCCTGTAGGCATGACCCAGTCCCCTGTCCGTATCTGCTGCTGGAGGGAGCCGCACCAGCCGAGGACAAGGACCGTCCGGCTGCCGAGGGCGACCAGCCTCTCGAGGACAAGGACGGCCTGCGGTGCCCCGAGCACCGGCCCGGCCAGGGTGATGGTCCGGTCGGCGTAGAAGAGATCGACAAACCGAGCGTTGTAAAACTCGCGGGCGCTGTCCGCCGCTCGGACGGCCGAACGGCAGAAACGCCGGCGATCCGCCTCGGTACAGGCGATGATCGCCACCGGTGCGCTCGGCTTCTCGCGAGAGCCGCGGCGAGACTCGATGATTACCCGATCACTATCGTCCACAGCATGGCCAGGCAAAAATTGTCTCTCACAGAGCCCACAGAGTCACAGAGTTATCGAGCTGAATTCCTAAGAGGGGGATTCAGTTCGAGCTCACGTCCCGCTTTCGCGGGACCTAACACCCTGTACGAATAGGGATCATCCATGCGCCCTTGGGCGCGGAGCGCTTGGCCTGATTTCTCCCCTCAAGAAATCAGGCCAAAGCAACTCACTCTCTGTGCTCTCTGAGAGCTCTAGCGAAGTCCCGCATACGCGGGACGAGCGAGCGCGCGATCCCTTGGTTGGCTACAAAAAAAAGAGCGGAGCCCACGGGCCCCCGGGTTCGGGGCCCTTGTTCTCCGCTCCGGTAAGCACCTACCTGGGGCCGAGCGGGCACCTCTCGTGTACACAAGGTGCGCCTGCAGCGGGTGTTACTGAACTATGCTCTTCAGCTTGCTGCCGGCCTTGAACTTCACCGCCTTGGAGGCCTTGATTCGAATCTTCTTTCCGGTCTGGGGATTCCTGCCGTCCCGGGCGGCCCGGCTGGCAACGCCGAAGGTGCCGAAGCCCACGAGCGTGACCTTGCCGCCCTTCTTCAGGGCATCGCTCACCCCTTTGAGAAACCCGCCCAGCGCCTTCTCCGCCGCAGCCTTGGTAATCCCTGCTTCGCTTGCCATTTTTGCCACAAGATCTGCCTTGGTCATAGACTCCTCCTCCTCGTAACCGATGATTCCTTGCTGGCCCCTTGTCCATGTTCCCTAAATCCGCTCCAGCAGCGGCCGGGCGCAGGGACCCCCCGTAGACCTGCATGAATAGTGGCATTATACATAAGCTAATGAGCGATGCAAGAAGATTTTTAAGAAAAAGTAACGCCTTACAGGAAACGCTCCTGAGCCGACAACGGTGCAGAAGGTGACGCTCGTCTATATACCCATATTTCTTGTGATTCTCGAAGGCTGACGCGAGCGATCTTTGTCCCCCCTACCGGGCCGGACATTCTAGAGGACGGGTCCCCCCGTACCCGCCGGATTCGGGCCGACATGGACCTGCCGGCCGGACGGGTAGGGAGCGGGCCACGAGTCTTACGAGGGTCAAGCGCGACGGGTGGGTCGGCCATAACGGCGGGCTAGAAAAAATGCAGGTATGGTGAGTCGTCGTTTCCCGGGCCTTCAACCCATCGCCGGCCGGATCTTCATCTTGATGCCGTTGCGCTCAAAGAAAAGTTTAAGGATCCGGGCGGTGGCGCCCCAGATGATGTACTGGTTGTAAGGGACGAAGTACACCTGGATGGCGCGCTGCTCGGATCGGAAGGTACGCCAGTACCAGTGGCTCGCATCGGCCAGGAACTCGTAAGGCACAAGAAGGATCTCGGCGACCTCCTCGGTGTTCAACTGGAAGGGATAGGGGTAGGGGATGTGGCCGACGAAGGTGTGAACCAGGAATCCCGAGACGGCGGTGTTGACCGGCTCGAGGGCGCCAAGCACATCCACATCCTCAGGCTTGATGCCGGTCTCTTCTCTCGCCTCCCGGAGTGCTGTGGCGAGGAGACTCTCGTCGCCGGGGTCACAAACTCCGCCGGGGAAAGAGATCTGCCCCTTGTGGGCTTTCACCGTCTGGGTCCTCTTGGTGAGGAGAATGTGAAGCTCCCCGTCCTTGTACAGGAGCGGCATAAGCACCGCGGCGAGCGTGAGTTGCGGGGCGACGGATCGATCTCGCGGGGCTTTGCTCAGATTCTTGCGAATGACATCCAGCATGCCGGGGGTCTCCAGGAGGGACGATTGTAATCCATGCCTCCCTTCTCCGCAACCCGCCTTCTTCGATTGACAGAGCCGGACGAGCATGGTACACAGGGCCGCATGCGCTGGCGGAACAGGCCCAAGCTGACCTTGCGAGCCCCATCTCGAGGCCGCCCCCTCATCCGACTTTTCTTGGTACTGGGCGTGCTTCTCAGCTGTCTCATCACGGCCCGCTCCTTCTCCCTCATCGAAGAACCGTGGCAGACTGAGCCGCGCGCTTTATCCCGCTATCCTGACCGCTTCGCCGACAAGCAGGATTATCGTGAGAGCCTGCGCGCGGTGACCTATCAGGTGAGACCGGGTGACACTCTCCATCAGATCCTGATGAAACACGGGGTCGATTCCCGTGAGGCGGCAGCCTTGGCAGCGGCGGGAAAACCCCACTGGAATCCTCGACAGCTCAGGAACCGCGAGTGTCTGGAGCTCCTCTTCCTCAAAGAGCCCGCGCGCCTGGAAAAGGTTCGCTGTCACGATGGAGAGGGGCGGGTCCTGACCATCGGCCGCACGCCGTGGGGCTGGGTTGCAAGCACCCGTGCCGAACCGGAATTCGTGACCATCGCCACGGCGGAGGGAACTGTCCGGGGCTCCCTCTACCGGAGCGCCGCCGACGAGGGGATAGACCACGACCTGGCCTTCGCCCTGGCCGATATATTTGCGTGGGACATCGACTTCCTTGCGGACCTTCGTAACGGCGACCGCTACAGCCTTCTCTATGAACAACGGTTCCGAAACGGGGTCTTCGTCGGCAATGGCCGGATTCTGGCCGCCCGCTTCAACAATGCCGGCACTCGCCATGAGGCCTATCTCTATGAGGTGCCGGGCACGGAGGCGGGCTACTACGATCGCGACGGCCGCTCCCTCCGCCGGGAGTTTCTTAAGTCCCCCCTGCGATACACGCGGATAAGCTCCGGTTTCTCCCGAAGCCGCCTGCACCCCATCTTCAAGGTCTGCCGGCCCCACTTCGGCATCGACTATGCGGCCCCGGTGGGAACGCCCGTTGCTACCGTGGGAGACGGCCGCGTGGTCTCGGCCGGCTGGAACAAGGGATTCGGCCGGTGCGTGGAGATCCGCCACAACGGATCCTATTCCAGCGCCTACGGCCATCTCTCGCGTTTTGCCCCCGGCGTACGCCCGGGCGCCGCGGTGAAACAGGGGCAGATTATCGGCTACGTGGGATGCACCGGATGGGCCACCGGGCCGCACCTCGACTTCCGGTTCAAGAGGGACGGTCGCCCCGTCAATCCCATGCAAGTCCGCTTTCCCACGGCGGATCCGGTTCCGCGCCAGCACCTGGCCGCATTCGGGGAACACGTGGCCAGGCTGGAGGGTGAACTCCTCACAGCTCGGACAAAGACCGACGACACCGCGCCCCCCGGGGCTCTCGCCGCCTCTTCCAAGACACCGTAGGGGATTCCCGGCCCTCCAACGTTGCCCGCATCTGCCGGGGCGCGGCCATCGTGTTTCCAAGGCCGGCACAGGGCAGGAGTTCCGCCAGGGTCGCCCATCCGTCCCCCGTACATGGTATGATGAGCCCGAGAAAATCCCCCTTCCGTCACCGGGGGAGACGGGGAAGGGAGGGCGTGGGGGTATATGGATCCGGCGATGATCGAGGTGGCTTTACCGCTTGCGGTCCCCGGCACGTTCCACTATCGAGTGCCGCCGGAGCTGCAAGACGAGGTAGCCGTGGGCCGGGAGGTCGTGGTGCCCTTCGGCCGACGGCGCCTCAGCGGCTCCATCGTCGCCGTCGGCACCGAGCCCCCGGCTGATCTTGCTCCATCCATTCGAAACATCGTCGAGATCACCCCCGGGGAGCCCCTCTTCTCCGAGGTGCAGCTGCCGTTCTTTCGGTGGTTGAGCGCCTACTACCTCGTCCCCCTCGGAGAGGTGATCCAGACCGCCATCCCCGGGGGGACTCGGAGCGTTACCAGGCGGGTGGCACGGCTCACCGAGGCGGGCGGCCGGGCCTTGACAGAGGCGGAGATAAGCCGGGAAGAGCGTCAGGTCCTCGCCCTTCTCCAAGAACACCCCGGGCTCGGCCTCGTCCAGATCCGGCGCCATCTTCCCGATGGGGATGTCCGCTCGATCTGCGACAGGCTTCGCCGGCAAGGCGTCCTCGTCTGGGAGGATCGGCTCCGGGGACCCCAGGCGGCGCCCAGGCGTCTCCGGGTAGTGCGAGCCCTGGTGCAGCCGGGTCAAGAGGGGTTAGAGCTCAAGCCCCGGGAGCGGGAGCTCTTGGAGCAACTTGCCTCCGGGCCTCGCCTCCTCCGAGACCTCGAGGGGCAGGTGAAGAACACGGCCTACTGGGTCCGGAAGCTTGGGGCGCGCGGCCTGGTCCAGGTGGCCTCGGAGGAGATCTACCGCGACCCTGCCGGACCGCCCGTCATCGAGGCCGGTCCGGCGCCGCGGCTCACGTCCGACCAGGAGGGGGCCGTCGGGGCGGTGAGCGAGGCGCTCCGACACGGAGTGTTCTCGAGTTTCCTCCTCCACGGGGTCACCGGAAGCGGGAAGACCGAGGTGTATCTCGCCGCCACCGCGGCAGCAATCGATCTCGGGCGGCAGACCTTAGTGCTCGTCCCGGAGATCGCCCTCACCGCTCGCCTCGAGGCCCTCTTCCGCCAGCGGTTTCAATCCCGGGTCGCCATCCTCCACAGCAGCCTCGGCCGGGGCGAGCGGCGGGACGAGTGGATGCGCATTCGCCGGGGCGAAGCCCCTGTCGTCGTCGGGGCCCGTTCCGCCATCTTTGCCCCCCTGGAGCGATTGGGGTTGATTGTCGTGGACGAGGAGCACGACGCCTCCTACAAAGAGGAGAGAGGACTCCGGTACCACGCCCGAGACGCAGCCGTGATGCGGGCCAAGCTCGCGGGCGCGGTGGTGCTCATGGGCTCGGCGACCCCTGCCCTCTCCTCCTTCCAGAATGCCCTCCAGGGGAAGTTCCGGCTGCTCCGGCTGCCTCATCGCATCGATGAGCGGCCCCTGCCCAGGGTGGCGGTAATCGACATGCGCCGGCAGAAGGGGGGGACGGTGATCTCGCTCCCGTTACGCCACGCCCTGGCGGACACCCTCGCTGCGGGCAGGCAGGCCCTCCTTCTCATCAACCGGCGCGGGTATGCAAGTTTCCTTCTTTGCCGTCGCTGCGGCCATGTGCCGCGCTGCGAGAACTGCTCCCTGAGCCTTACCTGGCATCGGGCGGAAGAGAGCCTCCGCTGTCACCTCTGCGACCTGGCCATGCCGACTCCCGCCACCTGCCCCCGGTGTGAGGCTCCCATGCTCAGGCCTCTCGGCTTCGGCACCCAGCGGGTGGAGCGGGAAGCACAGCGTCTCTTTCCTCAGGCCCGAGTGAGTCGGATGGACAGGGACACCATCCAGACCAAACAGTCATTCGTCCGCCTGCTCCGGGATCTCGGACGGGGTGCCATCGACATCCTTGTCGGGACCCAGATGATCGCCAAGGGCCATGATGTGCCCGGCATCACCCTCGTCGGCGTGGTGAATGCCGACACCTCCCTCCAGTGGCCGGATTTCCGTGCCTCCGAGGTCACCTTCCAGCTTCTCACCCAGGTCGCCGGCAGAGCCGGGCGAGGCGAACATCCTGGGTTGGTGCTGGTGCAGACCTACAACCCGGAGCACTACAGCATTCGCTACGCCAAGGAACACGATTACCTGGGGTTCTTTACCGAGGAGACGGCGTTCCTCAAGGAGCTCGGGTACCCTCCCTTCCGGCGTCTCGTCGGGCTGCATCTGGCGGGGCATGTGGAGGGGAAGACGCGGGAGGCGGCGGAAAAGCTGGCGGAGCGGTTCCGTGAGCTTCGCGAGCGGCATCCCGATTGGTTTCAGGAGGTGGAGCTCCTCGGGCCGGCAGCGGCGCCCCTTTCCCGGATCAAGGGCAAATACCGCTGGCAGCTTCTGCTCCGGGCCAGGAGATCGGGGCTCCTGCGGGAGGCGGCGCACCGGCTCGTGGAATGGGGAACAATCGCGCTCAAGGGCTCCGGAGTTCAGCTTACTGCTGATGTCGATCCCCTGTCGCTCATTTGACGGAGAACTTCACCGTGGCCATCGCGAGGAGGCGCGAGGTGCCGGGCGGCTTGTCGAACCGGTCGCGACTCCTCTCCCAGCCTTCAAAACGTTGAGAGGCCACCCGATTCCCCCTTCGTGATCACCAGCACCGATCAGCGCCCGAGCGCTGTCCGAAGCTCATAAAGGAGCGCGGCCGCCGAGCGGATCCCCCGATGGAAGTCCTCGAGGGCAAAGCGCTCGTTGGGCGAATGGGCGCCGTCGTCAGGACTCCCCCATCCCAGGAGCAGGATGTTCCGGTACCCGAGGAGGTCCTTGAACAAGGTCACGATGGGGATGGAGCCCCCCTCGCGGATAAAGACCGGCCTCCTGCCGAAACCGATGGCGATTGCCCGGGCCGCGGCCTGGACACCGGGCTCGTCCCGGGCAATGAGGACCGGGTCGTTCCCGTGAATGCTCGTGACCCGCACCTCAACGCCCGGCGGTGCCTGGGCGCGGATGAACGCTTCAAAGAGGCGGTCGACGGTCGCGGCGCGCTGACGGGGCACGAGGCGCATGCTCACCTTGGCGCCGGCTTTGGCCGGGATGACGGTCTTGGCGCCCTCGCCGGAGAAGCCGCCCCAGATACCGTTCACATCCAGGGTCGGGCGGGCGCACTTCCGCTCCGTGGGGGTGTAGCCCGGCTCGCCCACGAGCGTTTCGACACCAAGGTAATCCCTAAGCTGAGCCTCATCAAAGGGAAGTGCCGCCATCTCCTGCCGCTCCCACGGCTCCAGGTCCAGGACGTCGTCGTAGAAGCCGGGGATGGCGACGGTGCCGTCTGGTCTCTTGAGTCTGGCGAGCATATCGGCGAGCACCTGCACCGGGTTCGCCACCACCCCCCCGAAGCTCCCGGAGTGGAGGTCGAAGCGGGGCCCCTGGATATCCACCTGGAAGTAGGAGAGCCCGCGGAGTCCGTAGGTGATGGCCGGGATCCCGGAGGCGAACTGGGACCCATCCGAGATGGCGACGGCGTCCGCTCGCAGGGCATCGCCATGGCTCTCGAAGAAGCTCCTGAGGCTGGGGCTTCCTATCTCCTCTTCGCCCTCGATGAGGGCCTTCACATTGAGGGGCAGGCGGCCCTCCACCAGCACCATCGCCTCGATCGCCTTGAGATAGGTGAAAAACTGGCCCTTGTTGTCCGTTGCTCCGCGGGCATAGATGAACCCGTCCCGGACCGAGGGGGCGAAGGGCGGCGACGCCCACTCATCGAGCGGATCGGGAGGCTGCACATCGTAGTGGCCGTAGATGAGGAGGGTCGGCAGGTCGGGGTCCTGCAGCAGCTCGCCATAGACCACGGGGTGTCGGCTCGTTTCGTGCAACGTGGTCTGGAACCCCAGCCGTTTCAGCCTCTCCACCGTCCACGCCGCTGCACGTCGAACGTCGGCGGTATGGCTCGGATCGGTGCTCACACTCGGGATGCGCAGGAGCTCGGCGAGCTCGTCAACGGCGTGCTGCCACCCCGCATCGATGGCGGCGAGGACACTCTCAGGGGTCATGCGGAGTTCCCTCCTCGGGGTCACGTCTTATTGAAACCAAGAAGTTCGTTAGAAGCTGTCCAGCACATCGAAAACCGTTCTCCTCTCCCCCTTCCGAGGGGGAGAGGAGAAGGGTGAGGGGGGTGAAGTGTGGCGCCCATCCCCTCACCTATCCCAGGCTGGACTCATTGTATCCGTTCCCATGCCGTTTTCCATCAGGAAGTTCCGGCCGCGACTTACCTTTTCCCTTGACCCATGCCAGCGGAAGTGGTAGCTCGGTGCTCGTTTCCGGATGACTCCGGGTGAGGGGCGAGATGGTTCACTGGAAGCAGAATCTGGCTGTGGTCTGGGTCTCCCAGTTCCTGTCCATCATGGGCTTCTTCTTCGCCATCCCCTTCGCTCCCTACTACATCCAGGAGCTCGGCATTCGGGACCCGGTGAAGATCGCCCTCTGGGTGTCCTTCTTTGGTGCGGCGGCCCCCTTCAGCCTGGCCATCTTCTCCCCCATGTGGGGCGCTCTTGCCGACCGCTACGGCCGCAGAGTCATGCTGCTCCGGGCGAACTTCGGGGCGGCGGTCGTGCTGGCGCTCATGGCCACGGTTGAGAGCGTCGAGGCGCTCATCGCGCTCCGGCTCCTGCAGGGCCTTCTCGCCGGTACCGTCACCGCCGCCCAGACCATGGTCACCTCGACCACCCCGGAGAACCGGAGCGGCACCGCCCTGGGAGCGCTGAGCGCGGCCGTCTACTCCGGAACCATGGCGGGCACGTTCCTCGGGGGGATCTTCGCCGAGTACGTCGGCTATCGTTACTCCTTTCTCGGCTCGGGCGTCCTCCTTTTGCTGGCGGGGGTTCTGATCGTGGTAGGAACCAGCGAGGATTTCGTGCCGCCGCCGCCCCGGCCGGGGCAACCCGGCTCCTCGAGTACGATTGCGGCCGGAATCGGCCAGGCTGTGCCCCTCCTCGCGCTCACGGCGGCCATGTCCTTCTGCCGCCAGTACGACAACTCCCTGTTTCCCCTCCTTGTCCAGGATATTCACGGGAGCATCCAGGGGGCGGCCTTCTGGACCGGAAGCATCTCGGCGGCTGCCGGTCTTGCTGGGTTTCTTTCCGGGATCGTCTTCGGGCGACTGGCGGATCGAGCGGATCCTCCCCGGCTGGCAAAGGCCTCTTCCCTGGGAGCGGCACTCTTCCTGGTGCCCCATGGATTCCTTCAAGGGTTTCTCCCCCTCTTTCCCACTCGCTTCGCCATGGTCTTCTGCGCCGGTGGGCTGGAGCCGGTCTTCCAGGTCTGGCTCGCCAAGGTGACCTCGGTCGAGAGGCGGGGCTCGGCCTTCGGCTGGGCGGCGACGGCCCGGTCTTTCGGGTGGTTCGCGGCGCCCCTCGTGAGCGGGCTGGTCGCGTCAGGGTTCGGCCTTCGCGCCATCTACTTCGTCGGGGGAGCGCAGTTTGTGCTCCTCATCCTCCTCATCGGCTACGTCGGGAAGCGGCTGGCCAACGGCCCGGTGGGTTAGAAGAGAACGGACTGCCATGCGCGGGTGGACGTGGCTGGTCATCCTGACAAGTCGAGTGAGCCTGAACCTGGGGGTCAGGGTCACCTACCCGTTTCTCCCCGCCATCGCCCGCGGTTTGGGCATCCCCTTCGAACAGGCCGGTCTCCTGGTCGCGGCTCGCCACTTCGTCGGCCTGAGCAGCCCCTTCTGGGGGGTGGTCGGCGACCGAAAGGGTCACGCCTGGTGCATGACAGCCGGCCTCCTCTTTCTCTTTTCGGGTGCCCTCGCCGTCTATCTCTCCCGCGGCTTCTGCGCGGCTATGACGGGCTTTGTCCTCCTCGGTCTGGCCAAGTCAGCCTATGACCCAAGCGTGCAGGCCTTTGCCAGCGCCCGCGTTCCCTACTCCCTGCGCGCCAGGGCCATCGGGATCCTCGAGACCTCCTGGGCCCTGAGCTGGTTGGTGGGTATTCCCCTGAGCGGCCTGTTGATCTCCCGCTTCGGCTGGCAGAGCCCGTTCCTGCTCCTTGCCGGGGCTGCGGTTCTATCGCTCGGTGCCACCCGAAGCCTTCGGGAGATCAGGAGCGCTCCACCTCAGCCGTCCGGATTGGAGTTACCCACGCGTTCAACTCCCGCCGCTCCGGGGGTCCTCAACACCACAACCGTCCTCGTCCTGCTGGTGACCCTCTCCCTCACCCTTGCCAACGAGAATATCGTCATCGTCTACGGCGCCTGGCTGGAGGAATCGTTCAGTCTCCAGGTTCGCGCCCTGGGTTTTTTCTCCATTCTCGTCGGCGTGGCTGAGCTGGTGGGGGAGTTGACGGTCGCCGCCGTCGTTGACCGATTGGGAAAGCGACGGGGGATCCTGGCAGGTCTGATCCTAGTGGGACTGACTTATCTGGTTCTCCCTTTCTGCAAGGTATCTCTCTTGATCGCCCTGACCGGGCTCGGCGCCATGTTCTTCCTCTTCGAGTTCACCCTGGTCTCGATCTTCCCCTACGTTTCCGAACTTGTTCCCGCCAGGCGCGGAATTCTTCTGGCACTGAACTATACCTGCGCCATTCTGGGGCGTTTTATCGGCTCGCTAACGGGCCCCTGGCTCTGGCAACGACATCACGATCTCTTGCTCCTTGCCGCCCTGTCGGTGGCCTCGCAGCTCCTCGCCTTCATCCTTATTCTCTGTGTCCGGAAGGACGCAAAGGGCATGGAGCATGGGGCATAGAGCATAGGGAGATAAAGAGAATGACCCTGAGGTTTGCTCCATGCTCTATGCTCTATGCTCCATGCGGGCCTTATAGAGCGTCATGATCTCCGAGCGTGTCACGAGGGCCTCCACGTCAGGACAGAGTTTCTCGATGTTCTGGCGGCCGTTCATCTCTTCCCGGTCCACCAGGACAACCACCTTCGCCACCTGGAGCCTGAGCTTCCGCACCGCCTCGATGGCCTGGATGGTGGAGCCCCCCGTGGTGATCACATCGTCGACGACGACAACCCGTTCGCCCGCCCGGCACTCTCCTTCGACTTTGGCCGGGATGCCGTGATCCTTCTGTTCTTTGCGGACGATGAACTCCTTGATCGGTTTCCCCTCGAGCCGGGAGATGAGGGAGACGGCGCCGGAGATAGGAACCGCGCCAAGGGCCAAGCCGCCGATCGCCGTCGCCTCGAGACCCCGGATCTTTTCGAAGATGAGGCGACCGATGAGCTCCTTGCCCTCCGGATCGAGCATGGTGGGCTTGCAGTTGAAGTAGAAGTTGCTCATCGCTCCCGAGACCAGCCTGAACACCGGTTTGTCGGCATACTGAAAGGACTTGGCCAGGATGAGTTCCATCAACCGGTCCTTCATAGGCTCCCCCTGAAAGAAATTCGACGGGATGATACACCTTCGCCGGCGACGGCACAACGGGAAGGACGCTCGCACCCTGGAGGCCCTCTCCTTGGCCCTTGACCGGCGGACAAGGGCAAGGTATAGGCTGGCCTGTACGCTCCGGGAGGAAAATCCATGATCGCCAAGGATCGCCTTATCTTCCCTTTAGATGTGCCGGATGTCGGGGAGGCCGTCAGCCTGGTCGCCCTCCTTCGCGACCACGTGGGCGTCTTCAAGATCGGGCTCGAGCTCTTCGTCGCCGCCGGGCCGCCGGTGGTGGAGAGAATCGCGGGGCTGACGAGCGCCGCGATCTTCCTCGATCTCAAGCTCCACGACATCCCCGAGACGGTGAGGCGGGCGGTTCGCGCCCTCCCTCGCCCGGATCGCGTGACCTTTCTCACCGTGCACTGCGATCCCGGGCTGCTGGCGGCGGTGATGGAGGAGGTTTCCCCGCCCACCAAGATCCTGGCGGTGACGGTGCTCACCAGTCTGGATTCGACCCAACTCCTTGCCCTCGGAATCGGGCCGGAGCTGGCCGCAGAGCCGGTTAAACTCGTGCTTCGCCGAGCCGCACTGGCGGCGGAAGCGGGATGCCACGGCGTGGTCTGCTCCGGTAGAGAGGTGGGAGCGGTGAAACGGCAGTTCGGCGACAAGCTTCTCACCGTCGTTCCCGGCATCCGTCCCGCTTGGAGCGGGTCGGGCCAGGACGATCAGCGACGGGTAACGACGCCGTACGAGGCGGTGAGAGAGGGCGCCGACTACATCGTCGTGGGCCGCCCCATCCGGGATGCGGCAGAGCCTCGGAAGGCGGCGGCTGGGATCGTTGGGGAGATCGAGCGGGCGCTCGAAGAAAAGCAGAGGGCATAGGGCATGGGGTCAAGTCCTCCGGAGGGGACAGGACCATGGATCAGCACCGGATCTACATGAGAGAGGCCCTGGCCGAGGCGGAGCGAGCCGCAGCCGAAGACGAGGTTCCGGTGGGAGCGGTTCTCGTCTCCGCGGAGGGTGAGGTCGTGGCCAGGGGTCGCAACCAGCCCACGAGGCTCAATGACCCCACCGGTCACGCCGAGATCCTGGTCCTCAGGGAGGCTGGATCCCGCCTTGGAAACTATCGGCTCACCGGACACGTCCTCTACGTGACCCTCGAGCCCTGCGTCATGTGTGTGGGAGCATTGCTCCATGCCCGGGTGGCGATGGTCGTCTACGGCGCCGCAGATGCCAAGATGGGGGCTCTCGAGTCGGTGTACCAGATCGGGACCGACGGTCGCCTCAATCACCGTTTTCAGGTCCTGGGCGGCGTCCTCGCCGAGGAGAGCCGCAGCCTCCTTCAGGCTTTTTTCCAGACCCGCCGCTAAATGTGGTTTTGATCTCATCGGAGTTTTTGTTACAATCTAGCCCGCATTACGCACAAGACGTCGGAGCGGGACCTCGGTTCTGGCCGTCCTTGCGGAAGCACTGCCTTCTTGTGGGAGCGGCTTCCAGCCGCGATGAGTGAGCAGTGGCAGTGAGGTCTGCTCTGCAAAGGAAGGTAGAGGCTCCGGATGCGCTTTGCGCCGCAGACCATCGTTGCCCGCGGCGCCGCCCCGTCTTGCATAGCCGGCAGCCGGACGGCGAGAGTGGCGGTCGCAGCAGGTGGTTCGTGTGTAATGCGGGCTACAGGTCTCACGAGCGGAGAGGTACCGAAGTGGCCGTAACGGGGTCGACTCGAAATCGACTTGTCCGGTGACGAGCCGGGCACGTGGGTTCGAATCCCACCCTCTCCGCCAACTATCGACAGTCCTCAGCGGTTAGCAGGCGGCCGGGCGATGAGATTTACGCCGGCTGGCGGGGAGAATCCCCGGTCCGTGGCACCGGATGGCCGGTAAGGCATGGCTGCAAGCTGGCGGCTGATACCTAATCGTTGTGCTGCGGAGAGATGCCCGAGTTGGCTGAAGGGGCACGACTGGAAATCGTGTGTTCCGCCTAAAAGCGGAACCGTGGGTTCGAATCCCACTCTCTCCGCCATTTTTCTTGACTAGCCCGCGTTATGGGCGAGGCCCCGTGGCGAGACCTTGGATCTGGCCGTCCTTGCGGAAGCACTGCTGTCTTGTGGGAGCGGCTTCCAGCCGCGATGAGTGAGCAGTGGCAGGGAGGTCTGCTCTGCAAAGGCGCATAGTCGCGCCATTGATCGTGGAGAGCGAGGCCAGGCCTTTGGGCGGGCTTGCGGTGGAAAGCCTGGGGGTCACTCCTGTCATCCAAGGGAGGTAGAGGCTCCGGATGCGCTTTGCGCCGCAGACCATCGTTGCCCGCGGCGCCGCCCCGTCTTGCATAGCCGGCAGCCGGACGGCGAGAGTGGCGGTCGCAGCAGGTGACTCGCCCTTAATGCGGGCTAAACCACCGGCCTGCCGGTGTAGCCGAGCGGAACTTCCCCTTCCATGTCCTATCTCGTTTTGGCACGCAAGTGGCGGCCCCAGCGTTTTGAAGAGGTGATCGGCCAGCCCCACCTCATTCAAACGCTGAGGAATGCCATCTCGGCCGGCCGGCTCGCTCACGCCTACCTTTTCAGCGGCCCCAGGGGGGTGGGGAAGACCTCGGTGGCCCGCATCCTTGCCAAGGCCCTGAACTGTCAACAGGGCCCATCGCCGACGCCCTGCAACGAGTGCGAGTCCTGCCGGGAGATCACCGAAGGTGCGGCTCTCGACGTTCTCGAGATCGACGGCGCCTCCAATCGTGGCATCAACGAGATTCGCGAACTTCGTGAGAACATCCGCTACCTCCCCTCCAAGAGCCCGTACAAGATTTACATCATTGACGAAGTCCACATGCTCACCTCCGAGGCCTTCAACGCCCTCCTGAAGACCCTGGAGGAGCCTCCCGCCCACGTGATCTTCATCTTCGCCACCACCGAGGCCCACCGGGTCCCCATGACCATCTTGAGCCGGTGCCAGCGCTTCGACTTTCGTCGTCTCGCGGTGAGCGCCATCGTCGAGACTTTGCGCCGGATCGCCAAGGACGAAGAGATCAGGATCAGCGACACCAGCCTGCGGGTTCTCGCTCGGGAGGCCGAGGGGAGCATGCGGGACGCCGAGAGCCTCCTCGAGCAGATGATCGTATTTTCCGGCAAGCAGATCGACGACAGCGCCCTCCTGCAGGTTCTCGGCGTCATCGACCGCCAGGCGCTTCTGGATACGGCCGCGGCACTCCTCAGCGGCGATGCCGCCCGATGTCTCGAGATCGTGGAGCGCCTCTCGATCCACGGCCACAACCTCCGACGTTTCTGCCAGGAACTGGCGGCGCATTTCCGGGATCTCCTGGTGGTGAAGATCTGCGAGAGCCCCGAGGAACTTGTTGACCTCACCGCGGGCGAAGTGGCCGAACTCAGGGAGCAGGCGGAGAGGCTGAGCGACGCCACCCTCCAGCAGTTTTTGCACTTTCTCGTGCGTGGCGAGGAGGAGATCCGAAGGGCGAGCAACCCCAAGCTGGTCATGGAAATGACTCTGCTCCGCCTGATCCAGTTGCCGAGGCTTATGGAGATCGATCGCCTCATCGTTCAGGTGCGGCAACTTGAAGAGCGCCTCAACCGCGGGGTGGAACCGGGAGCGCTGCTGCTCCCTGGGGAGCGAGGGGAAGACCCAGGCGCCGACGTGACCCCGTACATGGAGCCGCCGCACGAGGAACCGCCCGAACCGCTTCCTGGCGTGGCCGACGGGGCCCGGGGGAGCTGGAAGGACCTGGTGGCGCGAATTCGCGAGCAAAGGCCCGCTCTTGCGGGCACCCTCGAGCGTGGGAAAGTGAAAGAGATAGGTTCGGGTCGCCTGGAGCTCGATTTCAGCGGCCACAACTTCGACTACGAGCTGGTCACGGAGCGGGAGAACATGGCCCTGCTCCAGAGTCTGGGGCGAGAGATTCTTGGACCTCAGGTTGAAATCTCCGTCGCCGGCGGAAGGCGGGAAGAGATGAGCGAGCGACGAGCGGCAACTGACCGGCAGCGTCGACTCAGACAGAAAGCTCTCCGCCATCCTCTGGTAACTGAGGCCTTGGAGATCTTCGGCGGTGAGGTCGTTGACGTGAAGATCGGGCCGGACAAACCTTCGTAGATGAAGATTTCTCCGCAGTGGGCTGGTAACCGGGTCTCTCGCCCGCTCGTCCCGCGGATGCGGGACTTCGCTAGAGCTCTCAGAGAACACAGAGGGTGGTAGCTTTGGCCTGATTTCTGGAGGGGAGAAATCAGGCCGAGCGCTCCGCGCCCAAGGGCGCATGGAGTATCCCTATTCGCCCAGGGTATTAGGTCTCGCGACAGCGGGACGTGAGTTCGACCTGAATTCCCCCCTCAGGAATTCAGGTCGACGACTCTGCGACTCTGGGGGCTCTGTGAGAGACAAAATTGAGCTTGGGACCACTATCCCGGCGGGGTGGGCCCGGCAGGGATGGGCGAGGACAAGGAGGAGATGCATGTCGAAGGGTTTCGGTGACATGATGCGCCAGGCCAAAATCCTGCAGGAGAAGATCGCCAGGATGCAGGAGGAACTTGGCGAGAAAGTCGTTGAATCCTCGGTTGGAGGAGGCATGGTCGTGGCGCGGGCGAACGGCCGCCAGGAGCTCCTCTCCATCACCCTGGAGCGCGAGGTGGTGAACCCGGACGATGTCGAGATGCTTCAGGATCTCGTTGTTGCCGCGGTCAACGATGTTTTGAAGAAATCCCAGGAGATGGCGGCCCAGGAGATGGGGAAGATCACCGGAGGGATAAAGATTCCAGGCCTCAAGATGCCGGGGCTTTTCTGAGTCAGTTGCCCGTTGTCGGTGTTCCTAAGACATTGAACAGGTCCGCTGATGGAATTCATGAAACTCCGGTTTGGATCTCGACTACGGACAACGGACGAGTGACAACGGACATAACCGCTAGGGAACCTTGTCATGCCTGCCTACCCCCCGTCGCTGGCGCGTCTCATCGCCCAGCTTACCAAGCTTCCCGGGATCGGTGAGAAGACGGCCACCCGCCTGGCCCTCTTTCTCTTCCGTGCCCCGACCGAGCTGGCCGAATCCCTGGCTGCCGGCATCCTGGAGGTCAAGCGCCAGATCGGCTTCTGCTCCACCTGTTTCAATCTCACCGACGAAGATCCCTGCCTTATCTGCCGCGACCCCAGCAGAGATGCGGGTAGTCTCTGCGTTGTGGAAGAGGTGGGGGATCTTCTCGCCTTGGAGAAGGCCGGAGCCTTCCGCGGCCGCTACCACGTCCTGCAAGGGGCCCTGGCGCCCCTCGACGGCATCGGGCCGGACAACCTCCGAATCAAGGAGCTTTTGAGCCGGCTGGATAGGAACCCGGTCGACGAGGTGATCCTCGCCCTCAATCCCAGCACCGAAGGTGAGACAACTGCCGCCTACCTCGCCGGGTTGCTCAAGAACCGGGGTATCCGGGTCAGCCGCATCGCCCAGGGCGTTCCCATGGGCGGCGATCTCAAGTACACCGACGCCGTGACCCTCAAGCGGGCGCTCGAAGGGAGGAGAGAATCCTTCTGAGGCCCTCGCCAGCATCTGGACAGGCCCGCGTACCTTTCAAGCCACCTTGCAACTGGCCGTCGGTCTCAAGAGGTGGCCACAAAGCAGAAAGGCCCTCGCGTTGGAGGGCTTCTTTTTTTCTGGCTCCCCGGGGCGGACTCTAATCCCATCAGCGGCGGGACTCTAGCGACGGAGCTATCGCCAGATTCACTTCCCGGTACGCTCCCAGCAGGATGCTGAAAAACTTTTCGACCGGGGCTCACCATGTACAGGTATGCATGGCAGACCTTAGCCGGGCCGGTCGGTTCCGCAAGGCTGCATAGTCGCGCCATGAATAAGATTGTGGTGTTCCGCCCCGCCTGCAGAACGATGGTGCGACGTTCGGCACGCCTTCCGACAGGCCAGGGAGTTAAGAGGAGGCTCCAGATGCACCTTGCTCCACCGACGCGCCCGGCTCACGTGGCAGTCTCCTCCGACATCATGAAAAAGAGTTTTTCAGCATCCTGCTAAGGGTTGAGCCGGGCGTCGGAAGAATCTCCGACACGGGTGAACCAATTTTCGGAGTTGGGCGCAGGGCAAGGTGGGCTTGACGGGCGATAGGCCCGTGGTATAAGTCTCAAAGGCGACTTTGCTTGTGGTACCCCTTGCGCTCCGGTTGTGAAGCCACCAATCGTTCGCCCTGGATGGTTGACCCCACAGGCACGTGTTTTGGTTCACCCCCTTTGCGCTAAGAAGGGTCTCCTGCAGGATTCGCGACAACTTCCTCCCATGGAACGGTGCCATATGGCGTCTCGGTCGGAACGCACGCCAGGTCAGGTCAGCAGGCGCCCGCGCGGTCGGATCAGGACGGTAAAGCAGGCACGGGTTCGAGCCACCACTGGAAGCGAAACGGCGTCTGTCGTTGCTGCCTTCTTGGCCGCCGCCATTGTGCTACTCATGGTAGTAGCTTACGTTCCGGCCATTCAGAGCGGATTTATTTGGGACGACGACGAGTACGTCACGGAGAATCTCACGCTCAAATCAGTGTCGGGATTGGAGCAAATCTGGTTCCAGCCGCGCTCGACCCCTCAGTACTACCCCCTCGTATTTACCTCTTTTTGGGTTGAATATCGCCTGTGGGGACTTGATCCCCTGGGTTACCACGCAGTGAATGTGCTCCTGCAAGCGCTGAACGCCCTTTTGCTTTGGCTGACCCTGAAGCGGCTCCGGGTACCTGGTGCGTGGTTGGCCGCGGCTATTTTTGCCCTCCACCCAGCCCACGTGGAGTCCGTGGCTTGGGTGACTGAACGCAAGAACTTGTTGTCTGGGCTCTTCTATTTTGGCTCAGCACTCTGTTTGTTCCGGTTCTTCCAGGTGGATGATCATGAAACACCCACACCGTTTCGGTGGCGCTGGTATGGATTAGCCCTCATCTTTTTCATCTGCGCCCTTCTGAGCAAGACCGTGACATGCTCTCTCCCAGTGGCAACGATGCTCGTGTTGTGGTGGAAACGCGGTCGGGTGAGAGGGAGTGAACTCGGAGCTCTCGCGCCTTTCCTTGTCCTGGGAGCCGCGTTCGCACTGTGGACCGCCTGGCTCGAAACTCACCACGTGGGGGCGACAGGGGAAGAGTGGAACCTCTCGGCCGTAGGACGCTTTCTTGTTGCCGGACGGGCGTTGTGGTTTTACGCCGGCAAGCTGGTCTGGCCGGCAAACTTGACCTTTACCTACCCTCGGTGGGACATAAACGTCCGGATGTGGTGGCAGTATCTGTTCCCACTCGGGGTGCTTGTCGCGGTCTCACTCCTGTGGGCTCTTCGAGGACGAATCGGCCGTGGCCCTGTAGGGGGTGTGCTTTTCTTCATCGTCACCCTTTTTCCGGCACTGGGATTTGTGGCGGTGTATCCGTTCAGATTCTCTTACGTGGCGGATCATTTTCAGTACTTGGCCAGTGTCGGCTTGATCACGCTGGCAGCAGCATCCCTGGCTCGGGGCGCGCAGCGGCTACCGCCCAAGGTGAAAAACATGGCACCCGTGTCCGGATGCGTCCTCGCAATGACACTCGCCGCCCTCACCTGGCATCAGGCTCATATCTACAAAGATGCCGAGACGTTGTGGCGGGACACCATCAAGAAGAACCCGGCGGCGTGGCATCGGCGCTACGACCTGGCAACCATACTCGCTGTGAAAGGTAATCTGGACGAGGCGATCACCCAGTACCGCGAGGCGCTAAGACTCAAGCCCGATTTCGCGGATGGGCACAACAATCTGGGACTCACCCTCTTCCGCAAAGGTGAAACGACGGAAGCGATGCAGCAGTTCGCCGAAGCCCTCAAACTGAAACCCGACCATGGCGAGGCACACTACAATATTGCAGTCGCTCTGGCGGTTCAGGGAAGAAGCGAGGAGGCGATACAACAATTCTACGCCCATTTGCAGATTAGGCCGGCCCATGCGGAGGCACACTACAATCTGGGGCTAGTCCTCGCCAATGCCGGCAAACTCGAGGAGGCGAGCAAGCATTTTTCCGAAGCCTTGCGACTCCAGCCCGACCATAAAGAAGCGCGGCGGAATCTCGAACTCGCCTTGCGCCTCATGGGCAAAGCTCCCTCGCCGTGAGGGGAGTGCGCGCCCGCTCTCGTTCGCAGAGCTCACCCGATTTGCCGTCGTCCACTCTTTGACCGGGTTCAAGATTTTGTGGTACTTTGGCGCCACCGAAAGCGTAGCTGGTGATGAAGGGGAGACGTTCCTATTGAGCGGGTCGGAATTTAATTTCCCCATCACGAAACCCGCTTTGACACGGGTCGTCAAGGGAGTTAGGAGCCGCCGAGCCCCCATCAGCATGCGGATTCCACGGGACTCATATCCGGAACCCATGTAAGGCCCTAGGCGGTCTCGGCCCCGAGGCGCAACTGCTCGATCTGTATACCAGGATGCTGAAAAACTCTGCCTCTGTATACTCACGACTCAGTAAAATAGTGAGAACCACCCGGAGCATCCATGTCGCCCTTTGGTTTGTTTTCCTACTAGCCTCTGCCCTCATCATTGCCGCAGCACGAGGCGATCTCTGGCTCGACGAGATATGGTCGCTTTCTTTTGCCCGCACCTCGCATTCCATCACGGACGTATTCGTTCGCTTCCACCACGACAATAACCATCTCCTGAATACCGTCTTCTTGTATTACGCCAAGGCATACAAGGCATTTTTCGTTTACCGCCTTTTAGCGGTTCTATCAGGTATAGGTAGCGTGTTCCTTGTTGGTTACATAGCTCGGAAGGAGTGGGGAGATCAGGAAGCCTTGTGCAGCCTTGCCCTAGCAGGTACTTCATATCCCCTGCTGCTCTATTTTTCCGAAGCGCGCGGCTACGCATCAGCGATTTTTTTCGCGCTGGCCTCTTATGCCTTACTACGTCAAAATATGCGGCAATTGCGACCGGGCACATTGGTATTATTCTGGTCAACATCGATTCTTGGCATGCTCTCCCATTCAACTTTTATCATGGCAACAATGGCTTTCTGTGTTGAAAGTCTGGCACATGAGATTCATGTAGTTGGATCTTTCCCACGAAAATTGCTGAGATTCGTGGTTCAACACGCTTCGCCTTTGATTTTCTTTGCATGCTTGTATATGTTCTTTTTGAGAGATATGGAGATTGGTGGAGGTCCCATATACTCAAAGTGGGATGTGATTGCCCAGGCCTCGGCGCTACTAATAGGTTTCCCGGAGCTGTCCGGTTTTCTTGGAGCGGCAATAGTCTGTGTGTTGGTTTTGATAACCGTGGGCGTTATAAGTCTTCGCCAAGAGGGCGGCACCCAGTGGCTGTTCTTCCTCACCATACTATATCTTTCGCCCATTGTAGTATTTATCTTGACTCGTCCTCAATATCTGTATTTCAGGTACTTTATTATATGTTTCCCTTTTTTCTACTTGCTTCTCTCGCACTTGGCCTGCAAATACTACCGCTCGTTGGGAAACCGTTGGCGGTGGTTGCTGGTTGCTGCGGTTGCCATGCTGATAGCGGGACAAGCTCAGAGAGTGTATGCGTTACTCGCAGTCGGGCGAGGGAACTATTTTACGGCACTGGCACACATAGCGGCAAATTCACCCAAAGGTATCGTGCGCGTAGGCAGCGACCATGATTTCCGCAATCGCGTCCTGTTCGATTTCTATGCCCCCCTTGTACCTGAGGGGGACAGGCTGCGTTACGTTGAGCAACCTACATGGCGTGAGGCACCCCCGGATTGGCTTCTCATCCACAGCCAGGATGTAGCGTATCGGCCGCCAAAGGGATTTCTTGTGGAAGGCATAGGAGTCTACCGGCTCACCGATGCGTACAGGTTTTCGGGAATTTCGGGCTGGAGCTGGTTCGTGTTCCGTCGCGAGGCGCTCGGAAGCGGCAGGGGCGAACAAGACACCGCAGCGGCGGGCTAATCGCCGCCGGTGAGCTTGATCGTTGCGCATCATCGTTACAGGGTAAGATTCCAGGAGATCAGCAGGACAAGTTATCTAAGGTCGTTTCCACGATTGGGAACGAAGCCTCTTTCCTCGTGCCTCACCGCGTCCTCAAACAGCAAAGCCCCTCGCAATGGAGGGGCTCCGGATTTTCATGGCTCCCCGGGACGGACTCGAACCGCCGACCAAGTGGTTAACAGCCACCCGCTCTACCGACTGAGCTACCGGGGATCGGCATATACGAAGATTTTCCTATAGCAGAAGCATGGTGTACTGTCAACAGGACTCTGAGTCCCTCGGGGATGCTCTCTCTCGCCGTTGTTCAGCTTCGCTCTGCCCAGCGCCGGTAGGCATCGCTCGACTCGGAGCCTCCCAGCCTTGACTCGGGAAGGGGGAGACCAAGGACGGGGACCCTCTTCCTGAGGCCCGGACACCGCGAATCGGGGAGACAACCCTACAGCATCACTCTTCCCTCCTCCATGATCTCGATCACACTGTGGGAAAAGGCGGCGCCGACCACACGTCCATCAGCACAGGTGAGCTCGAGGGAGGCGAGGTCGGGACCCACGAGCACCGGGGCGCCGCCGCATTCATACCGCACCCTGGCTCCCTGTTCGTGGGCCAGCCCACGCCGGCGCAGGTGACCCAGCTCCCACAGGCCGATGCCGGTAGCGACGAAACCCGTGCCGCAGGCCGGCTCCACGTGGCCGGTGGCGAGGTTGTGGGGAAAGAGGACGCGAAGGTCTCCGCCAGATTGGGGGTGCCAGTCATAGAGGGCGAAGTCGTGGTAGTTAGGGAAGGTCTGCCTCTTGAATAGATCCTGGAGGCCGAGGAGAATCTTCTGCGTTCTCGCGGGCATTGTTTCGAAATCGGCCTCGGGATAGTGTCTCTTGACCTCGTCCCCATGGAGGACGAGAAACTTCCCGACCTTGATCGCCGGAACTCCCTGGAGCTCCAGCTGGGAAACGCCCAGGCGATAGCACTCCCTGACGAAGGCGCCCATGTCGGTCCAGACTCTCCTGGCCTCTCCGGCCACTACCTCGGCGGTTATCGGGACGGGGCCGGCATCGGTTTCCAGGGTGATGCGGGTCTCCGGCTCCCGGATCGGGAGACGACAGCGCCGCCCGAGCCCGGTTTCCACCGCGGCTTTCCCCAAGACCTGCGTCAGCCCACCACAGGCCGTGATGAAGGCCCTCGAGGTGAAGCCTACGATCTTCACCATGAGATCACCACCCCGCACCGGCGGGTAAAGGATCCCGGTCTCATGGCCGGCTACCCGGTGAGGCTGCAAGACCTCCACCGCCGCCTCGAGCTCCCTGCCCTCCGGGATCTGATCACCGTAGAGAAAGATGATGACGTTGTTCCCCATGTGGCCTTTGAGATAGTCGAGCTGCATCTACTATTGCTCCCTATTGCAGACCTAGTTCTCCCAGGAGCCTGTGATGTGCTCCACCTGGATGCCTCGCTTTCGGAGTTCGTCGGCGAAGATAGCGAAGGGCACATCCCGGACGGGTGCAAGGATGCCCCGCTTCTGGATGTCGCCCCTCACGATCATCTGGGCTCCTATGCTGGCGGTGAACCCCACGGTGCGGGTCATGGCGGTGAAGCCGGTCCTGAGATCCCGCCTGTCGATCACTTGGTAAATCACCCGCCTTCGTTTACCTGCCTTAAGGCCCCGAGCATCGACGCGGATGACGGCCACATCCCGCTCGTTGTCGCCGTACTGGAGCTGGGGCTCGAGGAGGCTACGCAGGAATTCCCGCGGGACGACCGGCATCTCCCCCACCCGGATTGGGGCGTCGTCCAAGAAATGGAGCTTCGCCAGCTTCTCCCAGAACTCACAGTGTCCGGGCCAGCGCAGGACGTAGCGTCCCATCGTCCGTACCTGGTTCCGGATCCCGAGAATCTCGGCGTACCGAACCGCGTCCCCGTTGGGATAGGCCTCCATCCGGCCGAACCCTTCTAGGTCGAACTCGTGGGTGTTCTCCTTGACGAACATGGCGTCGGCTGATATCTCGACCACCCGCCCCTCCTTCAGGATCCGTCCCGGCCGGAAGTAGGACTTGAGCACCCCTTCGAAGGTCCAGGATATCTTGTATCTCAGGGGATTGTCCGCCGCCAGAAGCTCGGGGAAGCCCGCTCCATACGAGTATAGCTCGTGAACCTCATCGAAGTCCTTTACCGCCTGGCCACAGAGGACGAGATCGATTCCCGGATCCATGCCGAACTCCGGGAGGATGGTCACCTGCACCGCTCTCGCCCTGCTGTCCAGCTCGCGCACCTCTTCTTCGAGCTTCTGTCGTTTAACCGGATCGGTCTCGCCGGCATCCACCAGATACATGGTATTCACGAGATGCACCCTGTTCTGCACCGCCAACTTCGCCATGGGGAGGCAGAACTTGGAAGGCAGAGTCTCGATCACGATGTCGGAGTCACCCATGAGCCTCGCGGTGGCGTCGGTATCATTCACGTCTAATGCCACACAGGTGAGCCTCGTGCTGGCCAGAGTGGCAGCGACCTTTCTAAGGCCGACGAGATCCCTGTCGGCAGCGATGACCTCGGAGACGAGATCACTCTGGGTCAAATCGTGAAGGATGGTTCTTCCCTGCAATCCCACACCGAGAAGTGTGACCTTTTTCATTGTCCCGAACCTTTCAGGAAGAATGACACAGCCGTTGCCCCCGCACCGGACGCTCGGACCGGGTTGGGAGCTTATTCATGGCTGCCCTTGGAGGAAACTGTTAGAGCATATAACGTCGTGCTTGATTGTCAAACGGTTCTTTTGGTACTTGGTTGACCCGGGACGACGTGTGGCCGGCAGGGAGGGGTTATCACATCCGCTGTGTGCGGCGCTCCCTTTTTTTTGCTAAGATTGAAAAGCGACCGGGGACTTGCCCTCGGTCACGGCTTGCGGAGCGACGAGGAAAGCCTATGGAAGACGCGAGAAGACGAAAAACCTCGGTGGCGTTCCTTTCTGTCGTCTCCAATTCCGCCTTGGTCTTGCTCAAGCTCCTTGTCGGACTGGTAATCGGCTCGATCTCGGTTATCTCCGAGGCGATCCATTCGGCAGTGGACCTTCTGGCCGCGCTGATCGCCTTCGTTGCCGTCAGGAAATCCGGCCAGCCTGCCGATGCGGACCACCCATTCGGGCACGGGAAGGTGGAGAACATCTCCGGGACCGTAGAGGCCGTCCTCATCTTCTTGGCGGCCGTCTGGATCATCTTCGAAGCCGTGAAAAAGCTCAGGTACCCCGAGCCCCTCGATGAACCCGGGTGGGGTGTACTGGTCATGCTGCTCTCGGCAGTGGTGAACACGGTGGTCTCCCAGCGTCTCTTCAAGGTGGGCAGGGAGACCGATTCGCTCGCCTTGCAGGCGGACGCCTGGCACCTCCGCACCGATGTCTACACCTCAGCCGGGGTCATGGTGGGCCTCGGGCTCATCTGGCTGGGTGAAAGCGCCTTTCCCGGGACGCACTTTCACTGGCTCGACCCGGTGGCGGCCATCTGTGTGGCCCTCCTTATCATCAAGGCGGCTTGCGACCTGACGATCAAGTCCGCCCGGGACCTCCTGGACGAGAGCCTTCCCGCCGAGGAGCTCGACCTCATCAGGTCCCACATCCAGGAATTCGCCCCCGAGGTGCGGGGCTTCCACCGGTTGCGGACCCGCAAGTCCGGATCGGAGCGATTCGTGGATTTCCACATGCTCGTGGATGCAGACATGTCGGTGGACCGGTCGCACCAGATCTCGGACCGAATCACGGACGCCATCAAGGAGCACTATCCGGATACCACCTTGACCGTTCACATCGAGCCGTGCCACGGCGACTGCTTGCCGGAATGTGTCGACGAGTGCTTGCTGGATGACAATGGGCGGGAGGCAGCGAAGAAGAAGAGCCCCTAACATGCCCTTTTCTCTTGCCTGACACAATCCATGATAGGCCACCCTGCTGGTTCAGGTGGTTGACCTTTTCGGTGGCAAAGTCTAAGATACTTCGACACCTTCCGGTTGGGAGGTCCACATAGGGTAGACCTTCCAACCGGATTTCTGTTTGAGGAGAACCCATTGATGAAGATTGACGAGCACACGTACGTAGCGATCGACTACACGCTCACCTTAGACTCCGGCGAGGTAGTGGATCGCTCCGAGCCCGGTGAGCCTTTGGGTTTTGTGACCGGCTTCGGCCAGATCATCCCCGGATTGGAGCAGGGCCTCGCGGGGCTGGAGCAAGGCCAAAGCGCCAAGATCACGGTTGAGGCAAAAGACGGTTACGGCGAGAGGCAACAGGAGCTCTACCGGGAGATTCCCCGTGAGCATTTTCCCGACGACACGGCGATTGAGCCGGAAATGGTGTTTCAGATGACCGGGCCCCAGGGTGTCGTGCGATTCCGGGTGGAATCGGCGACTGATGAGATGGTCGTCGCCGATTTCAACCACCCCCTAGCCGGGGAGCGCCTCCATTTTCAGGTGACCGTACAGGAGGTCCGGGAGGCGCGGCCGGAAGACGTGCAGCAGTGCGGAGCGCAGGGGTGCGGAAGCTGCTCGGGGGAGTGCGAATCCCATTGACCTATGAGTTGCGCCGCGTGGAGTTGAGATTGCCGGGCTCCATATCCCGGGGTCGTATCCTCTCAAGAATTACCTGAGTGGTTCGATTCGCAAATAGGGTCGCGTATTTTTCTCAGGCGCTGCGCCCTATCCGCTCACTCACCACTAAGTCCTGAGAGAATAGATTCGTTACCGAATTGATGAATCGAAGCACTGAGGAATTCCTGACTGCTGTGCCGGGACTGACTACCATCCTGCCCCGCCCGTGCTTTTCTCTCACTTCAGGCAGTGGTTGACGGTAGCGGACGGTCGGAATGCCATGCGCCTGGTCGGCGAATAACCTCCCTGTCTCCATTCGCTGTGGATTTTTCCGCTTCGTCGAATTGGGACGCGCAGGCTCGCATGCCGAGCGGCCCAGCATGCCTGTGTCGCGACACATGTGCTCTCTTGTGGATTGCATTCTTCTCACGTCCTTATCCGGAGAGCAGTGCCGGCCATTTATCTATCCAGCGGTTTTCCCCTGGTGGAGCCATGCCTTCGCACGTTGAACATCGAGGACAGGCATCATGATCGTTCTCCACGCTGGTCTTCTTGAGGGTTGGCTGCTTCTCTGGGGTGAACGTCCGGCCGCGGTGGAGGGCGGCAGGGGGCGAGGGCTGAGAAACACCGCGCCGAGACACTACGTTTACGACGCCGGCGCTGCTGCGCTCATGGAGGCTTTGCAGATAGCAGGAGTGGCCTTCAAGCCGGCGGCACGCCACATCCAGGAGCTCACAGTCTGGCTGCCCACAAAGGGCCAGCACCCCGTCGCCTCGAGCGGCCTCATCGGCGAGGAGCCGCCCGAGTCGGCGACAGAGACCACTCTCGCACCATGGAGCATCACCACCTATCCGCTCCTCCCGGGGGAGGTGATGGATGTTCTTTGTCTCTGCTTAGGCAAACGCACCCTGGCGCCGGGAGTCGTAGTGGGTCAGGACCTCGGCTACTGGACGGCAGCCCTCCGCTTTGCCGGCTCTCTGGTGGCCCGACAGCAGTACATTCCTGGTCTGACCCGCGAAGAGGACGGGTACCGAGCCCGGTGGGAGCCGATCTGCGACGGGTGCGATGGCGAGGCGCTGACCGCTCTCGCCCGGCGGATGCCCCCGGTGGCCCGGGCGCTCGGCGGACCGGATCTCACCGCGCCGCCTTCAACCTCCGCCGTTTCGTGCCTCAAGCAGTTTGTCGCCAGCGCGGTGGATCACCTGGTTCGCTCGGCGGCATTGGGGCCGCTCAAGCGGGCTCCCATGGGGGGTAGGAGACAACCTGCCTTTGTCAGCGTCCACGATGCTTGGATGTACGCCCTGCGGTCTCCCGACGGGACCGTTCACGGTGGGCCGGAAGAGCTTGCTCGGTTGGCCGCACAGATAGCCGAGTGGCGACGACCCCTGGCGGTGAGCGCCACCTCTCCCGTCCGCCTCTGCTTCCGGCTGGAAGAGCCGGAGCAGCACGTGACGTCGGTTCCGCAACCGGAAGGCGTGTGGTACGTCCACTACCTGCTCCAGGCCCGAGAGGACCCTAGTTTGCTGATTCCCGTCCAGCAGGCGTGGAAAGGCGGACGGAGGACAATTGCGGCCCTGGGCGGCGATACCTCTCGGCTCGGCGAATATCTCCTCTCGGCGCTCGGGCAGGCCGCCGGTATCTGCCCGCACATCGCGGCGAGTCTGAAGGGCGCTCGTCCTGCCGGCCATGAGCTCGACACCCACGGGGCGCAAGAGTTTCTCACCGAAAGGGCTGTGCTCCTGGAGCAGGCCGGATTCGGCGTCATGCTCCCTCCCTGGTGGACGGGAAAGGGTACGAAGGACAGGCTTGAGGTTCGGGCCAGGGTCAAGAGCCCGGATATGCGCACAAGTGAGGGGCTTACGCTGGAAACGCTCGTCCAGTTCAACTGGGAGGTAGCCCTGGGCGATGCGGACCTCACCAGGGAGGAGCTGGAGACTCTGGCGCGCCTAAAGGAGCCTCTGGTCAGGCTCCGGGGCCGGTGGGTTGAGGTAAACGCCGAGGAGATCCGGGCGGCCATCGCCCTTCTTAAGAAGAGAGCCTCGGGGACCGTCAGGGACATCGTACGGATAGCCCTCGGCGGCATGAGGCCGGAAGCAGGGCTCACATTCTCCGCCGTGAAGGCTGGCGGCTGGATCGGGCAGCTCCTCGAGCGCCTGGAGGGTGCCGTCGCCTTCGAGGAGATTGCCGTTCCCGAGGGTTTTGTCGGGACGCTGCGGCCGTACCAGGTGCGCGGCTATTCCTGGCTTTACTTCCTCCGGTACCTGGGCCTCGGGGCCTGCCTGGCCGACGACATGGGGCTCGGAAAGACCGTGCAGACCCTGGCGCTCATCCAGCAGGACTGGGAAGGTAACGGCAGGCGCCCGGTTCTCCTGGTGTGCCCCACCTCGGTGATGCATAACTGGCGGAAGGAGGCGGCTCGCTTCACCCCCCGGCTGCCCGTGCTCGTTCACCATGGAATCGGCAGGAGCAAGGGCACGGAATTCAGCACAGCGGCGCAGGGGCATGCCGTCGTCGTCTCCAGCTATGCCCTCCTCCAGCGGGACCTCACCCATTTCCAGGAGGTAGCTTGGGCCGGAGTGGTGGTCGATGAGGCCCAGAATATCAAGAATCCGGAGACCAAGCAGGCCCGGGCGGCGCGCTCCCTCAAGGCGGACTACCGCGTCGCCCTCACCGGTACGCCGGTGGAGAATAACGTGGGCGACCTCTGGTCGATCATGGATTTCCTGAACCCCGGCTTCCTGGGAAGCCGGGCCGAGTTCAAGCGGACCTTCCTCGTGCCCATCCAGGCCATGCGCGACCCGGAGGCGGCGACG
>Ga0335070_10000958_pt1 | contig 33173 bp, 32 predicted proteins | sample Lox_Sample_13_FD_206722 | JGI IMG/M metagenome (GOLD analysis project Ga0335070, IMG submission 206722) | Soil microbial communities from Loxahatchee National Wildlife Refuge, Florida, United States - Lox_Sample_1.3 | ecosystem: Environmental > Terrestrial > Soil > Wetlands | place: USA... | reverse complement strand
ATTAAAGATAACTAACTTTGGCACTGTTTTTAGCGCCTGCGCCGGCTGCTTATCAAGCGGCAGCTCTAGCGCCAGCCTGTCCAGCTGCTCAGCTTTGGCCGGCCCGAGTGCGTACACAAACGCTTCGTCTATTTTAGCAATCATTAGCGGAGTTATGGTAATCCGCTGATAATCGTCGGCACTATATGCTACGGCGTAGCCTTTGGCGGCAACCGCCGGACTACCCGGCAGTATGCCGGCAGTATGGCCGTCGGCACCTATGCCAAATAGCCCGATTATATAGTCGTGGTCGTTCAAAGCCTGCTGTAAAAATGCGTTAAAATCGCCGGCCGCCGCGGTGGCATCTTGACCGTTTAGCACTTCGTAAAAGTTAATTTTATCTAGCCTTAGACCAGCCGATTTTAGCTGCTGCCAGTTGGAGTCGGCGTGTCCTGGACGGCCCCAACGCTCGTCTACTAGGCTAAAGGTGCATTTGCTGGCAACCGAATCAATCAGGCCGCTTAATCTAACGGCAGTGCCTATGGCCGAGCCGCCGGACAGCAGTACCAGCACCGAGCGGCCACTGCTACTAGCCTGCTCTACTGCGGCCGCCACAAGTTTGGCGGCTGCGGCTTGACTGCCCAGGTTATAAAAATTGATACTGCCCACAGGATTAAGTATAAGCGCTTGGCCGGCAAACCGCCTCTGAGATTTTAGCGACAGCTTAAAATAAGCATTAGCCTAACCTCTGAAACCACGCTATTATATAGCCTAAGACTAAAAAGTAAGCTTTTATATACTTAATGGCAAAATCAAAAAAACCAAAACTACTGCTTAGGCTTGACCATGGCTTATACTTTATAGCCCTGGGCTTGCTGGCAGTTTTTGTTGGCGTGGTAGTTATCCTTACTCATGCCGACCGCCAGGACCAGGTTGGCAAGTCAGGCTCCACGGCCACTGCCGAGCAGTCTCTATATAAAAGCCTGGACATTCGGGACCTGCGCAAAGTTAGCTATACCAGCTCGCAAGTTACAAAGGTACAGGACTTGGGCGTTAGCGCGAACGCTCACCAGTATATTTTTAAGTTTGCCGTACCGCACGACAATTTGACCGAAAAGGGGCTGATGACCCTGCCAGTGACGGCCGAGCCGGCTGGCGGTTACCCGGTGGTAATACTATGCCACGGCTACTCCAATCCGTGGAGCTACTCAACAACCAAAGCCTACTTGAGCGACATGGAATTCTATTCGCAGCACGGCTTTGCGGTTTTAAAACCGGACTTTAGGGGCCAGGGCTTATCTATACCCGATGGCCAGCCCGAGGGGGCCTTTTATTCCTCGGCCTACAATACTGACGTTCTAAGCCTGGTAGCGGCCGTAAAAAACACAGTATATCTAAATAAAGCCGACATAAACATGTGGGGCCACAGTATGGGCGCTTATATAGCCCTGCGGGCTGCGGTAATCAGTCCGGATATCAAAAATGTTATCCTGCTGTCTGGCCCGGTCGGCTACCCGGCGGACATGTTTCGGTCCTACATCGCCATTTCTGATACGTCTAACCCAACGGCTGCCAATATTCGCTTGGACCAGCTGGATAAGCACGGCACGCCGCTCAGTAACCCCGGGTTTTGGGACAATACGGCGCCGATTAATTTTGTAGCCGGCACTAAGGCGCATATCCAAATACATGTTGGCACCGCTGACCGTACGGTCCCGCCCCATTTTTCAGCCGATTTGGACCAAGCCTTGACTAAGGCCGGCGAGGTCCATCAGTATTTTATCTATCAGGGCGGCAATCATGGGCTAGGTCAACAGCGCACACAGATATACCAGCGCTCGCTTCAGCTGCTCCAGGGCTCCTAGGGGCTTTTAACCAAGTCGGGCTTTAGATATGCCTGTTTGGGCTGCTTGGCGTGAGCTTTAGCTTTTTTGGGCTGTTTGGAGACTTGCCACTTTTCATAACGCCTTGTAATGATTATTAGCAGCAGGAGAGCTACTGCCGTAATCAGGAAATTTTCCAAAAGCGTGGTTGCGCTTGGAATAAATAGCTTGAAGCCAAAAACAATAAAGGCGTGAATTATATAAACAAACAGGCTGTTGCGTCCAAGTAGCTCTACGGCTCCGACTAAGCGCGGATTAATGCGGCGATAGTAGCGGCTGACCAGCCAAAACAGCGTGCTGAACCAAAACGCAAACAGTACTATGCGCACCGGACCAACCGTCCACTTTTGCGAATATAGCCACACCCAGGCGTTGGCTGAATTCCAGCTATTGGTGCCGTGCTGCAGCCAAAGCGGTAAGGACGACATCCTTTCGTTGAGTACCGACAATATAAAGACGCTGGCGTAGCTGAGCAAAAACGAGATGCCGGTCACCCAGCCAACAGTGTACCGGACGTGCTTTTTGGTTTGCGCAGATAGCTTTCGGTAGCGAGCACCCAGCTGATACCAGTGGTAACCGATTATCATGCCGCCGGCAAAAATAAGCTGCCAGGAAAACGTAAAGTTGTTGCCGCGAAAAGCCCAGGTTACAAGGCTGATGATTGCCAGCAGCCACCACTTTTTTTTGACCAGCAACCAAAATGCAAACGGCGCCAAAAACATCAGTATCGCAAAGCGGTCCAAAAAGTCTGCCCAGCCGTAGCCGTAGCGCATCAAGACGGTCTCTTTTATGATGTGCGGCCAGTTAGTAACCGGCAGCAGCCCATCTTTAATGCCGGTATGATGAAGATAAATTGCGGCTGCCGTAAATAGCAGCGATAGAACAATTGAGGCCAGCCAGAGCTCAATAGCCCGGCGCCACATTTTCCTAAATATAAACTTCATGCCGCGGTTTATACGTCGGCGGTAGACCATACCAACCAACAGACCGGACATAAAGAAAAAGCCCTCGGCAGCCGATACCAGCAGGCGCCCGCGACCGGTAAATAAATCAAAACCACTGGGATAAAGCTCAATGTGGTCAATTAAAATGACCACCAAAAAAATGCCGCGGATAATATCAAGTTCAATTATCCGTTTGCTTGGTGCGACTTGTGTCCCTACATCTTCATCCATGGCAAGCTTTTAGTTTACAGCATCTCCTTCAGAGCGTGTAAGTTGGCCTTACCGCTCCTGGTTCTGGGGATTTGCGGCAGTTTTATCACTTTGTCTGGCCGCCAGACCGATGGCAGGGCTTGTGCGCAAAATTTGGCAACTTGTTCATCGCTAAGTGTGGTTCGTAAAAAATAAACCAGTTTATCATTGGGCTGCCCGGGCTGCTGTACGCCCACTACAATCGCTTCTTTGATTTGCGTATTGGTCAATAGCGCCCACTCTACATCGCGCGGTGATACGGTGTAGCCTTGGCGGCGGATGCGCTCCTGAAGCCTGCCCTTTAAAATTAGCCGCCCGTTTTTAAGCTCGCCAAAGTCACCAGTTTTCCAAAACCCGTCGCTAGTGCGGGCCTCGGCAGTAGCATCTTTATTATTCCAGTAGCCAGATATTACACCACCCGACTTAATCATAACTTGGTCCTTTGCATCAGTTTTTAACTTTACGCCGGGCAAGGGCCGGCCGGGCGAGCCGGGAATCCGCTCGTTGAGTAAGTTAGAGGCTATGCGGCCGGTTTCGGTTGTGCCGTAGACCTCTAGAATTTCGTGACCAAAAACATCTTTAAAACTTTGCCAGATTGACGGCGCTAGCGGCCCCGAACCCGAAATGAACAAACGTACTTTGCTAAGGTCGTAGCTCTCTGGGTTGGGAGTTTCCAGCAACTTGGCATAGACAAGCGGCCCGTGGGTAAAGATGCTAACCTTCCCGCTGGCTAGCAGTTTCAGGGTCGTGGCAGCGTCAAACCCATCCTGCAAGTACATGGTATTGCCGTGATAGATTGTGCCGGACAGCCCCATGACCAGGCCGTACATATGGGACAACCGCAGCGAAATAAGCTGGCTGTCTTCGCTCGTCCACTCCCAAACTTGCGAGCAAACGTCAATATTCCAGGCGTGGATTGCGTGGGTGTAGGGCACGGCTTTGGGCTGGCCGGTAGTGCCAGAAGTAAACAGTAGCGTAGCGATTTGCTTATCCGGCGCTAGGCGCAGCGGCTCTATTTTTTCATTAAGCGGCGACGACAAATCATCTAGTCCCAGCACTGGAATATCAGTAGTGATGCGGGCCCGGCCGGCCTCGTCGGCTATTAGCAGCCTTGGCGGAATTTGATGCAGCACTGCTTCAATCTCCAGCGGTTTATAGATAACATCAATCGGCATAGCAATGTGGCCGGCCTGCAAAATCCCCAGATAGGCCACCACAAACTCCCAGGTATTTGGCATCAAAAGTGCCACCACCTGCTGCTTGTCGCTGCCCAAACGTTTGGTCAGGTTCTGACCGACAACCTCTGACTGGCGCTGCAGCTGCTGCCAGTCCAGTGTCTTAGTGTCGGTGACCAGCGCGGCTTTTTTGCCGAGTTTCTCGCTGTTGGCCTGCAGGTAATCAGTTAAATGGGCGTAGCTGGGCACCTTTCCCCCGTTTTAAGTTCAGTTTGATTTATCTATATTATAACTGCCGGCTGAGATTTAACTGTGATTTAAGGCCGGCCTTAGGCACTGGGCTTTTGAAAAAAAATAAGCCCCCGGGGGTAATCCCCCAAGAGGCTAATTTTTTTTGAGCGAAAACTACTCTTAGCGAGTGGCTTTTTTCTCGGCGCTATGTGCGTCAAGAGCCAGAGCGATGGTAATCGGTCCGGTAATCAGCGCGTAAACGCCAAGTAGCCAGACAAAGGCTACGCCACTAGCGGCTGGTTGAAACAGTACTATGATTCCAACAACCAGTGCCAGTAGACCGCCAACGACACCTAAAGCACGGTGAGTGTTGTTTGGTCTATCGGTAAAGGCTCCTACAACGTCAATTATGCCTCGGATAATCAGCGTAAAGCCGATTAGCAGCACAAAGGTAGCAAAAGTCACGCCCGGGTGGCGCAGCAAGTAAATGGCTACACCTACTTCTAAAACGCCCAATATCAGCCTAAGAAACCAGGAAGAACCCTTGTTGCCGATACTAAAGATGCCGCCAAAGAAGTTGACGATGCCGTCTACCAAAACGTAGGCAGCAAACAGATAGAGTAACGTTAATATTGTTATACCAGGCCAAAATACGGCCGCAATGCCGAACAATGTAGCTGCAATACCGGCTACCAGTCCCACGCCCCACATAGACTGTCTTTGCATAGCTTTTCCTCCAAGCTTTAATTACTTATATACATTTATCCTCTTAGAACGGTAGTTTGTCAATTTAACTTTTGGAGGATTGGGGCTTAGTTATTAGAATAAATAGCATGTTCAAGTCTAAACGCGCCTCGCAGATCCGAGCTGCGACCATTACAGCCTTTATCTGGATGGCCATTGGCACCATAACTTTTCATGAGCTGGAGCCCTGGACATGGATACAGGCCGTTTATTTCTCGGTAGTGACGCTGACGACCGTTGGCTATGGTGATTTGCACCCGACAACCGACGTCGCCAGACTAATCGATGTCTTTTATATTTTGATAGGCGTATCGGCCGTGGTCGGAGCCTTTAGTGTTCTTGGCACTCAAAGGGTAAACAGCCGAGCCACAAAAATTGAAGGTCGCCGGCAAAAGTCCAAGCAAAAATAAAAAAACGCCCCGAGAAATTTCCCGGAGCGTTTTTAAAAACAAGCGGGCATGGGGCCGCTAAAATCAAACTAGTCGCGGAGCTCTCCGCCGTGGACGGTCAGTGCATAGAGCACTAACCCATCGACAACCAGGCCGATAATCGACCAGATTGGATAGGCCGGCAAGAAGGCGAAGTTGGCCAGTGCGCTAAGTACCGTTAGAAACACAGCTACCACTCGCGCCCAGGCACTGCCATTCATTAACGCCAGGCCAGCACAGAAAACAACTACACCAAGCACCAGGTCAATCCAGCCCCAAGTGGTGTAGTTAAACGCCACCAGGCCATTTTGGGTGGCGACGTAAAAGTCGTTTTTAAATATTGCCACCAAGCCAGAGATAGCTTGGAGTCCGCCCATAACCAGCATTACCGCGCTGGCAAAATATATCCAACCTACCCAGCCGGTTGGTTCATTCGATCGTGCCATAAGACCCCCTTAATTAAATCTAACTCCCATTATTGACCGCTTGAGGGGTACTGTCAATAAGACTCTAAGAAGCGGCCAAAACTTCGGTGATTAGCACTAAAATTAGCATGACTATGGCTGATAGTAAAATGGCTAGCGGCGTTAGCTGGATGGCCAGCAGTACCAGTGCGGTAAGCGCTACAATTGTCCATTGGATGACTCGCTTGTGGTTACCAAAAAACTTAGTTAATCGGTTTTCGCTGGCAAATAACGTCTGGTGCAGCTTACCGGCAAACAGCGCCTCGGTACGATTTCGCATAGCTTTGGCCGAGCGGTACGGGCCACTGACCCAAGCCACAAGTGCGGTTAGACCCGCAGCCAGCAGTACAGAGTAAGTCTGTATAACCAACGGTTTGAAGATAATGTTCATGGTGTCGCGGACGGCCTGTTGATAATCGGGATTAACCCTAGACACCGTTATAGCTTTGGCCACACGGATGCTAATGAGCGTCACAATCATGGCTAGGCCAAAACCGATGGCCAAAGACAACACCATTCGGCGACGATTTTTAGACAACCAAACAGTCACGGCGCTGAGCACAATAAATAGACCGGTCGTTAACGATTGGTAAAGACCAATGTGCGCGGACAGCTTGTGCAGGGCCGGCAGCCAGGCAACCGTGGCAATGTGAATAGAGCTATATTTTGAGGGCAATTGTTTGCCGACCAAAAACGATAGCTTGGTTCCCTGCAAATTATTGGTTATCTGGGTAAAAATGTCGCCCAGATTAATGTCGCCGCTACCCTGATAGGTTTTGGCAAAGTTTATCAGGCGGTCGTGCGCTTTACGCAGGGTGCTAAGCCATGCCTGTTGGAATTTTGGGCTGGCAACTACCTTTTGGACGACACCTTGTGTGTGGGTCTTTAGCTGAGAGGTTATTTGTGGAGCTAAAAAGTCAGCTTTGGGCGGCAAAACTTGCTGCACAAGGCCTTGAACATCGTAATTCATAAAGAGTTGGTTGGTGGTATATTCGGCCACTGCTGACTGCACGGAAGGCTGAGAAATAACCGGACCAGTGGTACTAACAAATTTGTTGGTGTCGACTAGCGTGTTGCCGGCCCAAAAAAAGATGTTGCCGACGATTAAAAGTGCCGCTGCTAAAGCGGCGCATAAGAAAATTACTATGCCCTTCCAGCGGTGGTGCAAACGGGAATTTGCGGGCTTGGTTGCCGCGCTCAGCTCTTTCTTTAATTCCTGGTTCTCAGCCCGAAGCCGAGCGTTCTCAGCCGCCACAGAATCTTTCTTGTTTGCCTGGTTAGTACGGTTAGCCATCAGACCTCACTTAATCCTTGAGCCTATCATACCACTAAGTTGGTCTTTAGTCAGCTAATTGGTATATTATGACGCTTCGTAAGGCTCTCTGGCAGCTAGATACACCTGAATAGTGGAGACTATAACAATCATTATTACCGGGCCAATAATTATGCCCAAAAAGCCAAACATAGCTACACCCGCAAAAACACTCAAGATAGTTAGCGCCGAGTTTAAGCTGGCATTTTTGGGCACCAGCCGCGGGCGCACTACATTATCAATATTAGTCACTATCAATAAGTGGTTAGCAATGACCACTACTCCCTGCCAAATATTCCCGGTCAAGATTAAACCTATGCCGATTGGAATAGTTACAATGCCAGCCCCCAGCGGAATAAGCGACAGGAAGCTCAGGAAGATTAGGAAAAATAGGAATAAATTGTGGAAGCCAACCAGGTAAAGCACAGCGGCGCTTTCCGTTCCCTGCATGGCAGCGATAATAAATTGGCCTTTGGCCATGGCGGTAGTCATGCTGCCCATTTTCTGAAGGTACATGTCGCTCATTTCTGAGCCCAGAGGGTTTAGCCCCTTGATGGCTTTAAGCAGCGTTTCTTGGTGCATTAAGATGTTAACAAACAGGTATATATAGATAATCAGTTCGGTTATAAACCGGGAAATGCTGCCAACCGACGAGGTTATAATGTCCAAAAGTTTGCTGGCGGCGTTGGTTAGAGCGTTATTGATAGCCGTAGAAACGTCTGTCATGGTCAGCGGATGAGTCCCCGGAATGTGCGCCAGGATGCTATTGATGGTATTTAGCAGTGACTGGGCAGCATTACCCGCCTGGACGCTCGGATTATTGGCTAACGAATCAAGCAGCTGCCGGATTTGAATGACGGTGAGTATGCATATAAGTACCAGCGGGATGATTATAACTATCAGGCTGACCAAAAAAGTTAGCGTGGCTGATATGCCCGAGCGCTTGTAGCGGCGCAGAAACCGCTGGTACAAAGGGCTGAAGATAAAGGCAATGATGGCCGACAGCAATATTACCGGAATGTAATTACGCAGAAAATAGGCGCCAAAAACTAGGGCTATGCCAACGGCAATTACTAGGTTTCGGTAGCTTCGCTTATCAAATCTCACTTATCTTTCCTTAAGGTGATTATAGCCCACATTCAGTTAAAAAATCTTAACAAGTCCGTTTATTGTAAAGCCGGCGCCAACCACGAACAGCACTATTGTCAGAGTTCGCTGAATATTAATGGCCAGCAGGGCCTCGGTGCGCTTACTTAGCTGGTCAAGGCTTTGCTTCTTGAAAAAGTAAAGGTAGAGCGTTGTCAAAAACGGCATTATACCTATCAAAAGCACCCACAGAAATGCAAAAAAGCCGACGATGCTGGGAGAGTGGCTGGTTATCAAAACCTTGGCAACCACAAAGATGGCGAATAGGTTAGTGACACTTAGAGTGGACTTTATGAACGCGAATATAAAAAGCGCTGACGGCTTTTCCGGTACAGAAGTGGGCATTTTGAGTAAGTTGGAAGGCTTCGGTGCCACGTGCCTTTGGCTGAGTCGCTTAAAGGCTACAAACAGCAGCCAGAAGCCAAACAGCAAATTGATGCCGGCTGGGAGAGATATTTTCTCACCTATGCCGCGCAGCGAAATCTCCTGGCTTGGGTCAATTAACGCCAACGCCAAAAGCGCCACCAAAATTAGCGGTGTCGCCACACCGGCAATCAGGATTAGGCAGTTTCTTACCGGCCGGGCCGATTTTAGCACCACAACCAGGTTGAGAATGACTATCATGGGGCTGAAAGCAATCAGCACCCCCAGGAGTGTTATCAGCAAAAAGTTAGCCACCAGCTGAAGATCCATACATAAAAACTTTATGTCTTTTAGGATAACTTAGCAATAATCCTAGATTATAACTTCTTGGCAGGCTATAATTTTATGGTTCGCCGGTGGGACGTCGCCAAGTGGTAAGGCACTGGTTTTTGGTACCAGCATTCGTAGGTTCGAATCCTACCGTCCCAGCCAGTTTCAGAAATAGGGCTTTAGTCCTATGCTTGAAACTGTTTGAGACATAGGATGAGAACCGTCTAGTGAGCGTAAGCGAGCGGAGGGTTCGGTGAAGCGAAGCCATGCACAGAAACTACCTCTTAGTTTAGAGCATGGCTGAGCGGAAAAGTACGAAGTGCGCTATCCTACCGTCCCAGCCATGTCTAAGTAGTATCAAGTATTCTTTTTATGTTTCAGAAGCATTAAATAAAAGACGATAAAAACCAGCACAATAGTTACATTCGCTATTAGCCGTTCGCGGAAGTGGTGCCTGAAAAAAAGCAAGTCCGCGGCAACTATGACAACCACTATAAGCACGACGTAAAATATCAACGTTATATTTCTTCCCATCCGAGCTATTTAAAAACCTTGCGCGCCAGACTGGCGGCCAGAACTCCCAGCAAAAATCCCGAGCCAAAAATAAGTACATTGTGAAACCGGCTGGCGCTAATTGTTTGCCAGGCCACTAGCAGAACAACTGCCCAGGCTAAAAAGACACCAACAACGTAAATGTAGTAGGGGTGTTTCTTATTCATAACCACATTATAATCCAAATAACACGCCAAAAGACCTCAAGCCGGTATGGTTTGCCACGCCCCAAAATGCAAGTGGCTACGGCATATGAAAAGTGGTGTATTATGAGTGCAAAGGGAGTCTAGTTGAAGCAGCCCACTAAGCGAATATGGTCCGGGTTTACCAGCTATTTTAATTCCTATAATTTTCTTGGCACTATAGTCGGTGCCATTTTTGTTTACCTTAGCTTTATGCCTTCCCTGCTGCCGCGCGGAATGGTTCTGCAGGGTGTGCTTAGCGCAGTTTTGTTCTGCTTTGGTTACGCAATTGGGCTGATAATTAGCCACTTTATTAGAAAGTTTGGCCCCAGTGAGCCAAAGGCTGTAAAACGTCATCAGATAAAAAAGTACACATTTTTTGCCCTTCTGGCGCTTTATGTAATTGCGGTAGTCTTGGGTCACAACTGGCAAAACCAGGTTCGGACTCTTGTTGACGAACCCTCAGAAAACGCCCTCTCGCTGCCGGGCATCACGGTCGTGGGGCTACTAGTGACGGCATTTATTCTACTTATTGCCCGCAGTATAGACAGCCTGTACCGCTGGCTCAAAAAACTGGTTAGTAAGCACATCCCTAAGCCCATTGCTTACACCGGCGCCTGGGTCTTAACCGTGCTGATTGTGCTGGGCATTTTAAACGGAGTAATCCTATCGGGCGCCATGAGCCTGCTAAACGAAGCCTACAGCGTCCGTAACGGGACGACAGACGAGGGCATCGTCCAGCCAACCGATTCCCACTTAAGCGGCAGCAGTCAATCTCTTATCCGCTGGGACACGCTTGGCCGCCAAGGCCGAAATTTTATAGGCAGAGCTCCGACGACAAAACAGTTAAGCGCCTTTAATCAGACGCCGGCTATGCAGCCGATTAGGATTTATTCCGGGCTGGAATCATCTTCATCTATCAAAGACCGCGCCAACCTGGCTGTCGCCGACCTAAAACGAGCCGGTGGCTTTAACCGAAAAATTATCGTGGTTGTAACTACCACCGGAACCGGTTGGGTGGATGAAGAAGGTGTGCAGCCAATTGAATACATGTATAACGGCGACGATGCCGTGGTATCTATGCAGTACTCTTACCTGCCCAGCTCATTATCGTTTTTGGTTGACCAGCAAAAAGCTAAGGACGCCGGCAATGCGCTGTACAACGCTGTTTATAACGAAGCGCTGAATATCCCCAAAGCCGAGCGCCCCAAAGTGGTCGTTTTTGGCGAGAGCCTGGGCAGCTACGGCGGCGAGGCGGCCTTTGCCAACGAAGCTACTTTTAGGGCCACATCCGACGGTGCGGTCTGGGCCGGGCCGCCCAATTTCAATATTTTGAGAAAAACAGCTACTGCTAACCGCGACGCCGGCTCGCCAGAAATTCTTCCGATTTACCAAAACGGCCAAACAGTGAGGTTTGCCAACGTGCCCAAAGATTTTAATAATCCAAACCAGCCTTGGGGTTATCCTAAAGCTGCCTATTTAGAAAACGCCTCTGACCCAATCGTCTGGTGGTCCCCGTCCCTGCTCTTCCACGAGCCGGATTGGCTTAAGGAGCCGCGCGGTGCCGACGTAAGCTCGGACACGCGTTGGCTGCCGATAATTACTTTCTGGGAAGTGTCCGGCGACATGGTCTTTTCTACCGGTGTGCCCGATGGCCACGGTCATAAATACGGCAAGCTGCCAACTGATGCTTGGAGTTATGTAGCGCCACCGGACGGCTGGACTGCAGCCAAAACCGAAGCCCTTAAAGCCGTACTAAGCCAGTAGCAATGAATGTTGTACTCAAAGACAACACGGTGCTTTCGTTAGGCTTGCTTATATTAATGCTTGTCGTTTGCAACTTGGCGTTTGCCCGCAGTAGCGGATGGGCGAGGTGGGGCTGGCAACTGTTTGGCTTCGGAGGTCTATTTTTTGTATATAGAATTGGCGGACTATCGCTGGGCGACATTGGCTTGTCGCGGTCACGAATTGGAATTGGCCTAAAGTATGCCCTGGTGGCCATTGCGGTAAGCTTCGTGGCCCTAGTTATTGCTTATTTTATAAACCAAAGTCTATTTAGGGATACTCGCTATAACCAGGCTTTGGGGCCGGCTCTGCTAGCTTCCCTTTTTATCTTGCCGCTAAAGGTAGTCATATTTGAAGAACTTGTCTTTAGGGGAGTTATGCCGGCGCTGCTAAAAGATTTGGGCAGCAGGCCCTGGGTTATATTGGTTGTTTCGTCCATATTGTTCGGGCTTTGGCATATTTCAACGACGCCAAAAAGCGGGAATATAACGGCAGGCCACTATTCAAATCTGCTAATTGTGGGGGCCATATTTATGGTAACCAGCGCGGCGGGTGCTGCCCTGTATCTTCTACGCTACCAAAGCGACAGTTTAGTCCCGGCAATCGCGGTCCATTGGTTTATAAACGGCGCAGCCATAGTCCTGGCATCTCTAGCCTGGTCGTAGTTTTTTAAAAGCTGAATCATAGTTGGTGTTTTTCGTCGCGCTGGCGTACATTTAAGTAAAGAAAAGAGGCCCGCCGCTATGCCAGAACCCGAGCCTTGGTATAAAAGACACCACCTTGTACTATTTGGCTTAATAATTCTTGGGGTTGTTGTGGTACTGGCTATTGGCAATAGCGGCGATGCCAGCCGACTCCTAACACCCGATGAAACGACATCGGTTTCTGACGCCCCGAAGAACAATCCCGCAGATGCGCCTAAGGACTCACTGGGTGCTGATAGCGTTGACAGTGGCAAGCTCCGGGAGCTAGTCCAAAAAAACAGCCAGGCGCCGATTGATACGACCAGCCTAGACAGCCAAATAAACTCCATAATGAGCAGTAATGGAGATATTACTTTTGGCATCTCAATAAAAGATCTCAACACCGGCACAATTTATAATTACGGCAACCAGGCGCCAATGACTGCCGCCAGCGTAGCTAAGGTCCTGACCGCTGTTGACTATCTTAAACAGGTTGAGCTGGGCAACAAAAGTCTTAGCACGGTTATGGTAGATGGCAACACCGCCCAATATGACATGGAGCAGATGATTGTAGTTAGTGATAACGATGCCTGGCACGTACTAAACGAGGACCTGGGCTACCCGCAGATGCAAGATTATGCCGTAAGCATCGGCATAAATAGCTACGACTACGTAAACAATACGCTGAGCGCCGGCGACACCACGAATTTGCTGGGTGATTTATACGGGCGAAAGTTGATTAACGAATCCAACACCCAACTGCTGCTTTCGTACATGGAGCGGGCCAACTACCGAGATTTAATCATCCCGGCCGTGCCAACCACCGACACGGTGTACCATAAAGCCGGCGAGTACCTATCAAGTCTAAACGATGCCGCCATTATCACTAACTCCACCAACGCCATAGTCATATCCATCTACACCGAGAGCCTTGCCAGCTATGATAAAGGCAGAGTTTCTTCCCTGATGCAGCAAATTACCACGCCGACCTTGCAGACCTTTCATCTGAACTAAGCTTTAATAATTCGCAGTTACCTTCTAGGTTCGGGTGAGCCCCAAATGGATTCTCTAAACCTATGTACCGATACCACAAACGCGCCGCAGTTTCGCACTGATTTATGCCGCAAAAAGCCGGTTTTGTAATCAACCGCCTGGCCAGTACAGTTGGCAACATCATCTAGCGTGGTATGGGGTGGAAAAAAATCTGCCTCGTGGCCTTCGGCGTCAAAAAAACGGGTGGCTAAACTAACATCTACACCCGTCGCGTCGTCGCTAATAGAAAAGAGCCCAGCGTCAACATTATGCTGGCTAGCCTCAGCGATAGGCCCATCGCATAAATTTTTTAGAGGACAGCTGTCGCAAAACTGCGCCTGTTCGTTAACTCTCATGTAAATATTATGCAACATAACACATTAGATATCAAGTATAAGCTGAACATATTCAACGGGCTCATGCTTGCAAAATCTTGCCAGCATCAACAGAATAAATGCAAATGCGAGAGAACCAAATTGGCATAGTTGGAGGTGGGCAGCTTGGTAGGATGCTTACCGATGCAGCCAAGCCCATGGGCTTTGAAGTCACAGTGATAGACCCGACTGAGCCGCCCTGCCCCGCCGCCCAGGCTGGGGCCGAGCAAATAGTGGCTGGACTTCATGACGACGAAGCGCTGGACCAGCTAGTCCGGCAATCCGCAGTCACAACCTGGGAAATTGAGCACATAGGCTCCAGAAAGCTCAAGGAGCTGCAGAGCCTGGGGCTGGGCGGAGATATCCAGCCATCTCCCCGCTCCTTAGAAATTATCAACGATAAACTAAGCCAAAAAGAGTTTCTGTCGAAACACGGCATACCAGTAGTTGCTTACCGTGATATCCGTGAACCAGCTCATCTAGCAAGCGCTATAGAAGAGATGGGTCCTGTTATAGTGAAATCCCGCTTTGGTGGTTACGATGGCCGAGGCAACCTAGAGCTGTCTGAGCCAGACTGGACGAAAGTAATAGCCCGTTTTGATGTCATGCCGCAGGTTTATGCCGAGCAAAAAATTGACTTTGATAAGGAGCTATCCGTTTTGGTGGCTCGCGACAAGTTGGATAACATGCGGGTTTACCCGACAATTGAAACAATTCAGAGCGACGGCCAATGCAACATTGCGGTGGCTCCAGCAAGGATAGAGTCCGAGCTAGCTAGACAAGCCGAACTTCTGGCCCTTGATTCAGTATATTATCTGGATGGCGCCGGAGTTTTTGCGGTTGAAATGTTTCTTACCGCTGACGGAAGAATTTTGGTCAATGAAATTGCCCCGCGGGTTCATAATTCTGGGCACTGGACGATTGAGGGCAGCAAAACTTCACAATTTGAACAGCATGTCCGAGCGATTACCGGTCTGCCGCTTGGCAGCACGGAAATGCTTGCTCCGGCGGCAGCTATGATAAATATTCTTGGAGAGCGAGACGGACCGGTAAACCTGACCGGTCGCCATGAGGTACTGGGCATAGAAGACGCCCATCTGCACGTTTACGGAAAGGCGCCGACCAAAGCCGCCCGAAAAATGGGGCATATAACCGTTAGAGCAAGTTCACCAGATAAAGCAATAGAATTAGCAATAGAAGCAAGAAAGGAACTATCAATATGAGTAAATCAAAAGAGCACCTAAAAATTGGAATAATCATGGGTTCAGACAGCGACCTGCCCACTATGGGTCGTGCGGGAGAAGCCTTGCAGGCAGTAGGGCTTGAGAGCAATGTGCACTACGAAGAAAGAGTCGTTTCTGTGCATAGGACGCTGGGCAGGGCTGTCAGGTATGCCGATAGGGCCGAAGGCCGTGGCCTGGAAGTAATTATTGCCGGAGCTGGCGGCTCGGCTCATTTGCCCGGCATAGTAGCCTCCGAGACTATAGTGCCTGTTCTGGGTGTAGCAGTGACAAATAGCCCCGACACACTAAACCGGGCGCTGGGCTCAATGATTGGCATGCCGGAAGGCAAGCCTTTGGCCGTTTTTCAAGGGGAAACCGGAGCCTTCAACGCCGGTCTATTTGCCGCTAGACTGCTAGCCCAGCGCAACCCAGAGCTAAGAGAAGCGTATCTCAAATACGAAGCTGATCTTAAAGATGGGGTAATCAAAAAGGACAAAGAGTTGGCCGCTAAAGGTTCCGAAATATATTTACGCGACCAAAGGCTGGCTGCCGACGAGCGTAATTTTGGCTAACAGACTTCCAATTCAAGATGTAAACATAGAGCTGGGTGATGATGTTTCAAGGATGCTCTACGAAGCATCTAAGCTCACTCACTCCAATCGTCCTGGACTACTGGTTGAGTTTCATGAATCATTCTCCGGATTTAGGGCGATTCCCGGCTCAATATTAAAAGACATCGGCAATTTGTATCTAAATCTAGGGTTTGACGGCGTTGGCACTAAGGTTGAGGTTTCTGAACGCTTAGATGACCACTCGGTGGTAGCTCATGACTTATTTGCAATGGTCTGTGACGACGCGGTGGTGCGGGGTGCAGAACCGGTTGCTATTGGCTCTATCCTGGATGTCCGCCAGCTCAACGACAGCCAACACACCAGACAAGCTGTAAGACAGCTCGCAGCAGGTTATGTGGCCGCCGCCAAAGCCGCCAAGGTTGTAGTAGTCAACGGTGAGGTTGCTGAGTTGGGCGACCGAGTTGGCGGCTACGGCGACTTTAACTATAACTGGGGGGCGGCTGCTTTATGGCTAGCGCACAAAGAGCGAATTTTGACCGGTCACGAGATAAAACCAGGCGATTCTCTGGTTGGACTGGCTGAACACGGGTTTAGATCTAATGGCATCACCGACGTCAGAAAAGCCATGCTTGAGAACTATGGACCGCAGTGGCAAGACGCCGTCGCTCTTCAGCTTGGAGATGTCTCGCTAGGCAAATTAGTCCAAAGGCCATCAACCATATATGCCAGTTTTGTGTCCGAGCTAACCGGGGGATTTGATATTGATAAAGAGCCAAGAGCTAGCATTAGTGGTGTAGCGCATATAACTGGCGGCGGTCAACCCAGTAAACTTGGGCGAATGCTGGAGCCATCCGGCAACGGCGCGACCATTGATAACCCCATAGAGCCCCCAGAGATAATGAAGCACGTTCAGACCTTGCGCGGCTTTAGTGACGAACAAGCCTACGGCAAGTGGCACATGGGCCCTGGTATGGTAATTGCCACCGCTGAGCCAGATAAGGTTTTGGCTCAGGCTGAGGCCAGCGGCATCTCGGCGCAGCGAATTGGTGAAGTGACCGATGAACCCGGTCTCCGCATCAAGAATAAAGGTGTTTTGCGGCATGATGAGTGGCTGCATTTTTAAATAGATTCGCTGTAGACCTCACAGGCAGTAAGTTACTCCAACAGCATACTTGTCTAAGTTTAAATTTTTAAGCTTAGGCAAATGTGTTGTCGGGGAACACCGTGGGCGAGGAGATGTATTTCAATCTCTCGCCCACGGTGTTCGACCCACCGTTAGCTCCGAAAAGCTAACGGGTTCCCGGGGTCGCGAGCGGCGCTAGCCGTTCTTGACCTGGGTGGTGATCTGGACCGCGGAGTTCGGCTCGAGCTCCTGGTCGTCATCGGCGGGTACGCCGTTGACCTGGACCATGGTGCCGCGCTGGCGGGTGAGGCCAGCGGCCTCGAGCGCCTGCCCGACGGTCATGCCTGCGGTGAAATCGAGCTGCTGGGTGTCGCCACCGAGGATGGCGACGTGGACCCACTGCGGGGTCGTCTCTGCTGCGACTTCGGTCATGGTACGGTATCTCCTTTTCTTTCGGGGTGGCATCGTTGGCACGCCTAGACCACGATGAACTGCGTGGTCCCAACGTGCACGTCGATGTACTGCCGGGTCGGAAGATCGCGTGCGAATCGCGTTAACTGGGCGATGATATGCCCAGCCAACACGACGGGTGGATGAATCACGGTCCGGGCTGCGCAGGGCAGCTCGGCTCCTTCTTCATCCGGGAACAACCATGTCTTCTCGTAGTACTCGATGGCGTCGATGTCGAACGGATTCAGCGTAAGTAGCTGCATCTGCTCGCCGCCGATTCGGCCGTCGAGATAGAGAGGGATGTCGGGGTTGAATTTCACCCCCTCCCATATATCGGAACGTGCTTTCATGTTGTCGACGGCGCCGATGACCACTCCGGAGAGTGGTGTCTGCGGGCCGACAAGTTCCTGGTGGAGAACCAGCTCGCACGAAGGCGAAAGGTACGGCTGCAAAACGTCCGCGGCCGCTTCCACCTTGGCTCTCCCCACGTCGCTGGCCCGATAGATCAGCTGGGCCGGCACATTGTGAAACTCAACGAAATCAGGGTCCCACAGATGGAGCGAACTTGCAAGACCTAGCTTCACCAGCGGCAGTATGACTGCGCTGCCGATGCCCCCGACGCCGATGACATTCACCGGCCAGGAAAAGGCCTTGGGGTCGAAGATATCGGTCTGGCCGGAGTAGTCTACGTGCATCGGACTAGCCCGCCAGGTTGAGGAACTGCGGAGTCGTCGGGGTCCAGGCGTCTGGATCGACGCTGCCGTCCGTCAGCGACCTGGTGCCAAGGCCTCCCCACCGGGGCTGCTTGACCTTGCCGGCCACCTCCTTTGCCAGTTCGTCAGCGACGGCGGCGGTCACCGTTACGTCGATGACTGGCTCCAGCACTTGACTGAAGCGTAGTGGACGCAGGCTGTCGTAGCGGCACTCAAACTCGCCGCGTTGGTTCAGGACCAGGCTGACCAGCCAGTCCCCCGGCCAATTCTCGATGTTGTCCTTGTCGACTGCCGAGAAGAAGGGCGGCATCTGGACGTGGCTATGCCACTGGAACTTGATCTTGCTGGAGTCGCCGCCGTCCAGGTGCAACTGGTGCATGTAACGGCCGAGAGCCAGCGGGTCGGTTTCAACGCTCCCCGGAGTGGCCAACTGATCGAGGATGAACACATCCTCTAGCAAGATGACCTGCGGGTTGTCGAAGTTGACGATGCCGAACCCGTTGATCTCAACCGGGCAGAGCATGACGTAGGTCATCATCCTCTGCCACAGGTGCAGGGGGATCCGAACCATCGGTCTGATTACCGTCTCCTGATTCTTGTTCTGCATCGACTGCAACCTCCTTGAAGGCATATGGGATCCGTTCTTGATCCGTACGGTTGACGGAGTTTAGGCACTCTGTTGCAAGCGCCATAGCCTCCAGGTACTGGCCTTTGCTCAGGTGCTGGTTGATCTCATCCTCCCGGTTGCCAAAGCAGAAGTTGCCGCGTTCAAGCCGGTAGGCCGGATAGCTGCCATCCCACTCTGGTCTGATGCCGGACCGAAGCTCGTAAGCATCGATGTGAGTGGTGTCAGGACCGAAGTCCATCCGCCAATCTCCCAGATCGTAGAGAGCGTCGTCGTAACTGATGCTGGCGCGGACGATTAGGCGGATGCGGCTGTTGACCACCTGCACCGCAATTACGCCCGGCAGGCTGAGAATTCTTTCGAATTCCTCTGCCCGCTTCTCCGGTCCGAAGTTTTCGAGTTCGTCGACAACTTCGTCCAGAGCTCGGCGCTTTGACACCAGCTCGTTGAGCTCTGTGTTGCACATCCGAACCATGTCGGCGTGGTGCTGAATCTCATCCCGGGTCTCGTCAATCTTCTCCTCGAGACGAACCCGACGTCTTTCACGAATCAACCTAAGTGCCTCTATGCTCAGGTTTATGTACAGCTCCCTAGCAGAAGCCGGAGCGCTGACGTAGCTGCGCAGAACCTGAGGGTCTAGTGCGGGATCGTCGGCGTCCGCATACAGGCCTTCTTCGTGCTCGACTACGGGCAGTTCTTCTCCAACCTCCTCCTCGGAGTCGAGCATCAGGTAACTGCACGGCATGCCGAGCCAGCCCACAGGCCCAAGAGTCAACGTTACGACCCAAGGCCAGGGTTTGTTCCAGGGGAGCTCCGCCAGGTAACGGCTGTGATGACCGTCGTCCCGTTGAAACAGGAAGTTCACCAGGAAGAATAGTCCGAAACCTGAGAAAATCGTGAACAGCACGTACCAGCGCCCCATCGCCGCCAGAAAGGCACTAAAGGACCAAGCGTTGAGATCGCCCACGTTGATGGCGCGACCATTCTTGGCTACCTGCTGCACCTGCTTCAGACGGTGGTTGCTGAGCGGCAAGTACGTACTGTTTTTGCCGTAGATCTGGATGTAACGAAGGTCTAGCTCCACGAGCCTGCTTGCGGCGCGCTTGCGGAGCTCAATCGCTCTGGGCGAGTTGTCATGAGCTGACTCCCCGACCGAGTAGATCAGCTGACCGAATTGCTGGCGCCTGTGGATGTGGCTGTTGTGCACTCCTTTGGCAGCGCCGTAGAAAGCACAGGCCAGTCCGAGAAGCACCACCAGGCAACTCGCGTACGCGAGTAAAGGCCCCCAGTAGTGGTCGTCCAGCCACCGGGATGCCCGCACCGTGTAGTACCGGCGGCGTCCACGCATTAGCGGATCTCCTTGTTGAGGATTGGTCTAGCTCACACTTAAACCGTCTTTTGAACAGCTTGAGCGTGAGCTAGATGCCTAACAAAACCGAACGCTAATTTGAACTTAATCTTTAACTAGATTGTCAAAAAAACGAGACCTGGCCAGCGGAGGCCAAATCTTTGAACAAATAATACCACAATTATAGAGATAACGCAAGTTATATCGACGTTTTACCGATATCTGTAATTATCGTATAATTGGTGCCAAGTATGCCGAAAGGTTCCAGACAACCTGGTGACTATATAGTGCCCCTGAACATGAACGGATTACAGGGGAGGATGATGTATGTTCCATCTACCACCAAGCGCAACCGCCGGCGTGAAATACTAGTTATATATGGTCACCACGCCATGCTGGAGCGTTGGTGGGGGCTAGTTGAGAATCTGGATAAATATGGCAATGTCTGTATGCCCGACCTGCCGGGTTTTGGCGGCATGGAAAGTTTCGCCAAAATTGGCACAAAGCCCAACCTAGACGCCCTGGCCGACTATCTGGCAGCCTTTATAAAACTTCGCTACAAGACTAAAAAAGTCAGAATTTACGCTATATCCTTTGGCTTCGCGGTCACCACCAGGATGCTGCAGCGCTACCCAGAACTAACTAAAAAAGTAGATATGCTAATTGGCTCGGTTGGCCTGATGCACGGTGATGACATTGTTTTTAGCCGAACCAGCAAATATTTCTATGTGGGATTATCGCGTTTTTTTGCAGCCCGACCAACGGCTTTTGTAATCCGATACGGCTTTCTGAACAGACCGGTTATAAAGTTTTTGACTGGTACTATGCCCCACTCCAAGCACCGGTTTATAGAGGTCACGCCGGAAGAATTTGACCGCAGCTTAGACTTTGAGGTTAAACTTTGGCAGGCCAACGATGTGCGTACTCATTGGTTAACCACCATTGAGCTGCTCCGCTTAAATAACTGTAAAAAGTCCATAAATATACCAGTTGTCCATATTGTGTCTGAGAATGACCACTATCTTAACAATATCAGTGTAGAAAACCGCATGCGCCAAATCTTTTCGCAATATCGGCAGTTTTTGGCGCGCTCTAAGACCCATGTACCCAGCGTTATAGCCGAAAAAAAAGAAATGTCGGTTATGGTGCCGCCCGGGCTGCGCCGATTGCTAAACGAAAAGTCGGCATGAAAAACGGTATACTAATAGCATGAAAATAGCCCTGGTTTGTCCGTATAACATGTTAGAACTTTCCGGCGGTGTCAGCGAGGTTGTTACGCACCTTCGGGATGAGTTGGTCAAGCGCGGTCACGAGGTAAAAATTATTACACCCCGACCCGCTGGTTTTAAGGGTAAGCTGCCCAAAGACTATATATTTCTAGGCACATCGGCTAAGTTTAACGCCGGCCTGGCCACCGACGGCACCTGGACTTACGACATTGAGGCCGAGGAGATATCCAGAGTTTTAAATAGCGAAAAGTTTGATGTTATTAACTTTCACGAGCCTTGGGCGCCTATCCTGGCTAGGCAAATTTTAGCTTTGTCGGACACTGCCCACGTTGGTACTTTTCATGCCAACCTAGTTGACTCGGTGGCCGCCAAATCATTGGTAAACGTCTTCTTTACCTACGGAAAGGGCATAGGTGATAAATTAGACATAATTACAGCCGTATCGCCGGCGCCGGCGGCAGTTTTTCTTAATAAGGCACCCGACCACCGTCTGGCCAAAAGCATTCGCTATGTACCTAACGGCATAGATCTTAGCAAGTATAGGACAAGGCCCGCCAGCGCCGTTAAAAATCCCAAACAAAAAACCATACTCTACGTTGGCAGATTAGAAGGCCGTAAAGGTGTTAAGTATCTAATCAAAGCCTATCATGAGCTGACCAGCAAGAAAGATGACGTTCAGCTGCTAATTGCCGGCGCCGGGCCGGACGAGGATAAGCTGCGCCAGTACGTTAAAGATAACGAGATTCCAAGGGTGACCTTTTTGGGCCGAATTTCTGAAGCCGACAAGATACGTCATTTGCACAAGGCCGATATCGCCTGCTACCCGTCACACCGCGGCGAAAGTTTTGGCATAGTGCTTCTAGAAGCCATGGCCGCCGGCCTGCCGACGGTAGCTGGCGACAATCTTGGTTATCAAAGCGTTATGACCGGACTTGGCGCGCTGTCGCTGGTAAACCCCCAGGACATTATTGACTTTAGCCGGCGGCTGGAGGTGTTCTTGTACCAGCCCGAGCTTAGAAAAATTTGGATAGATTGGGCCGAGAAATACGTCGAGCAGTTTGACTGGCCAAAAGTCGCCCAGATGTACGAGCAAGCATACGAGAAAGCTATTGCCAGGCATGAAAAAATCCACGCCAAAGCATCTTAAAATAGGCCTGGTTTTTGATGACACGCTGGACAGCCAGGATGGAGTCGCCGGGCAGGTAAAAATTATTGGCCAGTGGCTGAGCCAGCAAGGCCACAGCGTCAGCTATCTGGTGGGCCAAACTGTTATGACTAGTTGGGCTGACGGCCAGGTATATAGCCTGTCGCGTAACCAAAAAGTATCGTTTAACGGCAACCGGATGTCTATTCCCCTGCCGGCTAACGGGGCAATTATCCGTGAAGTAGTTAGCGAGCTTGGTCTTGACGTACTGCACGTTCAGATGCCGCACTCGCCGTTTATGGCACAAAAGGTCGTTAATGCCGCAGACGGTTCTACTGCCATTGTCGGTACTTTTCATGTTTATCCGATGAATGGGCTCGCCAAACACGGCTCTAAGTTGCTAAAACCGCTTTATCTTGGCGGCTTATCAAAATTTGACGAAGTGGTTAGCGTTAGCCAGCCGGCTGCTAATTTTGCCAAAGCCGTCTTTGGGCTAGACACCACTGTTATACCCAACACCATTGACGTAGCCAGCTTTAAATCCGGCATCAAAAATAAACCGGGCCAAGTCGTGTTTCTGGGCAGATTAGTCAGCCGCAAGGGCTGCCGGCAGCTGATTGAGGCCTTTCGGCTGGTCGTAGACACCATACCCGATGCAAGGCTGCTAATCGGCGGCAAGGGGCCGCAACAGGCCGAACTTGCCAAGCTTGTAAGTAAACTAGGCCTTGGCAGAAATATTGAGTTTAAAGGCTTTATTGATAACAGGCATCGGCCGGACTTTTTGGCCAGCGGTACAGTGGCCTGCTTTCCATCTTTGGGCGGCGAAAGTTTTGGCATCGTATTGATAGAAGCCATGGCGGCTGGCTCGGGAGTGGTTATTGGCGGCAATAATCCGGGCTATGCCAGCGTACTGGATCAAAAGCCGCAGCTACTGTTTGACCCCGGCAGTAAAAGCGAATTAGCAAAATTGCTAATTGATTTACTTAGTAATGCTGCGCCCAGGCAAAAACTACACAACTGGCAGGCATCAGAAGTTAAGCGCTACGATATAAATGTGGTTGGCAAACAAATAGAGTCGCTTTATGCACGGGCAATTGCCAAGCGTCGCGGCAACAGGCATAATTAAGCTCAAGCGATGAGCGGTAAAGAAACCATCAACATCACCAACCGCACTATTATCCGCACCTTTTTATGGGTCGTGGTTTTTATACTGCTTTATAAATTTATTGGCCGAGTCACGCACGAGTTGACTCTTATATTCGCTTCTTTCTTTTTGGCTCTGGCGCTTAATCCAGTGGTTAGCTCTATGTCGCGTCGATTGAAGATAGAAAGCCGGGTTAGAGCCACAGCTGCCGCTTACTTAATGGTTATCGCCCTTATTGCCCTGTTTTTTGCGCTAGTAACGCCTCCGCTAATTCGCCAAACCCGGACATTTATATCCGATGTTCCGCAAATTGTTGATAGTTTTCAAAATCAAGACACTCACTACGCCCGGCTGGCTCGGCGCTATAAGCTGGACGATAAAATTACTACCGGCGCCAAAGATTTTGCCAACAACTACGCCAACTATGGCAGCACGGTTTTTGACACCGGCAAGCGGGTGGCCGAGGCCTTTGTGTCTATTATTGTGGTGGTAATTATGACCTTCATGATGCTGGTTGAGGGTCCAAAACTGCTGGACTCATTCTTTGGGTTAATGCCTGCCGGGCGAAGGGCCCACGACAAAGACCTGGCCCATCAGATGTATAGGGGCGTAACTGGTTTTGTAAACGGCCAGGTAATACTCGGCATAATCGCCGGGGTGTTTGCCTTTGCAGCGCTAGAGATTGCCTCGCATCTAACCGATTCATCTGTCAACGCCCTAGCTATGGCCGGCATAGTGGCGGTTTTTGCATTGATTCCGCTATTTGGCAACCCGATTTCTACGATTATCGTCGTGCTGGTGTGCCTAAGTACTTCGGCTAGTCTGGCCTTAATAATGCTGATTTACTTCGTTGTCTACTTCTTTATAGAAAGCCACACCATCCAGCCGGTAATTCAGTCCAAGCTAACTAACATATCGCCGCTAATTGTGTTTATGGCCGCTATTATCGGAATTGGTTTTGCCGGTTTCCTGGGCGCAATTATTGCCATACCAACAGCCAACGCCATTAAAATTTTGGTAGAAGACCAAATTAGTAAACGCGGGCTAAAAAACGCCTAAGTCCGGTACCAAATCGGCCCGTGCTCGGTGTCGTTGATTTCAATCCCCTGCTCTGCCAGTTGTTTACGTAGCTCGTCGGCCTTTTGCCAATTGCCGGCTTCTCTAGCCTGCTCGCGGTCACTAATTAGTTGTTTTTGTGATTCGCTAATATCGTCACTTTCTGCAAACCGTGTGCCCAGCAAGGAGTCTATATAAGAAAGCAGCTCCGAACTCGGGCGGCCCTCATCTACTAGCCCATTTAGCACGGCAAGGGCAGCGGGGCTATTTATGTCGTCATCAACCATGGCCCCTAAGATAGTCTTTTTTGCCGCCTCCACCTGCTCTTCAGGTAATGGGTTGATGAAGGGCTGAAAGCGCAGGTCGGCCCATGCAGATAAGTTGCTAAGACTGTTGCTAGCGGCTTGCAATACTTCCCAGCTAAATTTGGACTGTGTGCGGTAATGCGACTGCAAAACCAGCAGCCTAAAGTCTTCCAGGCTGTAGCCTTTGGCTTCAATATCTTCTAAAGTTATGCCGTTGCCTTCGCTTTTGGCAATTTTTTGGTCGTTGAGCAAAATGTGGTTGGTGTGCATCCAAATATTAGCCAGCGGCTTGCCAGTCACGGCCTCACTTTGAGCGATTTCATTAGTGTGGTGAACCGGCACGTGGTCTATGCCACCAGAATGTATGTCCACGGTGTCGCCAAAATAGGCTTTAACCATGGCCGAGCACTCTATGTGCCATCCGGGGAAACCTTTACCCCATGGGCTGTCCCATTCCATATCACGTTGATGGTCTTTGGGGCTAAATTTCCAAAGCGCAAAGTCTGATGGATTACGTTTTTCTGGATTTGGTTCTACCCGGTCTGAACTTTGTTGTTCATCTAAGTCCAGCTGGGCAAAGTTCGCATATTTTGAAAATTTGCTGGTGTCGTAATAAATGCCGTCACTGATTCTATAGGTAAAGCCCTTGGCCTCAAGTTGTTTTATAAAATCTATCTGACCGTCTATGTGAGCGGTCGCTCTTGGCAGCTCATCAGGCTTAGTAATGTTTAGTCGCTCCAGGCCCTTTAGAAAATAATCAGTATAAAACTCGGCAACTTCCCAGGCGGTTTTGCCTTCGCGTCTAGCACCCTTTTCCAGCTTGTCCTCGCCCTCATCGGCATCGCTAACCAAATGCCCAACATCAGTAATGTTGAGCACCCACTTGGTTTGCAGGCCGCTAGCCTTCAGCGTCCTGACCAGCAGGTCATAGCGGATAAAGGTAAACCAGTTGCCAATATGCGGATAGTCATAAACAGTCGGGCCACAAGTGTAGATAGTAACGGCATCTGGGTTTTGGGGCTCTAGGTCCTCAACTTGCTTGGTCAGCGTGTTATACAGCTTCATCGGGGCCCTCTTGTGCTAGCAATTCGCTGGCTATCTTGATAACTTCGTTTTTAATATCTTCAAATTTTCGGCCGTCGGTTATTTTAAAGCCGCTGGCATAGGCGTGTCCGCCGCCGCCAAAATGTTCGGCTAGTTTGCCGGCAATGCCTTTGCCGTAATTGCTGCGAATTTTAGCTGTAATTTTGCCGTCCGGATAAAGCTTGAAGCAAATGGCGACATCAGTACCCTTAGTCATGCGCATATCGTCTATGACCAGCATCGGCGGGTTATATAGCGGGCTATATTTTTCAATTTCATCCCAAGGGATGGTCAGCATGGCAATTTTGCCGTCTCCGTAAAATTCTACTCGCTGCAGGAGCTGGCCTTTGTAATGAATAAGTTCTTGTTCGCGGCGCATAGTCTCGCGGCGGGCGTTTTCAATTTTGGCCAGGCTAACGCCGCTATCAACCAGCTCGGCCATGATGTGGATGGTGCGGGCACTAGCGCCTTCGCTGGTTAGGCCCAGCGTGTCACTTAAAATTGCTATGGCGATAAGTTCTTTAGCCTCTAGGTTAAGTGGCCAGCTTAGCTGGGCTGCCAGTTCATATAATATTTCGCCTGTTGCGGCGGCCTCATGGTTACAGACTACCGTCGCAAAAGTAATCGTTGGCTCTGTAGAATGGTGGTCTATGACAATCGCCGGCTTAGAAGCCAGCCAGGACTTGGTGTTGGTTTTATTGAGTTGCTCCAGAAGCATGTCGCTGCCGGTATCAACAATGATACTGGCGTCAAAATCACTTGGCAGCTCAGCCGTCACACGGTCAGAGCCGGGCAAATATTTTAAATAAGACGGCAAATCTACGCCGCAGTAAAGCGACACCTGCTTGCCCATTTCTTCCAAAATGTGTTCTAGCGCCAGCGAACTCGCCAGACTGTCGGCATCGGGATTGTCGGCCTGGACGACCACAATTTTGTTAGCAGAATCTAAGATAGATTTAATCTGCTCGGCTTCGGGATAATTTGTCATTGCGCTTATTGTAACACCTTAGAGTCCTGTCTAGGAACTAGGATTAAGATAAGCGCAAGGCGCCGGCGAGGAGTGGAGCAAGACGTATAGGTGATACGTTGAGTGAACGCCGCAGCCGGCAACGAAGCGATTACTTAAAACGAAGCGATTACTTAATAGGCCGGGCGGTGCAACCAGCTTGGCTGGTTGGCAGGCCTTGGCCGTCCTAGTTTCTAGATGAGGGCTTGGCGGCCCTCAAGGGCACGAGTAAGAGTAATTTGGTCAGCGTACTCCAAATCCACACCCACCGGCAAGCCGCGAGCCAGCCGCGTTAGTTTAACTGGGCGTTTGCCTAGGCGTTGAGTGATTAAAAGGGCGGTACTTTCGCCTTCAACGCTGGCATTGGTGGCCAAAATTAGTTCCTCAACCCCATCGTCGTCAACTCGCTTCATAAGTTCTTTTACCCGCAGCTGGTCGGGTCCTACGCCGTCAATGGGCGACAGTAGTCCGCCCAGCACATGATAAGTACCGTTATAGCTATTGGTCTTTTCCAGAGCCACAATATCAAAGGCATCAGCTACAACGGCCACCACCTGCTTGTTGCGTCTGGGGTCGGTATAAAGCGAGCTATATTTTTGACCGGCTTCAATCAGGGCAAAAGTTTTTGGGCAGGTAGAAATTTGTTCGTGCAGGTTGGCAGCGGCTTCGGCCAGGATAGCCGACTTAGACGGGTCGGCTTTGAGCAAATAGTAAGCATAGCGTTCGGCCGTTCTTGGACCCACGCCTGGCAGTTGGCCAAAGGCCTCAATCAACTCGGCTAGCGGTTTTGGAATTATAGAACTCAAAAGTTTACCCTCTTATCAACAAGCTAAAGACCCAGGTTGCCCAGCATACCCATCATTGGCTGCATTTTTTCAGCGGCTAGCTGCTGACTTTGATTGATAGCTTCGCGGACGGCTTTTTCAATCCACAGTTCCAGCTCGCCAATGTCGTCTAGATCTATTAAGTCGGGATCAATGTGAATTTTCTTAATTTTTTGCTCGCCGGTAATCTCAATCCTGACTGCCCCTTCGCCGGCCTCAACCGAAATTATTTCGTTGGCCAGCTCTTTTTGAAGTTTGCGGGCCTTCATCAATAGCTTGGCCTGGTCCATTTTATTAGCCATATTTAGTCCTTCTTTATCTGTTTATTTTAACACGTACAGATGATTTACGGCCAAACTATGCGGCCAGGCCGCCAGACCATAGCGGACGCCGTAAAACACATGAATTAAGACAACGGCAGCCATCAGGGTGATGGCAAAGTAGCGTGGCAGCGGATTACGCGGAAAAATGTGCACCCACTCAATAAACAAATATCTAAGTCCCATAGCGACCAAAATCGCCAAAAATGGCAAACTTATGGCCAGTAGATAAAAATTATTATTGAGACCAGCCAGCAGGCAGCTAAGCAGTACCGTTCCGATAAGCCAATAAAGCGGCGACTTCAAACGCGTCCACATAACGTAACCGCCAAAGACCATCAACCCTATTTGGGCAGCATCAAGGATTGGCAACCTGCCCAGTATTAAGGTTTCGTGCTGGCCGGTTTGAATAAATAATGACCAAATCATCCAGCCAAAGTTCTTTAGCTGCTGCAATGGCTCGCCAAAGTGTGTCGGAATCAATAAGTAGGCCCGCACCAGGCGCGGTTCTCGCACCAGCGTAATTACTATCGGCAAAAGCAAGATAAGCAGGCAAGCCAAAAAAATACTTCCCGGTCTTGCGGTGCCGTTTCTTAGTGCTGCGGCAATTGACCGGCGTTTCATAGCCGCCCCAATTAGCAGAAACCAAATTAGCCCCGGCACGTATAGACAAAGTACTATCGCCAGGCCAAAGCCAATCCAAGCTCTAGCGCTGCCCTTTGAGCGAGTAATCCAAACGTAGCCGCCAACCAGCGCCAGTAGCGACATATTGAGCACCCGCGGCGTGCCGTCTCGTGACAGAAGCAGATAAAGCGGCGTAACGCCCAGCAGCGCGGTGCTTAAAATGGCAATCGGTTTGCCCAGCCATCCGGCCAGCAGCCAATAAAATACGGCTAGAAACGACAGGCCAAAAATTACCGATGGCAGGCGCATTAAAAACGAAGAATGAGGATTTATGTGTAAAAAGAGGTCCTGCATCAACCTCCATGGGGCATAAAATACATTATTGCCCAGCGCTGTTAAATTACTGGTTTGCTTGGTAACTAGTTCTGCGGGACTTAAACCGGCCGGCTGCGTGCCCAGTGACCACAAAAACAGTATCGCAACAGCTACCCAAACACTTGAGTAGACTACTAAAGTGCGCGTCGGTCTCCACGAAAAATCAGGCCTAAGGCGGGCTAACATATTGGTTAAGTATAACAAAATTTACTCAAATGGCTGGTCGTGCTTGGTATCCAGGTCGCGGAAGCGCTGGCGGTCGCGGTCAAAGTAAACTTCTATATTTTTAGTTGGGCCATTGCGGTGTTTTTTTATTAATATGTCGGTAATGTTTTGCTTGTCGGTTTCGGGGTTATAGTATTCTTCACGGTACAAAAAGGCTACGACGTCGGCGTCTTGTTCAATAGAACCAGACTCGCGCAGGTCTGCCAGTTGCGGGATTTGCGGGCTGCGGTTTTCTACTGAGCGGCTTAGCTGGCTGGCGGCCACTACTGGTACGTTTAGTTCGCGAGCCAATATTTTAAGGCTGCGGCTAATTTCAGAAATTTCCTGCACGCGGTTGGCAACCGACGCAAAGCGCGAGCCGCCGCTCATCAACTGCAAGTAGTCCACCATAATTACAGCTAGCGGGTGCTGGTGATGTAGGCGGCGGGCCTTGGTGCGCATGTCACTGACGGTTATGCCGGAAGTATCGTCTATAAAGATTGGTGCCTCGGCCAGCTGGCCCATAGCGGCGCTCAAGCGCTCAAAGTCTTTGTCGGTCATATTCTCGCCAGTCCTAAGCTTCCAGGCGTCTACGCCGGCCTCGGCGGCCAGTAGGCGGTCTACTAGCTGTTCTTTGCTCATCTCCAGGCTAAAGTACAGCACCGCGCCCTGCTTGGCCTTTGTAGCAATATCCAGCGACATATTGAGCATCAAAGCCGTTTTACCCATGGATGGGCGGGCGGCAATGACGACCAGGTCCGAGCGCTGCAGGCCGGCTAGGGCCTTGTCTACGTCATTTAAACCAGTCGGGATACCGCGCAGGCCGCCTTTATTGCGGTGCAAATCGTCAATGCGGTCAAAACTTTCGCCCAGGATTGACTCCAGGCTGGTAATATCTTGCTTGACGTGGCGATTACTGACTTCAAATAACCTGGTTTCGGCTTCCTCAATCAGTTCCTGCACGCTTTTTTTTTCGTCAAACCCTACTGCCGCGATGTCCTGCGAGGCCGAAATTAGGCGGCGGCGGATGGCCTTGTCGGCTACAATTTCAGCGTACTGCTCAATGTGAGCGGCGGTCGGCACAGTGTTAGTAAGTTCGGTCAAGTAGCTGGCGCCGCCTACCGAATCCAGCTGCTTGGAACTTTTTAGCTGCTCGCTTAGAGTTAAAATATCAAGCGGGCTTCGCTTGTTATAAATGGTGCGCATGCCAGCAAAGATTACTCGGTGGCGCTGGTCAAAAAAATCGTCGGCCTCAATTATGTCGCTAATCTTTAAAAATCCATCAGAATCTATCAGTAGGCCGCCCAGCAAACTGGCTTCTACATCTAGATTCTGAGGCTGTGTACTAGCCTTTGCAATAACGTCGTCCATAAACTACCCCTCTACCCTTAGGATTCTAACACTTCAGCCGAGCCGAAAATATTGTTTATGGTTTCAAGTTGCTCGTCGGGCTTATCGGCCGTGTATAAACTGGCCGACTCACTACTGTTAGAGCGAGCCTGGGTTTTATCCACTATGCATGTGATTAAAAGCTTGGCGCCGGATATTTCCTCTATAGCCGCGGCGACTACGTCTTTTTGCTTGGCCTGGTCTAGCTTTTTTTGATGAAGTGCAAACTCAAAGGCTAGGGTTAGGCTTGTGCCGTCCAGCGTCGGCACCGCTAGGCGCAGCGCTGTATATAGCGATGGAGCTTGGCGTTTAACAACTGTTAGCACATCGTCCCACATTGATAAATCAAAGTTGCCTGCCTTAGTTACGGCTTTTTGCCTTTGGGGCTGTGGCTCAGCTTCGGCAACCTCTTCTGGTTCTGGCTCTTCAGTTTCTGTTACTATTTCTTCAACAACCTCGGGCTGAGGCTGAACAGGGTTATCTGACTCAATCTGCGATGCCGCCTCCAGGAGAGCTATTTCCAGCGTGTCAAAGGGCTTAGAGCTAGAGCTAACCTCCAGTAGGTCTCGCAGCAGGTCCACAGAGTAGTCCTGGTCGTTAGAAGCAGCCTGGCGCAGTGATTTAGCAAGTAATTTAGCTACGTTGACCGGGTCCGAAGCTTCAGCCCGCAGTTTGTCCACTAGATTTAAGATGTCTTTTGACCTGCCCTCGTCCGTGGCCTTTAAAAGAGCAGTTATCATTTTATCTTCCGGCAGGCCCAGCTGCTCGCGCACCACGGCCTCGGTCACGTGCTGGCCGCCGGAGCCCAGTTGGTCCAGCAAACTAATGCTATCGCGCATACTGCCGTCGCCGAACTCGGCCAGCAGGCGCAGCGCCGGCTCGTCGGCCTTCATCTTCTCTTTTTTGGCAATACTTGCCAGCTGGGTATAGGTAACTTCAGCAGACATAGCCTTAAAGTTATAGCGCTGGGTGCGGCTGACAATTGTGTCGGGTAGTTTGTGCGACTCGGTGGTGGCTAAGATAAATATTACGTGCTGCGGCGGCTCTTCTAAGGTCTTTAGCAGAGCGTTAAAAGCCTCGCGGGTTAGCATGTGCACTTCGTCAATAATGTACACCTTATATTTGGCCGAGGTTGGCGTAATATGCACCTTGTCGCGCAGATCTCTGATTTCGTCAATGCGGCGGTTGCTGGCGGCGTCAATTTCTATAATGTCCAGGTGCGTTTCCTCACCAGAATATGGCAGGCCGTTAATTTCGTGGGCTAAAATTCTGGCAACCGAGGTTTTGCCCACACCTCTGGGGCCAGTAAATAAATATGCATGGCTTATTTTGCCGGATTTGATAGCCGCCTGCAGAGTTTTAACAATGTGGTCTTGACCGGCCACCTCGTCAAACGACCTAGAACGGTACTTTCTGTATAAAGCTTGCCCCATTTACCACTAATTATACTATTGAAAACTAGCCCAAACTGTTGTGATTTACTTATTTTTCAGGGAAAGGTAGTAGCTCTGGTCCGCCGCAGGCGGATTTGGATTCACTCCAAAAAGAGTGTTGAAGGAAAAGTCGGGGTCCCCCGCAAAATGCAGTTTTGTGGGGTGGCAAAACCGTCGGTTGTCCTTCAAAGCCGCTAGAGTGCGGCTTCAAGAGCGGCCCACTCGGCGTCTACCGAGTCGTCCTCTGGAATGTTCACACTAACCTGGTCGCCAGGCTTGGCCTTAAAGTAAGTTACTGATGCTAGTAGCACGCGGTACTCCTTGCCGTTGACTTCTACGGAGTAATGCCCGTCTTTTTGATTTAGTTGTCCCACAACTTGTTTGCGCGGAATTGGGCCAATTTGCTTGTATAAAAACGCACCGTCATCGGCGATAGTCAGCTTTAAAATGTCGCCCTGAACCAGTTTGGATTTGCTGGCGTAGTTGGCCGGCACTGGGTATATTTTGCCGTCACTGCCAACCATGTTTTGGCCGTCAAAGACGCCCTCTATAACTTTACCAAGAGCCTTGTCTACAATTTTGTCCGTAAGCACCGGGTCGTCGCCAACTAAACTAACTAGCAGCTCTTTAGTAGCCGCCAAACTAGTCTCGGCCTCGGCAATAAGTGCCCTTAGCCTTTTAATCTGCTTCTCTGGTATATCTGCCATCTAACTTCTCAAGCTCCCAACCTTCTAATCTTTGTTTGCTGCTTGTGACCCAAAAATACCACAGTTAATAGGGTAAGTCAAAGTGTCAAGCCATGTCTTGTGGATAAATATTTTATCCAAATCCAAGCTTTAAATAGTCTCAACTAGTTTTAGTAGACAAATTTTAGTCAATTTAGCTCAGCAGCGCACCACCGTCTACTACAATTTGCTCACCGGTCATGTAGCTGCTCATATCACTGGCTAAAAATAGAGCGACTTTGCCGATTTCGTCCGGCTCGCCCATGCGGTGCATCGGGATTTTGGCCATAAAGGCTTTGGTAGATTCTTCCATCTGCTCGGCCGAGGCACCTTGGCTCATGGCCGCAACGCCGGGAGTAGCAATGCCGCCTGGAGCAACAGCATTTACATAGATGTTGTGCT
>Ga0335070_10000954_pt1 | contig 33270 bp, 19 predicted proteins | sample Lox_Sample_13_FD_206722 | JGI IMG/M metagenome (GOLD analysis project Ga0335070, IMG submission 206722) | Soil microbial communities from Loxahatchee National Wildlife Refuge, Florida, United States - Lox_Sample_1.3 | ecosystem: Environmental > Terrestrial > Soil > Wetlands | place: USA... | reverse complement strand
CCGGCAGCATCGACTGCGCGGGCGCGGACGATGAAGCGCTTGGGCGCCGACCCCGCGTAGTCGAACGGGTAGCACGTCACGAGCGTGAGCACCTTGCCGGGAGCGGGGTCCAAGACCGAGACGTCCTCCGGCGTCACCACCCACATCCTCTCGACGCGGTACCGGAACGTCCCGCGCGTCGAGGTGACGGTGACCTCGTCGCCGAGGCGCACGTGGCGCAGGCCGTAGAAGTCGGTGGTCCGGTGCGCCGCGAGCGCGACGTTGCCGTCGTCGCCGGGGAGGGGGGTCTCCGGGAAGTGGCCGACGGCCCGGCGGATCGTGGCGTCGTCCACGCCCTCGAGGATCGCCGCCGCGACGCCGACGCGCGCGATCGTGATGCGGCCGACGACGGGGTCGCTGGCCGTGACGGGCGGGTACGCGGGCACATCCTGCTCGCGCAGCGGCGCGCCCGCGTTCGCGGGGCGAGGGGCGAGCGACGCGAGCGTTGCGAGCGCGCACGCGGCGGCGGTGCCACGAGCTGTCGAGAGCGTCCTCATTCCTTCGGCCGCGGCCCGTCCTCGAGCGATTCGCTCCCGGGGACGGGACCGGCGCCCCCCGGCCGGAGAGCGTAGCAGGTCGAGCTCGCGGATGCGAGGCCGCAAGTTACGACGCTGTCTCAGGTTACAGTGCGGCGCCTTACATGCTGCGACGGTACTGCCCGCCGACCTCGTAGAGGGCGTGCGTGATCTGCCCGAGCGAGCAGCAGCAGACGGTGCGCAGCAGCTCGGCGAACAGGTTGCCGCCGGAGCGCGCCGTCGCCTGCAGGGTCGCGAGCGCCTCGGCGCTCGGCACCTCCCACGGCGCCGCCGGAGAGACCGTGGATTGTGGGTCGTTGGTCGTGGCTCGCCCACCGGAGGGTTGGGCCTCGCTCGATCCACGATCCACGATCCACGATCCACGATGTCGCTCCTGGAAGTCGCGGACGTGCGCGATACGCGCCTGCTTCTCCTCGGGTGTGGAGCGGGTGAGCGCGGCGGCCTCGAGCACGTTTTCGCCGCGATGCGGGTCGAGGAACGTGTTGACGCCCACGATCGGGTACGAGCCGTCGTGCTTGAGCTTCTCGTAGTGGAGCGACTCCTCCTGGATCCGCGAGCGCTGGTACCCCGTCTCCATCGCGCCGAGCACGCCGCCGCGCTCGGAGAGCCGCTCGAACTCGTCGAGCACCCGCCGCTCGACCTCGTCGGTGAGCCACTCTGCGAACGCCGATCCCTGGAGGGGGTTCTCGTTGGCGAGCAGGCCGAACTCCCTGGTGTTGATCAGCTGGATCGCCAGCGCGCGCCGCACCGACTCCTCGGTCGGGGTCGTGATCGCCTCGTCGTACGCGTTGGTGTGGAGCGAGTTGCAGTTGTCGGCGAGGGCGAGGAGCGCCTGCAGCGTCGTGCGGATGTCGTTGAACGCGATCTCCTGCGCATGCAGGGAGCGCCCCGAGGTCTGGATGTGGTACTTGAGCTTCTGCGAGCGCTCGTTCGCGCCGTAGCGCTCGCGCATCGCGCGGGCCCAGATCCGGCGCGCGACCCGGCCGATCACGGTGTACTCGGGGTCCATCCCGTTCGAGAAGAAGAACGACAGGTTGGGCGCGAACTCGTCGACGTTCATCCCGCGCGCGAGGTAGACCTCGACGTAGGTGAACCCGTTGGCGAGCGTGAACGCGAGCTGGCTGATCGGGTTGGCGCCCGCCTCGGCGATGTGGTACCCGGAGATCGAAACCGAGTAGAAGTTCTTCACGTCGTTCGCGATGAACCACTGCTGGATGTCGCCCATCATCCGGAGGGCGAACTCGGTGGAGAAGATGCACGTGTTCTGCGCCTGGTCCTCCTTGAGGATGTCGGCCTGGACTGTCCCGCGCGCCTGTGCGACCGCGCACGCGAGCGCCTCTTCCCACTCGCCGGGGGCGAGGAGGGGAGCGATCTCGTCCCAGCGCTTCCCCCCTGCCAATGGGTGGAGTGCGTCCTCGGGCGTGCCCGCGAGACGCCCGTCGGCGATCAGGCGGCGCTTCGCCTCCTGCCGACCGGCGACGTTGAAGAACATCGCAAGGATCATCGGTGCCGGGCCGTTGATCGTCATGGATACCGAGGTGTTCGGCGCGCACAGGTCGAACCCCGCGTACAGGCGCTCCATGTCCTCGACGGTGCAGATCGAGACGCCGGACTCTCCGACCTTGCCGATGATGTCGGGGCGCTCCTCGGGGTCCTCGCCGTACAGCGTCACGGAGTCGAACGCGGTGGACAGGCGCGCGAACGACTGCCCGCGCGACACGTAGTGGAAGCGGGCGTTGGTGCGCTCGGGGCCGCCCTCGCCGGCGAACATCCGCGTCGGCAGCTCCTCGGTGCGCTTGAACGGGAAGACGCCGGCGGTATAGGGGTACGCCCCGGGAACGTTCTCCGCACCGAGGAACAGCACGATGTCGCCCCAATCCGCGAGGTCGGGGAGGACGACCTTCGGGACGTGGGTTCCGGAGAGCGACGCCGACGTCAGCGGCACGGTGATCTTCCTCCGGCGCACCGTGTAGGTGAACGTGTCCGCGGCGTACTCGCGCCGGAGCTCGGCCCACGTGGCGAGCTGCTCGCGGGTGTCGGGCGCGAGGTCGCTCGCCACGCGCCGGATCTCCTCGTCGAGCGGCGCGAGCGCCCCGCCGGCGTGCGCCGTGCCGCCCGCCACCTCCTCGAACACCCGCCACATCGCCTCGTGGCTCTCGTCGTCCCCCGACCCCTGACCCCTGACCCCCGGCCCCGCACCGGCGAGCACGGCCCGCGCCCCGACCAGCTGATACAGCGTCCTCGCGACGCGCGCCTGCGCCTCGACCCGCTCGTGCGCGCCGCGGCAGGCGGCGGCGATCTCGCGCAGGTACCCGACGCGCCCGCCCGGGATGAGCGGGTGGCGCTGGGGCTCGCCGGCCGGCTGCGCGCTCGTCGTCTCGAGCCGCCACCCCGCGCCGACCTCGCGCTCGAGGTGCGAAACCAGGGCGAGGTAGAGCATGTTCACGCCCCGGTCGTGGAACTGGTGCGCGCACGTCGGGAAGACCGGGAGCCCTTCGTCCGGCACGTTGAACTCGTTGCGGTTGCGGCGAAGCTGCTTGCGGACGTCGCGGAGCGCGTCGAGCGCCCCCGGGCGGTCGAACTTGTTGATCGCGACGAGGTCCGCGAAGTCGAGCATGTCGATCTTCTCGAGCTGCATCGCGGCGCCGTACTCGGGCGTCATCACGTAGACCGAGAGGTCGGCGAGGTCGGCGATCTCGCTGTCGGCCTGTCCGGCGCCCGCCGACTCGACGATCACGAGGCCGAAGCCGGCGGCGATGCAGACGTCGATCGCCGCCTTCGTGCTCGCGGAGAGCGTCCGGTGTGCCTGGCGGGTCGCGAGCGACCGCATGTAGACCCGGGGCGAGCCGAGCGAGTTCATCCGGATGCGGTCGCCGAGCAGCGCGCCGCCGGTGCGCCTCTTGGTCGGGTCGACCGCGAGGACCGCGATCGTGAGGTCCCGGAAATCGGCGAGGAAGCGCCGCACCAGCTCGTCGGTGAGCGACGACTTCCCGGCGCCCCCGGTGCCGGTGATCCCCACCACCGGGCTCCTGGCGCGCGGGTCCGTGGGTCGTGGGTCGTGGGTGGTGGGTCGCAAAGGCGCGGCCGCCGGCCGCCCTTGCTCGGCCATCGTGATGAGTCTCGCCACCGCGAGATGCCCTCTGTCGGCCGAGTGGCTTCGGTCGTCCCCAATCCACGATCCACGATCCACGACCAACGGCTTCTGGTCGGCAACGCAGGCGTCGAGCATCGCCTGGATCATGCCGTCGAGGCCGAGCGCGCGTCCGTCGTCGGGGGAGAAGATGCGGGCCACGCCGCGCCGGTGGAGCTCGGCGATCTCCTCGGGCACGATCACGCCGCCGCCGCCGCCGAACACCTTGACCCGTGCCGCGCCGCGCTCGCGGAGGAGCTCCACCATGTAGGAGAAGAACTCCATGTGGCCGCCCTGGTACGAGGAGACCGCGACCGCGTCGGCGTCCTCCTGGATCGCCGCGTCCACGATCTCGGTCACCGAACGGTCGTGGCCGAGGTGGATCACCTCGGCGCCGTGGGCCTGCAGCAGCCTGCGGATGATGTTGATCGCCGCGTCGTGCCCGTCGAACAGCGAAGCGGCGGTCACGAAGCGAAGCTTGTGTCCAGGCGTGGTCGTCTCCCCCATTCGCCCGCCTTCCTGCGGCACATTCTAGCGCGTGACCGGACCGGCCGAGGTGCCCTGGGCCCCGCATCTGCCCCTGGTCGGCCGGAGCGCGGACGCCGTTTCCCCGGATCGTCAATATAATTGAGACCGATGGCGGGTGGGGATCCGTCCGGGCGCGACACGATGCGCACGTGGCCCGGGAGCCACGCCGACGGGCAGGGCGACTTCACACTGCCGGCCCGGTGGCGGCTAGGCCGTCGGCTCGGCTCCGGGGGGCAGGCGGAGGTGTGGCTCGCCGAGGACGCGGAGGTCGGGGAGTGGGTGGCGGTCAAGGTGTTCCGGGCCGACCTCTCCGAGACCGACCGGGAGCGCCTCCGGCGTGAGGTGCGGCTCGGACGATCGCTGCAGCACCCCGGCCTGGTGCGGCTGTTCGAGCTCGTCGAGAGCGGGGGGCGCCTCGCGCTCGTCATGGAGTGGCTCCCCGGGGGAAACCTCGTGCGGCGCCTCGACGCCGGTCCCTTGCCGGTGAGCGACGTCTGCCGTATCGCCGACCAGTGCCTCGCGGCGCTCGAGTACCTCCACGCCCACGGGGTCGTCCACCGCGACGTGAAGGCGTCCAACCTCCTCCTCGATGGCGACGGGAACGTCAGGCTCGCCGACCTCGGCCTGGCGCGGCCGGTCGAGGGCGGGCACGACCTCACGAGGACGCACGCGACGGTCGGCACACCCGCGTACATGAGCCCAGAGCAGCTTCGCGGCGAGACGGCGACGCCGGCGGCGGACCTCTACTCGCTCGGCGCGACGATGTACCAGCTGCTCACCGGCGCGCTGGTGTTCGACGCGACCTCCCACTTCGAGGTGGCCAGACACCACCTCGCGAGCCGGGTCCGGAACCCGAGGCAGCTCCGGGCCGACTGCCCCCGGTGGCTTGCCCGGTTCGTCCTCCGACTCCTCGAGAAGCGGCCCGAGGATCGCTGGCCCGACGGGGGCGCCGCCCGGCTCGCGCTCCAGAAGCGTGTGGGGCTGACGTCGCCGCGGGTCCGGCGGCGTCTCGCCGCCGCGGCCGGCCTGACCGTCGCCGTGGCCGCCGGCGCTACCGTGGCAGGGCGGATGGCGGTCCGAGGCCTCTGGCATCCGAGGGCCGAGCGGGTCGAGAGTTCCGGCCGCGAGGTGCGCGGCCTCAACGCGCGCGGCGCGACGGTCTGGCGCCATGCGTTCGACTGCCCGGTGCGGCAGGTGGAGCGGGCCGACCTCACCGGGTCCGGCGACCCCGCGACGATCGTGGCCGCGTGGCCCGAGGTGTTCCGCCGGGTGAGCACGCGCTACCACTCGGAGGTCGCGATCCTCGACCGGCGCGGCGGCGTCATCACCAGGATCGTGCCGGAGGAGCTCATCACGCATTGGCCGTTCGAGTACCCGGAGGAGTTCGCCCCGATCGTCGGCGTGGTTGACATCGGGCGCGCCGGCGCGCCGGCGGTGGTGGTCAACTGCCGCCACCGGTACTTCTACCCGACGGTCGTCGAGGTGTTCTGGCCGCGCACCGGCGTATGGGAGCCGGTACTGTACCACTCGGGGTGGATCGGGGACGTCGTTGCGGTCGCGGGGAGCGACCCGCCGCGGCTCCGGTTCGAGGGGGTCAACAACCGCCTGTGCATGTACCCGGTCATCGGGGAGATCGTCGTCCGGGACCCCGAACCGTCGGCGGTGCGCCCGGAAGGCGCCATCAGCATCGACGGCGCCGCGTCGTTCCCGCCCGAGAGCTCGTTCCGGCTCGCCTGGTACACGCCGTTGGACCTCCAGGGCCCGGCTCACGGGAGCCTGAGGCCGGGCACGGACGGCGGCGCCGTGGTGTCGTACCCGCAGGGGACCCGCGCCGTGGACCGCAACGGGAACCCGGAGGACGGCCCGAACGCCGGTCGCGACCTGAGCGCGGCGCGGCGCAGCTTCCTGACCGACCTCGCGGGACTGGGCCCGAGCGACCAGCCGGTGACCGCGGAGGGGGTCAAGACGCTGCTCGCCGTGTTGCGCGAGAACGACGCCGAGCTGCTGCGCGAGCGGCCGTATCGAACGATCCTGGAGACGACGGGTGCGCGCGCCCTCGCGCGGGCCGGCGGCGTTCCGGAGGCGATCGCGATGCTGCGGCGCGTCCGGGAGTACTCGGACGCGCCCGAGGTGACGCTCCGCCTGGCGCACCTCGAGGGGATCGCGGGGAACCTGGCCGAGGCCAAGCGCCTCGCCCAGGAGGTCCTCAACGGACCCAACGCCAACCGCAGGTACGACGCGGCCCAGCTCCTCCGGCACCTGTCGTTCGAGACGAGGGACGTCGACGGAGTCCGCGCCGCCGCGACCGCGATCGGGTACTTCGAGCAGGCCAACCCCGAGGCGGTCGGTGTCACCGCCTCGCTCTGGAGCGGCGCGCACATGTGGTGGGACGAGCTCACCGACACCGACACGCGCGGCGTCTCGTCCGCGTTCGTGCCGGCGGCGGAGGCCGTGGCGTGCGTCGCGCGCTGGCGGTTGGGGCGGAGCCTGCCGGGCGACCCCGACGCGATGAAGGCCTCGCAGGCGGCGAACCCGGACGCCGCGGGTCCGTGTCGGGCGGCTCGCGCCGCCGCTCTGATCGGCCTCGGCCGCCCGCGGGAGGCGGCGTCGCTGCTCGACGAGCTGGCGGCCCACATGGAGTCCACCGGGATCGACGACTTCGACCAGCAGCAGGGTCTCGGCCTCGCCCGCGCGATCTACGTCAAGGCGCTGATGGCGGCCGGCGAGCGCGAGCAGGCGATCCGCCTCGCCCGCCGGTGGCAGGCGCAGCTCCGGCCCGGCCTCCTGCCGCGTATCCTGGTGGACGAGGTGCTGCACGACGCGAGAGGTGCGGTGGACGGCAGGTAGCACGGCAGCACCGCCGGCCTCCTCCGGCGGCGGCTCAGATGAGCTGGCCGTGTGACGGAGGGGGCAGCTCGTCGGCCGCGCGCATCACCGCCGCGGGCTCTCCCTGAAGCCAGAAGAGCAGCCGCCCGCTGGCCCACAGCGCACTGTGGCCGCCGGGACCGACCGTGACCCACCGGCCGGGAACGCCGGTCTGGGCTCGCGGCTGCGCGAACGGCGTGCGGCCGCTGCTCATGCCGTCGACCATCAGGGAGAGCACGCGCTCCGCCTCCACCCCGTCGGGGTAGCGCGAGAGCCACACGCGCAGCTGGCCCTGGCGCCCGTAGTCGGCCACGATCGAGTCGTTCGGTGCCACGCTCTTGCCGTGCAGCTCCGCCATCATCCTGGCCGCGCGCGCGCCCGACCATACGCGGGTCCGCTGGAGCCCCGCCAGCCGTGGCGGCAGGCCCGGCCGCGCGCACGACGCGAGGGCCGCGCAGCACAGCAGTGCGGCGGCGCTACGGCGCACCGGTGAGCCCCAGCTCCGCGCCGATCGACGCCATGGCGTCGCGCACGAACACGATGTGCGTCGCGAGGTCCATGCCGATCTCCTCGGCGCCCCGGCGGATGTCCTCACGGTTGACAGAACGCGCGAACGCCTTGTCTTTCATCCGCTTCAGCACCGACTCCACCGGCACGTTCGCGATCGCCTTGTCGGGACGCACCAGCGTCGCCGCGGTCAGGAACCCGGTCAGCTCGTCCACCGCGAAGAGGCAGCGCGCCATGTCGGTGTCGCGCGGGACCCCGGTGTAGTCGGCGTGCCCTTCGATCGCGCGCACCCACGCCTCCGGCCATCCCTGCTCGCGGAGCACCTTAGCCCCGACGAACGGGTGCGTCTCGGCGGTGGGGTTCTTCTCGTAGTCGAAGTCGTGCAGGAGGCCGACCGTCCCGAACGCCCCCTCGTCGGCGCCGAGCCGCCTCGCGTGCGCCCGCATCGCGGCCTCGACCGCGAGCGCGTGCTTGCGCAGGTTGACGTTCTCTGTCCACTCGCAGAGCAGCTTCCACGCCGCGTCCCTGTCGTATGCCATTGGCGGAGCGTACTGCATGGGCGTGCGAGGCACAACCGTCGAACCGGTAGCGCCGGCCAGGGGAGCAGAGGGGAAGGGGGGCAGAGGAGCGGAGGAGCGGAGGGGCAAAGACCGTTCGGAAGTTCACACGTTCGAAAGTTCGAATGTTCAACGACAAGATCATTGAAATACCGGGAATGGGCGGCCCCGTATGCGGTTGCCTCTCGCCCTAGGTGGACCTTCGAACCTTCGAACCTTCGAACCTTCGAACCTTCGAACCTTCGAACCTTCGAACCTTCGAACCTTCGAACCTTCGAACCTTCGAACCTTCGAACCTTCGAACCTTCGAACCTTCGATCCTTCGAACCTTCGAACCTTCGAACCTTCGAACCTTCGAACCTTCGAACCTTCGAACCTTCGAACCTTCGAACCTTCGAACCTTCGAACCTTCGAACCTTCGAACCTTCGAACCTTCGAACCCCGGACCGGGTGACTCACCCGTCCTGGAGGGGTCGGGTGGCGGCGCCGACGACGTAGTGGCACCCCACCGAGGTGGGGTTGCGCTGCGCGGCAGCGGCGATCAGGCCGGCCGCCGTGCACCCCTGAACCAGGTCCACCAGCGCCGCAGAGATCGGCGTCGAGCGGTAGAACTCGGTGAGCCGACCCCGCTGATGCCGGAGGTCCGACACGGCGCGCGCCAGGCGCTCGGGGGTGCGCACGATCCCGACGTAGTTCCACATCGTGTGCCGGAGCGCGGACCAGTCCTGGGCGATCAGGGCCGGGTCCTCGTTGGACGGCCCGGGGACGGGTTCCCAGTCCGGCGTCACCGAGGCGAGCCCGTCGCCGAGCGGCATGCGCTGCGCGCGGCCCGCGGCGTGCTCGCCCGCGACCCTGCCGAACGTGAGGCCCTCGAGGAGCGAGGTGGAGGCGAGTCGGTTCGCGCCGTGCACGCCGGTGCAGGCGACCTCGCCCGCGACGTAGAGGCCGGGGATCGTGGTTCGACCGGCGAGGTCCGACACGACGCCGCCGCACGTGTAGTGGGCCGCCGGCACGACGGGGATGCGCTCGCGCCGGATGTCGATGCCGTGCTCCAGGCACGTCTCGGTCACGTTGGGGAACCGTTTCGCGAGCGCCTCGCCGCGGTCGCCGAGGTCGAGGAAGACGCACTCCGAGTCGGTGCGGTGCATCTCGTCCACGATGCCGCGCGCCACCACGTCGCGCGGCGCCAGCTCGCCGAGCGAGTGGTGGTTGTTCATGAACCGCTCACCGGCCTGGTTCACCAGCCGGGCACCGGCGCCCCGCAGCGCCTCGGTGATCAGGAAGCGGGGCGCGCCCGGAACGTACAGGCAGGTGGGATGGAACTGGATGAACTCGAGGTTGAGGAGACGGGCGCCGGCGCGCGAGGCCATCGCGAGCCCGGAGCCGATCGAGCCGGGGTGGTTCGACGTGTGGATGTAGAGGGCGCCCGCACCGCCGGTGGCGAGCACGGTCGAGGCGGCGAGGACGGTGCACACGCGGCTGGTGGCGACCTCCAGGACGTACGCCCCGACGCACCGGTTGTCGAGCGCGTAGCGATCCTCCGCCCGTCGCGACTGGTGGTGCGTCGTGAGCAGATCGACGGCCTGCGCTCCGGCGACGATCCGGATCCCCCGGGTGCGCTGCGCTTCCGTGAGGAGCGCCTGCTCGATCGCCGCGCCGGTCCGGTCGGCGGCGTGGAGGATCCGCGGCACGGAGTGGGCGGCCTCGAGCGCCAGGTCGAGCTCGCCGTTCGGGCGCCGGTCGAACGGCACCGATAGGCGCTCGACGAGCCACTCCTGGACGCACCGGGGTCCCTCCTCGGCGAGGAAGCTCGCCGCCTCCGCCAGCCCGTAGTCGGCACCGGCGCTGAGGATGTCCTTGGTCAGCAGCTCCGGCGAGTCGTCGTCGCCCCGGAAGACGATGCCGCCCTGGGCGCGCCAGGTGTTGGTGGCGGCCGGGTCCGCGGCCCGGCAGAGGAGCAGCACGTCGGCGCCGCGCTTCGCTGCGGAGAGCGCCGCCGCGAGGCCCGCCACTCCGGTGCCCAGCACCAGGACGTCGCACCGTTCGCGATCAGCGAGCGTCATCGCCGAACCTTCAGCGACAGGTCGAGCGCTGGCGCGGAGTGGGTGAGCGCACCGACCGACACGAAGTCCACGCCGGCGGCAGCGAGAGCCTGCGCCGACTCGAGCGTGACGCCGCCGGAGGCCTCGAGGCGCGCCCGCCCGGCCACCAGGCGGATCGCCCCCGCGACGGTCTCGAGATCCATGTTGTCGAGCATGATGTGGCCGACGCCGCACGCGACCGCTTCTTCCACCATCGCGAGATCGGCACACTCCACCACGAGCGGCACGCTGCCGCCCCACCGGTCGCGGACCTTCGCGACGGCCGAGGTGATCGAGCCGGCCGCCGCGAGGTGCGTGTCCTTCAGCATCGCCGCGTCGAACAGCCCCATGCGGTGGTTGCACCCGCCGCCGCACCTCACGGCGTGCTTCTCGAGGGTGCGCCACCCGGGCGTGGTCTTGCGGGTGTCGAGGATCGCGCACCGCGTCCCGGCGACGGCGTCGACGAACCTGCGGGTCAGCGTCGCGACCCCAGAGAGGCGCGTCGCGAAGTTGAGCGCCGTCCGCTCGGCCGCCAGGATCGCCCGCGCCGGCCCGGTCACGCGGGCGACCTCATCGCCGCCGACGGCGGCGTCACCGTCTGCACGCAGGCACTCGACGCTGCAGCGGGCGTCGAGGAAGGAGAACGCCGCCGCGAACGCGGGCATCCCGGCGAGGATCCCCGATTTCTTGGCGACGAGCACCGCCGTCGTGGCGTCGTCGGGGCCGAACACCGCGACGCCGGTCAGGTCGGGGAGATCCTCCGCGAACGCGGCGGCCAGGAGCGGCGGGAGTGCGGTGGCGTACGGTTCGGGGAGGGCGAGCACACCCGCATTCTAGCGCCGCAGGAGCGCCGCCACGGCGGCGATGTGCGCGGGCGACGTACCGCAGCACCCGCCCGTCAGGCGGGCGCCCGCCGCGCTCCACGCCAGGGCGCATGCCGCGTACCGCTCGGGGGGGAGCGGAACCGCGGCGAGCCACGGCGAGTCGTCCGCGTGCCAGGCGTTGTTGGCGTAGGCGACCAGCGGCAGGCCGGTCCCGGCGGCGACGCGAGCGAGCGCCGGCGGCAGCTCCCGGACCGCGGTGCAGTTGACCCCGACCGCGACCACGCCGGGGATCGCTACGGCGGCCGAGGCGGCCGCGGCATCCTCACCGGACAGCAGGTGCCCCTCGCCGGTGCAGGCGAAACTCACGAGAACGGGGAGCCCGGTGCCCGCCGCCGCCGCCGCCGCCGCGCGGGCCTCGCGGACGGTGTTGAACGTCTCGAGGAGCAGTGCGTCGGGCTCCGCCGCCGCGAGCAGCGCAGCGGTCGCGGCGTGCTCCGCGCGGAGGACGTCGTCGTCCGGCACGAGGTCGGGGCGGTAGCAGTCCTCGAGAGTCGCCTGCGACGCGAGGACGAGCGCGTCGCGTCCGGACGCGCGGCACCCCTCGCGGGCGAGGCGGACGGCCAGCGCGGCGAGCTCGGCGGCGCGGGGCTCGAGGCCGGCGGGACGGAGCGAGTACGGTGCCACCCGGAACGTCGCTGCGGTGAGCGCGTCCGCCCCGGCCGCCGCGTAGTCGCGGTGCAGGTCGCGCACCGCATCCGGCGCGTCGAGGAGCGCTCCGACTCCCCACAGTCTCGCGGCCGCCGTGACGCCGCGGCGCAGGAGCTCGCTGCCGGTGGCGCCGTCCAGCACCCTCGGCCGCTCGGTCAGCCAGCTCGTCATCTCGGCGGGCTTCATCCCTCTAACTTAGCAGAAGCGCCACCTTCGCACGGTGTGCCGGAGCCTGGTGAGCAGGGGAGCAGAGGCGCAGAGGAGCAGAGGAGCAGAATCCAGTCTGACCACGGCCCTTTTCCCCTCTGCTCCTCCGCTCCCATGCTCCTCCACTGGTTACCGCCTCGGATGCCGTGGCGCCTGAATCGCCGTTGATTCGGCGCGGGCGGCCCCGTAGCATACGGGCGGTGCGGGAGCGGGAGCGCGCGGTTCTGGTCGGCGTGGCCACGGGGTCGGTTCCGAGGGCGTCGGTCGAAGCGCACCTCGACGAGCTCGCGCAGCTCGTGGACACCGCCGGCGGCGAGGCGGTGGCGCGGCTCGTCCAGGAGCGCAAGGGTCCCGACCCGGCGTTCTTCATCGGCAGGGGGAAGGTCGCGGAGCTCGCGCGCATCGCGGACGAGGGGCGCGCCCGGCTGATCGTGTTCGACGACGACCTCTCGCCGTCGCAGGCGCGCCACCTCGAGGAGGCGCTTCCCGACGGCGTCAAGGTGCTCGACCGCGCCGCGGTGATCCTCGACATCTTCGCGCTGCGCGCGCGAACCCGGGAAGCGAAGACGCAGGTCGAGCTGGCGCAGCTCTCGTACCTGCTTTCCCGGTTGACGCGGCGGTGGGCGCACCTCTCGCGGCAGGCCGGCGGCATCGGGACCCGCGGCGTCGGCGAGACGCAGCTGGAGAGCGACCGCAGGGTGATCCGGCGCCGCATCGCCGCGCTGCGCGAGCGGCTCGACGAGGTCGAGCGCGAGCGCGCGGTACAGCGCAAGCGGCGGACGCGCCTCCCCACCGTTGCCCTCGTCGGGTACACGAACGCTGGCAAGAGCACGCTGTTCGAGCGCCTCACGGGGAGCGCGACGCTGGTCGAGGACCGACTGTTCGCGACGCTCGACCCGCGCACCCGGCGCGCGGAGATCGGCGACGGGCTCGTGGCGGCGGTGGCCGACACCGTCGGGTTCATCCGGAAGCTCCCGCACCACCTGGTCGCCTCGTTCCGCGCGACGCTCGCCGAGGCGGCGCTTGCGCAGGTGGTGGTGCACCTCGTCGACGCGTCCCACCGCGAGTGGCCGGACCACCTCCGCGTCGGGGAGGAGGTGCTCGCGTCGCTCGGTGTCGAGCCGAGGGCGTGCATCGTCGGGCTCAACAAGGTGGACCGGCTCGACGGCCAGCTGCCGCCCGCACCGCCGGACCGGACGGTCGTCGCGGTCTCGGCACGTACCGGCGAGGGGGTCGACGGTCTGAAGGCGGCGATCCTCGCGGCGGCTCTCGCGCAGCCGGGGCTTCAGACGCTGACGTTCCCGGCGGACGGCGGCGAGGCGCTCCAGCGGGTGCTGCGCGAGGAGACCGTGGTCGCCCGCCGGTTCACGGAGCACGGCGTCGAGCTGGTCGTCCGCCGGCGGTGATCATGCGCTGCGCGGGGCCGGCCCGGTCCCCGGTGGACCGTGCGAAACGGCTGCCCCTCGCCGCAGCATCGCCCCGGCGCTCTGCGCCCGCGACCCGGCACGGGAACCGGCGAGTCCGGCTACGCTAGTGGACCGGCTTCGGCACGTAGGCGGCGGTGCTCGAGTTGTTGTGCTCGTTCGACTCCGCCACGCTGTTCTCGCTGTCGGCGGTGACCTTGAACGTCAGCTGCCAGTCGCAGTTGTTGAACTGGATCGGCTGGAGCGCCTGCGAGGCTCCGGCCGCCAGCCCTCCGGGGACCTGCCACGAGCAACTCGGGCACGCCGGCACGAACGTGCCGCCGATCCCCCGGTTCCACTCGAGGCCGACCTTGAAACCCCTGGCCGACGCCTTTCCCTGGTTCGCGATCGTCGGCACCACGTTGAAGAGGTCGCAAACCCCGCCGGACCCCGACGTCAGGTGCTTGACGAATTGGAAGTTGATCTTCGCGACCAGGAGATCCGGCAGCCCCTTCTGAACCACCGTCGGCACGGGGCTGGGCTTGGTGAAACCCTGCGCGCCCGCCTGCGCCGCCACCGCCGACCCGAGAACGACGAGACACCCGAACTTCGCCAAGACGCGAACGTTGCCTGCCATTGCGACCCTCCTTTGGCCGAGAGCGGCCCATGCACCTCTGGTGCTCCGCGGCCACCCGCCTGCGACCGAGCGGCGGACCCGCAGGCGAGGACCACGTCCTCATCGAGTCAACGTCCGGGCCCCGCCGGACCGCACACGGGTCTTCCTGACGTGACCTCGGACGGTCTACCGGGCCGGGGTGTCGTCCGCGGCAGCCGGCGTGCGGGAGCGGCGGGGCTTCAGGAGGACGTAGACGGTCGGCGTCGCGACCAGCGAGAGAAGGACCGAGGTGCAGAGGGCGCCGATGACGCCCACGGCGAGCGGCCGGAGCATGTCCGCGCCGGAGCCGATCCCGTACGCGAGGGGCAGCATCCCGAGCGCCGCCGCGAGCGAGGTCATGAGGACGGGACGCAGCCTGCGGCCGCCCGATCGCACGAGCGCCTCCTCGAGCGCGAGTCCCTCGGCGAGGTGCCTGTCCACCCGGTCGAGCATGAGGATGCCGTTCTTGGCCACGATCCCGACGCCGATGATCGCGCCCAGGAACGAGACGACGTTGAGCGACGTCCCCGTGATCCACAGCGCCGCCACCGTCCCGAAGAGCGCGAGGACGGCGCCGAAGACGATCGCGGCCGGCTCCCGGAACGAGCGGAACTCGAGGAGCAGCACGGTGAACACCAGCACGATCGCCATGCCGAGCACGCCCAGGAGGTTCGCGAACGACCGCCGCTGCTGCTCGTACAACCCACCGTACTCGACCATCCCGGCCGGGAGGGCCGCGTCGGCGTCGAGGAGGTGGCGAATCTCGGCCATCGCGCTGCCGAGGTCGCGCCCCTCGAGGCGCGCCGTGACCGAGACGTCCTGCCTCAGGTCGTCGCGGTGGAGCTCGAGCTGTCCCGGCTCCTCGACGATGTCTGCGACCTGCGAGAGCTGGACCACCAAGCCGTCGGGCGTGCGGAGAGGGAGCACCGCGAGTGCGGACGAGCGGGCGACCCGCTGCGGCGAGACCCGGACCCGCACGCTGACCACTCTGTCGCCCTGGAGAACTGTCGAGGGGGTCTCGCCGAGCATGGCCGTGTTCACAGCGGTCGCCACGTCGTCGGCCGTCAGGCCGAACCGGCGGGCGTCGGTCTCGCGCAGCCGGAGGGCGAGCGTAGACCCCGCGTAGATCAGCCCGTCGAACACGTCCACCACGCCGCGGACCTTCGAGATCCTCGCCGCCACCTCCGGGGCGGTGCGCTTGAGCACCGCCGTGTCCGGAGAGAACAGCTTGATCTCGATCGGCTGGGGTGCGCCCTGGAGGTCACCGATGAGGTCCGCCAGGATCCCCGGGAACTCCCACTGAACGTCGGGGAGCGCCGCGGTGAAATCGTGCCGGAGCTGGGCGATCACCTCGTCGGTCGAGCGCTTCCTGCTGCGCTTCAGCTTGAGCAGGAAGTCGCCCGTGTTCGGCTCGGTGATCGCGAGCCCGAGCTGGGCCCCCGTCCGTCGCGAGTAGCTCTCGACCTCCTCCGTTCTCCGGATGATCGACTCGGCGACCATCATCTGCCGGTTGGTCTCGGCGAGCGAGGTGCCGGGCGGAGCGATGTAGTCGATCACGAACCCGCCCTCGTCCATCGACGGCAAGAACTCGCTGTCGAGGCGGACCGCGATCCCGACGCCGGCCAGAACCAGGAGCCCGCACGCGGCGAGCGTCACCCAGCGTCGGGACAGCGCCGCGCGAACCGCCGTCTCGTACGCCTGCCGCACGCGAGCGAGCACTCGCCCGCCTCCCTCGCCGCCCCGGCTCGATGCGCGGTCCCCGCGCGGCGAGAGCCAGAGCGCGAGCGACGGCGTGAGCGTGACCGCGAGCACCAGCGAGGTGAGGAGCGCCACGACCATGGTGAGGGCGAGCGCGCGGAAGAACACGCCGCTGACGCCTTCGAGGAAGGCGAGCGGGAGGAACACCACGACCGGCGTCAGCGTCGAGCCCGTGAGCGGGAGGAGGATCTCTTCGATGGCGTGCTGAACGGCGGATCGGCGCTCGGCACCGGCCGCGAGCTCGGTGTGGATCGCCTCGACGACGACGATCGCGTCGTCGATCACGAGCCCGATCGCCGCGGCGATGCCGCCGAGCGTCATGAGGTTGAACGACAGCCCGGCAGCCTTCATCGCCAGCACGGAGACGAGCACGGTCACGGGGATCACGAGCGTCGCCACCCACGTCGTCCCCCAGTCCTGGAGGAACATGTAGATGATGGCGACGGAGAGGAGCAGGCCGAAGAAGATCGCTTCCCAGACGCCGTGAACCGAGTCCCGCACGAGCAGCGACTGGTCGTAGAAGAACGCCAGCCGCATGTCCGGCGGGAGCTCGCGGCGGAGCCTCGCGAGCTCCTGCTTCAGGGCGCTCGCGATCTCGAGCGTGCTGCCGTCGGGCTGGCTCTGGACGTTGACCAGGACCGCGTCGACGCCGTCGGCCGTGACGACGTTGAACACCGGCTCAGGCCCGCGCTCGACGCGCGCGACGTCGCCGATCCGCACTGCCCGGCCCTGGACGACGGCCACTGTGAGGTTCTCGATCTCGGCCGGAGTGCGCACGCGCCCATCGACGACCGTGAGGTACAGCGTGTGATTCTCCTCGAGCATCCCCGTCGAGGCGACCAGGTTGTTGCGCGCGAGCGCCTCGTTGAGGTCGGTCAGGGCGAGGTGGGAGGCGACGAGCTTCAGGGGGTCCACGACCACCTGCAGCTCGGGGGCGCGCCCCCCGACGATGTCGACCCGCGCGACCCCCGGGATGCGGAGGAAGCGCGGCTTGAGCTCGTAGCGCGCGGTCTCCCACAGGTGGGTGAGGTCGCGCGTCGGGCTCGTGAGGCTGATCCCGATGATCGGGAACACCGAGAATGTGAACCGGTGCACGGCGGTGACCGCGGTGGCCGGGAGCGAGGGACGGATCTCGGCGAGCCGCCCGAGCACGTACAGCTCCGCCCTCACCATGTCGGTCTTCCAGTCGAAGAAGACGTTCACCTCGGCCGACCCGCGCCCGGTGGCGGAACGCACCGTCACCGACCCGGGGATGTCCTTCATCGCCTCCTCGATCGGCCGGGTGACCGTGGCCATCATCTCGTCGGCCGGCATCACGCCGTTGTCCGCCAGGATGATCACGCGCGGGAAGTCGGTTTGCGGGAACACCGACGACGGCAGCGTCAGCGCGGCCCAGACGCCGGCCACGCACAGCGCCAGGCAGAGGAACACGATGGCGGCCCAGTGGCGCGTCGCGACGCCGGCGAGTGCGTGGCGCGCGCTCATCGGCACCCGTGAGAGCGGGGCAGGGGAACCGGCTTCGTCACGTCACGGTCCGACGGGCTTGATCCTGGTTTCCTTGGGCAGGCCGTACGCACCCTCGACGACGATCGGCGTCCCCTCCTTGAGCCCTTCCTTCTCGACCTCGACCAGCCCCGCGTCGCGAAGCCCCGTCGTGACGGGAGTGAGCACCGCCTTGTCGCCCTCGACGACGGCGACCGCCGCGCCGCCGTCCGGGTTGGCGACGACGGCGTCCTCGGGGACCGCGAGACAGTCGGGGTGCGTCGCGACGACGATCCGGACGTCGACGACCGCGCCCGGCAGCAGGCCCGAGCGTCCGGACAGAGCCACGCGCACCGGGACGGTGTCGTTGCGGGCATCGACCTGCACGCCCACGAGATCGAGGGTGCCGGCGGGAGCTCCGGGCCCCGCCGGCGTGCCCTCGCGGGACGCACCGGCGAGCAGGACCGGCTGCCCGGCCTTCAGGAGGCGCGCCTCGGCGCTCGGGATGCCGGCGACCACCACGAGGCGGTCGAGATCCACGACCTCCGCGAGGACGGTCGTCGAGTCCACGGCGTCGCCCGGCCTGGCGCCGAGACGCACGACCGTCCCGTCCAGGGGGGCGCGCACGAGGAGGAGCTCGCGCTCCGCCTGCGCCGCGGCGAGCTCGCTGCGCGCCGCGGCGAGCTGCTGCTCGGCCTCCTCGACCGCCCGCTGCGAGGTGGCGTCCGCCGACGACATCTTCTTCTGACGCGCGACGGCGAGCTCCGCGAACGAGACCGCCTCGGTCCCCTTCGCGACCTGGGCGTCGGCCAGGCGCGTGTCGAGCCGGACCAGGAGGTCGCCCTTCGCCACGCGCCGGCCCTCGCTGCAGTTCACGGCGGCCACGAGCCCCGTCACGGGGGAGCCGACCCGGGCTCCCGCCGCCGGTCGCCCGTCGTGGGCCGGCTCGGGCTCGACGGTGCCGAGCGCGGCGACGTACCCGTGCAGCGTCGCGCGCGTCACGGCGCCGACGTGGACGGGCACCTCGCTCGCGACCTCCGTTTCGCCTTCCCCGGTGGCCGTCCTCGAGACCCGCCACAGCGCGAGCGCCGCGATCACCACGACCGCGAGCAGGACGAGCCCGAGCCATCCGCGGCGCGCGCTCATCGTGAGCTCCCTCCCGAGCCGCCGCCGGGCGCCCCCACTCGGCGCGGCGGCTCCGTCAACCGGTCGAGCGGTTCCGACGGTGTCTGCATGGCGTCCTCCAGCTGGCCGAGCGCGGTCGCCGCCTTGGTCCGCGCGTCCAGCAGGACCAGCGCGGCAGCGACGCGCTCGAGTCGGGCTCCGCCGAGCTCGAGCCGCGAGATCTCGCCCGCGTCGAAGCGCGCCTGCGCCGCCCGCTCCTGCTCGCCGAGGTCGGCCTGGGCGCGACCGGCCTGCTCGGCGGCTGCGCGCGCCGCGCCGTACGCCGCTGCGGCCTGGTCAACGAGCGCCACCGCGTGCGCCTGGACCGCGGTGAACCGCGCCGCGGCTGCGGCCCGCGCGGCCTCGGCCTCGGCGATAGGCCCACGGTTGCGGTTCACGACCGGAAGGGGGAGCGAGAGCGCGAGGAACCACTTGTCGTTGCCCTGGTCGAACTCGTACCCCGGCCCGAGGTGGATGTCGGGGTACTGGCGCGCGATCTCGAGCTGGAGCGCCGCCTGGCTCGCGGCGTACTCGGCGAGAGCGCCCAGCACGTCGGCCCGGTTGAGCACGGCGTGCCGCCTCGCCTCCGCGGTCGGGATCTCCGCGGACGGCTCGTCGAGACCCTCGGTGGAGAGGGGAGCGCCGTCGACGGCGGCGACCGGGACACCCACCGACTCCGCGAGCTGTGCGCGCGCCGCAGCCAGCCTCGCCCCGGCGTCCGCGAGCACGACGCGAGCGGAGGCGAGCGCCAGGTGGGCCTGCGTCACCTCCGCTGGCGAGACGGCGCCGGCCTCGAGCTGGCGCTCGAGCACCTCGGCGTTCGTGCGCTCGATCGCCTCCTGATCCCGCAGCAGTGTGTCCGACTCCGTGGCGGCTCGCAGCTCGACGAGGCTGGCTCGGACGCGGCTGCGAACCTGCCACGCGGCCGCCGCGAGGTTGAAGCGGGCGACCTCCACGAGGTTCCTCGCCTGGGCGACGCGGTGCGCGCGCTTCCCCGCGGTGGTGAGAGGGACGTCCAGGTTGAACCCGAGCACCCACGGCGACACCAGGCTCACCGGAGTCGTCGTGTCGTACCCGGCCGAGAGCGCGACCGCAGGGTTCTCCCGCGCCCCAGCCGTCACGGCGCCCGCCCGGGCGGCGGCGAGCTCTGCGCGCGCGACGTCGAGATCGGGGTTGAAGTAGAACGCCGCGAGCGTCAGGGTGGCGAGGCCCCACGGCCGCGAGGCGTCGGGGACCTCCGCCCGGTTCGCGGCGAGGAAGGCGCGCAGGCCGGGGTCGGCGAGCGTCCGGGCGGAGAACGCCGCCAGGCTCTCGTCCGGCGAGATCGGCCTGGGCTGGTAGTGAACGCAGCCGAGAGCCGTGAGCGCGAGCGCCAGAGCGCACGTGGCGGGCGGGCGCATCTGAGCCGCAGTCTACCATGGTGATGGAGGCGGGACGGTCGCCGTCGTGACGAGGGAGCCGGTCATGCGACGTCGTCGGCGCGCGCGGCGGCCGCGCGTGCGAAATGCGGGCGGCGGCCGAGGATGTTGGCCATCACGGCTGCGGTCGGGATGAAGGAGCGATGACGGCGGGAACGCCGGGGAGGCCCGTGTGAAGATCGCGCGACTCGTTGGGGCGCTCGTGCTGCTCGCGTGGTGGGGAGGTCCGGCGGCCGGGGCGGCCCCCGGCCCCGTCGAGGGGGACTTCGTCCTCAAGAACTTCCGGTTCGCGTCGGGTGAGACTCTCCCCGAGCTGCGGATCCACTACCGCACGTTCGGCCAACCGGAGCGGGACGCGAACGGCGTCGTACGGAACGCCGTCCTGATCCTGCACGGCACGACCGGCAGCGGCGCCCAGTTCGTGCGGCCGGAGTTCTCCGGCGAGCTGTTCGGGCCGGGCCAGCCGCTCGACGCGGCGCGCTTCTTCATCGTCCTGCCGGACGGGATAGGCCACGGGAAGTCGGGCAAGCCGAGCGACGGGCTGCACGCGCGCTTCCCGCGCTACGGCTACCGCGACATGGTCGAGGCGCAGTACCGCCTTCTCACCGAGGGGCTCGGCGTCAGCCACCTGCGCCTCGTCATGGGGACCTCGATGGGCGGGATGCACACGTGGCTGTGGGGCGAGCTCCACCCGGAGTTCTCGGACGCCCTGATGCCGCTGGCCTGCCTGCCGACGCAGATCTCCGGCCGCAACCGCGTGTGGCGCCGGATCGTGATCGACGCGATCCGCGGCGACCCCGACTGGAGGGGCGGGGAGTACGCGGCCCAGCCGCCGAGCCTCCGGACCGCCGCCGAGGTGCTGTTCTTCATGAGCAGCAACCCGGTCGTACGCCAGCGGGAGATGCCGACCCTCGAGCGGAGCGACGCGGCGCTCGACGCGTTCGTCGCGCGCGAGGTGAGGGCCTCGGACGCGAACGACGTGCTGTACGCGATAGAGGCTTCCCGCGACTACGACCCCGGTCCGGCGCTCGAGACGATCACTGCGCCGCTACTCGCGGTCAACTCCGCGGACGACCTCATCAACCCGCCGGAGCTCGGCGTCCTGGAACGCGAGATCAAACGGGTCCCGCACGGCCGGGCGGTCCTGATCCCGTTCTCCGAGCAGACGCGCGGGCACGGCACCCACACGCTGGCCGCGGTCTGGAAGCAGTACCTCGTCGAGCTGCTCCAGCAGTCGGCGCGGTAGGCTCCGCGCCGCCGGCGCGATCACCCGGCGAGCGCCAGCACCGCCTCCTCGACGGCGCCCCGGACGAGCTCGACCTTGTACGCGTTGCCGGCGAGCGGCTGCGCGCCGGCCGTCGCGGCCGCCCCGGCCTTCGACGCCGAGACCGGCCCGAGGCGGCGGCCGACGAGCGCGCGCTCCGCCGCCGGGACCCGCCACGGCACCGCTGCGACGCCGGACAGCACGACGCGGGCGCGCTCCACGCGACCGCCGGGCGCGGAGACCGCGACGGCCGCGCCGGCGAGGGCGAAGTCCCACGCACCGCGTGCCCGCACCTTCCGGTACGTCCCGCGCGCGCCGCGCGGCTGGGCCGGAAGCACGACCTCCGTCACGATCTCGCCCGTCGCCAGCACCGTCTCGCGGGTGTAGTCGGTCCCGGGCGCCACGAAGAAAGCCTCCGCCGGCACGGAGCGCGCCCCGTTCGGCCCGGCGATCCGTACGAGCGCCTCGAGCGCCACCAGCGCGGGCGCCGTGTCCGACGGGTGGACGTAGAAGCACACCTCGCCGCCGAAGATGCAGTGGAACTGGTTCTCGCCTTCGGCTGCGAAGCAGCTGTCGCCGCCCTTGCGGGCGCAGTGGAACTCGCCGCGGTAGTACCAGCAGCGCGGGCGCTGGCAGATGTTGCCTCCGATCGTGCCCTGGTTGCGGAGCTGCGGGCTTGCTGCCGCGGCCGCCGCCTGCGCGAGCGTGGGGTAGCGGCCGACGATCTCGGGGTTCGAGGCGACTTCCGCTAGCGTGGTCATCGCTCCGATCACGAGTCCGCCGTCGAGGGCGGCCCGGATCCCCCGGAGCTCGCCGAGGCGGGAGAGGCTCACGAGCGTCTCCGCGCCGAACACGCGGTCGCGCAGGCACCCCAGCAGGTCGGTGCCGCCGGCGTGGACGCGCGCGCCGGGGGTCCCGAGCATCCGGACCGCCTCGGCCAGTGTGGAGGGTCTCGCGTAGTTGAACTCCGGCAGCACGGCTCACCTCCCCCTGCGCGTCCCGGCCAGGAGCGCGGCCATTCGCATCGGCGTGATCGGCCCGTCGGTGACGCGGATCCCGACCGCGTCGTAGACGGCGTTCGCGATGGCGGACGCTGTAGGGATCGTCGCCGGCTCGCCGAGCCCCTTGGCGCCTGTCGTGTTGCACTCGGTGTCGTGAGGATCGATCGGGATCACCGTGACGTCCGCCGGGGCGTCGAGCGCCGTCGGCAGCTTGTAGTCGTGCCAGTTCGCGTTCACCATCTTCCCGGTCTGCCGGTCGAGGACACGCTGTTCCGTGAGGGCGTACCCCGTCCCCATCGTGATCCCTCCGACTACCTGGCTGTCGTACGTGAGGCGGTTCATCACCCGCCCCGAGTCTTGCGCTGCGACGAAGCGCACGACGCGGACCTCGCCGGTGGCCGTGTTCACCTCCACCTCGGCGAACTGCGCCACGAACGGAAGGGCCACCTTCGCGGCGGGGTTCGGGCCGCGCGCCCCAAGACCCACGAGAACCTCGCGGCGGGCGAGCCCCTTCAGCTGCGAGAGCGGCACCCGGGACGCCGGCTCCCCGGCCACCTCGACGCCGCCGTCCCGCAGGGTCAGGGCGGACGCCGGCCTCTTCATCTCCTCGGCCGCGATTGCGAGCAGCTCCGCCTTCACGGCGCACGCCGCGGCTCGGACCGCCGGGGCGTTGACCAGGACGGTCTGGCTCCCGCCGGACGCCGGAGCGTACTGGGTCGTCCCGGTGTCGGCGTTCTCGACCTCGATGCGCTCGATGGCGATCCCGAGCTCCTCGCCGACCACCTGCGCGAGAACGGTCCTGGTCCCGGTCCCCAGGTCGCTCGCGCCGGTGTTGAGGTTCGCGCTGCCGTCGGCGAACACCTTGACGATCGCCGACGCGTTGGGCTCGCCTGGGTAGCCCCACATTCCGGCGGCGACGCCGACGCCCCGCCGGGTGCGGCCCCGTCCGCGCGGCCGCCTGCGCGCCTCGCTCCACCCGAACGCCTTCGCCCCCTCTCGGAGGCACGCGGCCAGCCCGGTGGACGTGTACGGGCGGTCCTTCCTGAGCTGGCTCACGGTCGGGATGTTCCTGAGGCGGAGCTCGATCGGGTCCATCCCGATCTTCTCGGCGAGCGTGTCGATGGTCTGCTCGAGCGCCCAGCTGCACGGCGGGAACCCGGGCGCGCGGAACGGGCGCGCCTGGCCGGCGTTGATGTAGATGTCGGTCTCCTCCGTGCGGACGTTCGGACACCGATAGAGGTCGGCCACCAGGTACGCCGAGGTGGAGCCGCTCGGGTACGCTCCGACCGGGCCCGCCAGCCGGGCCTCGATCGCGGTCAGCGTGCCGTCCCTCTTCACGCCCGCCTTGAGGGTGATCACGTTGGACGGGCGGTTGCCGACGCACAGGAACGAGTCCTCGCGCGTGAGCGTGCACTTCACGGGGCGGCCCGTCGCCCTCGCGAGCAGGGCGGCGATCGCGCCGTACTTCCCGAGCTCGAACTTGCTACCGAACCCGCCGCCCATGTAGTGGCTGATCACCCGCACGGAGGAGAGCGGGAGGTCGAACGCACGGGCGAGCTCCGAGCGGACCCCGAACACGCCCTGGGTCGTGTCCCACAGCGTGAGCCTGTCTCCCTCCCAGCGGGCGACCGACCCGTGGACCTCCATCGGGGTGTGGATCTGGACGGGGGTCCGGTACGTCTGCTCCACGACCACGTCGGCGGCCGCGAACCCCGCCCTGACGTCGCCGCGCTCGTAGACGTCCGGCGGCCCCTGCCGGTTCCCGCCCTCGTGCACCGCGGGTGCTCCGGGCTCCAGTGCGCGCTCCGGGTCGGAGACGAACGGCAGGACGTCGTACCCGACCTCGATCGCCCGCAGGGCGTCGTACGCCTGGTGCGGTGTCTCTGCCGCTACGGCTGCCACCTCCTCACCCTCGTGCCGGCAGCGCGGGTCGAAGAGCGAGCTCAACGCACCCTTCTCCGTGTGGTGCCACGGGATCGCAGCCCCCGGTGTGGAGGCGGTCAGCACCGCCCGCACGCCCGGCATCGCCTCCGCCTTGGAGGCATCCACGCTCTTGACGCGGGCGTGGGCGTGAGGGCACCGGAGGATGGCCGCGTGCAGCATCCCCGGGAGTTGGAGGTCGAGCGTGTAGACGGCCGCGCCCGAGACGCGCTCGGCGGCGTCGATCCGGGGGAGCGGCTTCCCCACGACCGACGTCTCGCCCCACGGCGGGAGCGTTCCGGCCGGCGCGGTCGGGTCGGGCGCGCCTGCGCTCGTGAGGTAGGGTCCCGTGCCTTTCACCGGACACCTCCTTCCGGCTTCCTCGACTCGGCCGCCTTCCGGACCGCCCGAAAGATGTGCGCGTAGTTTCCGCAGCGGCAGAGGTTGCCGCTCATCGCGATCCGGATCTCGTCGAGCGTCGGCCGGGAGTTCGCGCGCAGCAGCCCCTCGGCCGCCATGATCTGGCCCGGAGTGCAATACCCGCACTGGAACGCGTCCTCCTCGGCGAACGCGCGTTGCACCGGTCCGAGCGACTCTGCGTGGCCGAGCGCCTCGATGGTCGTGACGTCGTGCCCCTCGGCCTCGAGGGCGAGCGTCATGCAGGCGTAGCGCGGCGTCCCGTCGATCAGCACGGTGCACGCGCCGCACTCGCCGCGGTCGCACCCGACCTTCGTCCCGGTCAGCCCCAACCGGTCGCGAAGCACGTACAGCAGCGTCCAGCGTGGCTCCACGAGGAGCGTGTGCGTCCTCCCGTTGACGCGGAGCGTGGCCTTCACGGGCTCCCCGGTCGGCGGCGCGGACGCCGCTCGCGTCTCCGCGCGACCGATCGCCGCCGCGCCGATCGCCCCGGCGCCGACGGCGGTGAAGAACCCGCGCCGGCTCACGCCGCGGGTGCCATCTCGTGTGTTGTCCTTGGGTTTCCTGCCCATTGCCACCTCCTCGCGCACGGAGGCCCCGGCGGTGGAGCCGCGGGTGGTCTGCCTTCGGCGATTCTACTTGAGACCGAAGCGCCCGGCACACCCACCCACAACGGTCTCACGGCATACCCTTGACCGCGGAACGGGTATATCCTGAGACAAAGGAGGCACCTATGCGCGCACTGAATCGAGCGCTCACGGTCGTGGCAGTGGCGGTCTGTGCGTTCGCTACGGGGCCAGTGTGGGCGCAACACGAGGAGCAGGAGGCGAAGGCCGTCGAGGCCGCAAAGGCGTGGCTCGCGCTGGTGGACAGCGGGAAGTTCGGCGAGAGCTGGGACGCGGCCGCCCCCTACTTCAGGTCCGTGGTTGCGAGGGACAAGTGGGACGCGAGGCTGGTCAACTCGCGCCTGCCGCTCGGGAGGGTGCTGCAGCGCACGCTCGCGGCGAAGAAGTACACGGCGGACCTCGAGGGTGCACCGAAGGGCGAGTACGTCATCCTCGTATTCAACACCAAGTTCGACAACATGCCGAAGGCCGTCGAGAACGTCACGCCGATGCTGCAGCGCGACGGCTCGTGGCGGGTCACCGGCTACAACATCAAACCGCCCCAGTAGCAGCGCCGGCCTCCTTCGGGACGGGTCACGCCCGCCGGTTCGCCGGTCGCTTCCTCCATTGGAGCCAGGAAGTTGCGCATCAGGCAGGAGGCGGCGGGCCGGAGTTTGGACTCGCCCGTTAGTGACCTTGACACAGCGCGACAGAGAAATTACTGTTTCGTGGCGGTAGGGGGGGAATGTCAGGCAAATCTCCGTCCGGCGGAACCACGGGGGCGCGCACGCCGCGCTTGCGCCGCTCGGTCCTCCTCCTGGCCCCTGTCTGGCTGCTCGGTGCGTTCACGGCCCTTGCCCCCTCGCGCGCCCTGGCGCAGGAGAACGGCGACTGCCTCACCTGCCACGCCGACAAGGACCTCACGAAGAAGCGCGACGGGAAGACCGTCTCGCTGTTCGTGGATGAGAAGCACTTCGCCGCCGGGGCGCACGCCAAGGTCCCGTGCATCGGCTGCCACGCGGATCTCAAGGGCTCCGATTTCCCGCACGCCGAGACGCTCAAGAGGCCCGACTGCGGGTCGTGCCATACGAGGGAGGCCGCGGACCACGCGGCGGGGCTGCACGGGCGCGCGGAGGCGCGCGGCGACGCGGTCGCCCCCAAGTGCGGCGACTGCCACGGACGCGGCCACGACATCGTCCCTGCGCGGGATCCGCGCTCGCCGGTCGCGCCGGTGAAGGTCCCGCTTCTGTGCGGCAAGTGCCACCACGAGGGGTCGCCGGTGCAGCGGCGGTTCGACATCCCGCAGGACCGGATCTTCGAGAACTACACCGAGTCGATCCACGGCGAGGCGCTCCTCAAGAAGGGGCTGACCGTCGCCGCGACGTGCGTCTCGTGCCACACCCCGCACCTGGTGCTGCCGCACACCGACCCGCGCTCCTCGATCGCCCGCAAGAACATCGCGGCCACGTGCACGAAGTGCCACTCCGCGATCGAGGCGGTCCACCGGAAGATCATCCGCGGCGAGCTGTGGGAGAAGGAGGCCCACGTCCTCCCGGCGTGCCCGGACTGCCACCAGCCTCACAAGGTCCGGAAGGTCTTCTACGAGCAGGGGATGGCCGACCAGGACTGCCTCACCTGCCACGCCCGTAAGGACATCAAGGCGTCCTCGGACGGCCGCTCGCTGTGGGTGGACGCCGCGGAACTCGCCTCCTCGAGGCACGCGACGCGGAGCTGCAGCCAGTGCCACAGCGAGGTGAGGCCGTCGCTCACGCGGGCGTGCGCGACGATCACGCACAAGGTGGACTGCGCCGCCTGCCACGCCGAGCCGGCGGCCCAGTACGCGAACGGCATCCACGGCAAGCTGCAGTCCAAGGGCGACCCCAACGCGCCGACGTGCCGCGAGTGCCACGGCACCCACGGCACCAAGGGGCGCAAGGATCCGACCTCCCCGACGTTCTCGCGGAACGTCCCGCAGCTGTGCGCCCGCTGCCACCGCGAGGGGGAGAAGGCGGCCGTCCGCTACACCGGGACCGAGCACAAGATCATCGAGAACTACACCGAGAGCATCCACGGCAAGGGGCTGCTCAAGAGCGGCCTGCTCGTCACCGCGATGTGCACGGACTGCCACACCTCGCACGCGATCCTGCCGCACGACGACCCGGCCTCGAGCGTCAACAACCGCAACCTGCCAGCCACGTGCGGGCGCTGCCACAACGGGATCGAGCAGGCGTTCGAGAAGAGCATCCACTCGGTCAATGTCTCGCACACCACGAAGAAGCTGCCTGTGTGCGACGACTGCCACAGCGCCCACACGATCCGGCGCGCCGACACGCTCGGGTTCAAGCTCGCGATCGTCAACACGTGCGGGAAGTGCCACGCCGACGTGACGAGGACGTACTTCGACACCTACCACGGGAAGGTCTCGCAGCTCGGCTACGCGAAGACCGCGAAGTGCTACGACTGCCACGGCGCGCACGACATCCTGCCGCCCTCCGACCCGCGCTCGCACCTCTCGCGCGAGAACGTCGTGTCCACCTGCCAGAAGTGCCACGCGGGCGCAACCAGGCGCTTCGCGGGGTACCTCACCCACGCGACGCACCACGACCCGGCGAAGTACCCGTGGCTGTTCTGGACGTTCTGGGGCATGACCGGTCTCCTCATCGGCACCTTCATCATCGGGGGGACGCACACCCTGATGTGGCTGCCGCGCGCGGTCCAGATGCGGCGCGAGCTCAAGCGCGAGGAGAGCGCGCACGACCCGAAGGCGCTCCAGTACGTCCGGTTCTCCCGCGTGAACCGGGTGCTCCACATCGCGATGATCGTGAGCTTCATCAGCCTCGCGCTCACCGGGATGACGCTCAAGTTCTCGTACAGCGCGTGGGCCGTCACGCTCTCGCGGCTTTTCGGCGGGTTCGAGAGCGCGGGGTACATCCACCGCTCGGCCGCGTGCCTGATGTTCGGGATCTTCGCGACGCACCTGTACGACCTGCTCCGCCGCAAGAAGCGCGAGGGGCTCTCGTGGAAGCAGATGGCCACCGGGTCCAACACCATGATCCCGACGTGGCGCGACGCGAAGGACCTGTGGGGCTCGGTGAAGTGGTTCCTCGGGCGCGGGCCGCGGCCGCAGTACGGGCGCTGGACGTACTGGGAGAAGTTCGACTACTTCGCCGTGTTCTGGGGGATCTTCGTCATCGGCTCCACCGGGCTCATGCTGTCGTTCCCGGAGGTGTTCACCCGCATCCTGCCCGGGTGGCTGATCAACGTCGCCACGATCATCCACAGCGACGAGGCGCTGCTCGCGGTCGGCTTCATCTTCACGGTGCACTTCTTCAACACCCACCTGCGGCCCGAGAAGTTCCCGATGGACATCGTCGTGTTCACTGGACGCATGCCGGTCGAGGAGTTCAGGCGCGACAAGCCCGCGGAGTACGAGGCGCTCGTGGCCTCCGGCGAGCTCGAGCAGCACCTGCGGGAGCCGTATCAGCCGGTGGTGATCAGGGCGGTGAGGGCGTTTGGATGGACGGCGCTGACTCTGGGGTTCTTGATTGTCGTCTGGATCATCTACGCAATGTTGTTCGCGTACAGATAAGCGCCGCCGATAGCGGACCGTCTGCGGCGTTGGACTCGGCGGATCGGATGCTCACGTAGCCTCCGGCTACGCTCCGGTCCGGCCTCCTCGCGCGCCTAGCGGCTGGCCGAACCTCGCCGACGCGGGCTACGTGCCATCCGCCGCGGTCCTGCATCGGCGGCCGCACCGCGGCCGCGGGCCGAAACCCGCTGCGCTTCGATCGTGCTCGCGCGTTGGCTGCGCGGCTACACGCGTTTCGCCACGGTCCTCCATCGGCGGCGGGAGTACGCGCGGGCTCCCGTCGCCCTGCCTTGGTTGTCTCCCTGACCCCTGACCCCTTGTCCCGGTCTCTTCCGATGAGTGGCCACCGGCCACGCCTCTGTTTCCTCGACCCACGACCCACGATCCACGACCCACGGTCTTCCCGGCCACGCCGTTGTAGCTAAGCGCTTGTGAATGCGTTACCATGCCCGAGACGACACCCCGCCGGCGGCGGGGTGTTTGCGCCGCCGGGGCCAGGCGCCGCGGCGACGCGCGGAGGACGCGGTCATGTTCCAGGACTTCGAGGCTGCCCAGACGTTCGTCGCCGACCGGCGTATCGAGGTCATCGACCTGAAGTTCTGCGACGTCTGGGGTCGCTGGCACCACGTCACGATCCCCTCGGCGCGCTTCAACCCGGGGACGATGGAGAGGGGAGTCGGGTTCGACGGCTCGAGCGTCGGGTTCAAAACGGTGAGCGCCGGCGACATGGTGATGGTCCCCGACCTCGCGACCGGGTTCGTGGACCCGTTCTGGGAGGTGCCGACGCTGTCGTTCATCTGCACGACGCTCGAGGCCGACACCCGCCACCTGTTCCCGTACGACCCGCGCAACATCGCCCGCAACGCCGAGGCCCAGCTCCAGGCCGCGGGCGTCGCCGACTGGAGCCGGTGGGGGCCGGAGTTCGAGTTCTACCTGTTCGACGGCGTCTCGTACGAGAACGGGATGAACGTGGCGTCGTACAGGGTCGAGTCGTCGGAGGCGGACTGGGGGAGCGCCAAGCTCGGGAGCGGATACAACATCCCACGGCACGGCGGGTACCACGCGATCCCTCCGCAGGACCGGCTGCACAACGCCCGCACGAGGATCACGCTGAACCTCCAGGGGATGGGGGTCGAGGTCAAGTACCACCACCACGAGGTGGGCGGCCCGGGTCAGTGCGAGATCGAGACACGCTTCATGCCGGCGCTGGTCGCCGCCGACACGACGATGCTGGTCAAGTACGTCACGCGGATGACGGCGGCGGGGATGGGGATGACCGCGACGTTCATGCCGAAGCCGCTGTACGGCGAGGCGGGGTCGGGGCTCCACTTCCACCAGCAGCTCTGGAAGTCCGACGCGAACCTGTTCCACGACCCGGCCGGCTACGGGACGGTGTCGCAGGCCGCGCGCTCGTACATCGCGGGGCTGCTGCTCCACGGCGGTGCCGTGATGGCGTTCACGAACCCGTCCACGAACTCGTACCGCCGCCTGATCCCCGGGTACGAGGCGCCGGTGTCGGCGATGTTCTCGCTCGGCAACCGCTCGGCCGCGATCAGGATCCCCAAGTACGCGAACCGCCCCGAGAGCTCGCGGATCGAGTTCCGGCCTCCCGACGCGACGTGCAGCCCGTACCTCGCGATCGCCGCCCAGCTCATGGCCGGGATCGACGGGATCCGCCGTGGGCTCGACCCGACGGCGCTGGGGTTCGGGCCGATCGACGAGGACATCTTCGCGTGGGCGCCGGAGCGCCGGGCTTCGATCAAGGCGCTGCCGACGTCGCTCGAGGACGCGATGAACGCGCTCGAGAAAGACCACGACTTCCTCCTCGAGGGCGGCGTGTTCAGCCGCGACCTCATCGAGCGCTGGGTCGCGCGCAAGCGCTCGGAGGACCGCGAGGTCCGCAACCGCCCGCACCCGTACGAGATCGAGCTGTACTACAGCCTGTAGCCGGCGCCGGTCGGCGCTCGCGGCGCCCCGCCGCTCGGCCGGAATGTGAGCCGGCTCACGTTTCCGGGCCGTGCCGGGTCCCGAGAATCGAGACTGTGTCCCGACGGGAGCGGCTTTCCAAAGCGGGCCCGATGGCATACTCTCGCCGGGCGCGCGCGATCGGGAACCCGACGTGCAGGCGGTGGGAGGCTTCATGGTTCGTCTCGCGGTCCTGAGAACGTACTTTCTGCGGTCGTTGGTCGCACTTGCGGTGATCGCGTCGGCGGCCACCGTCCGTGCGGCGTTCCTCCGGAACGTCCCGCAGGCGCTCCGGCAGCCGGACGGCACCGTGGTCCACCTGTTCGCGACCGGCGACGAGTACTACAACCGGCTCCACGACGCGGGCGGGTACACGGTCGTGCGCGACCCCGACACCGGCTACCTCGTGTACGCGATCAAGGTGGAGGGCCGCTTGATGCCCTCGGCGTTCGTCGTCGGGGTGGACGATCCGGCCGCGGCGGGGCTCCGGTCCGGGCTGATGCCGGAACCCTGGACCTTGCCGTCGGCCTCCCAGATCTACCCCTCCGCGGGCCGCCGTCGCGCCGCCCGTGCCGCGGGCCTCGTCAACGCGCCGGAATTTACGACGATCAACAACATCGTGATCTTCATCAGTTTTGCGGACGATTCGGGCTCGCCGTTCAACACGCTCGACACGTACCAAATGTGGTTCAACTCGATCACAAGCACGTCGTCGTCGATGCAGAAGTACTTCCTCGAGGCGTCGTATAACCAGCTCACGGTGAACAGCACGTTCTACCCGGCCGCCACTGGCGCCACCGTCGCGTCGTACCAGGACTCGCACCCGCGGGCGTACTACACGCCGTACAACGCGGTCAGCAACCCGACCGGCTACCAGGGGAGCGAGCGGAATGGCCGTGAGTGGGCGCTGCTGCAGGCAGCGGTCCAGGCCGTCGGATCGCAGGTGCCCGCGTCGCTCAATGTGGACACCAACGGAGACGGCTTCGTGGACAGCGTGGTCTTCGTGGTCAGCGGCACGGCCGTCAATGCCGATTGGAGCAACCTGCTCTGGCCGCACAAGTGGGAGATGGACACCGCCAACTACCCGGCCACGATCAATGGGAAGCTCGTCGGTGAGTACGACCTGCAGCTCGACGGCAACATCACCGGGAGCGGCGTGTTGTGCCACGAGATGACGCACACGCTGGGAGCTCCCGACCTTTACCACTACTCGGAGGCGGGAGAGCCCGTCGGTCCGTGGGACCTGATGGCCGATAACCTCGAGCCACCGCAGCACACCACGGCGTACCTGAAGGCGCGGTACCTGGGGTTCCTCTCCGGTTGTCCGGTGATCACGCCTCCCGCCACGGTCACGCTGAACCCGCTGACGTCGCCGACGAACAACTGCGCCCGGATCCTATCGCCGAACTCCACGACCGAGTACTTCATGGTCGAGTACCGCAAGAGGGCCGGCACGTTCGAGGTTTCACTCAAGGGGTCCGGCCTCCTCGTATATCGGATCAACACCGCCGAAGACGGCCAGGGGAACTCCTCAGGCCCGCCGGACGAGGTGTACGTCTACCGCCCCGGCGGCACTCCTTCTGCGGACGGCACAATCAACTGGGCTCCTCTGAACGGTGGAGCGACCCCACCGCGCACGGCGATCAACGATGCGAGCGACCCTTCCTCGTTCCTCTCGAACGGGTATCCGGGTGGGCTCTCGATCCACGACGTCGGGGCGCCCGGCGACACGATCACGTTCAAGGTGGACAGCGTGGCGCCGTGCTCCAGGCCCGGCCTCTTCACCCTCGCCTCCCCGGCCAACGGCGCCAACCTCTCGGCGACGACCAGCGCGAACCTGGCCTGGAACGCCTCGGCCGGCGCGACCTCGTACGACGTGTACTTCGGGACGGCGGAGGACCCGCCGCTGCTGGCCAACCAGACCGCGACGAGCGCGAGCGTCACCGTGGCCTCGGGCTCGACGTACTTCTGGCGGGTCGTGGCGAAGAACGGATGCTCCGAATTGAGTGCACCGGGCACCGGCGCGTGGGCGTTCTCGGTGGGGTCCACCGGCAACGGCATCACGATCTTCTCGGACGACTTCGAGGCCGACCTCTCGAAGTGGACACTCGGCAACACGTCGGGCGCCAGCCCGACCAACTGGGGGATCGTGAGCTGCCGGACGGAGAGCGGGCACGGGTCCGCGTGGTGCGCGGCCGGCGGGTCCGCCCCGAAGCCGGCGTGCACGCAGTACGCCGCGAACGAGGGCGCGTTCATGATCGCGGGGCCGTTCTCGCTCGCGGACGCCGTGGACGGCACGTGGGAGTTCGACCTCTGGACCGACGTGGACCAGGGCTCCGATCCCAACAACCCCAACGACTGGGTGCTGTGGATGTGGTCGCTCGACGGGAACAACTTCTACGGGAACGGAACCTCGGGCCAGACCGGCGGGTGGCAGCACATCGCGCTCAACCTGAGCGACATGAAGATGGGCGACGGTACGCCGGTCGTGGGGATGGGGCAGGTGTGGTTCGCGTACCTGTTCCTCTCCGACGCGACGATCCAGCGCGAGGGCGCCTACGTGGACAACGTCGTGATCAAGAAGCTCGTCGCGGGCCAGCCCAACTTCGACCACTGGATCCCGGCGGTGATCCACAAGGACGTGCCG
>Ga0335070_10000953_pt1 | contig 33270 bp, 33 predicted proteins | sample Lox_Sample_13_FD_206722 | JGI IMG/M metagenome (GOLD analysis project Ga0335070, IMG submission 206722) | Soil microbial communities from Loxahatchee National Wildlife Refuge, Florida, United States - Lox_Sample_1.3 | ecosystem: Environmental > Terrestrial > Soil > Wetlands | place: USA... | reverse complement strand
CCACCACAGCGCCGCGCTGCCCGCGAACGCGACGACGATCGCCAGCGCACGTGCCGTGTCGATCGTCAGCTCCGAGGCCTTCGCGCCGGTCGACACGACGCTCTCGCCGAGCGCGATCAGGACGAAGAGCTGGAAGCGCTCGGCGAAGTGCCCGCCCTCGATGGCCCAGTCCTGCACCGGCACCGCGGCGCGGCCGGGCAGCCGGTATCGCAGCGCCGGCCCGGCGTAGTCCATCGCCAGCGCAAGCAGCCACAGCAGGGTGCGCGCGTGGCCGCCGAGCAGGGCACCCGCGATCCACGGAACCGCGGACATCGCCGCCCAGCCGCTCACGCCGATGAACGTCGCGCGCAGCGGCTGACCGGGACGCAGCGAGCTGACAGCGAACAGGTCGCGCGAGAGCTGCAGCGCGACGTACGAGCCGGCGAACAGCAGCGCCCGGGCGCCGAACGCCTGCGGGATCGCGATCGCCATCCCCAGGCTCGCGAGCATGCAGAAGAGCAGCAGGACCCGCACGCCGACCCAGTCGGGGTCGAACCAGTTCACCATCCAGGTCGTGTTGATCCAGGCCCACCAGACGACGAGCAGCAGGAACGCGGTCTTGGCGGCGCCGCCCCAGCTCAGGTCGTGCAGGAGCAGGTGGGAGAGCTGCGTGACCGCAAAGACGTAGACGAGGTCGAAGAACAGCTCGAGGTTCGTCGTGCGCTGCTCGCCGGCGTCGGGGTCGCGCAGGCGCAGCGCGACGCGCTGACGGCCGGCGCTCACGCGGGCAGCGTGGCGGTGAACGTCGTGAGCGCCTCGGGGCCTCGCACCGGCGGGCCGTGCCCGAACAGCGTCAGCCGCGGCTGCAGCCCGGCGAGCCGGCGCTCGCTCTCGCGGTTGCGTGCCGAGTCGTAGTTGAAGAGGTGCGGTGGCTGGCGCAGGCCGGGCACCGTCGTCAGCAGGCTCATGTCGAAGAAGACGTCGCCGCAGATGAGGACGCCGTCGCGCTCGCGCCAGTAGGAGACGTGGCCGGGGCTGTGGCCGGGCGTCTCGAGCACGACGAAGCCGGGGCCGACCTCGTCGCCCTCGCGCAGCTCGCGCGCGGGCTCGACCTTCGGCGAGCCGCCGTAGACCGCCATCAGCCGCCTGCCGCGGCGACCCGGGGCGATCGCTGCGCGCCCGGTCCGCAGCGCGTCGGCGTCGCCCTCCCCGACCCAGACCGGGATCCCCAGCGTCTCCGACACCCGCCGTGACCCGCCCGCGTGGTCGTTGTGGACGTGCGTGAGCGCATGCGCGGTGATCGGACGGCCGCGCACCTCACGCAGGATGCGCCCCGCGTGCAGCGTGAGCCCGGCGTCGATCAGCACGTCGCCGATGACATAGGCGTTGATCGCCTGGCGCGGCACGAGCGGGATCTGCCACACGTCGTCGGCCAGCTGATGCACGCGACGGACCCTACCGCGGCACCGCGCCGCGGGCGCATGGCGCATAGCATTCGGTGCATGCCCGACCAGAGCCCCGACGCGCCGGTTCTCACCGAGCGCCGCGACAACGTCCTGCTGATCACCCTGAACCGCCCGGACGCACGCAACGCGGTGAATCGCGCGCTGGCCGAGGGCGTCGCCGCCGCGCTCGACGAGCTCGACGCGGACGACGGTCTGACGATCGGCGTGCTCACCGGTGCGGGCAGCGGGTTCTGCGCCGGGATGGACCTCAAGGCGTTCGTCGCCGGGGAGAGCGCCTGGCACGAGCGGCGCGGCTTCGCCGGCATCGTGCGGCAGCCTTCGCGCAAGCCGCTGATCGCCGCGATCGAGGGGTTCGCCGTCGCCGGGGGGCTGGAGATCGCGCTCGCGTGCGACCTGATCGTGGCGGCGAAGGGTGCCAAGCTCGGCGTGCCGGAGGTCAAGCGATCGCTCGTCGCCGCCGGCGGCGCGCTGCTGCGGCTGCCGCGCAAGCTGCCCTACGGCGTGGCGATGGAGCTCGCCCTGACCGGTGACCCGATCAGCGCCGAGCGCGGGTATGAGCTGGGCCTGGTCAACCGCGTCGCCGAGCAGGGGGGCGCGGTCGACGCCGCGCTCGAGCTGGCCGCGGCGATCGCGAAGAACGCGCCGCTGGCGCTCGCCGCGACGAAGCAGATCCTCGAGGAGCAGTGGGACTGGAGCGTCGAGGACTTCTGGTCCAGGCAGGGCGAGATCTCGGGCCCTGTCTTCACCTCCGAGGACGCGCGCGAGGGCTCGATCGCCTTCGCCGAGAAACGCGAGCCGGTCTGGAAGGGGCGCTAGCGCCGCCGCTGTACACCCGGTCCAGGTCCGCCTGTACCGGCGGCCGAAATCTCGGACGTTGCGCGGGCGCACGCCTACGATCCCGCGCATGCGGGTCCGCGCGCCCCAGATCGTCGCGTTCGGCGGCGGCGGCTTCTCGATGGAGGCGGGCAATCCGCTGCTCGACGAGTTCGTGCTTTCGCTCGCAGGCCCGCGCCGGCGTCCGCGTGTCTGCTTCATCCCGACGGCGTCCGGAGACGCCGACCACTATGTCGTGCGCTTCTACCGCGCGTTCTCCCCGGCGCGCTGCGAGCCGAGCCACGTCTCGCTCTTTCGGCGCGACACCGGTGGCGGGGCGGTCGAGGGCGACCTGGAGGCACACCTGCTCTCGCAGGACCTGATCTACGTCGGCGGCGGCAGCGTGCTGAGCCTGCTCGGCGCGTGGCGGGCGCACGGGCTCGACGCGATCCTGCACCGCGCCTGGGAGCGGGGCGTCGTGCTCTGCGGCCTGTCGGCGGGGTCGCTGTGCTGGTTCTCCGAGGCGGTCACCGCGTTCCACGGCCCGCCCCGGCGCGTCGAGGGGCTCGGCATGCTGCCGTACTCCAACTGCGTCCACTATGACGGCGAGCCGGCGCGACGCGCGGAGTACCACCGCTTCGTGCAGGAAGGCATGCGTCCCGGCTACGCCGCAGAGGACGGCGCGGCGCTGCACTTCGTGGGCCACGACCTGCAGGAGGTCGTCAGCTCGCGCCACGGCCAGCGCGCCTACCGCGTCGAGCGCCGGCGCGGCACGGTGCGTGAGACCCCGCTCGAGGCGCGCTATCTCGGCGACGAGGCCGCCTGCGCGCCGCCGCTGGCGACGGCACGATGACACGCACGATCCTCGCACTCGGCGGCGGCGGCTTCACCACCCCGCCCGGCGACCCCGCGCTCGACGAGCTCGTGCTCGAGCTGACCGGGCGGCGCGAGCCGCGCGTGCTCTTCCTGCCGACGGCCAGCGGCGACGCCGGGGAGCAGGTGCACCGCTTCCTCGACGCCTTCGTCCACCGCGCCTGCAAGGCGAAGGTGCTCTCGCTCTTCCGCCTGCGCGACCAGCGACTGCCGCTGCGCGACCTGATCCTCGCCCAGGATGCGATCTACGTCGGCGGCGGCTCGATGCGCAACCTCATCGCGCTCTGGCGCGAGCACGGCGTGGATGAGCTGCTGCGCGAGGCCTGGGGGCGCGGCACGGTGCTCGCCGGGCTCAGCGCCGGCGCGATGTGCTGGTTCGAGCAGGGTGTCACCCGTTCGGCCGGGGCGGCGGCCGGGGCGCCGGGGCTCGGGCTGCTGCCGGGGTCGTTCTCGGTGCACCGCGACTCCGAGCCTGAGCGCCGGCCGGCGTACCTGGAGGCGGTCGGCGCCGGCGCGTTGCCGGACGGCTGGATCGCCGACGACGGCGCGGGACTGGTGTTCTCCGGCGGCGAGGTGGCGCGGGTCGTCAGCGCTCGCCCGGGCGCGGGGGTGGCGCGGGTCGAGCGCATCGCCGGCACGGTGGTCGAGCGGGAGCTGCCCGCCGAGCGGCTGGGCACTCCGGGAACGCGCGTCGTGCAGGACGCCGCCGTGCGCGAGCTGCGGGCGGTGCGCGAGCTGCGGGCGCGGGGGACCGGCGTGCGCGGCTGAGCGCCTATTCGCCCTGCAGCGTCGCGACCAGCGTGCGTGCTCCGCCGCGGTCGCGGTGCTCGCAGAGGTAGAGGCCCTGCCACGTCCCGAGCGCCAGGCGCCCGGCGCGCACCGGGAGCGTGAGGTCCGGGCCCGTGAGGACCGATTTCGCGTGGGCGGGCATGTCGTCGGCGCCCTCGAGCGTGTGCGTCCAGGCGAAGTCCTCCGGTGCGAGGACGTCGAGCCACGTGCGCAGGTCGCGGCGCACGTCCGGCGACGCGTTCTCTCCGAGCGCGAGCGACGCGGACGTGTGCTGGATCAGGACGTGGCAGAGGCCGACGCGCAGCGCGGCGAGCTCGGGCAGGGCGGCGGTCAGCTCGCCGGTGACGAGGTGCACGCCGCGCGGCCGCGGGGCGAGCACGATCTCGCGCTGGATCCACATGCCGGCCACGCTACCCCACGTCGAGCGTCCCGGAAGGCCTCCGCTGGGCGGCAGCCAGGGACGCTCGCCGTGGTGGTCAGCCGAGGGCGTCACGCACGGCGGCGGCCGACGGCGCGATGTCCGGGCCCAGGCGGTCGAGCAGCTCGCGCCAGGAGGGGCGCAGCTCGATCGCGCGGCGCACGCGCGTCAGCGCCGTGGGCATGTCGCCGGCCTGCGCGGCTGCCAGCCCGGCCCAGAACAGCAGCTCGTGGTTGTCGGGGGCCAGCGCGCTCGCGCGCGTGTAGCGGTCGCCCGCCTCGACGTGCCGCCCGGCACCGGCGAGCTCGTCGCCCTCGTTGGCCAGGTCGTAGGCGTCCTGCAGGTCGAGCAGCCGGTCGAGTTCGGCCAGCGGCTCTTCGTGATCGTCGACGCGCAGGTCGGCGCTGGCCTCCCACGGCGCTCCGGAGGCCGGCACCACGAGCAGGGCTGCCGACTGGCGCCCGCGCACGTCGCCGCCATGGGCCTCGGCGGCGTGCAGCGCCGCCACGAGGCGCCGCGCAAGGCCGCCCGGCGCCGACTCGAAGGCGTAGGCCATCGCCGGCCATACGTCGGGCGAGGCCATCATGTTCGCCTGCGCGCTGAACTGCTCACCGCTCTGGTCGCCGGCGAACGCGATACAGCGCTCCCCGGTGTGGACCGCGACGTGCCCCAGCCCGTCGACCACCGCGACCTGGCGGTAGTGCGCCGACGGATCCTGCGCGAGCAGGTCGGCAAGCGCCTCGTGCGCGGGTGTCCCGTCCTCGAGCCGGTCGAGCAGCCGCGGGCCGTAGGCGGGCTCGGCGATCGACTGGGTCGCCACGGCGCCGACGCCGGCGCGCGCCCACGGGACGATCGGCCCGACGGCGAACCAGTGCGACTGGACCGCGACGCCGAGGGCGCCCGTCGCCGCGTCGCGCGCCACGATGGAGTAGGTGCCGATGCGCATGGCCGCGACGCTACCGTCCGGGCATGCCGGAGAGCGACCCGCGGGCCGCCGAGATCATCGCCCGCGTGTGGGCGATCCCGGAGGGGTTCGTCGCCACGTATGGCGACCTGTGCCCCGAGGCGCCGCGCTACACCGGCGCCGTGCTGCGCACCGCGGGCGAGCCCGGCCTGCCGTGGCATCGCGTCGTGCGCGCGGACGGCTCGCTCGCGCAGGGCGAGCGCCAGCGGCGGCTGCTGGACGCCGAGGGCGTGCCGATGATCGGCGGGCGCGTCGACATGCGCATCGCGCGGCTCATCGGCCCGCCCGCCGACTGAGCGCCCCGCGCACGTCGAACGTCCCGGAAGGCCCCGTCTGGGCGGCAACGAGGGACGTTCGTGGTCGGCAGGGCGTGCGTGCGGGCGGGACTGGCTGTTGGGGGGGGGGGGCGTGGGCGGCAGTAGTTGCGTACGCAACTGGATGTGATATCTTGCTTGTGCACGCAACTACTCCCCTCCACAGGAAGGAACTCGATGAGCGCCACCGACACCGCCACCTGGACCCTCGACACCGTCCACTCGACCGCTGACTTCACCGTCAAGCACATGGTCGTCGCGACGTTCCGCGGCACGTTCGACACGATCAATGCGACCCTCGACTACGACGGCGACACGCCGAAGATCACCGGCACCGTCCCGGTCTCGAGCGTCGTCGTGAAGGACGAGAACCTCTACGGCCACCTGCAGTCGCCCGACTTCTTCGACGCCGAGCGCCACCCGGAGATCACCTTCGTCTCGACCGCCGTGCGCGCCATCAACGGCGGCCCCGCCGTCGAGGTCGACGGTGACCTGACGATCAAGGGCGTCACCCAGCCGGTCACGGCCACCGGCTACATCACCGAGCCGACCGAGGACATCGCCGGCAACAGCAAGGTCGGCGTCGAGCTGACGACCGTGATCGACCGCACCGCGTTCGGGCTGAACTGGAACGCCCCGCTGCCCAAGGGCGGCGTCGCCGTCGAGAACGACGTCACGCTGACCGTCAACCTCGAGTTCGTCGCCGCGCAGGGGGCGTAGGCGATGCGGGTGCTCGGCATCTCAGGCAGCCTGCGCCGCGAGTCGTACAACACGCAGCTCCTGCGGGCGGCGGCACAGCTGCTGCCGTCCGGCGCCGAGCTCGTGCTGCTCGACCCCGAGCTGCTGCGCGCCGTCCCGGCCTACGACGATGACGTCCAGGCATCCGGCGAGGCGCCGCCGTCCGTCGCGCGCCTGCGCGAGGAGATCGCGCAGGCGGATGGCGTCCTGTTCGCGACACCGGAGTACAACAGCTCGATTCCGGGCTTTCTCAAGAACGCCCTGGACTGGGTCTCACGGCCGCTCGCAAGCAGCCCGCTGAAGGGCAAGGACGTCGCCGTCGTCGGCGCGAGCACCGGCATGTTCGGTGCCGTCTGGGCGCAGGCGGAGCTGCGCAAGGTGCTCGCGGCGATCGGCGCGCGCGTTGTCGACCGCGAGCTGCCGGTCATGACCGCCGCCGAGGCCTTCGGCGACGGTGACCTGCTCGCCGACCGCGAACAGCACGAGCAGCTCGCCGCCCATGTCGAGGCGCTCGTCGACGCCGCGCGCATCACCGCCGGCGAGCAGCTGCAGCCCGCCGCCTAGCGATCCTCCCAGGGCGTCCGGGCGGGCGGGGGCCGCGAGGCTACCGCTCGCCCGGCAGCTTCTTGGGATACGCGGAGACCGCGATGGCCGGATCCAGCGCCGTGGCGAGGATCCGGTTCTGCTCGGCGTTGTGCGCGGCCGGGTAACCCTCGCCCGGCGAGGCGCGCTCGGGCCGTCCGACGAACCCGAACTCGAGCTCCTGGGGCAGGATCTGCATGAGGCGGGGGAACATGTGCGCGCGGGCGCCCATGTTGCGCGGCTCCTCCTGCACCCAGAGGACCTCCTTGAGGTTCGGGTACGTGGCGATCAGCGCGCGGATGTCGTGCTCGGGGAACGGGTAGAGCAGCTCGACGCGGCCGATCGCCACCGCGTCGTTGCCCTCGCGCTTGGCGTGGCCGACGAGGTCGTAGTAGATCTTGCCGGTGCACAGCAGCAGCCGGCGGACCTTCTCCACGGGCACCCGCGGCTCGCCGAGCACCGGGAAGAACTGCGTGTCGCTGAGGTGCTCGATCCGGTTCGTCGCCTGCGGCAGGCGCAGCAGCGACTTCGGCGTCATGATGACGAGCGGGCGCTGCTTGCCGATCAGCGCCTGACGGCGCAGCAGGTGGAAGTACTGGGCCGGCGTCGTGAGGTTCGCGACGCGGATGTTCCCCTCCGCGGCGAGCTGGAGGAAGCGCTCGAGCCGCGCCGAGGAGTGCTCGGGCCCCGAGCCCTCGTAGCCGTGCGGGAGCAGCAGCGTCAGGCGCGAGGTCTGGCCCCACTTGGCCAGGCCGCTAACGATGAACTGATCGATGATCACCTGCGCGCCGTTGCCGAAGTCGCCGAACTGCGCCTCCCACAGCACGAGCGTCTCGGGTGACTCCTGCGAGTAGCCGTACTCGAAGCCCAGGCACGCGGCCTCCGACAGCGGGCTGTTGTGGAGCTCGACCGGTGCCTGCGCCTCACGCAGGTGCTGGATCGGCGCGAACGTCTGCCCGGTCTTGGCGTCGTGCAGCACCATGTGGCGCTGGCTGAAGGTGCCGCGCTCGGCGTCCTGGCCGGTGAGCCGCAGCGGCACGCCCTCGGTCAGCAGCGAGGCGAACGCGAGCGCCTCGGCCTGCGCCCAGTCGATGCCGCCGCCGGGCCCGACCGCCTCGCGCCGGCGCTCGAGCTGCTTGACGAGCTTGGGGTGGATCGTGAAGCCCTCGGGGACGGTGAGCAGCTCCTCGTTGAGCGTGCGCAGCAGGTCTGCCGGCACCGCGGTCCGCACCGGCGGGCTCTGCGTGCGGTCGAGCTGGTACTCGCCGGTCGGCTGCTCGACCGTGCCCGCCTCCTGCGCCTCCTTGATCTGGGCCTTGAGCTCCTGATGGCGGCGCGTGAGGTCGTCCCAGATGTCCTGCTGCCAGGTGTCGACCTCCTCGCGGCTGACGACCGCGCGTTCGACGAGGCTCGTGGCGTAAAGGTTCGAGACGCGCTCGTGGCGCTTGATCTCGACGTACATCTCCGGCTGGGTGTACGCCGGCTCGTCGGCCTCGTTGTGGCCGAAGCGGCGGTAGCCGATCAGGTCGATCAGGACGTCGTGGCCGAACTCCTCGCGGAAGGCCATCGCGAGGTCCACCGCCGCGATGCACGCCTCGACGTCATCGGCGTTCACGTGGATGATGGGGACGTCGAACCCCTTCGCCAGGTCCGAGGCCCATTGTGTCGAGCGCGAGTCCTCGAAGTCGGTCGTGAAGCCGATCTGGTTGTTCTGGACGATGTGCAGCGCGCCGCCGACCTGGTAGCCGTCGAGGCCCTGAAGGTTCAGCGACTCGGCGACGATCCCCTGGCCGGGGAAGGCGGCGTCGCCGTGCAGGACGATCGGCACGGCCGAGCGCGGGTCGCGCTGCGCCCTGGGGCCGCTGCGGTCGGTCTGCGCGGCGCGCGAGGCGCCGAGCACCACCGGGTTCACGAACTCCAGGTGGCTCGGGTTGGACTCGAGGTTCACCAGCACGGTGCTGCCGCCGCCGCGCAGTGCGTACTCCTTCGTGAAGCCGTGGTGGTACTTGACGTCGCCGGTCCCGCCCTGCGGGATCTCGGTGACGGCCTTGACGACCTCGACCGTGGAGGTGCCCTCGAACTCGCCGAAGATCGTCTCGTACGGGCGGCCGAGGTTGTGCGCAAGGACGTTCAGGCGCCCGCGGTGGGCCATGCCGATGACGACCTCGCGCGCGCCCCCGCGCGCGGCCAGCTCGATCGCCTCGTCGAGCATCGGCACGGTCATGTCCAGGCCCTCGATCGAGAACTGCTTCTGACCGAGGTAGGCCTTGTGCATGAAGCGCTCGAGCGCGTCGACCGCGATCAGCCGCCGCAGCAGCCAGCGCTGGTGCTCGGCGTCCAGCGGCTTGCGGAAGGTGCCGCTCTCGATGTGCTCGCGCAGCCAGACGCGCTGGCGGTGGTTGGAGATGTGCTCGATCTCGTAGGCGATCGTGCCGGTGTAGGTCTCCTGGAGGTGCGGCAGCGACTCCTCGAGCGTCTCCCCCTCGACGTAGATCCGCAGGATCTTCGACGGGATCCGGCGCATCAGCTCGGGTGTCAGGTGCACGGTGTCCGGGTCCAGCGCCGGGTCGCCGATCGGCTCGGAGCCGAGCGGATCCAGGCGGGCCGCGAGGTGGCCATTCGTGCGGTACGCCTTGATCAGCGACGTCGCCGCCTGCACGGCCTGCATGAGCACGAGGTCGTCGCCCTCCGGCACGGCGGCGGCCGGCACCGTAGGAGCGGCGGCCGCGGCGGCGAGCTGGGGCTCGGGCGGCTCGGGAGCGGGCCCGAGCGCGGCGCCCAGGTCGGCGAAGATCTCGTCATAGAAGCCGTGCTCGCCCTGCAGATAGCCCTCGACGACCTGGAGGAAGCGCCCCGACTCCGCACCCTGGATGATGCGGTGGTCGTAGGTCGAGGTCATCGTCATGACCTTCTCGGCCCCGAGCAGCGCGCCGACGTTGCCCAAGCCGACGGGATAGGCGATCGAGCCGGTCGCGACGATCGTCCCCTGGCCGACCATGAGTCGCGGCACCGACGCGACCGTGCCGATCCCGCCCGGGTTCGTGAGCGTGATGTTTGCGCCCTGCAGGTCGTCGGCGGAGAGGGTGTTCGTGCGCGCCTTGTCGATCAGCGCGTCGAAGGCGGCCTTGAACTCGCTGAAGCGCATCCGGCCCGCGTCGCGGATCACCGGGACCATCAGGGTTCGCGAGCCGTCCTTCTTCTCCACGTCGACTGCGATGCCGAGGTGCACCGCCCCGTCGTCGATCCGCTGCGGCCTGCCGCCGTCCTCGGCGAAGTGGTGCGCCATCACCGGCATCGACTCGGTCGCCGCGCGCGCGATCGCGTAGGCGATGAGGTGGGTGAAGGAGACGCGCTGCCCGGCGTCCTTCAGCTGCCGGCGGCGCCCGTCCATCTGCGTGACGGTGATCGTGCGGAACGATGTTGCGGTCGGGATCGACCGGCTCTCGTCCATGTACTTGGCGAGCATCGCCGCCCCGCCGCGAAGCGGCTGGGCACTCGCCGCGGCGGGCGAGGGCCCAGTCTCCTTGGCCGCGAGGACGTCGGCCTTCGTGACGCGGCCACCCGGGCCGGTGCCGCTGACCTGCGTGAGGCTGACGCCCTCGGCGGCGGCGACGCGCGCGGCGACCGGCGAGACCTTCAGCCCTTCGGGAGGCGCTGCCGGAGCCGCGGGCGCCGGCGGCGCGGCCGTGGCGCCGTTCCCGCCTGGCGCCGCCGGCACGGCGGGGGCGGCGCCCGCCCCGACGCGCATGCGCGCGATGACCTGGCCGACCGTGACAGTCTCGCCCTCGGCGGCGAGCACCTCGGTGATGACGCCGGCCGCCGGCGCGGGCAGCTCGACGTCGACCTTGTCGGTCGAGATCTCGACGACCGTGTCGCCGTCGGCGACCTCGCTGCCGACCTGCACGTGCCACTCGAGCAGCGTGCCCTCGGTGACCGACTCGCCCGCGCCCGGCGTGACGATGTCGACGATCTCGCCCGCGCCCTCGGCGGGCGGTGCCGGCGGCGCCGCGGCTGCGCCGCCCTCGGCGGCGGCCGGCTCCTCGGCGAGCGCCGCGGGCGCAGCGCCGTTGCCGGACGGCTGGATCTCGGCGAGCACGGCGCCGACGGTGACGGTGTCGCCCTCGGCGGCGCAGACCTTCACAACCGTGCCCGTGACGGGCGCGGGAACCTCGGCGTCGACCTTGTCGGTTGAGATCTCGACGAGCGTTTCGTCGGCCTCGACCGTGTCACCCTCGGCCTTGTGCCACTCCAGGACGGTTCCCTCGGTCACCGACTCGCCCATCGCCGGGAGCGTGACCTGGACTGTGGTGGAGACCGCCATCGGGAGGACCGCCAGTGACTCTAGCGTGCGGGCGGCGCGGGTGGCGCGGCCGCAGGCGAGCCTGCGGACGGGCGTTCGGGCGCCGTCCGGACGGGCACTGCGCGCGACGGGTCGAGCGCGGCGCGCCGGCGCCCCTCGCGCACGAACTCGTACGTGCCGAAGAACGGTGCGATACCCCCGAGCACGCTCACCGCGAAGGCCGTGCGCAGGGGCACGACGCGGGCGCGCAGGGCGGCGAAGATCAGCACCACCATCACGATCCAGCCGATCCCATGCGTGAACCCGAAGACCATCTCCTCGGTCGAGAGGCCCGGGACGAGCCAGACGATCAGCAGGCAGGTGTAGACCGTCGAGTGGGCGAACGACAGCCGTTTCAGCGTCCCGAACGAGAGGCTCACGCGGGCGCTCCCTCCAGCAGCGCGGCCATGCGCCGCAGCGGCTCGTCCGCCTCGGGCGGCCACTGCGCGATGTCGGCGGGCCACCAGGCGTATGCGTCGTGCTCCTCGTCCGGCGTGACGCGCGCGCCGGACGCCAGCCAGGCCTGGCCGATGAACATGCTCATGCCGTGCGGCAGCAGGATGAGCGCCTCGCCCCGCACGCGCTCGGGCTCGACGCTCCACTCCTCGTGCAGCTCGCGCAGGAGCGTGTCGAAGGGGTTCTCGCCGACGTCGACCGCCCCGCCGGCGCCGAGCGCCCAGCGCCCGGGCCAGGAGGCCAGCCACGCGGCGCGCCGGCCGGCCAGCCAGCGCCCATCCGCGTCGCGCACGGCGCACAACGCGGCCATCGAGTCCGACGCGTCGCCGTCGACGAGCCGCAGCGCCCAGCGCACCGGCTGCAGCTCGATCGTCAGGCGCCCAGCGTCGTCGACGTCGTAGCCGACCAGGCGCGCGCTCCAGCCGTCGTGGCTGGGAGAGCCGCGCCGCGCGAGCGCGGCGACGGCGGCGTCGGCGGCCTCGGTCTTCTCCGGGCCCGGCGCGTAGCGCTCCTGTGACCACCGCGCGGCCACCTGGTCGCTCGACCAGGGCCCGCGGGCGAGGATGCCGGGCGCCGTGCTCATCGCGCTACAGGCTACGAGCAGCAGGGCCGCCCGGACGCATACGCTGGCGCGATGACCGGGCGCCGCGCGCGCAGCCGCTGGGGATGGGGCTTCGAGGACGCCGTGATCCTCGACGCCGAGGCGCGCGCGATGGCCCCGCACGCCGAGCAGCTGCTCGGCGTGCCCGCACAGGAGCTCGAGGAGCCCGTCGCGCTCGAGCGCGCGTCGTTGCCGGCGGCGCGGATCGCCCCGCCGGCCGGCCCGCTCGCCACGATCTGCGCGCAGGACGACGACGCGCGCGCCAGGCACGCCTACGGCAAGTCCTACCTCGACACCGTGCGTGCGCTGCGCGGCCTGTACGAGCACGCCCCGGACGTCGTGGCGTGCGCGCGCGACGAGCGCGACGTCGAGGCGCTCCTGGAGTGGGCCGCCGGCGCGAACGTCGCGGTCGTCCCCTACGGCGGCGGGACGAGCGTCGTCGGCGGCATCGAGGCCCGCGTCCCCGGGCGCTTCGACGGCGTGCTGGCGCTCGACGTCGGCGCGCTCGACGCGCTGCACGAGGTGGACGCGGTCTCCGGTGCCGCGCGCATCGGCGCCGGGGCCAGCGGCCCGCGCCTGGAGGAGCAGCTCGGCGCACACGGCCTGACGCTGCGCTTCTACCCGCAGTCGTTCGAGCTCTCGACGCTGGGCGGCTGGATCGCCACGCGCGCCGGGGGGCACTTCGCGACCGGGCCGACGCACATCGACGACCTCGTCGAGAGCGTGCGCGCGATCACGCCCGCCGGGGCGTGGGAGTCACGGCGACTGCCCGGCTCGGGCGCCGGGCCGAGCCCGGACCGGATGCTGATCGGCTCGGAGGGCATCCTCGGGGTCATCACCTCGGCGTGGGTGCGCGTGCAGCCGCGCCCGTGCCACCGCGCGGCGCGGTCGGTGCGCTTCCCGGACGTCGCGTCCGGTGCCGACGGAGTGCGCGCGATCGTGCAGGCCGGGCTGCGACCGGCCAACTGCCGGCTGCTCGACGAGCTCGAGGCGCGGCAGGCCGGCGCGGGCGACGGCTCGCACACGGTGCTCGTGCTCGGCTTCGAGTCGGTCGACCACCCCGTGGAGGACGAGCTGGCGCGCGCGCTCGAGCTGGCGCGCGAGCACGGCGGCGTCGCGGACGAGCCGGCCGCCGGCGAGGGCGGGGGCCGCTCGGTCGGCGCCTGGCGCGAGGCGTTCCTGCGCATGCCCTACGTGCGCGACGCGCTCATCCGCCTGGGCATCCTCAGCGACACGTTCGAGACGGCGATCACCTGGGACCGCTTCCCCGCCTTCCACGAGCACGTGATGGGCGCGGTGCGCGAGGCGCTCGGCGAGCCCTGCCGCGTCACCTGCCGCTTCACGCACGTCTACCCCGACGGCCCGGCGCCCTACATCACGGTGCTCGCCCCCGCCCGCCGCGGCGACGAAGCGGCGCAGTGGCACCAGATGAAGGCGGCCGCGGGCGAGGCGATCCTCGCCGGCGGCGGGACGATCACCCACCACCACGCCGTCGGGCGCGACCACCGGCCCTGGTATGACCGCCAGCGCCCAGAGCCGTTCGCCGCCGCGCTCGCCGGCGCGAAGGCCGCCGTCGACCAGGCGGGGCTGCTCAACCCGGGCGTGCTTCTGCCCTGAGCCGAGGGCGTCCGGCCGGGCGCATCGCGAGCGCGCCGAAGAGGAAGCACAGCGCGCCGATGAAGGTGCCGAGGTCGGCGAGCGCCGCGTTCGAGAGCTGGCCGGAGTCCGGGTTCACGTACGCGCCGAGGGCCGAGACGCCGAACGCCACCGAGCCGATCATGTTCAGCCAGGCGCTCCACCAGGTGCGCGCGTCGGGATCCCAGAGGCGGTCGCGCTTGCTCGTCGCCACGCACGCCAGGGCGCTGGCAACGAGGAAGCAGACCGAGCCGAAGGCATCCGGGCGCCAGACGAGCCGGTCCTCCTGGGCGGCGCTGAGCCCGGTGATGAGCGCCGAGCCGGTGCTGATGTTGAAGAAGAAGGTGCCGATCGCCTGGATGCCCGCCGCCCACCAGTCCTCCCACTCGCCCGGGCGCCGCCAGGCGCCGGGCTGACGCGCCGCCCACTGCGTGACGCCGCCGCCCGTGAAGAAGATCGAGCCGAGGAAGTACGTGGCGTTGTCGGCCGTCACGCCGACGAGGTTGGCGTAGCCCGGGAAGGCGCCGAGGGCAAAGAGGAAGGCGCCGATGCCGAACAGGCGCGCCTCGCGGCGCTGCTGGCCGATCGCGGTGAGCTGGATGGTGTGGCGCATGCGGCGGTCCCCGTGACGGTGCGGGGCGGGCGAACCGTATCCCCGCGCGAGGACCGCCTTGACACGATATGTGAGTGAGTGCATACTCACACCCTGATGACCCCCGCCGAGCGAGCAGCCCGCAGGCTCCAGACCGCCGACGAGCGGCGCGAGGACGTCCTCGCCGCGGCGCGCCCGCAGTTCGCCCGCAAGGGCTTCTACGGCACGCCGACCGCGGAGATCGCGCGCGACGCGGGGATCTCGCAGGCCTACCTGTTCCGGCTCTTCCCGACGAAGGAGGAGCTCTTCATCGCGGTCACCGAGCGCTGCATGGAGGCCGTGGGCGAGGCGTTCCGCCGCGCCGCCGCACCCCATGCCGGCGACGAGGACGCGATGTTCGCGGCGATGGGCGAGGCCTACGAGGGCCTGCTCGCCGACCGCGACATGCTGCTGGCCCAGCTGCAGGCCTATGCGGCCTGCGAGGAGCCGGCGATCGGCGACGCCGTGCGCCGTCGCTACGGCCTGCTCGTCGACATGGTGCGCGAGACGACCGGCGCCGCGGAGGAGCGGGTGACCGCGTTCTTCGCCACGGGGATGCTCCTCACGGTGATCGCCGCGATCGGCGCGCACGAGCTGGACGAGCCCTGGGCCCGGTCGCTCATGGCCGGTATCGACGAGGACTGCTGAACCCTCCGACCGAAAGGACGTCCCTGATGAGCGTCTTCGCGCCAGATGTGAGTAAGCGATCACACACTTCGTTCCCCATTGCCACGCTGCTGATCGTGTCGGCGGCGCTGTTCATGGTCACGCTCGACAACCTCGTCGTGACGACGGCGCTGCCGTCGATCCGCGTCGACCTCGGCGCGACCCTCGAGTCGCTCGAGTGGACCGTGAACGCCTACACCCTCGCCTACGCAGTGCTCCTGCTGACCGGTGCCGCACTCGGCGACCGCTTCGGCCGCCGCCGCGTGTTCGCGCTCGGCGTCGCGCTGTTCACGGCTGCCTCGGCCGCGGCGGCGATCGCCCCGAGCGCCGGTGCGCTCGTCGCCGCGCGCGCGGCGCAGGGGGCCGGCGCGGCGATCATCACGCCGCTGACCTTGACGCTGCTGGCCGACGCGGTGGCCGAGGAGCTGCGCGGGCTGGCGATCGGCCTGTGGTCGGCCGTCGCGGGCCTGGGCGTCGCGCTCGGCCCCGTCATCGGCGGCGCGATCGCCGGCGGGATCTCCTGGCACTGGATCTTCTGGGTGAACGTCCCGATCGGCCTGTGCCTCGTACCGGCGGCGCGCACCATGCTCGCCGAGAGCCGTGGCCCGGGCTCGCGGCTCGACCTGCGCGGGGTGGCCCTGGCCGGGGCCGGCCTGCTCGCGCTCGTCTTCGGGATCGTGCGCTCGAGCGCGCTGGGGTGGACGAGCCCGACCGTGCTGGCCTCGCTCGGCCTCGGCGTCGCGCTGCTCGCCGCCTTCCTGGTCTGGGAGGCGCGGGCTGCGGAGCCGATGCTGCCGCTGCGCTTCTTCTCGAGCCGCACGTTCTCGGCGACGAACGGCGTCTCGTTCGCGATGTACTTCGGCGTGTTCGGCTCGATCTTCTTTCTCGCGCAGTACTTCCAGACCGCGCAGGGCCTCTCGCCGCTGCAGGCCGGGCTCCACACGCTGCCGTGGACGGCGATGCCGATGCTCGTCGCGCCGGCGGCCGGGCTCCTGTCGGACCGCATCGGCGCGCGCCCGCTGATGGCGGCCGGGCTGGGGCTGCAGGCCGTCGCGCTCGGGTGGGTCGCCTCGGTCGCCGCCGTGGACACGCCGTATGCGGACCTCGTCCCCGGCCTGGTCCTCGGCGGCACGGGCATGGGCCTCGTGTTCGCGCCGTCGGCGAACGCCGTGCTGTCAGCGGTGCGCCCGCAGGAGGCCGGCCAGGCCTCCGGGGCGACGAACACGATCCGCGAGCTCGGCGGCGTCCTGGGGATCGCCGTGCTGGCGACCGTGTTCGCGGGCGCCGGCGGCTACCTCTCGCCGCAGGACTACGTGGCGGGCATGACCGCGGCGCTGCCGGTCGGGGCGGCGGTGCTGGCCGGCGGCGCGCTGCTCGCGCTGCTCGTCCCGGGCCGCGGGCGCCGAGGGCGCGCCGGGCTGGCGGCGGAGCTCGATCCGCCGCTACCCTCCGTCACGTGAGCGGCTTCGAGTCCAAGAACCTCGCCGCCATCCGCGCGGCGCTCGACCATCACAACGCCGACTGCCCGATGCCGGCGACGGCGATCCTGCTCAACCCGATCGACCACGGGCTGATCGGCTGGGACGAGCTGTGGGGGCTGCCGGTGCTGCCCGACGAGCGCGTGCCCACCAAGCGCGTGCGGATCCAGTGCGACGGCTCGGCGTTCGGCATCGAGGACGAGGTCGCCGAGGCGGTCTCCTCGCCGACCGAGCTGCCGGTCGTCGTCCCGGTCAGCCCGCTGCCCGGCGAGGACGAGCCGGACGACGCGGACGCGCCGCCGTTCTGAACGGCGGGCGGGCTCCTGCTGCGCCCGGAAACAGGTGCGCGACCGTGGTCAGGCGCCTCGCTGACGGGCGCCGGTGGTGCCCGCCGCTGCGGCCGCCGCGCAGGGATCGTGTGCTCCAGCATCGGCGCGGCCGACGTCGATGCACACGACCCTCCAAGGGGTACGACACGCGCGGCGGCCCGGTAGTCCGCGGCGCTCGCATCACCGCCGCGCGGCGCCCGCGCCCGCGCTGATCCGCGCACGGATCGTGTGCTCCCGCGTCGGCGCGGCCGATGTCGATGCACGCGCCGCGGCAGGCGCGGCGGCCGGTGCCCCGATGCGTGGCACCGGAGCCGCGGGCGCGGCGGCCGGCCCGCGCGGCGCTCAGCGCACCTCGAGCCGGCGACCGAACGCCCGCGCGAACAGCTCGACCTCGCGCGAGGCGGCCCAGCGCGGCACGGTCGCGTCGCCGTCGGCGACGAGCTCGAGCTGCACGACCTCGGGTCCATCGACGGCGCGCACCTCGCGCACGAGCTGATCGCGGCTACGTTCGAGGTCCTCGCCGAGGCGCAGGAGCACCGCGCAGCGGTCGAGCAGCTCGGCGTCGCCGGGGCGGGCGAGCGCCTCGAACGGCCCGAGGTCCGGCAGCCCCTTGCGGTGGTAGCGGACCATCTGGCCGATCAGTGCGACCTCGCGCGGGGTGAAGCCGGGGAGCCCGGCGTTGAGGATGAGGTAGCGCGAGTGCTTGTGGTGGTCGTCGTAGTCGACCGCCACGCCGACGTCGTGCAGCAGGCAGGCGGCCCACAGCAGCTCGCGCTCGGCCGGGTCGCCGGGATGCAGGCCCGCTGCGGCGAGCTGGTCGAAGAGGCCGAGCGCCAGCGCCGCGACGTGGCGCGTGTGGGCGGCGTGCGGATCGTACTGCGCGGCGAGGTTCACGACGCTCGCACGCCGCACGTCCTCGAAGAGGTGGTCGGGGCCGTCGAGCACCCGCTCGAAGAAGACGCCCTCGCGCAGCCCGGCCTCCGTCGCCTCGATCGCATCCATCGCCCCGGTCTCGAGCACGGTCTGCACGACGACGGCCCCCGCGAGCACGATGTCGCCGCGGGCCGGCTTGATGCCCGGCACGCGCCGACGCTCGCTCACGGGCATCGCCGCAAGCCGCCGCACCAGCTCGTCCAGCGCCCCGCGATCGATGCGAAAGCCCTGCACCCCGAACTCCGGCAGCTCGTCCATCCGCTGGGCCGCCGCGGCCAGGTTGCGCACCGTGCCGCCGACGCCGACGAGGCGCTCGCCGCAGCCGGCCAGCCAGTCCGCGCGCTCAAGCTTGCGGCGCACGTGGTCGCGCAGGCGAGCGAGGGCGCGCGCGCCCTGCGCCTCCTCGCCCGGCAGGAAGCGCTCGGTCATGCGCACCGCGCCCAGGCGCCAGGACTCGAAGGCCAGCGGCAGGCGCTCGGCGACGTGCACGAGCTGCATCGAGCCGCCGCCGAGGTCGAGCACCGCCCCGTCGCGCAGGTCGGTCGAGTTGATCGCCGCCAGATAGCCATAGCGCGCCTCCTCCTCGCGCGTGAGGACGCGGACGTCCAGCCCGGAGGCATCCTTCGCGCGCTCCAGGAACGCGGCGGAGTTCGACGCCTCGCGGATCGCGCTCGTGGCGACCGCGTCGATCTCGCCGGCGGTCAGGCCGGCGGCCTGGCAGAAGTGCGAGAAGACCGTCGTCGCGGCGATCGCACGCGCGATGCCGTCCTCGCCGAGCTCGCCGGTGTCCTCCATCCCGGCGCCGATCCGCACCGGCTCGTAGATCTCGTCGGTGCGCTTCCACCAGCCGCCCAGGCCGCCGGGCGCCCCGGCGTGCGAGGTGAAGACGACGAGCCGGAAGGAGTTCGACCCGAGGTCGGCGACCGCCAGCCGGGAGTCACCGTCAGGAGGCGGCAAACTCGAGCAGCTCGATGCGGTAGCCGTCCGGATCGCGCACGAAGCACAGGCGCGGGCCGTTCTCGCTGACCGTGTAGGGCGGCTTCTCGGGCTCGATGCCCTGCTCGGCGAGCTCCGCGAGCGCCGTGTCGAGATCGTCGAGGCGCACCGCGATGTGGTTGTAGCCGGTCCCCATGTCGTAGGCGTCGACGCCGAAGTTGTAGGTCAGCTCCAGGCGCGCCCCGTCGTCTGGAAAGCCCATGAAGACGTTGATCGCCTCGTCGCGGATCGGCAGGCGCCCGAGCTCCTCGAAGCCGAGCGCCTTGTAGAACGCCACCGATCGGTCGATGTCGCCGATGCGGTAGCAGGTGTGGATGAGCTCGGGCATGCGGCGTAGCGTAGCCTGAGGGCCATGCTCGTCGAGCGCTCCCTTCTCCCGGATTTCCTGACGAACACCTACCTCGTCGGCGAGCCCGGATCAGCGGCGTTCTTCGTCGATGCGGGCGGCCCCGTCGAGCCGCTGATCGAGGCCGCTGACCGCCACGAGCTGACGCCGACGCACGTGCTGCTCACGCACCACCACTTCGACCACGTCTGCGCGCTCGACGCGCTGCTCGAGCGCTGGCCGGACCTGCAGGTGCTGATCCATCCCGCCGAGCGGGACCTCGTGCCCCGGGCGACCGGCGACCTGGTGCCCGGCGAGACGCTCGCGATCGGCGGTCTACGGGTGCGTGCGCTGCACACGCCCGGGCACACCGCCGGGATGCTCGCGCTCGTGGTCGACGGCGAGGTGTTCACCGGCGACACGCTCTTCAAGGGCTCGGTCGGCGGCGTGCGCGCCCCGGGCAGCACGAGCTACGCCGACCTGCGCGCGTCGATCATGGACACGCTGATGACACTCCCGCCCGAGACGGTGGTGCGCCCGGGCCACTCCGACCCGACGACGATCGGCGACGAGTGGGAGCACAACGGCTTCATCCGCATCTGGCGCAGCGTCGATCCCGAGGGCTCGGCGCCGTGCACGGCGATGGGCGAGCCCGCGACGCTGATCCTGCTCGGCGACGACTACGACGGCGGGCACAAGGCCTGGGTGCGCTGGCCCGACGGACGTGACGACATCGTCCCGGGCTCGCAGGTGTCGACGAGCTAGGGCCGGAGCCGGGCATGGACGCGCGCGAGGGCGACGAGCGGGGAACGGGCGAGGAGCGGGGCACGCCCGAGGAGCGCGGCGCGGAGGACATGCCCGCGACGCGCCTTCGCCGCAGCGCCGCGCTCGGCCGGCTGGCCGCCACCGAGGCGGCGAAGTACGCCGGCACCTACGCGGCGAACCTGCGGCGCTCGCCCGAGGAGGCCGAGGACGCCCTGGGGCGCCGGCAGGTCGACGCGGCGCGCCAAATGGTGCGCGTGCTCGGCTCGATGAAGGGCGTGGCGATGAAGCTCGGCCAGACGCTCTCGGTCGCCGATCTGAGCGCGGTGCCCGAGCCCCACCGGGCCGAGGTGCAGGCGACGCTCGCCCAGCTGCGCGACGCCGCCCCGGCGGTGCCGTTCAAGGACATGCGCGGCGTGCTCGAGCGCGAGTACGGCGAGCGCCTGCAGGACGTGTTCGCGGACTTCGACCCCGAGCCGGTGGCGGCGGCGTCGATCGGCCAGGTCTACCGCGCTCGCCTGCACGACCGGCGCGAGGTGGCGGTCAAGGTCCAGTACCCGGGCATCGCCGCGGCGGTGCGCGCCGACCTCCAGAACCTCGGCCCGCTGCTGCGGATCGCCAAGCAGATCATCCCGGGGCTCGACGTCGACGGCACGGCGGCCGAGGTGCGCGAGCGCATGCACGAGGAGCTCGACTACGAGCTCGAAGCCGCCAACCAGCGCGCGGTTGCGCGCGTGCACCGCGGCCACCCGTTCATCGTCGTCCCCGAGGTCATCGGCGACCTTTGCCGCGAGAAGGTCATCGTCGCGGAGTTCGTCGAGGGCCTCAGCCACGAGCGGATCCGCGAGCTCGGCCAGGCCGAGCGCGACCGCGTCGCGGAGATCATCTTCCGCTTCTACTTCGGCTGCATGTACCGCCACCACCAGTTCTCCGGCGACCCGCATCCCGGCAACTCGCTGCTCATGGCCGACGGGCGCATGGCCTTCCTGGACTTCGGGCTGTTCAAGCGGATCAGCGCGCAGGCCGCCGACAGCGAGCTTGAGATCCAGCGCCTGGGGGTCGAGGGCCGCGGCGAAGAGATGATCGAGAAGATGGCCGCGGCGGGGATGCTTCCGCACCCCGAGCGGGCGACACCGGAGGGCGTGCTCGCACAGTTCCGCGCCTACTCCGGGTGGTTCACGACGGACGCCGAACTCGAGCTCGATCCGGGCCTGGCGACGCGCATCGTGCTCGAGTTCAGCGACCCGCTGCAAGGCCAGTTCCAGCAGATCCGCCACGAGCGGCTGCCCGCCGAGCACGTCTTCGGCCGGCGCCTGGAGATGATGACGCTGGCCGTCATGAGCCAGCTGCGCCCGCGCGGGAACTGGTTCCGGATCGCGCGCGAGTGGATGTACGGCGCGGAGCCGGAGACCGAGCTCGGACGGCTCGAGGCCGCCTACTACGGCGGTCGGCGATGAGGGCGCCGGGCCCGCGCGTGCGTCTCGCCCTGCTCGTCGCGGGGATGGCGAGCGCGTTCGCGATCCTCGCGCTCTCGGGCTCGCTTTCGGTCGCGCGGGTGCAGAGCTGGTTCCAGGGCCTGGGCTGGGCGGGGCCGGTCGTCTTCGTCCTGGCGTCCAGCCTGCTGACGGCGGCGATGTTCCCGGGCCCGCTGCTGGCGGGTGCCGCCGGGCTGCTGTTCGGCACGGCGCTCGGCACGCCGACGTCGATCGCCGCGGCGACGTGCGGTGCGACGCTCGCCTGCCTCATCGGCCGGCGCGTGGCCGGCGACGCCGTCGACGAGCTCGGCGGCGAGCGGGTGACGGCGCTGGCGGCGCTGGTCGCGCGCCGCGGCTTCGCGTCGGTCCTCTACGCGCGGGTCGCGCCGCTCATGCCCTACAACGTCGTGAACTACGCCGCGGGCCTGACCGCGATCCCGATCGCCACGTTCACGCTGGCGACCGCGATCGGCGTCGCGCCCCGCGCGTTCGCCTACGCCGCGCTCGGCGGGTCGCTGGGGAACTTCGGCTCACCGGAGAGCGTCATCGCCGTTGCGACCCTCGTCGCGATGGCGGTCGGCGGGCTGCTGGTGGTCCGCCGCGACGTGCTCCGCGAGCGCGCGGCGCGGTCGATGTGGACGGCGCAGGCGCCGCCGCCTACTGCGGCGCCGGGCGCTCGCGCAGCGGCTCGAGGCGCTGGATCTGAAAGAGGCTCGTCGTCCCCGGCCTGCCACTCGGCAGCCCCGCGGTGATGCCGACGCGCTGGCCCGGTTCGCACCAGCCGAGCTCGAGCACGCGGCGGGCCGCGTCCGCGATGAGCTCCTCGGTGACCGTGTGCTTGCGCATCGAGGCGGCTCGCACGCCCCACATCAGCCCGCAGCGGCGCACCGTCTCGCGCCCGGGGGAGAGCGCGTAGATCGGCACCGTCGGGCGGTGCGCGGAGACCAGGCGCGCCGAGCGGCCCGAGAGCGTCGGCACGATGATCGCGTCGAGCTCGAGCTCCTGCGCGGCGGCGACCGCGTTGTGCGCGACGGTGTAGCTCGCGTCGCGCCCGTCGCGGCGCACGCGGGTGTCCATCCAGCGCCGGTAGGGCGCCTCGCGCTCGGTCGTCACCGCGACCGAGGCCATCATCTCGATCGCCTCCACGGGGTAGGTGCCGATCGCGGTCTCCTGCGAGAGCATCACCGCGTCGGTGCCGTCGAGGATCGCGTTGGCGACGTCGGTCACCTCGGCGCGCGTCGGGCGCGCCGAGCGCACCATCGAATCGAGCATCTGGGTGGCGGTGATCGAGATCCGCGCGCGCTCGCCGGCCAGGCGCAGCAGCCGCTTCTGGGCCATCGGCACCTCCTGGATCGGCAGCTCGATCCCGAGGTCGCCGCGCGCGACCATGATCCCATCGCTGACGCGCACGATGTCCTCGGCGCGCGCGACGGCCTGCGGCTTCTCGATCTTCGCGATCAGCGGGACGCGCGTGTGCTCGCGCACGCCGAGCACGTCCTCGGGACGGCGCACGAAGCTCAGCGCGACCATGTCCACGCCGATCCGCAGCCCGGCGCGCAGGTGCTCGAGGTCCTCCTCGGGGACCGCGGGGAGCTGATCGGCCGGGCCGGGGATGTTGAGCCCCTGGCGCGAGGCGACCATGCCCCCGAGCTCGACCTCGCAGTCGAACTCGCCGGCCTCCTCGCGCACGTGCCTGACGCGCAGGCGCACGGAGCCGTCGGCCAGGTAGACGGCCTCGCCGACCTCGACGGCCGACGCGAGCCCCGGCCAGGCAACGGTGAGCGTCTGTGCCGTCCCGAGCGCCTCGTCAGGGCCGCAGCGGAAGGTGACTGCGTCCCCGCCGCGCAGGATCACCTTGTCCTCCGCGACCGGGCCGATGCGGATCTTCGGGCCGGGCAGGTCCTGCAGCAGGGCGACGGGCCGGCCGGCGCGGGAGGCGGCGTCGCGCACGAGCTGCGCGGTCTCCTCGTGCGAGGCATGGTCGCCGTGGCTGAAGTTCAGCCGCGCGACGTCCATCCCCGCCTCGACCATCCGCACCAGCACCTCGGGATCGCGCGAGGCAGGACCAATCGTGGCGACGATCTTCGTGCGGCGGTTCATCGCGCGCCTGACGGTATTGCATGGCGCGGGCGAGCCCGTGCGGGCGGTGTCAAGCCTTCGACGGCACGTCCTTCGGCAGGTGGCCGACGCGCGGCGCCATCGCCTCGCCCATCGCGGCCAGGCCCGAGAGCGGGCGGATCATCACCGTGAACTCGCGCACCAGGCCGTCCTCGTCCATGACCAGGTGATCGAGCCCCTCGACCGACTTGCCGTTGACCGTCGCGCGGAAGATCAGCGCGTGCGTCCCGTCGCCCTCCAGCTCGTCGGTGTACTCGAAGTCCTCGAAGACCTCGAAGAGGTTCCAGAACAGCTCGCCGACCGCCTCGCGGCCGGCGAACGGCTTGAACGCGACCGGGCTGTAGAAGCGGATGTCCGGCGCCATCAGCGCGGTCATCGCCTCCGGGTCGCGGTTCTCGACGGCGGTTCTGAACGGGTGGGCCATGCCGGGCACGCTGTCAGGAGACCGTGGTCGCCGTCAAGCTGCTCACGATGCCGGCAGCCCGACGAAGCGCCCGTCGAGGAGCAGCGGCTCGCCGTCGACGCGCAGCTCGCCCCCGGCGCGCAGGTCGCAGATGAGATCCCAGTGCAGCGCCGAGCGGTTCTTCCCACCGGTCTCCGGGTACGAGCGGCCGAGCGCGAGGTGCACCGTGCCGCCGATCTTCTCGTCGAACAGGATCGCCCCGACCGGCTGGGTGATCCCGAAGTTCGTGCCGATCCCGAGCTCGCCGAGCCGGCGCGAGCCCTCGTCGGTGCCGAGCGCATGCTGCAGGTAGTCGTCGCCGACCTGCGCGTGCGCCCGCACGACCTCGCCGCCGCGCAGCTCGAGCTCGACTCCGTCGACCTCCACGCCGGCGGGCGCGGAGCGGATCGTGAAGCGGACGTGGCCCTCAGCGCTCGTCTCGAGCGGGCCGGTGAAGACCTCGCCGCTGGGCATGTTGCGCCGGCCGTCCGAGTTGACCCACGTGCGCCCCCGCACGCCGAGGCGCAGGTCGGTGCCGTCCGCTGTGATGTGGATCTCGCGGGCGCCGCGCAGGCGGGCGATCAGCGTGTCCTGGAAGGCGCTGAGCCCGCGCCAGGCGCGCACCGGGTCGTCCTGGTCCAGGAAGGTCGCGCGCCGCACGACCGCGGCGAAGCGCTCCAGCGAGAGCCCGGCCTGCTCGGCGCCGGCCGGCGTCGGCCACAAGGTCGAGCACCAGCGCTTCTTCAGTGTGCGCTCGCGCACGGGCCGGCGGGCGCGCGCGACGCGGGCGATGCGCTCGGGGTCAACACCGGCGAGCTCGCGCAGGTCGTGGGGCGCCTGCACCGCGAGCACGGCGTCGACCGCCTTGGCCTGCGCCATGGCGACGTCGTCGAAGTCGTCGAGCTGGGCGTCGCGCGCGTGCGCGTAGAACCCGCGCGACTGGCCGGGAAGCTCGACCTCGAAGGTCGGCCACGCCTCGCGCTCCAGCACGGCGCGCTGCAGCTCGAGCAGCAGCGGCGTGGCGAGCGTCGAGGAGCGGATCAGCACCCTCTGGCGCTCCTGCACCTCCAGGCAGTAGCCGACGAGCAGGTCCGCGAACGCGCCCGCGTCGAGGAACTCGGCCGTCAGCGCGGCGCCGCCGTCGTCGCCGATCACGGCGACAGCGCGTCGCTGTTCGCTCGGCGCATCCGATTGCTGTCGTCGCGGGCCCTCACGGCGCCTGCACGTCGGGGAACCACTCGGCGCAGTGGGCGCGCAGCGCATCGCGCACAAAGCGCCGCTCCTCCCGGGTCGCGGCGCGCAGGCGCAGCAGCAGGTCGCGCTGGCCTTCGGTCGTCACGCCGCTGATCGTCCAGCGCACCGCGAGGCGCTCGAACAGGAACTCGACCGCGCGGTTCCACGCGTCCTCCTGTGAGAGCGTGGTGCCGTGCAGCACCTGCGCGTACTGCGCGCGCGTCTTGGCGGTGAGCGCGCAGCGCAGCGTGAGGACGTTGCCCGCCTCGTCCGGATAGTCCGCGGTCGGGACGTCGAGCTTCTCGGCGCGCCCGCGCTGGCGGCTGCGGCGGCCCACCTACGTCGTCGCTGCGGCCGTCTCGAGCTGGCCCTTCACGTCGCCGGTCAGGCCGTCGGCGTGGCCGGGCCAGGCGGCGGCGGGCTCCATCGCCGCGAGCTTGCGGATCGAGGCGCGCGCCTGCTCGGTGTCCTCGTTGAAGGCGGAGATCGGCACGCGCGGGTGGCCCTTGAGGCCGGTCTGCGGGTCGAGCGTGTAGAAGCAGTCGCTCACGAGCGCCAGGCGGTCGGACTCGCGCCAGAGCCCGATCAGGCCCGGCGCGTGGCCGGGGAGGTGCACCACGCGGAAGCCGGCGATCTCGTCGCCCTCCTCGAGCGTGCCGGAGATCGTCACGGGGCCGCCGTCCCAGCTCTTCAGCAGGCGTGGCAGCAGGAGCTTGCCGAGCGGGTTCAGCTGCTCGAGGTGGAAGTAGTGCGCGCCGCCGTCGCTCTCCGCGTCGGCCTTCTCGGCCGGGTGGCAGAGCACCGGAACGCCGAGCGAGGGCGCGACGCCGCGGTGGTCGGCGTGCGAGTGGCCGAGCACGATCCGCGTGATCCCGCCGAGCCCGGCCCCCGCCGCGGCGACCGCGTTGGCCATCGAGCGCACGCCTGCGTCGAACAGCATCACGCCGTCGCCGTCGCGCACGAGGTAGACGTTCATCGTCTTGCCCGGGAAGCCGCCGCGCACGAGCCAGACGCCCTCGGCGATCTGCTCGGGCTCGCTCGCGCCGAGCCTGGCGGCGACCTTCGTCTTCGTGTTGAAGGCGCTCTTCATGCCGCGATCGGCCGACGAGCCGTCCGGCGGCACCAGTCCCAGCTGACGCGCGAGGGTCATGCCGTCGGCAAAGGCGTTGTTCTCGACGATCAGCCCATCGCGCACGATCAGCACGTCGACGCCTTCGAGGTGGATGCGCGCCCCAGTCGGCTCGATGCCCTGGAACGGCGCGCCGGTGAACGTGGCGCGCGCCTCCCAGCGCACGGCCGCGCGGTCGTCCTGGACCGTCGTCTCGAGCACGCGGAAGCGGAAGTCGGGGAACGAGGCGAAGATCCCGCCGAGGAAGGCGACGACCCCCTCGGGCGCGGTCGTGTCGACCTGGCCGCGCACGTTCTCGCGTCCGCCCGGCTTCCAGTAGGCGACCGCCGCACCGAGGTCGAGCTCGTTGATCGCGTCGAAGTAGCCGGCTGCGACGCGTGCGGTCTCCTCCTGGTCGACGGCGCCCTCGTGAGTGCTTCCGCTGGCCTGCTCGACGTCGGTCATCACGCTCTCCCTCGCTCGCGTTGGGCTTGCGGGCAGGCTATCGCGCGCAGGCGGGCCCGGCGCGGCGCCGCGTTAGGGTGATCGCCGCATGCCCCACTCCACCCGCAAGCGCGAGCTCGGCCGCGGCGAGCGCGTCCTGCCCGGCGTCTGGCGCCTGCGCCTGCCGCTCCCCTGGCCCGGTGTGCCGCACTGCAACGCGTGGGCGCTGGCCGCCGGCGACGGCGTCGTGCTCGTCGACACCGGCATGCACGAGCCCGGCTCGTTCGCGCACCTGGAGCGCGCGCTCGCGCAGGTCAACCTGCGCGTCGAGAACATCCGGCTGCTCGTCTGCACGCACGCGCACTCCGATCACTACGGGCAGGCCGCCACGATCGTCGAGCGCACGGGCTGCGAGCTGTGGATGCATCCGCGACACGAGCACATGACGCGGGCTGCGCAGGACCCCGATGCGGCGCTTGAGCGGCGCATCGAGATCGCCCGCCAGAGTGGGGTCCCGGAGGCGCCGCTGCGCGCCTACCAGGAGGCCCGCCGCGGGCAGGGCTACGGGATCGCGGGGATCATCGAGCCCGACCGCGACCTGCTGCCGGGCGTCGAGGTGCACAGCGACCTGGGCACCTGGAAGGTCGTCGAGACGCCCGGCCACGCGCCCTCGCACGTGTGCCTCTACCAGGAGGAGCGCCGCATCCTCATCTCGGGTGACCACCTGCTCGGGCGCGTCTCGCTGTACTTCGACCACGGCTGGACGCCCGATCCCGCCGGGGAGTTCCTGCACTCGCTCGGTGTCGTCGAGGACTTGGACATGCGGCTGTGCCTGTCGGGGCACGGGCGCACGTTCACCGATGTGCAGGCCCACATCACCGCCAACCGGCTGCTCGTCGCCGAGCGACTGGAGGCCTGCCTGGAGGTGCTGGGCGAGCACGGGCCGGTCACCGCGTTCGCGGCGATCCCGATCATCTACGGCGACGCGATCACGCCCGCTAACGCGAACTGGTGGCTCTCGGAGACGCTCTGCTACCTGCAGCACCTCGAGGTCACCGGGCGCGCGGAACGGCTCACCGAGGAGGGTGAGCCCGACCGCTGGCGGCTGGCGTCCTCCTAACCTGTCCGCATGCGCATCGACGAGATCCTGCGCGAGAGCGACGAGCCCGTCTTCTCCTTCGAGTTCTTCCCGCCCAAGACGCCCGAGGGCGAGAAGAACCTGTACGCCGCGATCGACCAGCTGCGCGAGCTGGAGCCCGCGTACGTGTCGGTGACCTACGGCGCGGGCGGCTCGACGACCGGCAAGACGCTCGAGATCGTCTCGCGCATCCGCGAGGAGTTCGGGATCGACGCGATGGCGCACTTCACCTGCGTCGGCGCGACCACCGGGGAGCTGCGCGCGACGCTCGACGAGATGGCCGAGCTCGGCTTCGACAACGTGCTGGCGCTGCGCGGCGACCCCCCGGCGGGCCAGGAGGAGTGGACGAAGACCGAGGGCGGCCTGGAGTACTCGCGCGAGCTCGTCGCGCTGATCCGCGCCGACTACCCATTCGCGATCGGGGCCGCGGCCTTCCCGGAGACGCACATCCACGCGACGAGCCCGGAGGACGACCTGCGTCACCTCAAGGAGAAGGTCGACGCCGGCGCCGACTTCCTCATCACGCAGCTCTTCTTCGACAACGCGCTGTACTTCGACTTCGTGGCGCGCGCCCGCGCGGCCGACATCGAGGTGCCGATCATCCCTGGGATCCTCCCGATCACGAACGTCGCCCAGCTGCAGCGCATCACATCGCTGTGCGGCGCCAGCGTCCCCGAAGGCCTGCGCCGCGAGCTCGACCTGCGCGGCGACGACGCCGAGGCGGTCGCAGAGCTCGGCGTCGCCTACGCGGCGCTGCAGTGCCGCGAGCTGCTCGCCGACGGCGCGCCCGGGATCCACTTCTACACGCTGAACCGCTCGCCGGCCACGCGCGCGATCCTCAGCGTGCTGAAGCTCACGCGGCCGTGGGTGCGCGGCGCGGCGGCGGCGCAGGCGGGCTGAGGGAAGCCCGGCGGGCGGCGCGGCGTCCGGCCACAGTGCCGGCGGCGCCTCGGCGTGCGGCTGGGTGGTGGGCTGGGTTTGGGACGTCGGGCGTCCGCGATCCGGCCCACCGCGGCGGGGCCCGGCATGCGCCTGGGCGGTGGGCTGGGTTTGGGACGTCGGGCGTCCGCGATCCGGCCCACCAGGCTGCGGCCGTCCCGGACGGCGTGGAACCGGCGGTCGTTTCGGTGCCCGTCACGCCACCAGAGCGCCTTGGCGCTCCCAGCCGAGGCCGTCCCGCCCTACTCCCGCTGCTCGATGTCCAACCGCTCGGCGACCGCGGGCGTCCCGTCGGGGCGCGTCCAGCGCACATCGACCGAGTCGTCCTTGCGGTAGGTCCCCACGCCCCACGCCCCGAGCGCCCAGCGCCAGCCGCTGATCCGATCCTTGCGCAGCTCGCGATCGAAGACGAGCGCGCCCTCGCGCACCTGGTAGTCGACCCCCGGCTGCTGGGGCACGCCGTTGACGTAGACCTCGAAGGGCGAGCGGACCTCGGGCGGGAGCGGCACCACGGACGTCGTCACGGTCGAGGATGATCCCACCTGGATGGCCGAGCCCACCCCTTCATCGATCGTCGGCGCGCTGAACCGCGACGTCGGGCGCTACCACCGGTGGTCCACCCCGTCCGTGCTCGAGCACCAGGAGCGCGTCGTCGACTTCTACGCCTCCGACGTCTCGATCTCAGCCGGGTTCTTCGGCACGCTCGTCGACCACACGGGCGTCTTCGGCGAGGCCGAGCGCTTCGCCGCCGCGGCGCAGGGCGCCGACCGCACGATGTTCTCCGTGCATGGCACGAGCGGCTCGAACTGGATCGTGCTGCGGATGCTCGCGCTCGAGCGCCAGGACGCGCTGGTGCTCGTGGCCCGCAACATCCACCACTCGGTGACGAATGGGCTGAAGGCGTTCGGGATCGACTTCCGCTTCCTGCCGACGCCCTACGAACCCCGCTTCGAGGCGCTGTTGCCGCCGAGTGTCGACGAGGTTCTCGACGGGCTGCGCCGCTATCCGGAGGCGCTCGCGGTCGTCTTCACGAGCCCGACCTACGAGGGGCTCGCGGCGAACACGCGTGCGATCTGCGAAGCGGTGCACGACGCCAGCGAGCACGCGATCGTGGTGGTCGACGAGGCCTGGGGCGGTCACCTGCACTTCCACCCGCGCCTGCCGCTGAGCGCGATCGGCGCAGGCGCCGACGTCTCGGTCCAGTCGACGCACAAGCTCGCCGGCGGGCTGCAGCAGACCGGGCTGATCCACTGGCGCGAGGCCCGCGTCGACTCCGAGCTCATGGAGGAGGCCTACCGCGAGTACGTGACCACCTCGCCGAGCTACCACCTGCTGGCCAGCGCCGACGCCGCCGTGCGCACGCTCGCAGCCGACGGCGAGGCCGCGCTCGAGACCGCGATCCGCCGCACGCTCGAGCTCAAGGACGAGCTGCACCGCCAGCTGCCCGATCTGGACCATCTCGACGACCCTTCCTGGCTGGCGGAGATCGCCGATCACGCCGGTGGCGTCGACCTGGTCAAGACGACGCTCGGCCTGGCGCGCTACGAGCTGTCCGGCTACGACGTCGCGCAGGCGCTCGTCGAGCGCAACATCGTGATCGAGAAGGCCGGCGTCAACACGATCACGCTGATCACGACCTTCCAGCTCGCGCCCAACGCAGTCGAGGACACCGTGGCGGCCCTGGTCGACATCCTGGGCCCGCGGGTGCGGGCCGGCGGTGCACGCCGCCACCCGCCGCGCAACCCGTTCCGTGCGATCGACGACCGGCCGGTGATGCATCCCTATGCCGCGCGCCGGCACGCGAAGTCGATCGGCCGCGAGGTGCCGATGCGAGAGGCGGTGGGCGGCGTGGCCGCCGAGACCGTCGAGGTCTACCCGCCCGGCGTCCCGCTGATCCTCGAGGGCTTCCGCGTTAGCGAGGACGCGGTCGAGTACCTCCTGGAGGCGCGTGACGAGGGCGGCGCGATCGTCGCGCGCGACACGACGCTGCGGACGCTGCGCGTGCTGTAGAACGGCGTTCTGGAAGACGCCTATGCCGCGCGGCGGCGCGCGCCCGACCCGCGGCGACCAGTGCCGCGCTTGGGGCGCGAGACCTCCACGCCTGCCTCGTGGCCGGTCGTGGCGCTGACGTCGTCGAGCACCGCGCGCAGGGCGTCCGGCGCGTACGCGGGGTCGACGAGCTCGATGATCCCGAAGACGGTGCGCGCCAGGTGGCGTGCGAGCAGCGCGGCAGCGAGGTCGCGGTCTGCGGCCTTGACGGCGTCCAGGATCGCGCGGTGGTCGGTCGTCGACTGCTCCGAGAGGAGGCGGCCGAAGTGCATGCGCCGGTAGCGCTCGGCGTGCTCGAAGAGCTGGACGAGCAGGGCGTTGAAGCGCGGGCCGGCGTAGACCGTCAGGCCGCGGTGGAACGCCATGTGCGGGACGTGCCAGCCGCGGTACTCGCCGAGCTCGGCGAAGTGGGCCATCTCGGCCATCGCGCCCTCCAGGCGCCCGACGTCCTCCGGGCGCATGCGCGGCAGCGAGAGCCGGAGCCCTGTCACCTCGAGCGGGATCCGGATGGTGTAGAGCTCCTCGAGATCCGCCAGCGAGAGCTCGGCCACGCGCACGCGCCGGTTGGGCTCACCCTCGATCAGCCCCTCGTTCTGCAGCATGCGCAGGGCCTCGCGCAGCGGCGTGCGGCTGACCCCGAACTGCTCCGCGAGCGCGACCTGCGAGATGACCTCGCCGCCTGCGAACTCGCCGTCGAGGATCGCCTCGCGGATCGCGCGGTGCACATGCTCGACGCTCCGGCGGGAGGGAGCTGCGTCATCCATCGCGGGCCACATTACCGCCCGTCCCACCGGAATCCGAGCCGCATGCTCGCAGCGCCGGGTGAACCGGTCGGTCCTGGCGACATCCACCGCAGGTGCGCACCGCCCTCATTCTTGCATACACCTCAGGGCCGCACGTACGATGCCCCACCGTGGGCCGCCAGAAGACAGCGCTGTACCCCGATGGCCGTCGTTGAGCTCACGGTCGGCCGGGTCCGCGGCCGCGACGGCGCCTGGCTCGGGATCCCGTACGCCGCCCCGCCGCTGGGCGAGCGGCGCTGGCGGGCGCCGGCGCCGGTCGCGCCCTGGGCCGGCGAGCTCGACGCGCTCGCCCCGGGCCCGCCGCCGCCACAGCCGCTCCGGCCGATCTCGGAGTTCGCCTGGGGGGCGATCCCACCGGGGGACGAGGACTGCCTGTACCTCAACGTCTGGACGCCGCGAACCGGTGACGGGCCCTGGCCGGTGCTCGTGTGGTCGATCGGCGGCGGCTGGGCGATCGGCTGGACCGGATCCGGCCTGGACGACGGCGCGCTGCTGGCCGAGCGCGCGCAGGCGGTCGTCGTGACGTTCAGCTACCGGCTGGGCTCGCTCGGGTGGGCATACGGCAACTGGGGGCTGCTCGACCACGTCGCAGTGCTCGAGTGGGTCCGGCGCGAGATTCGCGCGTTCGGCGGCGACCCCGGGCGCGTGACGATGGGGGGCCAGTCAGCCGGCGCGGGGAACGTCGCCGCGCTGCTCGTGAGCCCGCCCGCTGAGGGACTCTTCGCGCAGGCGCTCCTGCACTCGCCGCCGCTGCCGGAGACCGCGGGCTCGCCCGCCCGGCGCGAGCGCTGGGAGCGCGATCTCGCGGTCACGCGCGACACGCCGGCGGCCGCGGTCGTGCAGGCCCACGAGGCCCTGCTGCAGCGCGAGGGCGAGTGGCGCGGGACCCGCGGCGCCGCGCTGCCGACGCTGGAGGCGGCGACCATCCCGGTCGCGCCGCTGGACGCGCCCGACGCGCGGCTCTCGGTGCCGGTGCTCGTCGGCACGACGCGCGACGAGGCGACCTTCCTGCTGCGCACCGGTGGGCGCGAGGCCTCCGACGAGCAGGTCGAGCGGCTCACCGACGAGCTGTTCGCCGGGCCCACCCGCGCGTGGGCCGCAGCACGGCTCGCCGCCGGCGGGCGGGTGCACCGCTTCCGCATCGAGCACGCTTCGCCGCGCCCGGAGCTCGGCGCCCTGCACACGATCGACGTGCCGCTGCTGTTCGGGACCTTCGCCACCAGCCAGGTCGCCCGCCACTATGTCGCGGACGACGAGCGCACGCGCGCGGTGTCGGCCGTCGTGCAGCGCGAGTGGGGGCGCTTCCTGCACGGGGAGCCTCCCACCTGGCCGGCCGACGAGGTGCACGTGATCGGTGGCGGAGTGTAATGTATGCACATCGCTGATACGTATGCAGATGACTGGCTTGGCCTCGACGGTCAGCGCGTGGTCGTC
>Ga0335070_10000952_pt1 | contig 33277 bp, 27 predicted proteins | sample Lox_Sample_13_FD_206722 | JGI IMG/M metagenome (GOLD analysis project Ga0335070, IMG submission 206722) | Soil microbial communities from Loxahatchee National Wildlife Refuge, Florida, United States - Lox_Sample_1.3 | ecosystem: Environmental > Terrestrial > Soil > Wetlands | place: USA... | reverse complement strand
GAGGTACCCACTCTCAGTGAAATCCATCTCAGGCGCGCAGGAACCGAAAGTTACCGTTAATAGGGTACTTATGACTAGAGACATATTTCCCTATAGGAACGCCCTGAATCCCTCTTCGCTTAGCACAGAGCCTCCGCCACGAGGGCTCCAAATCAGGGGCATGATCTCTTGTAATATATTGTTAATAAAGTGGTTATATAGGTTACATTGCCGAGCGGAAGTGGCCAACTACAAGGGCACATTTTGCACTTTTCTAGACAGCGCAGGAGAGCGCTGGCCGCGGTCGATTGAGGTTCTGACCTGTGGTCTGAAGGAGTGTGCAACCGCCTTGCACACCCCGTTGCCAACCCCCGGCATTTGAGATAAAGTAAGAGCCAGTTCGAGGCTGGCGCTGTTTTTGGGCTTCCGGCGTTCGGCTCTTCTGAAAGTCTCCCCCTGGCGAGCGAGTTGACTCCCTCTATTCCCGTGGATGCATTGGCCCCGGGAACGGTGACTCGTTCCGAAATCGCCACTGAATGGAATTCGCGTTTAAATTCGCTGTTCCAAATTGGGTCGGAGGTTTTTGATGCAGCACCATGGTCAAGGGGAGTTGACGATTCGCGTTCTCGTCGCGGACAACACCCACATTCACACCCAGTTGCTGGCAGATGCGCTGGGTCGGGATCGCCGTCTCCAGGTGGTTGGTTCGGCTTCCCGTTCGCGTGATCTGTTTGGAGCGAGCAGCTTGCACCGGGCCGACGTGGTGGTGATTAGTTCAAACCTGGATGAAGAACCCATGCGGGGCATAGCCGTGCTCCGCGAGCTCATGGCTTCCCACCCGGACATGCGGGGAGTGATTCTGCTCGATTCGTCCAAGCGCGAGGTGATTCTAGAAGCGTTCCGGGCTGGTGCTAGGGGCGTGTTCAGCCGGCACGAGTCCCTCGAGACTCTCTGCAAGTGTGTGCATCGAGTGCACGAAGGTCAGATTTGGGCTAACAGCGAGCAGATGTCCTACGCGGTGGAAGCGCTAGCTTCCTCTCCCACGGTGCGGGCGATTGGCGCGAGTGGAATGAATCTGCTTTCCAAACGAGAGCTTGAAGTCGTGGGCTGCCTGGCCGAGGGTTTGACGAACCGCGAGATTGCGCATCGCCTGGGATTGAGCCAGCACACTATCAAGAATTATCTCTTCCGGGTCTTCGACAAGCTTGGGGTATCAAGCCGCATGGAACTTCTCGCCCTGACTCTTACCCAACCCGTGCGACCGCACGCCAGAGCTCAGCAGGTCGGTGAAGGTGCGAAGACGACGCGCGAGAGCGGCGAGGTCGTGAGCATCGCCTAGCGGCTACGCGGTTCCGCTCGGGAACGCGTCGCAAACTCCGGCAAGATGCGCCAACGAGGGAGTCCCAGCCGTCTTTTCAATCACGAAACGTCCCTTGCCTTGCGCAACGTGAGTAGGGTGACCTCCGGGGGACAGTTCCAGCGCACAGGAACCCGGATTGTGCCCAGGCCCACATTCGTATACAGCGTCAACCGCCCAATCCGATACAAACCCATCGGATATTTCTGGGCCATCTCGGGCAGGTAGGGAGCACCCACAAGAGGAAGTCTTATTTGGCCGCCGTGGGAATGTCCTGACAGTTGTAAATCCACGGGGGCGTTCACCACCTGGTCGGCAAAGTCTGGCTCGTGGGCCAGCAGAATTACCGGTTCCTCGCGTGGAACCTCCAGCAGAGCGTCACTGAGATCTGCTTTACCCTCTATGACATCATCGACACCGGCCAGCCAGATGCGTCCTCCATCCTTTTCCAAGGGGAGCGCATGGTTGCGCAGAACCTCGATTTTATTCGCACGAAGGGTTTGCATGACGGTCGCGGAACCGCAGCGAACGTCGTGGTTGCCCAGCACGGCAAAGAGACCAAGAGGTGCCTGTAGCCGGCTTAAGATCTCGGCGCACGGCCCGATGGCAGTGATTCCACTGGAACGGCGGCCGAAGAGCGGCACGGTGACAAAGTCCCCAGTCAAGAACACCGCGTCGGGTCGCAGTCCATTCACTATGTCTACAGCCTTTCGCAGGGGCACTGCGGAGAAATGCTCGTCATAATGGAAATCACTCAACTGCACGATGCGCAAGCCTTCCCACGCCTCGGGCAGGCGCTTCAGCGCAATGTCAACGCGCACGAGCCTGGGATGATTGGGCTCCAGCAAGATTCCATCTGCAGCAACAGCAATAGCGCCGCTCGCGGCCAGGGCCGCGCTAACTTTCAGGACCTTCCTACGGTTGATTGGTGGCAATCGGCAGTCTCTTGGCGGACGGGTGCAGGCAGAGCGGTTTACCCAAGGCAACCCTACTCCGAGATTTTACCCGAGGATCGGAATTTGCATCGCTTCTCGCTAACGCGCCTGCCTGATCGTGGGAGTGGGCGCAGTTCGCACGAGGGGAGAACGGCTCGGAGCCAACGGCCAAACGCGCAAGAGAGGATCACCGAACAGAATGAACGTGCGGCGCACATCGGCGTCTGTGATGCTCTGTTTGGCAGACCGGATCGCATCGCCCAACACCGGTGTCACCTGGCCGGTCAGCGACCGGGTGAAAGCCTGGTCCATCTGGAACTGCGGTTCCGGCGAGGTCAGCCCTGAGGAAGCCCAAACTGCCACCGCGCCGCCGTCTTTCGCAAGCAGCAATGCTTCCGCCAGGCTCTGGGTATAGACGTCGTGGAAGTATCCGTTCAGACAGTTCATCACGACGAATACCGGCAAGCGTGAACCGTTGGTTAAGGCGGAAGCTGAGGCATCGTCAAGGAGATCCGCACCAGACCAAACTTCGACCGAGCCGTGTCCGTTGTAGTTCACAAGAAGCTTGCCGCTGTTGATGCCATCGATGACTGCTTGCCGAGCCGCGCTGGAACCCAGTGTGCTCACAAATACGTTGCTGACCGCCATGGATTGCGGGAGCAGCGCCTGGATGGCTTGCGCCTGCTGCGTGAAGTCGGCAGCCGCGTCGTCCTGGTCGGCCACCAGCATCGCTTGAGTAGCCCACGCTCCCGACGCGGGAGTGCTTTCGTAGGCAACAATCTTCCCGATCAGGGTGGCGGCGTCATCCGCCGTACGGAACGGCAGGCGTCCGGTTGTGACCTGGGCAAATCCCGTGTCATTGAAATCGGAGAACCAATCGTCAGAAGCGGTCTTCAGTTCGGAAGTCAGAACGAGCTTTGTCGGAACGAAGTCGAACGATCCAAAGCCGAGGTAATTGCGAGGATCCATGGAAGCATCACCCGCGAGCAACAGATAAGCGGGCTTGCGCTGCCAACGTTTGGTTGCAGTTTGCAGAAAGTCGCGAATCGCCTGGGGACTCTTCTCGCCAAAGTTAAACTCATCGTAAAGGTCATCGACGATGACCAAGGCTACGGATCTTCCCTGGCTGCGATGCATCTGCACTAAGGGGGCAACCTGAGCGGCGAAGTCTGGAGCCGAAACCACGACAACTTCGGAACCGCCCTGCGGACTATGCCAAGTAGACGGGCTGTTGGCAACCAGAGCAGCAGGCATGCTGATCTGATCGTCAGTCAGAGCTAATAAAGCGCGTGTGCCACCGGGGAAACTCGGCAACTTCGCTTCGAGGCTATAACCGTCAGTTGCTTTCCTTGCCTGGGAAGCGATTTGAAATGGCTGAGCAGGGTTCGTGATATCCAAGAGCCGGGTGGGCGCTTGCTGGAACCCTCCAACGACTAAGAAGTCTCCGGAATCAGCGGCGCACTTCAGCGTGTCTGAGTCGGCGGTGTAAGAATGTGGATAGGTCAGCCGGACGTAATCGACCAGGCTAAGATCGTCCTCCCCATTTTGTGCCGTCAAGGTGACGGTGTTGGCGCCTTCCTGCAAAAGGTCACGTGGGACCGGGAGCACTAGTTTGCCTTCGTCCTGACCGTTGAATTGCAGGTCTCCTAAAGCCGTGCCATTCAGGCTGATCTGCACGTCGTGGGCAGCGCCTTGAATCACTCCCTGGAGCACGACTTCAAGCTTGCCCCCGTCAGTGGAATCAGAGGAAACATGGTTCAGGTTGAGCACCTGGTCGGCCGGCGTAGTGGAAACTACAGCGCCAAAGAAATTGTCGGTGTTGTCGCGGAGGAGGGCAGCAAAGAAGACGGCGCGTTGCTTAAGCTCCACGGTTTGCGGGAAGCTTTGCGGCTGAGATCCGCGTCCACCTGAGCCCCCGCCTAACGCAATGCGTTGTCCAGGCCGGTTGCCAGCCACTAGCCAATAGACGCGCTTGTCGGTGAAAGGAGTGTCGAGCCCAGTGCCATAGAATTCGATCGCGGCCTGCGGTCCAAAGCCACCATAGCCATCACGTGCGCCAGTGATGCGAATCGGCTGTTCCACTCCTTCGGCATATAGCTGCAACGATCGCGGGTCAGACCACGCGCCAAGCCCAGCTGCTACAAGTTGTGGCTGGGTAATCCGATACCAACCCTCATGCTGGACCGATATTTTGACGGCGGGGTGGCTTGCGAGTTCGAACTGAACCGCTTGCTGGCTCGAACCTTTGGTCACTCTTGCAGTAGCTTGCAGAACACGGCTCGCAAAATCAGGTTCGGAACCAAGGATTGAGCTGTTCAGTTCCGCCACCGTCCGAGCTTGCGCCATGCTTGCTATGCTCGCTGCAGCCATTCCAGTTTGGGTGCGGTTAGCAACGGTTGCCGCACCCGATTGGCTCACGCCAGATTGCGGAGTCACGGGCCCATGCAGGGTGCGTGTGCCGTTCAGATCGACGTCTTCCAGCCAATACCAAGCATTTGATGAGTTGGCTGAGTGGTCCATCCAGGCGTAGGTTTTCGCCGTGTGCTGTGGCAACGCCGCGCGCATGGTGAGAGCCGACCCTGCGATCACGGATGGGTTCAGCCGAATGCGCCGTCCGTTTTCTTCCCTATAGACATTGAATCCCAGATTTCGCACTTCCGAACCTGTCTTCCAGGAAAGCAAAACCCCGCTTGGATTCGATGTTGCCGTGAACATCTCCAGACTCACCTGGGTGGGGAAGGTGATGGTCATGGTCAAAACGGCCGTGTTGTTAGCAGCGTTGGGATCGGGTTCATTCGCACTGACTGTCGCGGTATTAGTGATAACCGCCGGTGCACCCGCGGTCACAACAATGCTTACGGTGACCGTAGCTCCACTGTTCATTGCGCCGATGTTGCAGGTTACGGTGGGGCTGGAGAACGAACAGGTTCCCTGGGTCGGCGTGGCGGAGGAGAAGGTCACGCCGGATGGCAAGGTATCGATGACCGTGACTCCAGTGGCATTGCTCGGACCATTGTTGACAACTGTCAACGTGAAGGTTAGAGTCGCGCCCTGCTTGACGGGATTCGGGCTCGCGGTTTTGGTGATCGACATATCGGAACTGGAGACGATGGTCGTCGGATCCGACGCCGTATCGTTGGTCGTAATCAATTCACCACCGCCGGACACTGTGGCTTGATTGGTTACGGATGACGGCGCAGTTTGCAGCACCGAGACCGTAACGGTGATGGCTGGATAGCTAGCGCCTGCAGCGAGGGAATTGGAGCGCGAGCAGGTCGCCGTGGGCGCGGCCACCGAACAAGTCCATCCCGTCCCGCTTGCCGCAGTTGGCGTCAGTCCAGTGGGTAAGGTGTCCGTAACCGTGACCGTGCCGGAAGTACCCGCGTTCAAGCTGATGTTGGTGACGGTGATCGTGTATGTGTTACTTGTGCCGCGCACGAAATTTCCGGTATGCGTCTTGGTGATGGTCAGGTCAGGAGTGCAAGCCGCTCCTCCCTGGGATCCTGGCTGCTGCAAGAGGGGAACGTTAGTCTGGCTGATTCCGTCGATGCCTGGAGTGGCTCCGTAAGGCACTGCCGGGGTGTTCAGCGTAGTGCCATTTGCCCCTGCGGTGACGTCAATACCCGCCGCCGCGCTTGAGAGCAATACCACGCCACCACCGCCGCCTCCACCAGGCCCATGGCGATCCGCGATGCTGAAAGCCTGTGTGTCCCACGCATCGCCGCCGCGTCCACCGTGGGCAGCGAGCGTGAGGCCCGCTGTTCCGCCAAGGACGGAGGTAATCAGGATGCTGCCACCCGCGCCACCACCTCCGCCTGCGTCATTCGCAGTGCCGTTGTAGGCGGCCGCTCCATTTGCGGTGATAGTTGCGGTGCCGGTCATATTGCCGACGCGGAAAATCACGATACCGCCGCCGGCGGCGGCGCCGCTCGCCTGATTGTCCGCGTCACTGTTGTTGCGAGTGCCGCCGCCACCGCCGCCACCCAGCACAACGCGCGTGCTGTTGGCCGGAAATGGCGTGCCGCCTAGGCCTCCACTGCTCAGGTTCGAGTTCCAAGCGTCACCACCGGCGCCGCCTGCGCCGCCGTTTGCTCCTCCGCCACCACCGGCGTTCTGATCATTGTTCGCTGGATTCGCATCCGTGCCACCGCCACCGCCGGTACCCGGAGCGCCACGGGCGCTGCTTCCGTCGGCCGCCGCGCCACTTGGATACTTTGAACCCGTATTCAAGAACGTTCCGCCCGATTGCACGTACAGCGGGGTGCCCGCAATGCCCTCGCCTTTGGGAGCATCGGCGCCAGCCAGCGCTGCACCCGCGTAACCGGCGGGAGCGGCATGGACGTAGTCGGTGTTGTTGCCAGCCGCGCCACTTAATTGCATGCCAGCACCGCCGCGGAAGCCTAGCCCATCCACACTCACGGTGGCGCTGTTTAGCGTCAGGGTTCCAGCTATATCCAGGGCAAGAACCCCGCCTGTGGTGCCATTCCAGGCAGCAGCGGTCAGGGTGGAACTGAGAGTCGCCGTCGAGTACTGCGGAACCCGAATCACCTGGAACCGGCGCTGTCCCTGGGTGTTGGTCGCCGCCGCGTTCGTATACGCGAACAGTAAGCCGCCGCCGGGACCAGCTCCGGAGATCGGAACCGACCCGGCCGTTACGGCGCCGGTTGCTTTGGCGAATTCGAACAAACCGGCGTTATTCAGATTTGTCCAGCCCGTACCGCTCGATCCATCTCCGTAGGCTATGCCGTTGGTGGTGTTGATCGCGGCGTCCTGCATCTGGATGACGAGCAGCAGATCGCCGTTGGCAATAGCCGTAGCAGAGCCGGTCGGCGTTCCGACCGGGATCGAGGTTGCGCCAGCAGCGACGCTGCCGTTGCCCGGATAGTAGGTGTTGACGACGCCGGTGAGGGTTCCGCCAGCAGGCGGCGCAGGTGGAACGACGCAGACGTTCGACTCGGAAAATGCCACTGCCATCGCCGAGTTGTTACCCGTATTGAAGTCAGGCGGGGGCGTGGTCCCGGTAACACTCGCTGTATTGGGATAACCACCCACAGCTCCCGGATTGGCCACCACTACTACTGTCGCGCTCGCCGCGCCGTTTAATGTCCCTAAATTGCAGGTGATAGTTGTCGTGCCGGTACATGTTCCCTGGCTTGGAGTTGCTGATACAAAGGTGAGTCCGGTGGCCAGTGTGTCGGTCAGGGTTACACCTGTGGACTGCGTCGGTCCGTTATTCGTGACGGTGATGGTGTAGGTGAGGCTGGCGGGGAAAAACGTCGACGTGGGGACGTTGGTCACCGCCAAATCTGCTTGCCGAGCCCGCACTGAGACAGCACCCATCGACCAGTTGGAGGTTCCACTTAGGGTCCAAGACATGGGCACGCTGGGTGCGCCAGCGCGCGTGCTGCCTCCACCGCGAACATCGGTGGCTTGAACAGCTCCGGATGTGTTGCTCCAGCGTTGTGTCTGGCTGTTGCCAACTGTCAGCGTCTGATCCCGACCTGCGCCATCGGCTGAGGCAAACGTCCGCAGGGGGGACGTCTGATCCACCCCAGTGAAGGTGATCGACCCGATGACCGCCCCCACCGTTCCCGTTCCTCCTGGAAGATTGAAGGTGACGACCCCGGGCAGAAGAGTTCCGGTAAAGGGCGCAACCAGATACCACATTTCGACCCTGCGCGTCAGCCCGGCGTCGTTGTGGGCCCCTCCCGGCACTTGCGTCATTGCGATGCCGTTGTAAGTAATTCCCGAAATGGTCACCCCAGTGTTCCCCGAGATGTTCATCGAGACGCCGACGACCAGGAGCCGGTTCGTTGTCCCCGTTGTAGTCGTGTGGAGAAAATTGATTGTGGGAGTGGCACTACCCGTGGCCCGTCCGGTGTCATTGCGTGCGGTGTCAAAAGCGACTTGGCCGTTTGCGGAAGATGCCAGAACCAAGGCGGCCAGCAGGCACCATAGGCCTGTTCTGAAAGCAGGCCTGTGCACAGCGGCCCTGAGAACAGATTTCACTCTGCGCAGGCAGCGAGCCTGAATGCGCCGGAGACTCGAGATACCGCTTTGCGCGCAGACGTTTTCGCCGGCATTCCGTTCGCTAGCGACAACCTTGCCCAATAATTGTTCGGCGGGGAACGGCCTGTCAGTGACCGTACAGTTGTCGCCTTGCGTGGTCAATACTTGCTGTCCCCCCTCAATTGCGACAATGCGATGGGCGCGAAAACTCATGCCTTCCCGGAATAACACTATGTCGTCTTTGCGTAAGTCCTCAAACAAGACTGGTATCACGTGAAGTATGTCTCCATCACAAATAGCGGGCGCCATGCTCGCTCCGCGCGCACGGAAACGGAACCCCCGGCCTTCCGCCAGAAGTTCCTGGACAACGAAGCCAAACCGCTGCGAATGTGGTACGTCTTCAGCCATGAAATTCCAAAATGGTTTGCACCGCACTAGTATGCGGAACGAACCGATACTGATAGCAAGGGACCATAGTCGTGACTGAGTGCAGGTAAGACAACACAGACTGAATCACGCCAGGATTATGGAAGGCCAGGAAACAACGCGTGAAGAGTTCAGCGATGGCCCGACCTTGGGGCAACGAAATAATCTCGTTCCGCTCTCCATGCTCCAGGATAAAGATGCTCCGCAGCTTGGCTCTCTCGGATGAGGCATAGCCGGCCTCTCCATGCCAGGGAGTTCCATACATCCATATCTGCTTTCCTTGCCGGCGCAGAATGATTCGATCGTCACTTAGGACACTCGCATTCCGCACCGATGTCCACAGCCGGGTTGTCGTGCTCTTCCCTGCCCCGGAGTGACCTACGAAGAGATAGCTGCCAGCTTCGGCATCCACCAAACCGCAGCCGTGGACCTCCACTCCCCGACCACGGGCAAGCCAATTGGTGACGAGTAGTTCATCCACGGGATACTCCAGGGCAAACATCCCTCTCTGCGGACTCACGCACTGGCAGTTCAACAGCAACTGTGCCCGGGAGAAATCGCGGTTTACCCACAGCCGCTTGTAAGGTTGGCGGCCGAGAATGGGAGTCACGAAATCAAAGGCGAGGCGGTCTCCCTCCTCATAGAGCGACCATACGGCGCCGGAATCAAACAACCGCTCCCCGGTCACCGGCGGCAACCGGTCGACCCAATTCAGGTGGACATCAATGTCGCAGTGCGAGGAATCTACTTCAAAGCTTTCATGGTCAGGAGAGAAACGAAGATCGTCAGAGGAAATCGCCGAGAACCCCAGGGATACGCCGCCAATGCGGAGGCAGCGACGCTGCCATGCGTAACTCCGTTCCCGTTTTTGTTCTTTCCGGGTCGCGACAAACATCCGTTCCTTCCGCACATGCAGCAAAGCTGATGCGCCTAGGATCCAATCGTGATGCACATGCCCACATTGTTGCAGGTTGCCATACTAGGTCCTGCGGATGCGCTCGTCTTGCAATTCCCCAGCACCGCCTCTTCCGGCCGCAAGCTGATGGCCACGAGCTTCGGTGGCTCGTAGGGCTTCCGCTTCCGCGAATCGTCACGCTCCGGTTCCATGGGGTTTAACTTCCTCCATTTCTCAACGGACGGACGTTCCTCCACAACCGCCGCATCCGGCGCTCGCCGCAGAATTGTTCAGCACAGGTAAGAGAGTCTGCGGGCTGGCCCATTGTGTTACATCGATTTCCTTTGACCGGATTCTCTCAGCCGACTGCTTTAGAGCGCCGTGGAACTCCCCCCCCTCGCAAAAATCGCACTCGCCATGCGCTGCAACGGGAACCCCAAGAACTAACCCCCGCAGATGCGCGACCTCACAAAGGAATTCCACCGGCGACTCGGGATTGCCGTTCTCCAGTTCGCCGTTAGCCGGACACATGTTGCACAGGGAGTGAAGACGGCACTTCACGCATTTCGAAATGGTCTTTCGCTCCCGCGCCCGTATTTGACCCAGGAAGCGCTCCCATCCTTCGCGCACACTGCCGGAACGGAGGTCGTAGTTCTCCTGCTGCGAGAGCACACAAACACTCATGCGCCCGTAGGGATCGATAGCGAAAGAATTCATGCCCCCGCCGCAGGTGTAGACAGTATTGCGGCCCTCCAGGGGTGGAGCACTGCGGGCATCGTGTTCGGCCAGTCTGCGATACTCCGCGACCTGCGCCGGAAAATGCAGATCAAGGGCCACAACTTCCTCGGGCGAAAGTCTGACCGCCAGCGGACTTTGGGAGCAGTCGACGCGGGGATTCACCAAGGAATCGAACTTGAATTCAAGCCCCAGTTCTTCCTCCGCAAACTCCTTCATGGCGATGACTTCGTGCTTGTTGACTGTGGTCGGCACAGTCTTCAGCTTCAGTGGCAGGGAGCGACTCCGCAACAGCTCAATCCCACGCAGACAGCGGTCATAACTGCCCGGCAACTGCGTAAGCGCCTCGTAAGTTTCCCGGGTGCGGCCATAGAGCGTGATTTCAATCGCGAAGGGCGGCCACTCCCGCAAGTAGTCGGCAATCTTTTCAGTGATCAAGGTGCCGTTGGTGAACAGCGTGATCAGGAACCCTTTTTTCTTTGCGTAGGTATAGACTTCGATGAAATCTTTGCGGGCAAAAATCTCTCCGCCGGTGAAAAGCAGCCACAGACAACCCAGTTCCGCCAGATCGTCGAGCAGCTTAAAGTGCTCGGAGGTGTTAAGCTCACGGACGCGAGCCTGTTGGTCCGCCATGGGAAGATTGTTGTAGCAGTGCAGACACTCGAGAGGACAGCGGCGCGTCATTTCAATCGAGACTTGCAGGGGGGCCCGTTTGCCGGCGTACTGCTGATGTATCGAGCGGCTGAAATCGGCATAATCGGTGACATTCATAATTGTCTAGGCCCCGCAACGCACGAAAATCAGAGTGCCGGTCCGGCTCCCAACGCCAGCTCCTTTCCTTCGGCGATCGGTTGACCGTCGTGCGATTCTTCATCCCCAGCGATGGTGATCAAGCCGACCGACTGCAAGTCCGCGAGGAAGCGCTCAACATCCTGCTGCGCCTGGTCCCAGTCGACCTCGTACTCCGTCGTGACCAGGTCGACCAGCTCCATAGTGTTCTTGGGATTCGCCAACACTTCCCAAACGAGGCTGCCGATTGTGTTCAGGCTGTAGATGGAGGCCAGGTCGCCAATTCCGCCGCGAACCGGGACAATCAGTGTTTCTTGCCCAATCGCGCGCGCGACCACCGCGTCAGAACGGACGTAGCGTAGCGAAGTTGGCATGCCCCCTCTTCCCGCTGCTGCTTGCAAATGCCAGCGTTGTCCAACTCCTGGACAATTAACCAAACAATAACAAAGTCCTGCGTCGATGTTTGTTTCCTAGGTAGGTACCGCCTCAGTCGGTTGGCCCGTAAAACCGGGGCTTTCGGACTATCGCCGAGCACGGTCGCCGGGGGATTTCCTCATGCGCAATGCCGGAATTGGAGATTCGTGCCTCAGCGGCTGCTTGCTTTCCATCTCCTGCTCACTCGATTACAATCGAGAATCAATCTGTCAGGCTGCGATGGCGCTGAAGGAGTCGGAAGCGATCGTCCTGCGCACGTATCCGTTGCGCGAGGCGGACCTGCTGGTCACGCTTTTCACCCGGCTGGAAGGCAAGGTGGAGGGAGTCGCGCGCTCCGCCAAGAAATCCAAGCGGCGGTTTGGTGGCGCGCTCGAGCCGCTGACTTACGTGCGGGCGTACTACGAGGACAGCGAGCGCAGAGATTTGGCGCGCCTGGATTCCTGTGAGGTTTTGGAATCGCCGCTGGCCGCTGAGGTGAACTACCCGCGGGTCGTCGCCCTGGGGCACGTCGCTGAACTGCTGGACGAGCTGCTGCCCGACCGCGAAGCCAACGACGCGGTGTTTCGGCTGGCGCTTTCGGTGCTGGCCGGGCTGCGCGGGCCGGGCATATGGATGCCCGTCACCTACTTCGAGCTGTGGATGACGCGGCTGATGGGCTATTTGCCGGATCTGTCCGATTGCATCGTCTGCGGCCGGACGCTCAATGGCAGCCGGGCTTTCTTTCACGCGCTGGCTGACGGTGTAATGTGCGCCGAGGACAAGCGGTTGGCGTCATCGGAGCTGTCGGCGCAGTCGCGGGCGCTGGCGGCGGAGATGTTCCGCGCACCGATCGAGAGCTTTGTTGCTGTTCCTTGGCCCAAGGCGCAGGGTGCGGATTTGCGGAAGTTCTTGGTGCAGATTCTGGAGCGGAATATCGAGAAGAAGCTGGTAACGGCGGGTATGCTGGAGAAGATCAGCAGTTAACTGTTTGACATCGAGTCTTCGAAGCAGGAAAGCGACGCGAATCTTGAGTTCGGCCAAACCCAATCCACCGACCTTCCAGGAACTCATTCTCCGGCTTCAGTCTTTCTTTGCCGAGCGCGGATGCGTTTTGCAGCAGCCCTACGATGTCGAAGTGGGCGCAGGCACGATGGCGCCAGAGACATTCCTGCGCGTGCTGGGCCCGCAGCCCTACAAGGTCGCGTATGTGCAGCCTTCGCGGCGGCCGGCCGACGGGCGTTATGGCGAGAATCCCAACCGCCTGTTCAAACACATGCAGTTGCAGGTGATCCTGAAGCCGCCGCCGGAGAACGTGCAGGAGCTCTATCTGGAATCACTGGGCGCGATGGGCATTGACTTGCGCCAGCATGACATCAAGTTTGAGGAAGACAATTGGGAGTCCCCCACTCTGGGCGCCTGGGGCATCGGCTGGCAGGTGATGCTCGATGGACTGGAGATCACGCAGTTCACCTATTTTCAGCAGTGCGGCGGCGTCGATCTCGATCCCATCTCAGTTGAACTCACCTACGGCCTGGAGCGGATCGCCGCCTTTCTGCAGGATGTGGACTCCATTTACGACATCGTGTGGGCCCGGGATCCGGAGACCGGTCGTGTCACGACCTACGGCGACGTGCGGATGGCGGATGAAGTGCAGTTCTCCGTCTACAACTTTGAGGCAGCGGACGTCGAGAAGACATGGAAGCACTTCGAGTTGTGCGAGGCAGAGTGCAAGGCCCTGCTGGAAAGGTACGCTGGGGAAGACAAGGAGCCAGGCCACGAGGATGGGGCAGGGCGCGATCGCAAGCGCTTCCCTCTTCTGGGCGCTTACGACCTCTGCCTGAAATGTTCGCACTTGTTCAACATTCTTGATGCGCGGGGTGCAATCTCGGTGACCGAGCGTGTCGGCGTAATTGCGCGGGTGCGGGCTCTGGCCGTCGGCATCGCCAAAGCGTGGGTGGGGCAACAGAACGAGCCGTCGGCGGATGCAGAAGAAGGTGAGCCCGCGGGGAAGGCCAATAATAAGGAGAAGATGTCACCCGTGGGTTCGTAAGCCTCGGTCGATGCCATTCTGAGCGAGTTAAACTCCGCAAGGACCATGCACTACAGCAGGGCCTTCTGGAATATGCAATCGCAGGCCCTTGTGACCGGGCTCACATTCGAGGGTAAATCGGTTGTGCGAAAATAGAGTGTTTATCGAATGCCTGATTTCCTCCTAGAAATAGGGACAGAAGAGATTCCGGCGCGCATGATCGACGCAGCCTCGTCGGAACTGCAGAAGCGCGTGCAGGACCTTCTGGACCGGGAGCGCCTGCCCGCCGCCGAAGGTCTGGAGTGTTTCAGCACTCCGCGTCGTCTGGCGGTGCTGGCCCACGGCCTTCCCGCCAGCCAGCCTGATGTGACTGAGCAGCTAACCGGACCTTCTGTCGCCGTAGCTTTCAAGAACGACCAGCCCACGCCTGCAGCCCAGGCATTCGCGAAGAAGGCGGGTGTCGCCGTGGCACAGCTGGAGAAGGTTTCGACGGCCAAGGGCGAATACGTGGCGGCCAAAGTCACAAAGAAAGGTCGAAGCGCGCCTGAGGTTCTGACAGAATTTCTCCCCAAGGAAATTGCTTCTCTTTACTGGCCCAAGAACATGTGCTGGCGCAAGCCGAGCGAGCGCTTCGTACGGCCGGTGCACTGGCTGATCGCGATGCTCGACGGAGATGTCGTGCCGCTGGAGTTCGCAGGCATCAAGGCAGGACGAACTTCGCGCGGGCATCGTCTTCTGGGCAAGGAACGCGTGGAAATCTCGCAGTCTTCCGCGTACCTGGAGACTTTGTACAGCGCCCACGTCATGCGCCAGGACGCGCGGAAAATGATGATCTCCGAGCAACTGAAGTTGACGGCCCGGCTGGCCAACGGCTTTGTGCGGCAGGACAACGCGCTGCTGGACACAGTGGTGAATGTGACGGAGTGGCCGTCGGTGGTGCTGGGAGATTTCGATCCCGAGTTCCTGTCACTACCGGAAGAGGTGCTGGTCACAGTGATGCGTGATCATCAGAAGTACTTTGCGGTCGAGGACGGCAACGGGAAGCTTCTTCCCCATTTTCTGGCGGTGCTGAATACCGATGGTGACCCGCAAGGCATCATCCGCCACGGCCATGAGCGCGTGCTGCGGGCTCGCTTCAACGATGCGCGCTTCTTCTGGCAGACCGATCAGAAGCGCTCGTTGCTGGATCGTGTCGAGCTGCTGAAACACGTGACCTTTCAAAAGGACCTCGGCAGCTATTACGAAAAGACGCTTCGCGTCCAGCGATTGTGTAGTTGGTTGTGCGAAATCGTGCGCCAAAGCGGCCGCGAGATTCGTCCGGGTGTCGTGCACAAAGCAGGTTTACTGGCGAAGACGGATCTGACCACCGAACTGGTGAAGGAGTTCACCGAGCTTCAGGGAATCGTCGGCGGGCTGTACGCGCGGGTCCAGCCCCTGGACCGTGACTTGCCCGAGAAAACACGGCTGCTGATTGCAGACGTCATCTACGACCACTACAAACCGGAGTCTATGGATGATATGGTGCCGCGCAGTATTGAAGGCGCGATGCTTTCCGTCGGCGATAAGGCTGACACCATCGCAGGCATGTTTGCTCTGGGCCTGGCGCCGAGCGGGTCGAAAGATCCCTTCGCGTTGCGACGGCAAGCGAACGGAATCGTCAAGACGATCGCAGAACACAAGCTGCCACTCGATCTCAACCAGATGATGCTCGATGCGCTGGCCGGATATCGGGGTTCCGAGGCAGAAAAGAAATTCAGGAATTCCGACTATGCGGCGTCAGTGAAAGCGTTCTTCCGTGAGCGTCTGGAGTTTTATCTGCGTGATGCGCGAGGCTTTGCCTACGACGTGGTGAACGCCGTGCTGGCTGCGGGTTCTGACGATGTGGTGGATGCTGTGGCTCGGGCAGAAGCGGTCACGAAGGTACGTCCGTCGGCAGACTTCGAGTCCATTTCTGTCGCGTTCAAGCGGACGAAGAACATCTTGCGGCAGGCGGCGGAGGCGAAGAAGAAGATTGGCGCCGAGGTTGTTCCCGCAATCCTTCACGATGCGGCAGAGAAGGATTTGGCCGCAGCTATCCCTCCTATCGCAAAGAAAGCGGAGGGACTCCGGGCGAACCACGACTACCAACCGGCCCTGATTCAGATTTCCACGTTGCGTCCTGCAGTGGACAAGTTTTTCGATACGGTTATGGTCATGGTTGAGGACGAAAAAGTTCGCGCGAACCGGTTGGCGCTTTTGCACATGCTGTTAAAGGAATTTTCCACCATCGCCGATTTTTCCGAGATCGTGACCGAAGGTTCTAAGAATTCTCAAAACAATAAATAAAGGACTGAATTTATGGCGACAACAGCTTTCCCCGATACCGAAGTACAAGACACCAAGAAAACCACAACCAAGTACGTCTACTTTTTCGGCGGCGGAAAGGCCGACGGCAACGGCAAGATGAAAGATGAATTGGGCGGCAAGGGCGCAGGCCTGGCCGAAATGACCAATGCCGGTCTGCCGGTGCCTCCCGGCTTCACCATCCAGACCGAGGCCTGTCGCGAATACATGCGCACCAACGGCGTCTCGGCGGAAGTCGACCGGCAGATGGAAGCTGCGCTGAAGAAACTTGAAGATCTGCAGGGCCAGAAGCTGGGCAAGGGCGAGAACCCCTTGCTGGTGAGCGTGCGCTCCGGCGCGAAGTTTTCCATGCCCGGCATGATGGACACAATTCTGAACCTCGGCCTCAACGACGAGAGCGTGGAAGCTTTGGCGAAGCGGAGCAACAACCCGCGCTTCGCGGCAGACTCTTATCGCCGCCTCATCCAGATGTTCGGCAACGTCGTGCTAGATATCCCCAAGCCCGCATTCGACGAAGTTTTCGACGCCAAGAAGAAACAGAAGAAAGCCAAGCTCGACACCGACCTCGACGCCAAGGCGTTGAAGGAAGTGATTGAAGAGTACAAGAAGGTGGTCAAGAAGCACGCCAAGCGCGACTTCCCGCAAGACCCGCACGAACAGCTGGTGATGGCCCGCGATGCCGTGTTCCGCTCCTGGAACAACGAGCGCGCCAAACACTATCGCCGCATTAACAACATCTCAGACGATCTGGGCACTGCGGTCAACGTTCAAGCCATGGTTTTCGGCAATCTCGGCGAAACCAGCGGCACGGGCGTGGGCTTCACCCGCAACCCAGCGACTGGCGACAAAGAGTTCTACGGCGAGTTCCTGATGAATGCGCAGGGTGAAGATGTCGTGGCCGGCATCCGCACTCCGGTGCACATCTCGGAGCTGGAAAAGATCATGCCATCGGTTTACCAGCAGCTGCACGAGATCACCACGCGGCTGGAGAAACACTACCGCGACATGCAGGACTTCGAGTTCACCATCCAGGACGGCAAGCTCTACATGCTGCAGACCCGCAATGGAAAACGGACGGGCCTGGCGGCCGTGCGCGTGGCCATTCAGATGGTGGAAGAAGGACTGATCACGAAGGAAGAGGCGATTTTCCGTGTCGAGCCCAACCAACTTTACGATTTTCTGGTGCCGCGGCTCGATGAGAAGAAAGCCAAGGTGGAAGTGCTGGCGACTGGCTTGCCGGCCTCTCCGGGCGCGGCCGTCGGACAGATCGTCTTTACCGCCGACGAAGCCGTGGCAAAAGCCGGACATGCCGCCAAGAAGAACCCTGTGATCCTGGTTCGTGCTGAAACCACGCCGGAAGACATCCACGGCATGGAGGTCGCGGTCGGAATTTTAACCTCGCGTGGCGGCATGACGAGCCACGCCGCAGTCGTAACCCGCGGCATGGGCAAGTGCTGCGTGGCGGGCGCCGGCGACATTGAGGTCAACGAAAAAGCGCGTGAGATGCGGGTGAAGGGTCAAGTGTTCAAAGCCGGTGACTGGCTTTCGCTCGACGGAACCACCGGCCGCGTCATCAAGGGGAAACTCGAGACCATGCCGCCGAAGGCGGACGACCCCGAGTTGCAGAAGATTATGGGTTGGGCGGAGCCTTTCCGTAAGCTGAGAGTGCGTGCCAATGCTGACATTCCGCGTGATGCCATCCAGGCCCGGGCCTTCGGAGCCGAAGGCATCGGCCTGTGCCGCACCGAGCACATGTTCTTCGGCGAGGAGAAGATCCCTCACATGCGTGCGATGATTCTGGCCGACAACGAAAAAGACCGTCGCGCCGCGCTGAAGAAGTTGTTGCCCATGCAACGCAATGACTTCATCGGCGTGTTCCGCGCCATGGACGGTCTGCCGGTAACGATTCGTACGCTCGATCCTCCGCTGCATGAGTTCTTGCCACGGCGCGAGGAGTTGATGGTCGATATCGTGACCCTGCCCCGGCTTGGCGCGAAAGAGAAAAAGTCTTTGGTCGCGAAGTACAAGGACTACGGCGCGAAAGCAGCCGGCGATTTGAAGAAACTGCTGCCTGCTTTGCTCAGTCGTGTTGAACAGTTGCATGAATTCAATCCCATGCTCGGACATCGCGGATGCCGTCTGGGCATCACCTATCCTGAGATCACCGAGATGCAAGCTCGCGCCATTTTCGAAGCGGCCGTAGCCGTGGCGAAGGAAGGCGTGAAGGTTCACCCCGAGGTCATGATTCCGCTAACCGCAACGCTGAAAGAGATGGCCAATCAGGCCGCGATCGTCAATCGTGTAGCTCAGGAAGTATTCAAAGAGAAAGAGCAGACTGTGGACTACATGGTGGGCACGATGATCGAGTTACCGCGGGCCGCTCTGGTCGCCGATGAGATCGCGAAGGAAGCGCAGTTCTTCTCCTTCGGTACCAACGACCTCACCCAGACCACGTTCGGGTTCTCGCGTGACGACGTGAACAAAGTCCTGCCGACCTACATTGCGGAAGGCATCCTGAAACAGGATCCGTTCGCAGTGCTCGATCGCGAAGGTGTCGGACAACTGATTAAGATGGCCACGGAGCGTGGACGCAAGACACGTCCCGATCTGAAGGTCGGAATCTGCGGCGAACACGGCGGCGAACCGTCGTCGGTCGAGTTCTGCCACCAGGTAGGACTGGATTACGTTTCCTGCTCGCCATTCCGCGTGCTCACCGCACGTCTGGCGGCGGCGCAGGCAGCAGCTAGCGACAAGCTCAAAGTCGAGGGCGGCCGTACCAAGTAGGTAGGAAAAGCAAGACTAGAAGGGCACCAGGCAAACGCTTCGGTGCCCTTTTTCTCTGTGTTTCTCTGTAGTCAGATGTTCCCAGGAGCTCACTGCACTTTCTGCAGTCTTGCGATCAGCTTCTGAGCTAAGTTCTCTTCCGATTCTGACCACAACAGGCGGGCACTGGCTCCGGAGTTCTTCTCGACCTTATTGGTGAACTCAATCAGCTTGTGAACATTAGCGCGCACGCGCGATTCGACTTCGCCGGTGAACTCCACCTCTTCGTGCAGGAATGGCGTATCGAATCCGAAATCCACCTGCACGTGCCCTTCGTGCTGCGACTCCCCTTCCTCAAATTCCGCACCGCGAGCGATAAACTTCACTCCGACCGGCTGCAGGATCCACTGCTCTCCACTGGGCGGCGGACTCCACAAGTCCCAAGCCGCTTCGAAAACGTAGGCGTAGTCATCGTGCAGCAGGTCAGAGGCAACCTGCGCCGCTTCCTCGGGAGTGATGCCGGGGCGGAAGCGTTCCTCGAGAACCGTGGCTTCGTTCCACGAGACGGGCTGAAGGATTACCTGGCTAATTCCTGGCTGCTGCACAGAAAACGGAAACAGGTGCATCACCGCTAGGGCACGCGCGAGCATGTTCTCTTCGTCGAAGTCCGAGAACCACAGGCTGAGATAAAGCGAATCGGCCATACCGGATAGGGCTCCGATTCTCCCCAAAGGCCTATTGTAGCTGTGATGGCCGGCGGCGATTTGAACAGGGATTAGGACCGGGGCTTGGAAGCTCAAGACGTATTGGTATCGAGCTCGGCGGCGTTCGCTCGCCAGATCGCAGATTGCGCCGAAATTTCGCTGGGTTCAGTGAGAACGTGAAGCGAATCAGCAAGCTGATCGTGTAACGGTAGTTTTTGACACTCCGCTCCGGCCGCTGTTACCATCCGTAGGGAACCATCTGCAGGCGCCCACCTGAGTGATCGTCCCCGTCGTCTAGCCCGGCCTAGGACATCGCCCTTTCACGGCGGTAACACGGGTTCAAATCCCGTCGGGGACGCCAACAAAATAAAGAACTTGTTGGAATCGGGCCTTTTCGCCGAGGGTTCGAAAGGGTTCGATAAGAAAAGATCACTCGCTGGACGCGCGCTCTTCCACCGCCCGTTTCTTCGGCAGAAGAATCATTTTGACGAGCCTGGTCTGTGCCGCGCGCTTGGTTGGAGTGACCGCTTGGGTGTAGGTACTCCGCACTAGCCACGACGTGGATTCTAAGATCTGCCCGTCGACGTCACCGTTTTGCGGTCCCGATTCAAGCACGTAGAAGCTCTTCGACAAATTGCTCTAGGTCCAGCGCCTCAACCCCGCTAGCGATCGCGACCGTAGGAGTCTGAAGCCGCGACTTCCGATGGACCACGATTAGTCTTCCGGCTCGTTTTTGCAGCGCGCGCTGAAGAGAAGTCAAGGGCGATGCCATGGGCGGGCGAACAGTCTTGGAGGACTTTGCTTCTACCAGCCACAGCTTGGCGTTAGGGCGTGGAACAAGAAAGTCCACTTCCAAACCCTGTTGATCGCGGAAATAGTAGAGCTCCTTGCGCATTCCACGGTCGGCTTGACTCTTGACTATTTCAGCAGCCACGAAACCTTCAAACAGAGCTCCAAGGAACGGCGAGCGCTCAAGCTCAGCCACTGATGTCAGACCGAGCAGGTAGCAGGCGAGGCCGGAGTCACCCAAGTAGACTTTCGGGGACTTAATCAGCCTCTTTCCGAGGTTTTCGAAATAGGGAGGAACGAGGATGACCTGACCTGTCACCTCAAGAATGTGCAGCCAGTCGCCAATCGTAGGCACAGTGACGCCGAGCGGCGCAGCCAAGTCAGTTTTATTCAGAATCTGGCCATGACGGCTCGCCAATAGTGCCAGGAAACGACGAAACGTGGCGAGGTCGCGCACGTTCGTGATCGCTCGAACGTCTCTTTCCAGATACGTTTGCAGGTAGGAAGCAAACCAAAGGCCACGAGCCTTAGGCCGAGCGAGCACCTCTGGGAAACCTCCATGCAGTAGATTCACCTTGTTGGTCTCCGAGAGACTGAAAGGCAAGAGCTGAAGGATGGCCGCGCGGCCTGCCATCGACTCGCTGATGCCCTGCATCAGTGGAGCTTCTTGAGAGCCTGTAAACAACCACTGTCCCATCCGGCGCCGGCCCGTGTCGATGACTGTACGAACATACGCAAGTAATTCGGGCGTGTTTTGAATCTCGTCGAAAACGACTGGAGGGCGGAGTGCTTCTAGGAAGGCGCGGGGATCACTCCGCACCCGTGCCTGAACATCTGGATCTTCGAGTAGTACATACTGGGCTTTAGGAAAAAGCTTGCGCAGAAGAGTCGTCTTGCCAGCGCGACGTGGGCCAGTCACAACCACAGCGGGGAAGTGCCGGGCTGCGTCCAGCAGCACAGTTGCCAGTCTTCGTTGAATATATTGCACATGAGAAATATACACTAGTACTTTAAATTACTCAATACTACACTCAGTGCTTCGTTTTATGCTCGCTAGGAGCCGCGACCGTCGGCGTCTGTTGCCACGGGGCTGCGTTTGTAGTTTCGCATGGAGTTCGTCTTGCGTTCGCAAACCACGTGCCCAAGACAAATCCCAGCGCCAATGCGGCACTCGCGACAACTGGCAGCCATGTTGCCCAAATCTGTTTTTCCAGCCTCACGAGGAAGTCTTCCATCCTCTGAGCACGAATCGCCATGCTCTGCAGGAGTGAGTCGTTGGCGCTTCTGGTTCTGGCAACTACCCCGATGTCAGGGTGCGCCACATCACAGAGCACATTCAGCAATTGCTTCTGAACGGAGTTCAATTCAGTGCAGGATTGCGAAAGAGCTGAGCATGTAGCTAGTAGGCCTGTCCGCTGGAAGGACTGCCGCAGACTTTCGCCCAACAGCTTTGCAATTCTCGGTGGGTCCAGGCCTGTTTCCAATTCCTTCGGCAATTGAGTGAGGCGCGATTCAAGGCGCGTTGAGTACTGTTCCATTCGCTTTTCGACTGCATTGGCTTGTGAAGCAGAGCTTTCCAGAACCGACCGAAGCAGTTTGCGCTCTGCGGCGATGGCCGCGGGCGTTTCTCGCGCGAGGAGCGCGAGGACACCCATTGCTTCCAGTATCCTGAGCATCTCATCGTTCGGGCTGAGCGTACGCGTGTGCGCGATGACTCTGTAGTACTCTGTCAGACGTTCCTCGGGCACCAAGCCTGCCAGTTCATCGAAGAGCGTTGAGGTTTCGGCCTGCGTTTCGGCAGTCGCCACGATCTCCTGATCATTCAGGGCAGGAACATCTCCTTTACCCGGTCAAATTCGGAGAAGAGACGCCGGCGGTAGCTCTCCGCGCGCATGGCGATCGAGGCACGCTTCAGTTCATCGATCGAATTCTGCCGCGTGGCCACCTGTCCCAGTCGTACTCCGTGCTGCCGGGCGGGATTCTCCAGTTCGGCCAGACGAAATTCCATCCGGACTACGGTTGGTGACAGAGAATCCCGAAACCGCATCGCCTGCTCAGCCGAATCCCAATAGCTGAAGTTGGCCTGTGGACTTGTCGCATTCTGGACGACAACGTACTGGAACTGCGAACTCCCTTTGACTGGCCGATTGTCCGTAAAAAATGCAACCGGGTCATAGCCTTGAATCGCTACTCCGTCTCGATTCAAATTGTGGAGTTCTTTCGCGACGGCAATTCCAGATAGGGCAGTGAGCAATACGGCGGCAACAAACAACTTCTTCATTTGGAGAGGGCCTCATTTTCAAGGTGAATTCTGTGGCAGCAATTAGGAGTCGCGCCGCCTGTAGAAGTGACAATGGATCCGCAAAATGACAAAGCCTGGATGCGTACTCAGGAGCCGCATGTTGACAGTCTCAACAGTGTCGTCGAACGGCCCACCGCATCAACAAACCCGGTCCGAACCTCGTTTGTGTGTCCCAACCTGAGAGACCGCGGCAACGAAGATCAAGTCAAAGAAAAGTTCGAGCCAGGAGGCGCGTCGAAATACCTGACTGCCAGACCAGAGGCGGACGGGGCGGACCAGCGGAACCGGCATGGCATTCATCTCCGACATTTGTTCTAGCTTCCTGCCCCACATGAATTTTGCCGTTCGGTTACAGTGATTTTGGCGCGGAATAGTCGCGCGTAGTGTTCCACGGGCCATCGAACCCTGGAGCGAGTGCATCACGCAATTGAAGCCGCGCCCGGGATAGTCGAGTTTTCACGTTGGCCTCACTGATTCCCAGCGCCTGCGCGGTTTCCGTGATGCTGAGCTGCTGAACATCGCGCAGGATCAGCACGGTACGATATTTCTCGGACAACGACTTCAGTGCAGCGGTCAATGCGTCACGCACTTCCTTGCGCGCCAGTGCCTCTGAGGGAATCTCCCGCCAATCGGCAAAATCCATGGGCATGTAGTCGCCATCCTCGCCTTGCTGTCCATCCTCGATGGACTCATACAGGTGTCGGCGGTCCTTCCTGAGTTTCATCTTTGCCTCGTTGATCGTGATCTGAATGAGCCAGGTGCTGAACTTGGCGTCACCACGGAAATTTGCGAGGCCCTTGAACGCTTTTAAAATGGCTTCCTGCGCGACGTCTTCAGCGTCGGCATCGTTCTTCACCAGGCCTACAGCTGTCAGGAAGACAGCGCGCTCGTAAGGACCTATGAGCTCGTAGAACGCGTTCACGTCACCGGCTTGCACCCGACGAACGAGTGCAACTTCGGCCGCCTGTTTATCACTGACGTTCGCTGAACAGCGGGCCGCCGCATCTGTGCGGCTTTCTGATACGACTGCTTGTACGTTTGCGGTCATCATTGCCCCGCCTCCTTGACTTGCTGGCTCACGAACTGCGAGCAGTTGTATTGAGAGACTTGTCTTTCGGCGAGATCGCGAAGCAGTGCCGCACCGCGTGCGTCCACGAACCAGACCTTTTCGAGGTTCAGGCTTACTGATTTGTTCTGCGAGAGAGCGTCGTGGCTCAACCTGCGGAGTTCATCCACCCATGGCCCCACGAGTTTGCCTTCGAGCGCGAGCTCGATTGCCTGATCCGAATCACTGACAAATGAAATCCTGAGCACTGCTCAACCCTCCGAAGACACCAATGCTTAAGGCACGGAGTGTGCCATTGCCCAGAGAATATGGTGGAGGATCTATGTTGTTGATTTAGTGAGTGCTAAGAGAATCAGCGATAGCAGCATGGAGGAAGCGCCCACGGCCATTCGTGGGGATTGTTAGACGGTAGCTTCATGGCCACGAGATTTCGTGGGGGACGAAGCCGAAGTCGAGCGCTCGATTCCAAGCTTCTTCATGCGGCTGCGAAGCGTGTTGGGGTGGAGATCGAGAATTTTGGCGGCGCCGCGTTTGCCCTCAATGACCCATGAGGTGGTTTCGAGCACACTGACGATGTGGCGCTTCTCGACATCCTCCAGCGTGGAGCGCGGGCACTCCATGCTGGCCTTCGATAGATCCGCGAGGCGTTCTTCGCCCGTGCTGCTCACCGGCAGCATATCCGGGCCGAGTTTGAGCACCTGGCCCTGCGCCAGTACTACCGCCCGCTCGATGACGTTCTGCAGTTCACGAATGTTCCCCGGCCACTCGTAACGGGAAAGGACATCCATAGTGTCCTGAGCAATGCCGGTGATTTGTTTTCCGAATTGGCGGGCAAAGCGCTCGACGAAAAACGCCGTAAGAAGCGGAATGTCCGAGCGACGCTGACGCAGAGGAGGCAAAACAATAGGTAACACGTTGAGCCGATAGTAAAGGTCGGCTCGGAAACGTCCTTCCAGCACAGCCTTATCAAGATCGCGATTGCTGGCAGCGATGATCCGGACATTGACCTTCAATGTGCGACTGCTTCCCAGCGGCTCAAACTCGTGCTCCTGAAGCACTCGCAGTAACTTCACTTGAGTGTCAAGAGGGAGTTCGCTGACTTCGTCGAGGAAGAGAGTACCCCCGTCAGCCAACTCGAACCTTCCGGTGCGACGTTCAAGCGCGCCAGTAAACGCGCCTTCCATGTGACCGAACAGTTCGCTCTCGACGAGGCCAGTTGGAATAGCGCCGCAGTTCAGCTTTACCAACGGGCGATGGCTGCGTTTGCTGCGCGAGTGGATAGCGCGAGCAATCAGTTCCTTCCCGCATCCAGTTTCGCCCATGATTAGCACCGTGGAGTCTGTTGGCGCCACCGTTTCGACTCTATGCAACACCTCGACCAGGGGCTTACTGTTGCCGACGATCTCCTCAAAATTGTGTTCTCTGCTGATTTCTTCCTGAAGGTACACGTTCTCAGCTTCGAGTTTCTTCTGCAATGCACGGACCTGTTCGAGGGCGGCCTGCAGTTCGCTTTCTGCGCGTTGTCGCTTGAGTTCAGCACCAGCGCGGGCCGCAAATATCTTGACAAGATCGACGGCGCGCGCGTCCCGGTCCATTGGTTTGTCGTCGAGGATCGCGATGTGCCCGATGACCCGGTTGTTGCGGTCTAGCATCGGCACGCCCAGGTAGCTTTCAACGCCCCACTCAGCCAGCCCTGTGTCCAGCGGGAAAAGCTGCTGCAGTCCGTCGCGATAGTGACAAATCTCTCCGTGAAGCACCTTCTCACAGGGGGTGTCTGCAATATCAAATTCGAAGTTGTCTCCGAAATCCGCGCCCTTCCAAACTGCTATCGCCTTTGCGCGCTTCTGATCATCGCAGTCGGTGACAAAGGCGTAACGAACTCGCAAAGCATTTGCCATATGCCTCACGAGAGAAGGAAAGAAATCACTGCCGGTGGCCGAAGCAGTTCCAATCACGATCGACCTGAAGGTTTCCTCGGCAAGGTGGCGCTCGGTAACATCCCGAACCATCCCAATGACGCCAATCACATTGCCGTGCTGATCGCGATGGGGGGCGAAAATGCAGGATTCCCAAACATCGTGGCCGTCCGCGCGGTGCTTGGGAACGAGGCCGTCGGCGACATGGACCACTTCGCCTTGAAGAGCACGCTTCAACGCGTCTTCCATACCGCTACTGCGGAGCCTCGGGAAAACTTCGGCAGCGATCTTTCCCCGCACGTCCTCTTCACTTTTTCCGGTCAGCCGCTCCATGAACGGATTGAAAAGGCGGTAGCGCAGCTCCGAGTCGTAAAGAATGATCCCGACTTCCGCGCCCTCGATGATCTGACGGTTGATGAGAGAGGTTTCGTGGAGGGCCTGCTGATTCAGCTTGTGCGCAGTTATATCGCGCGACGAAGCGAGGAGACGCTCCGGCTTGCCATCAGGACCGTTGATTGGGCTGACGACAACATCCCACCAACGCGGCTCACGAGTGATCCGCGGCTCGAAATAGCCAATGAATCGGCCGGTCCCGCCTTCACGGGCAGTTTGCACCGCCTGGCGCGCCGCGTCGCGATCGGCTCCCTCCCAGAAGTCAATCCATGAGTTATTCAGGAAGGGGCCGATGTCGCAGATCTCAAGAACCTGCATCCCGCCTTCGCTCATGAACAGAAGACGGCCGTCCAAGTCGAGCATCTTGATACAGTCGCGACTGCAAGCAATGAGCTTGGAGCTGAATTCCTCGCTGTTGCGGAGGCATTCGGTTGCCCGCGCGTGTTCCTGCTGGAGACGCGTGAGCTCGGCTCGGGCAGAGAGCAACTCTGCCTCAAGTTCTTTTATGAGCACGCTTTCGGAAGGACTTTCCACCCCAACTGCTCCTACACCCACGCGACTTTAAGGGCAAATCAGCTGCTACGTGCCAACTACGATATCACGAGAATGTCGGCCGGGCAGCGTCGGCCAAGTATTGCTAATTCCCGGAACCTTCAGCCGAATTCGGTACAGGCCGGTTCGTGCGCACAAGTACAACGTTTTGCCGTCGTCATGGCCCCATGCGAAGTTGTGCGGATGCTCGGGGCCAATGATGGTTCCCAAGTGTTTACCTTCTGGCGAAATGATCCACAACCCTCCAGAAACCTAGGAGTTGCCCTGTTGATCGACCTTAATCCAGCCTCTGTAGGGATTTGGTGGGACAGCGGGCCGCTGTCCCACAGAGTCGCGTGCTAGTTAACGGGGCTGTCGAAAGAGGCTTCGCCGAGATTGGCTTCCGCCCACGCGCACCAGATGATCACCTTTTTCACGTTCTTCACGTAGCTGGGAACGATGATCTCCTTCTGATACTTGTCTCCGAGTAGCGCCTTCTTCTTCAGTTTGTCGAGGTCGTAAACGTTGCCGACAGAATCAACTACGCGCCAGTGCGGATCGGGTGTGTCCGGCACTACGAAGTCGTCGGAAAGCGTGAGCACGCTTTTTCCGTCGCGGTTGCTGTGGGTCACGAAACCCTTATTCGCCTTGGGTCCCTGGAACTGTCCAGTCTGGTGCATGCCCTGCGCGGCGGCGAATGGAGTAAGCATCATTCCCACAATCAACGTCGCCAGGAATTTGACTAGGTTCTTCGCGTTCATTCTTTGATGTCCTCGGATCGGATTGGATTTGTAAGCTCGCGTGCGAAGCGGTGAATCGTTTACGATCCGTTGCCCGGATCGGCCGGGCTGTTGTGCTTTGCTGAGCGGCTTACGTGGCAGTGGGATTCAGAAGTGGTGCGAAGGTTTCAAATGAGCGCGGGCTGCGGGCACGGAGCGGATCGCGAACAGGCGCAATTCGTTGCTCAAAGAAATCAACGATTCACAGACGTTCCTAATGTACGGCTGTAACCTTTCCCTGGGTACCGCATCGGATGGTCGGAGCTTCTGTGCCCACGCCAACCCAAACCGCAGAGATCGATTGCCGCGAGGTGTGGAAAGAACTTAGTAGCTACATGGAAGGCGATGTCTCGCCCGAATTGCGCGACCGCATCGGGCGGCACCTGCAAACCTGCAAGCACTGTACCGCTATCTACGATGGTACGCGCAACGTCGTGCGACTCCTCGGGGATGAGAAAGCGATTGAACTGCCCCAGGGTTTCAGCGAGCGGCTATTTGATCACTTGTTGCGCGACTCTCACCAGGGTTGAAGTTCTCGCTGACCTTACCAGTGAGCAGGTACACCACCAACCCTGCCACTCGATAAGCCCAAAACTCCGCGAAGAGAGTCACCGCGGATGAGATTGACGCAGTCCCCACGATCTGAGGAATTGGTGATTACTTCACCACTAGGAATAAATCCAGCGCTCCAGGGGTTTATCTGGTATGGGTTTTCACCAATTACTCAAGCAGGGATTTCTGGGCACAGCAGCTCAGCTTTATGCGGATATCGTTGGCACTGGGAGCATTTCTTGCACGGGTTCGACAGTATCGTAAGCATGCGCTATGCCAGTCCGCGGCTGTGCTGCTGAACTTCGTTGTAATTGTCGAGGTGATGGTGCCTTCTTTTCAAGCCCACGTTTTTCCAAAGCTCCCGGGAAAATTGCCAAACCCTACTATTTGATGTCCAGCGTACATGCAGTGCTCGGGATCAGTGCGGAAGCCCCTGCTCTCTACGTCCTGCTAGCGGCTGGAACGAAAGTGCTGCCCGAAAGATGGCGGTTGCAGAATTACAAAGCCTGGATGCGAAGCACTCTCGCGCTGTGGTGGAGCGCATTACTGCTCAGCATAGTCACCTACGTGCGCTGGTATGTCCGCTGATCGCTGTCACTTTCGGGCAATCGCCGAATCATACCGCCAGACTCCATGAACACCGCCGCGCAAAATGTGATGATTCGCGAGCCGCAGCCGGCTTACCGACTGACGGTAACTGCCTTCTCCAACTCTGCAAAAATACCCTCGCTCGCTGCAGCTCTGCGCACTCACTGGCCCGAGTACCTGATGGAAGCGGGCCTGCTCGGCGCATTCATGGTTTCTGCCTGTCTCTTTGGCGTGCTCTATGAGTTTCCGCAATCGCCTGTGCGGAAGGAGATCAGCTCAGGCTTCATACGTCGGATCTTGATGGGCATTTCCATGGGGCTCACGGCCATTCTGATCATTTACTCGCCCTGGGGAAAACAATCCGGAGCACACATTAATCCGTCTGTCACTTTCACCTTTTTGCGTCTGGGCAAGATCAAACTCACGGACGCCATCTTTTATATGGCGGCACAGTTCATCGGGTCCACATTAGGGTGTTGCATTGGTTGGACTCGCACTTATGAAGCAGCTAGCCGATCCTGCAGTCCGCTACGTGGCGACCGTGCCAGGGAGGCAGGGCCTGCTTGTCGCGTTCGACGCCGAAGTGCTGATCGCGTTCGTGTTGATGTCCACCATCTTGCGTGTTTCCAACAACCAGCGCCTGGCAAGCTACACCGGCCTGTTCGCGGGGGCACTGGTGGCGCTGTACATCACTTTTGAAGCACCGTTCTCCGGCATGAGCATGAACCCGGCACGAAGCTTTGGCTCCGGTTTCTCGGCCGGTGTGTGGACAGGATTTTGGATTTATCTCACCGCGCCACTGCTGGGCATGCTTGCAGCAGCCGAGTTGTATGTCCGGCGCGGTGGCGTGGTGAAGTGCTGCAAGCTCCACCACGACAACGACAGGCGCTGCATTTTCTGCGGAGCCAATGGAGGGTTCGCATCGTGAGCAACAATTACTACGACGTAATCATTATCGGAACCGGTGCGGGTGGCGGCACGCTGGCTTATCATCTCGCGCCTTCGGGCAAACGGATCCTCATCCTTGAACGCGGAGATTATGTTCCCCGCGAGAAAGCCAACTGGGACCCGCAGTTGGTCAATGTAGAAGGCCATTACAACACCAAGGAGTCCTGGCTCGACAAGGATGGCAAGGATCTGCATCCGCATACCAACTACTACGTCGGTGGGAATACGAAGTTCTACGGCGCAGCGCTGTTTCGCTTGCGGGCGGAAGATTTCGCGGAACTACGACATCATGGCGGGATCTCGCCGGCATGGCCCATCAGCTACGACGATCTTGAGCCTTACTACACGCAAGCGGAGAACCTGTACCAGGTGCATGGCAACCGTGGCGAAGACCCCACGGAACCTCGCGCCAACGGTCCGTACCAGTGGCCGGCAGTCAGCCACGAACCGCGCATTCAGCAACTGTCGGACGATCTCACCCGCGCTGGTCTACGACCATTTCACGTTCCTGTCGGCGTGATGCTCGATGAGAAGAACCTTCACAAGAGCCGCTGCATTCGCTGCGGAACCTGCGATGGCTTTGCCTGTCTGGTTGGGGCGAAGTCCGATGCGCAAGTGGTCTGCATCGATGAGGCCGTGAAGTATCCGAATGTCACTCTGCAGACGAATTCACTTGTGAAAAGGTTAGAAACCGATGCATCCGGTCGGGAAGTGAAGAGTGTCGTTGTTGAACAAAATGGAAACATCGAAACCTACTTCGGCGACATCGTCGTGGTCTCCTGTGGCGCAATCAATTCCGCAGCCCTGCTGCTACGATCAGCAAACGACAGACATCCACATGGCCTGGCGAATAGCTCCAATGTTGTGGGCCGCCATTACATGGGACACACGAACTCAGTCCTTATGGCCATTTCGAAGTGCCCGAATCCAACGGTCTTCCAGAAAACTCTCGGCGTAAACGACTACTACTTTGGCTCGGATGACTGGCCGTATCCAATGGGACATATCTCGTTCGTCGGCAAATTAGACGCGATCACGCTGCGTGCTGGTGCACCGGCAATCGCTCCAAACTTCACGCTTGAGCTCATGGCGAAACACTCCCTGGATTTCTGGCTGACGTCGGAAGATCTGCCGGATCCCAGCAACCGGGTGACGATCGGCCGTGACGGAAAGATCGTTCTGAGTTACACGCCCAACAATCTCGAAGCACACGAGCGTCTACAGGCGAAGCTTAAGCACGCGATGAAGCAGACGAGTTGCGCTGTCCACGGGCACGACTGCCACCAAGGGCTCTTCGGTCGAAGTCTTTTCATTGGCCAGCGCATTCCCCTCGCTGGCGTTGCCCACCAGAACGGCACCATCCGATTTGGTCATGATCCGAAGACGTCGGCTCTCGACGTGAACTGCAAAGCGCATGATCTCGCCAATCTTTACGTAGTGGACGGAAGCTTCTTTCCCTCAAGCGCTGCCGTGAATCCAGCCCTGACGATTATGGCCAACGCGCTGCGCGTCGGTGATCACCTGCTGCAGCGTCTCGATGTGAGGAAAGAAACGACCGCGGAGCAACTCGTGGGCGCCAATCAATAAGTGAGCTAACCATGAAAGACAATCGCGTACTTTCAAATCAGCGACGCTACCGGTCTTTGCTTCTGGTCATTGCGATCCCCCTCGCCGCGATCGTAGCTCTTGGCCAGTCGGGTCGGGCAGTCCGCGGCGTTGACTCCGTCGCAATTACCGTTTCCGACATAGACCGAGCAGTCGACTTTTACTCGCGGGTCCTCGCGTTCCAGAAGACATCAGACGTGGAGGTCACGGGCGAAGAGATAGAACATCTCTCCGGCGTTTTCGGAGTACGCGTGCGGGTAGTGCGGATGAGACTCGGCGACGAATCCATTGAACTCGATGAATACCTGGCGCCAAAGGGACGACCCATTCCGGCCGATTCGCGTAGCAATGATCGCTGGTTTCAGCACATTGCGATCATCGTCAGCGATATGGACAAGGCGTATGCATATCTGCGCCAAAATAAAGTCGAACATGCGTCCTCAGGACCACAAACACTCCCGGCGTGGAACAAAAATGCTGGCGGAATCTCGGCTTTTTACTTTAAAGACCCTGACGGGCATCCGGTCGAAATCCTGCACTTCCCACCGGATAAGGGCGCGGAAGAATGGCATCGACCCAGTGACAAGCTGTTTCTTGGTATCGATCACACCGCGATCGTCGTCTCTGACACTGAAGCCAGTGTTCGGTTCTACCGCGATCTGCTCGGCATGCACATCGCAGGTGAAAGCGACAACTATGGAACGGAACAGGAACACCTCAATAACGTATTCGGGGCGCACTTGAGAATTACCGCATTACGTGGTGCCGAAGGTCCTGGCATTGAACTACTTGAGTATGTTGCGCCTCGGGATGGGCGCCCGTTTCCGCCAGATGAGCGTGCCAATGATGTCATCCATCGCCAGACGGTGCTGGTGACCGAGAATGCCGGCGAAACGCTACGGGATTTAGTCATGGCGAAGGCAAATTTTGTTTCCTCTGGCTTAATTGCGAATCACAACGGAGAGTTCGGTTTTAGAAGCGCTTTCATCGTCAGAGATCCTGATGGCCATGCTGTCGAGATCGAGCAGAAATGAGGAACAAGAGATGAGTAAGGGGATCATCCAAACCATCAGAAGAGCGGCGGAAGTCGAGACAGCAGAGCCGTTTCAGAAACTCAACATTTCGGATGAACAGCCGACAATAGCCGACTTGGTACTTCCCGGCACCGGCTACAAGTTCTCCGATGAGTTCGCTTGTTTTCTCAGAGTGCTAGGCGGCGAAAACGCATGAAAAATTCGATGACCAAAGAGGAAAGCCGACTTTCCGAGTCAGCAGCGCGAACCAAGCACTGGAAGCGTTGGGGGCCATATCTCAGCGAGCGTGCCTGGGGCACTGTTCGCGAGGACTACAGCCCCTACGGCAATGCATGGGAATACTTCTCACACGATCAAGCCCGCTCCCGGGCTTACCGCTGGAACGAAGATGGAATCGCGGGAATTTCCGACCGGCGGCAGTTTCTCTGTTTTGCGGTTGCGTTATGGAACGCCGGCCTGGCAAGAGCATTTACGACCTGATCGGCACCAACGATATGACGACCGACGACACGTACTACGAGCGCGGTATCAATCTGCGTCACGGATAAGGTGGCCAAAAGCATTCTCCGGACATTCGCACAGAACGTCAGCCAGGGCATGCTACCGAATCGTTTTCCGGATGCCGGGGAGACTCCCGAGTACAACACGGTCGATGCTACGTTGTGGTTCTTCGAGGCTGCTCGAGCTTATCTCGCATACACAGGTGATTCCGGGTTTGTGCGGGCCGAACTCTATCCGGTATTTAGCGACATCATTGCTTGGCATGTGCGCGGAACGCGCTACGGGATCAAGGTCGATCCGAGTGGGCTGCTCGCCTCCGGCGAACCTGGCGTACAGCTCACATGGATGGACGCGAAGGTCGGCGATTGGGTGGTCACGCCGCGCCATGGCAAGCCAGTCGAGATTCAGGCGCTCTGGTACAACGCTCTGCGCATCATGGAAGACTTCGCGCAGCGTTTTGGCGACGACAGTGCCCGAAAGCGCTATGGCAGTATGGCGTCGGTCGCGAGTTGGGCCTTCAATCGTTTGTTCCGGAATGAAAGCGCCGGCTGCTTGTATGACAGGGTGAATGGCGGACCGCCGGATGCATCTGTCCGCCCGAATCAGATCATCGCAGTGAGTTTGCATTACAGCATGCTCTCTGGCGAACGCGCAAAGGCTGGCTGATATATCGCACCAAACCCAAGGCGCTTTTTGCGAGACTTCAACGGTCCCGGCGACCGCTCAGGGTACCGACGTCCCTCACAACATTCATTCGCCGGCGCGGCGTTTCCGATGCGCGTAGGCGGCCACCTTTAGGCGATTGCCGCACAACTGCATACTGCACCACCGTCGCGTTCCCTTCTTGCTGGTATCCAGGAAGTGGAGAACGCAATGTCCGCACTTTCGAATTCGG
>Ga0335070_10000951_pt1 | contig 33281 bp, 36 predicted proteins | sample Lox_Sample_13_FD_206722 | JGI IMG/M metagenome (GOLD analysis project Ga0335070, IMG submission 206722) | Soil microbial communities from Loxahatchee National Wildlife Refuge, Florida, United States - Lox_Sample_1.3 | ecosystem: Environmental > Terrestrial > Soil > Wetlands | place: USA... | reverse complement strand
ACGCGTATGAAAGCGACCGATTTGTGAATGCGCCGAAGGGATCGAAAGTCGCCATCTATTATGAAATGCTGCGCGAAGCGGCGCTGACGCACACGACGGACGAATGGATGAAACTGGGCGACGAACATCGCATCCCGATCATGCGCGCCAACACGCTGGACGACGTGCTGGAAGACCCGCATTTGAAGGCGGTGAACTTCTTCCAGCTTCGCGATCATCCGACCGAAGGCAAATGGAGGGCGATGAAGCCGCCGGTGAAATTCTCGAAGACGCCATCTTCGATCCGGCTGGACCCGCCACGGGCGGGACAAGACGGGGACGAGGTGGGTTGAGTTTTCCGGATACTTTGTATACAATGTATACAAATGAATACAGGAGCTGCCATGCCCGCTCGTACTGCCAAATCCGTGGTGCTGACGGTGCGCGTTCCCGCCAATCTGGCAAAGCGCATCGAAGCCTATGCCAAGGCTGCCAAACGAACGAAATCGTGGGTGATCGAAGATATTCTCGATCGCCACATCGACGGCGAAATTGCGTTTGCAGAAGCCGTTAATGAAGGCCTGCGCGAACTGGATGCAGGTCTTGGCGTTCCGCACGAGGAAGCCATGCGCCAGATTCGCGCTCATATCGCGATGCGAAAAAGAGAAAGGCGGAAGGCGGCCTAAGAATGGTAACCTGGGCGCCCAAGGCCATTTTGGACTTGCGCGAAGCTTGGGACTTCATTGCAGCCGATAATGAAAGTGCCGCCGACCGCATCGTCTCGCAGCTTCAGCGGGCGGGGGAAGGCTTGGACCAGTTTCCGAAACTTGGACGCGCAGGCAAAGTTTCGCGGACACGCGAACTGGTGGTAGCCGGTACACCTTACTTCCTCGTCTATTACATTCGCCGCGATCACATCGAAATCGCTCGCGCGGTACACGGCGCTCGACAGTGGCCACCCTCACGCAAACGAACTTGAAGGCCTGCCTGAACCCAGCCAATATCCGCTAAACAACGCTGGAAACGCCATGTCCGATACCTTGATCCCCGTTCCCGATGCCTGGAAGAAGCGCGCACTGATCGATCGCGCGAAATATGAGGAGATGTATGCGCGCTCGGTGAAGGACCCGAACGGGTTCTGGGCGGAACAGGCGGGGCGCATCGACTGGATCAAGCCATTCACCAAAGTGAAGAACGTTTCCTGGCAGCCAGAAGACTTGCACATCAAATGGTTCGAGGACGGCTCGCTGAACGTCTCTGCCAACTGCATCGACCGCCATTTGCCCAAGCGTGCCAAGCAGACGGCGATCCTCTGGGAAGGCGACGATCCTTCGCAATCCAAAGCCATCACATACGAAGAACTGCACCGCGAGGTTTGCCGCTTTGCCAATGTGCTGAAAGCGCACAACGTCAAGAAGGGCGACCGCGTCACCATCTACCTGCCGATGATCCCGGAAGCGGCTTACGCGATGCTTGCCTGCGCGCGCATCGGCGCGGTGCATTCGGTGGTGTTCGCGGGCTTTTCGCCGGACAGTCTTGCGGGGCGCATTCTCGATTGCGCGAGCACCGTGGTGCTTACGTCGGACGAAGGATTGCGCGGCGGCAAACCCATCCCACTCAAGATGAACACCGATCTGGCGCTTGCCCAATGCCCCGATGTGAAGACGGTGGTCGTGGTCAAGCGAACCGGCGCGAAAGTGCACATACATGCGGGCCGCGACGTCTGGTATCACGAAGCGGCGGCGAAGGTTTCAACCGATTGCCCGGCGGTGGAGATGAACGCGGAAGATCCGCTGTTCGTTCTCTACACTTCCGGCTCGACCGGAAAACCCAAGGGCGTTCTGCACACGAGCGGCGGCTATCTGATGTATGCCGCGTTCACGCACCAATACGTGTTCGATTATCACGACGGCGACATCTACTGGTGCACGGCCGATGTGGGCTGGGTCACCGGCCACAGCTATATCGTCTATGGTCCGCTCGCCAATGGCGCGACCACGCTGATGTTCGAAGGCGTGCCGAACCATCCCACCACCTCGCGTTTCTGGGAGGTGATCGACAAGCACAAGGTCAATATCTTCTACACAGCCCCCACCGCCATCCGCGCACTGATGCGCGAAGGCGAAGCGCCGGTGAAGAAAACATCGCGCGCCAGCCTGCGCCTGCTCGGCAGCGTGGGCGAGCCGATCAATCCCGAAGCATGGCTTTGGTATTACCGCAACGTCGGCGACAGCCGTTGTCCGGTGGTCGACACATGGTGGCAAACCGAAACCGGCGGCATCCTGATTTCGCCGCTACCCGGCGCGACCGATCTCAAACCCGGATCGGCAACGAAGCCGTTGTTCGGCATCCAGCCGCAACTCGTCGATGCGGACGGAAAGGTTCTGGAAGGTGCCGCCGCCGGCAATCTGGTGCTGCTCGATTCCTGGCCCGGCCAGATGCGCACGGTTTATGGCGATCACCAGCGCTTCATCGACACCTATTTCAAAACCTATCGCGGCAAATACTTCACCGGCGACGGCTGCCGCCGCGATGAGGACGGTTACTATTGGATCACCGGCCGCGTGGATGACGTGATCAACGTGTCGGGCCATCGGCTGGGCACCGCCGAAATCGAAAGCGCGCTGGTGGAACATCATTCGGTGGCGGAAGCCGCTGTGGTTGGCTTTCCGCACGACATCAAGGGACAAGGTATCTACGCCTACGTCACTTTGACGTTGGAGGCCACGCCGAGCGACAAGTTGGCCGAGGAATTGAAAGCCTTCGTCTCGAAGCATCTCTCGCCCATCGCCAAACCCGATGCGATTCAGTTCGCACCCGGCCTGCCGAAGACGCGTTCGGGAAAGATCATGCGTCGCATCCTGCGCAAGATCGCGGAAGGCGACACGTCGAACCTTGGCGATACGTCAACCCTGGCCGACCCCGGCGTGGTGACCGATCTGGTGAAGAACGCGAAGCGTTAGGCCCGCCATTGCCAGCCGATCAGAAGTGCCGCCAATGCGAGCAGCACGACGATCGAGCCCGTGCCCATCAGCGCGGTGACGGCAATCTGCTTGCCGCGCGTGGTGGAAATGCCGCCGCCCGCAATCGGCAGATCGCGGCCTGCGCCGAACGCGGCCGCCAGCACCAGCGAGCCGTAGACCGCATAGAGGGAAACCCAGATCGCATTGCCGATTGCGCCGTCGAGAGACGGCCACAGCGCGATCTTCGGCCACAACAGACCCAACGCCACCAGGAAGGTGCCGCTTTGCACACCGGTCAGATGCGCGGAAAGCCCAATGCGCGAACTGCGGAAGGCCGGAATCGCAAACCCGGTCGCAAGCCCCAGAACGAACAGCAAGATGCCCGCGAAACAAAGCGTCGAAGACAGGCTTCCCATGGAACTTCTCCCAGACTATATTTACCGACTTCAAGTCTGAATTTACCGACTGGGAGTCTGTTGTCAAGCCATGGTCCGCCAGTCCGAACGCAGCGAAGCCACCATCGCCTCCATCCAAAAAGCGGCGCGCAAACGATTCGCCGCCCGCGGCTTCGATGCCACGAGTATCGACGACATCGCGGCCGAAGCCGGCGTCGCCAAGGGCGCGGTCTATCACCATTTCAAATCCAAGGAAGAAATCTTCACGCAGGTGCTGGAAAACGTGCAGGCGGAACTCGCCGCGACACCACCCTCGCCCGCCATGCTGAAAATGGCCGATCCGCTGGATCAAATTGCGGCGGCGGTGCTGCGTTATCTGATCACGGCGAACGAACCGCCGATCCGGCAAATCCTGCTGATCGACGGCCCGGTGGTGATCGGCTGGCAGAAATGGCGGGAGATCGACGACCGTTATTTCGGCGCGGGCGCGAAGGCGATGATCGGACACATCCTTGGAAGTTCCGCGCCGCCCCCGCGCGTGGAAGCGCTGACGCATCTCTTCATGGGCGCCGTGATGGAAGCGTGTCTTGTCTGCGCAAAATCGCAAGACTCGAAGAAACGCGCCCGCGAACTTTCCGCCGCGTTGCGCTTGATGCTCGAAGGGTTACGCCATCCGGCTTAGTGCTTGCCGGGTTCCTTCACCGTGACATTGAGATGTGTCGGATTGGCCGCCTGCGGGGCACCGAAATGACCGCCTGTGAACATGAGGAAACCCAATGCCGCCACGGCAACCAGAAGGCCGCCGACTAAAAATGCCAGCCAAGGCGTTGCGCCGCTGCCACTGTTCGTACTGTCCGCCATAATCGCTTCCTGCACAAAATTACCGAGCAGGTAACGGTAACGACAGGCTGTGGTTCCCCGCTGGCATTCGCGGCGGGAACCCGGCATTCTTCTCCCGCTGGTTATTTAAATTCGGGGTTGGAAATGTTGAACTGGAAAATCGGCGACGTGAAGATCACGCGAATCGTCGAAATGGAAGTGCCTGTTCCCTATAGCGAAAGAGCGCCGTTCATCCGTTACGCCTCGCCGCAGGCCTTGAAAGCGATCCCCTGGCTGAGCCCGCACTTCATCACGCCGGACGGGATGCTGCTTCTGTCGATCCACGCCCTGCTGGTGGAAGCGCCCGGCCTCAAGCTGATCGTCGACACCTGCATCGGCAACGACAAGCCGCGCGGCCTCACCCTGCACAGCCCGTTGCAAACCGCCTTCCTGCAACATCTGGCGGATGCAGGCGCTCCCCGCGAACAAATCGATTTTGTCGTTTGCACGCATCTGCATGTCGACCACGTCGGCTGGAACACCATGCTGGTGGACGGCAAGTGGCAACCCACCTTCCCCAATGCGCGCTACCTGATCGGGCGCCAAGAATTCGACCACTGGCAAACCTTCGAGGCTGACGAAGAACAGACGCAGGTGATGGCGGATTCGGTGAAACCCATTTTCGAATCCGGCCTCGCCGACATGGTGGAGATGAGCCACCGCATCTCGCCCGAAATCCGCTTGATGCCGACCACTGGCCACACGCCCGGTCATGTGAGCGTGGTGATCGAATCCAAAGGCGAAACCGCGATCATCACCGGCGACATGATCCACCACCCCGTCCAGATGGCGAACCCCAACTGGGCCACGCCGTATGACAGCGACCGCCGCGCCGCCGAAGCCACGCGCCGCGCGATGCTGAAAGAATGGTCGGAAAAACCGGTGCTGGTGATCGGCACGCATTTCGCGTCGCCGACCGCAGGCCGCGTCGAACGCGACGGGGAAGCGTTCAAGTTCGCGGTTTAAAGAATAATCTCGTTCCCTCTCCCCTTGAGGGGCAGAGGGAATGCGTTTTATTTCACAACGACCTTGGCAAAGGCGACCAGCGCCACTCTCAACATGCCCGCAATCTCCGGATCATTTGCAATCTCTTCCGCCGTTTGCATTTTGCCCAGCAAACGAACCGTCACCATCGCTTCGTCCACCATCCGCCCGGACATCGTTTCAAGCGTCAGCCGCAACGCCGTTTGCGCATTCAAGCTGCGATCCGATGCATTGAAAAACGCAATCGGCTTCTCCGGAAACTCCGGCCCGCTCACCAGCCAGTCGAACGCGTTCTTGAGCGAACCGGGAACACCCCGCGCATATTCCGGCGAAGAGATCAGCAACCCATCCGCTGCGGCAATGCGCGCGCGCAAATCCGCAACCGTGGGCGGCAGCGGCTCGACATCGAGATCGGAATTGAAATGCGGCAGCGAGCCGAGCCCGTCATAAAGCTCGATCTCCATTCCTTGCGGCGCGACCAACTGCGCCGCCTTCAGCAGTGTCGTGTTGGAGGACGCTGCGCGCAAACTTCCCGAGATCGCGAGCAGGCGCATCAGCGTTTGGCGTAGGCGTCCATCGCCAGCGCCATCTGGATGTCGTTGTCGGTCACACCGTTTGCGTCGTGCGTGGCAAGCGTCACGTCCACCGTCTTGTAGACGTTGAACCATTCGGGGTGATGATCCATCTTCTCCGCCAGCAACGCAACGCGCGACATGAAACCGAACGCCTCGTTGAAATCGGCGAACTCGAATTTGCGCGTGATCGCGGCGCGGCCGGATACCTCTTTCCACCCCGGCAGTTTCGCGAGTGCCGCTTTCAGCGCCTCGCCTTCGATCTTCTTCATCGCTTAACTCCTATCGCAACGGATAAACGCGTTCGGGGGTGTAGATGCTCCCGTTCGGCGAAAGATGACTCGAAAACAGTGTGAACGCACGCGCCTCGAAAGGCCCGCTGGCGTAAAGCCCGTGATCGGCCAGGAAATCCATCACCGCGCCCGGCGGCGTGCCGCGCAGGCGGGCAAGCGTTATATGCGGCCGGTATTTGCGTTCTTCCGGCGGCAGGCCCAGCCGTTGCAACACGCTTTCGATCTTGCGTTGCAGAAAGCTCAGGGACTCGTTCGTCACCACCCCGGCCCACAACGCGCGCGGATTCTTGCCGCCGAATTCGCCGACCGATTTCAGCTCCAGCGAAAATCGCGGCGCATCGATGGACGCCAGCATTTCGTCGATGGAGGCTGCGTCGCGTTGATCGACCTCCCCGATGAAGCGCAAGGTCAGATGCAATTGCTCGCGCGTCTGCCATCGCGCGCCGGGCACGCCCGCCTGCAAACGCGCAAGAGAATCCGCGACCGTATCCGGCAGGTCGATGGCAACGAACAGGCGGATCATGTGCGGCTCCGCGACAGGCGGCCGAGCGGCAGGGATTTGCGGAAGAGAAATCCCACCAGCAGAAATGCGATACCGCCACAGGCGATGGCGCAGGCGAGTGCTGCTTCATCCGCAAACACCGTGTTCTTCATCGGAATCTGCGCCGCCAAGAACACGCCGAGAGATGCGCCAGTCCCCGTCGCCACCGTTGCCAGCAATGTCGGCGGCACCGAACGGCGAAACACCTGATCGATGGTGAGAAAGCCGCGCGAACGCGCCAGCGCCACCAGCACACCCACATTCACCCATGCAGCCAGCGACGTGCCAAGCGCAATACCCGCCGCGCCCAAATGCGCGCCCCAAACGAGCACGATTTTCAACGCGATGTTCACGACGACCGAGGCCACCGTCGCGCGCACCGGCGTCGCCGTGTCGCCGCGCGCGTAGAACGCGGGCGAGACGCAGCGGATCAACACGAAGGCCGGCAACCCCACGCCATAGGCCATCAACGCATTGGCAGAAATGCGGGCGGCCTCCAGATGGAACGCACCGTGTGCGAACAATCCCTGCATGATCGTCATCGGCACGGTGAAGAACGCGGCGACGAACGGCAATGTCAGGAATAATGCGAGCGCCGCCGAACGGTTCTGTGCCGCATCGGCGCCGTTGCGATCGCCTTTGGCAAGCAGAGACGACATTTCCGGCAACAACACGGTGCCGATGGCCACCGCCAGTGTGCCCATCGGCAACTGGTTGATGCGGTCCGCGTAGTACAGCGCGGTCAGATCGCCGGACGGAAGGAAGCTCGCAATCACATTGTCGATGAACAAACCAATCTGCACGCTGGCCGACCCGATGGTGGCAGCACCCAGTGCGAGCAGGAACTGCTTGATCTCCGGCGTCCAGCGCGGGCGTTCGAACCGCAATCGCAAATGGCTGCGCGCGGCGGCCCACACGATGAACACCAGTTGCAAAATGCCCGCCGCAAAAACGCCCCAGGCGGCGGCATAAGCCGCGTTGGGAAAGAACGGCGCACAGAACAACGCACCGATCATCGCGACGTTGAGGAAAATCGACCAAGCGGATGCCGCCGCGAATTTCCCCACCGCGTTCAGCATCGCCGAAAGCTGCACCGCGACCACGGTGAAGATGAGATAGGGAAAGGCAATGCGCGCGAGGCTTGTCGCAAGTTCCAACTGCCCGGGATGCGCTGCAAATCCCGGCGCCATCACAGAGATGATCGGCCGCATCGCGCCCAGCGCGAGCAGCAGAATGACCACCTGCGTGATCATCTGCCAGGAATAGACGCGATTGGCGAACCGTGAGGCCGCATCATGCCCATCGGTTTCGCGCATCGCCGCATAACGGGGCAGGAAGGCGAGATTGAATGCGCCTTCTGCGAAGATCGCGCGGAAATTGTTGGGCAGGCGGAACGCCACAAGGAAAGCGTCCGACAACGGCCCCGCGCCCAATATCGCCGCCATCAGCACATCGCGGACGAAGCCCGTGATGCGCGACAAAAGCGTGAACCCGCCAACCGATGCCAGACGTTTGAACATCAGCGCCCCAGAAGTTTCTTCACATACGGCAACAGCTTGGAAACGACGATCTTCACCCCCGCCGGATTGGGATGCATCCCGTCTGCCTGATTGAGCTTCGGGTTCAGCGCCACGCCATCGAGCACGAAGGGATAAAGCATTACGTCATATTTCTTCGCCAGCTGCGGATAGATGGGATCGAACTCGGCCGCATATTCCGGCCCCAGATTGCGCGGCGCCTTCATGCCCAGCAGCAACACCTTCACATGCGCGGCTTTGAGTTTTGCGAGCACGTCGGAGATGTTCTTCTCCGTCTGCTTCGGCGAAAGCCCGCGCAATGCGTCGTTCGAGCCCAACTCCACAATCGCTGCATCGGGGCGATCCGCCAGCGACCAGTCGATCCGCGATGCGCCGCCCGCGCTCGTATCGCCCGAGACACCGGCGTTGACGACCCTCACGTCGATCTTCGCCGCCTTCAGCCGCTCTTCGAGCACAACGGGATATTCTGTGCCGGGGGGAAGACCATAGCCCTGGGTCAAGCTGGTGCCGAAGGCGAGGATTTTGATTGGGGCGGCGTTGGCGGGCGCGGCAACACAAAGCGCAAAGATCAAACCAGCTGCTAACCTCCCCCTTGTGGGGAGGTCGAAAAACGCATGGCGTTTTTCGGGTGGGGGGCGGTGCGCATCACATAGAGCGGTCCGCCACCCGGATCGCTTCGCTCTCCGACCTCCCCACAAGGGGGAGGTAAGACGGCGCACCAACTTGAATCTACGGCGTGTCATGCCATATCGCCTGAGAGGGGAAGAATCATCCGATGCAGACTCGCCCACCCGCCATTCAGTTGCCAGCCATTCAGTTGCCAGCCATTCAGTTGGAAGACGTGCACCTCAACTTGGCGAGCGCGGCCGGGGCGGTCAACATTCTGAACGGGGTCGGCCTTTCGGTCGGCGAAGGCGAAACCATTGCGCTTCTGGGGCCTTCGGGTTCCGGCAAATCCTCGCTGCTGATGGTGGCCGCAGGGCTTGAAGCCGCCAGTTCGGGCCGCGTCGTCATCGACGGGACAGACATCACCCGCATGGGCGAGGATGCGCTGGCCCGTTTCCGGCGCGGACGCATCGGCATCGTGTTCCAGTCGTTCCACCTGATCCCCACCATGACCGCGCTTGAGAATGTGGCCGTGCCGCTGGAAATGGGCGGCGCCGACGACGCGTTCGATCGCGCACGCACCGAACTGGCCGCGGTGGGTTTGGGGGCGCGCACCGATCACTATCCCGGACAGCTTTCCGGCGGCGAACAACAACGCGTGGCTTTGGCGCGCGCGATGGCGACGCAGCCGAAAGTGCTGTTCGCCGACGAACCCACCGGCAATCTCGACGGTGCGACTGGCAGTGAAATCGCCGATCTCATATTTGCGCTTCATGCACGCGCGCAGACGACATTGTTTCTCGTGACGCATGAAGAGGCTTTGGCGCGGCGTTGCGGGCGCATCGTTCGCCTAAAGGATGGCCGCATCGTGGCGGATGAACGCGTTTGAACCGGCTTGGTCTTGCGCTGAAACTCGCCCGGCGCGAAATGCGCAGCGGCCTTTCTGGATTCCGCATCTTTCTGGCTTCGCTGGTGCTGGGGGTGGCGGCGATAGCGAGCGTCGGTTCGCTGTCACAGGCGTTTCTCACCGGGCTGGCCGAACAGGGCCGCGTGCTCTTGGGCGGCGATGTGTCAGTCGGGCTCGTCCATCGCGAAACCACGCCTGCTGAACACGCGTTGCTCGAAAAATATGGCCGCGTCACCGAAGTCATTTCGATGCGCGGCATGGCCTATGCGCTGAAGAACGGCAACGAAGAAGACCGCCAGCTTGTCGAACTGAAAGCCATCGACAATCTTTATCCGCTTTACGGCAGCGTCGGGCTTTCGCCGAACATCAAACTGGCGGATGCGCTGCAATGTTCGCAAAACATCTGTGGCGCGGTTGCGGAACAGACGCTGCTCGATCGCCTGCACCTTGCGCGCGGCGGGATGATGCGCATCGGCACGCAGAACTTTCGCATCACTGCCGTTCTCGCAAACGAGCCGGATCGCATTTCGGGCGGATTCAGCCTTGGCCCGCATGTGATGATTTCCGATGCGGGTTTGAGCCACACGGGCTTGGTCACGCTCGGAAGCCTGATCCAATATTCCTATCGCGTGGCAATGCCGCCGCAGCGTTCGCCCGCACAATTTCGCGCCGAAGCGTTGAAAGCGTTTCCCGATGCGGGCTGGGAAATTCACGACCGCGCCAATGCAACGCCCGGCACCAGCAGCTTCATCTCGCAGATCACCATGTTTCTGACATTGGTGGGTCTCACCGCGCTTGCGGTTGGCGGTGTCGGTGCAGGGCAAGCGATTTCCGCATTCCTCGACCGCAAGCGAAACGAAATCGCCATCCTCAAATCGCTGGGCGCGGATGGGCAACTGATCTTCCTCGCCTTCTTCCTGCAGGTGATGGCGATTGCAGCGTTGGCTGTTGTCATCGGGCTTGCGGTGGGTGCCGCCCTTCCCTTCCTGTTCGCGAAATTCTTTGCCAGCGCGCTTCCCATCCCCGCCGATTTCAAGATCTATCCGCTGCCGCTTGCGCTTGCCGCCGTGTTCGGATTGCTCTCCGCCGCCGCGTTCGGCATTCCGCCGCTTGCGCGCGCCCGGGAAATCCAGCCCGCCAGCCTTTTCCGCGATCTCGTCGCGCGCGCCAATGTGCGTGGCCGCTGGCCTTATCTGCTCGCCGCGGCAATCGCCGGCGTATTGATCGTGGCATTGGCGTTCGTGCTCTCGCCCGCACCCATTTTTGCATTGGAATTCCTTGGCGGCATCGCTGCCGGTCTCGTGATCCTTCGCATCGTCGGCGAAGGGTTGCGATTGTTGTTGAAGGCGCTGCCGCATCCGCGCCGTTCGGGAGTGCGGCTCGCGCTCGCCAATCTCACACGGCCCGGCGCGCACACCGTTGCGGTTGTCACCGCACTCGGTCTCGGCCTGACCTTGCTCGCAACCGTCGCCCTCCTCGACCGCACGATCTCCGCGCAGGTGCAGAACGATCTCCCCGGTACCGCGCCCAGCTTTTTCTTCATCGACATCCAGCCCGATGAAGCCCAAGCTTTCGACCGCGCGATCGCCCGTTTCCGTTCGGCGAAAGACTACAAGCGCACCCCGATGATCCGTGGACGGATCGTCGATCTCAACGGCGTGCCCGCCCGCAACGCCAAGATCGAGAACGACGCCAAATGGGCGGTCAGCGGCGACCGCGGCATCACCTATGCTGCCGCGCCGCCGCCGGGAACGGACATCGCGCAAGGCAAATGGTGGCCCGCGAACTATTCCGGGCCGACATTGATCTCGTTCGATGCCGATCTCGCCCAGGGCATGCATCTGAAGATCGGCGACACGATCACATTGAACGTGTTGGGGCGCGAATTGACGGGGCGCATCTCCAATCTGCGCAACGTGAACTTCGCCAGCGGGCGGCAGAACTTCGTGCTCATCCTCTCGCCCGGCATCATCGACAAGGCGCCGCATTCCTTCCTTGCCACCGTGCGCGTGCCCGCTCGCGATGAAGAATCCGTCTATCGCTCCATCACCGATCAATTCCCCAACGTCTCGGCCGTGCGCGTGAAGGATGCCATCGCACAGGTGAGCAGCCTTTTGCAGGAGCTCGCGCTCGGCGTGCGTGCGGCAAGCCTGCTCACGATCTTCGCCGGATTGCTGGTGCTCGCGGGCGCGATCGCGGCGGGGCAACGCGCGCGGCTTTACGATTCCACGGTGCTCAAGGTTCTGGGCATGACGCGCGGCCAGATCGCGGGCATCTACGCGCTCGAATATGGCTTGCTGGGCGTGGTGACAGGCGTGCTTGCGCTTGGCGCCGGAACATTCGCCGCTTCCATCGTGACCAAACAGGTCTTCGGCGTGCCCTTCGTGTTCGACCCGCAGGCAGCCCTTCTCACCGTGTTGGGCGGCGGCGCAGTGACGCTGGCGATGGGTCTGATTGGCGCCTGGGTAGCGCTTGCAGCCAAGCCTTCGGAGCAGCTTCGCAATCCGTGAGCGCGCCGAAACCGGGCAATTGCGGCCTATGTTGCTGATTCGTCATGATTATTCCCGAATACCCCACGCCCGATCCGGCCTTGATATAGCGGTCCTCACACCCGATATTACGGTGGTCACCGGCCCAAAGCCGGCAAGGAGGATTTTTGAACTATGGCTGATTACGACAATCGGGTGCTGAGAGCCCCCTCGACGACGGCGGACCTCTACGACGCCGGCCTTAGGGCGCACATGCTCCGGGTCTACAACTACATGCTCTCCGGTCTGGTTCTGACCGGCATCAGCGCATGGGTGGTTGCCAATGTACGGCCGGTTACGGAGCTGTTCTTCCAGGTCGCGCCGAACGGTGCGTACACGCTTTCAATGCTGGGCTGGGTCGCGCTGTTCGCGCCGCTCGGCCTCGTGCTGCTGCTCTCGTGGCGCATCAGCCGCATGAGCGTACAGGCTGCACAACTGACGTTCTGGGGCTACGCGACGCTGATGGGCGTTTCGCTGGCGCCGATCCTGCTGCTCTACACGGGCGCAAGTGTGGCGCAGGTGTTCTTCATCACGGCTGCGATGTTCGGCGGCATGAGCCTGTGGGGCTACACCACCAAACGCGATCTCACCGGTTTCGGCTCGTTCCTGTTCATGGGCCTGATCGGCATCATCATCGCATCGGTGGTGGGAATGTTCTTCCAGTCCTCGATGCTGCAGTTCGTGATCTCGGTGCTCGGCGTGGTGATCTTCACCGGTCTCACGGCCTACGACACGCAGAAGATCAAGGAAATGTACCAGCCGAACATGGACGGCACGGCATCCGGCCGCGGCGCGATCATGGGCGCACTGGCCCTCTACCTCGACTTCATCAACCTGTTCGTCATGTTGATGCGCCTCATGGGCGACCGCCGCTAACAGGCGATACCAAACACGAAAAGGCCCCGATGAAAATCGGGGCCTTTTTGTTTTCTATCCCCTCCCCACAAGGGAGAGGTAAGTGGGTGGCTTATTCCGCCAACGCCTTGATCAATTTCTTCTCCAGCACCCGCAGCACCTGATCCAGTTCGTGCCCACGCTTGAGCACCAGCCCCGTCGCGGCGATCACCGCATACTGTCCCTGCTTCGCCTTCAGTTTCGGCTGTTTGACGATGGTGTAGAGCGGCACTTCGCTGGTGCGACGATAGGCGGAGAACACGGCACGGTCGTCGAGAAAGTCGATGGCGTAGTCGCGCCATTCGCCGGCGGCCACCATGCGTCCGTAGAGCGTGAGGATGTGATTGAGCTCCGCCCGGTCGAAGCGGACTTTCGCCGCGGTCCAGACCGATCCGCCCCAACTCTCGTTCCGCGCGGTGGGGCGAGCCTCCGCGCGGTGCAACGCTATGGGTTCTTCAGCCATACGGGCGGAAGTTTGGGCCGAAGCGGGGGGCGGTTCAAGGGAGTAGTGAATGGTGAGTAGCGAATAGAGCCGATTCCCAATCCCTACTCCCTACTCCCTACTCACCTCTTCCTTGCCAGCATGATCCCGTCGGCCACCGTGATGAGCGAGATGTCCACGCGGTCGTCGCCATGGATTTTCTCGTTCAGTGCGCGGATCGCCCTGGTGTTTTCCGATTGATCCGAAGAATCGGCCACCGCCCCGTTCCACAGCATGTTGTCGAGCGCGATCAGCCCGCCGGTGCGCAAGAGCTTCAGCACGCGTTCGTAGTATCCGTCGTAATTGGGTTTGTCGGCATCGATGAATGCCATGTCGAACGGCCCTTCGCCCTTCGCGATCATCGCATCGAGGCTTTCGATGGCGGGCCCGAGGCGCAGGTCGATCTTGCGCGACATGCCCGCCTCTTCCCAATAGCCCCGCGCGAGGTCGGTGAACTCCTTGGAAACATCCAATGCCACGATGCGCCCGTTCTCCGGCAGCGCCAGCGCCACGGCGAGCGACGAGTAGCCGGTGAACACGCCCACCTCCAGGCAACGAACAGCGCCCGTGAGCTTCGCCAGCAGCCCCATGAACGCGCCCTGATCCTCCCCGATCTGCATCTGGGCGACGGGAAGATTGGCCTGCGTCTCCTCCCGGCAGCGCCTGAGCGCGGGATGCTCGCGGACGCCAAACGTCTTCACATAGGTTTCGATCCCGGAAGGGATGCCAAGGGCAGATTTCATGGGAACTCCTGTTTGGTTACTCAATAAATCATCAAATAACCATCAACACAAGGCATTCTTAAATGAAGGCTTTTTCAGGCTTTCCTCGGTTTCCGCGAGGGAACTTTGCGTGCCCCAAAAGTGCCTTATTTCGACCCTTGCAACGCCGTTTTACACCCCCATATCAGCATGGTCGGCTGCTCGAGCGTAGAGATGCTCGGACACAAAGCATGCCCCCCAAGCCCCTTCGGGTATTTTCTTCGGGCAGCCGATACTTCCCTCCCGCACCGTATGGCGTCACGCTGAATGGACAGACATTCAGCGAGGAACTGCCATGCGTCTCAAAGATCGTGTTGCCATCGTCACCGGCGCCGCCAGCGGCATCGGCAAGGCATCGGCCCAACTGTTCGCCAGCGAAGGCGCGCGCGTGCTGGCAGTGGACTTGGCCGGCAAGGGCCTGGCCAAAGCCCATGAAGATCACGCCGCAATCGTGACCTTCGAGAAAAGCGTCGCCGACGAAGATTCGGCCGATGCGATCGTGAAAGAGGCCATCGCCCATTTCGGCCAGATCGACATCCTGATGAACAATGCGGGCATCGCGTCCAGCGCGCTGGCCGAGGAAATGAAACAGACCGATTGGGATCGCACGATCTCCGTCAACCTCACCGCGCAATTCCGCCTTTGCCAGAAAGCGATTCCCCATTTGCGCAAAAGTGCGGCGGGCCGAATCATCAACGTGGCGTCGGTCATGGCGGAAGGAACCGATTATGGCCTTGCTGCCTATTGCGCCTCCAAAGCCGGCGTTGCGGGACTCACGCGCACCCTGGCGCTGGAATTGGGCAAGTTCGGAATCACCGCCAACTTCCTCGAACCCGGCGCCATCAAAACCGGCATGACCAGCGGCCTGTGGGATGCGCGCCCCGACGTGGCAGACATCTGGGCGAAGAAAGCAGCGTTACGCCGGTTGGGCCAACCGATCGATCTCGCGCGTGGCGCGTTGTTCCTCGCGTCGGACGACGGAGGATTCGTTACAGGTCACGGGTTGGTAGTAGATGGCGGCTTGATGTTGAGGGTTTGAACTCAACCAAACCCTCCCCTTGAGGGAGGGGCGAATAAATCTTGAGCGAAGCGAAAGATTTTTCGGGGAGGGGTCAATGCTCTCGCAATTTGGACCCCTCCCCGAAAAATTTCTCCGCTGACGCTGCGAAATTTTATCGACCCTCCCTCAAGGGGAGGGTTTCGATGCGTTCAAATCAACTTCCGCATATTCGCGGCCATCTGTCCGAACAATCCGCCGACGGCGCCCGTCAGAATGCAAACGAGCGTGCCGACGATCAGCGCCAGCATCGGTAATTCTTGCAACACAACGGCAACCGCGATGCCAATGATTCCGCAGGTGCCGCCTGCTATCGCGCCCGCAAAGGCGCTGGCGCCCCAGCCCTTGGCGCTGTGCATGCCATAGAGATAACCCGCGATGGCGGCGATCATCATGCCGCCGAACTGGAAGACGTGCAGTTCGACCCACTGGCTGAAATGGCCCGCCACCACCAGCACCACTTCCAGCACAATGCCGATCAGGGTGCAGCGTTCGAGGATCTTGCGGTCGAGACGTTGGAGAGCAGACAGGGTTTCATCCCGATGTTTGGGATTTCATTTTTCCCGCTTTGACCGCACAGTCAACCTCAGCCGCTTTTCGCAGCAAAACTTTCGGCGAGGCTTTGAAGGTATTCCGCATTGCCGTCTCGGAAATGTGCGTACATTGCATCGTAGCCGGGCGTTTCCCCGAAACCCACCACCGTCTGGGTCAACTCGGTCTTGCCGTCGCCCGCCGGCGCAAAAGTGATAATTGTGCGAACCTTCTGGATGAGGTCGGGGTCCATCGGTCCGCCGGCCGGCACATGTTCGTTACGCATGACGATCATGCTGTCGGGAAGGTACACATCGATGCGGTTGAGCACATTGTTGGGATCGCCGATTTTTCCGTTCGCCGCGAAACCCGATTCCATCATACCGCCATTGCCGGGCGTGATGTGAGCAAAAGGCGCGGCCCATTTCATGAACCCCTTATCGGTCGTGAAGGCATCCCATACTTGCGAAACCGGAGCATCGATGAGGATCACTTCGCGCAACACGCGATGACCTTCCGCATCGCGATAGGATTCGTCCTTGATGTCGGCAGCCGTAGCAGCCTGCGCCGCAAATATGCCAAATACGGCAATTCCCAATGCGATTTTCATCGGTTCACCCTTTCTGTCCGGCTTCGCGTTCGAGTCTGGAAACGTAGTCGCGCAACATGGCGATGGAGGCGTCGAAGGACTCCAGCGTCCGATGCGTGCGCGATTGCATGACGCCGCCTTCCATCGCTGTCAGCGTGAAGACGGCGAGCGCCCGGCGATCCAAATCTGCTGGCAGGCGCGAACCCGCTTCGACAAAACATTTCTCGACGGCATCGACCCACAGATTGAAATTGGCGGCGATACGCTCGCGCACCGGTGGATCGGGTTCGTGAAGTTCCAGCGCGAGGCTGCCGATGGGGCAACCGTAGAAGCAATCGGTATCGACCAGCTTTTGACGATAGCCGGCAAGCAACGCAAACACGCGCGCGATCGGATCGCTCACACCCTTCCACGATGGTTCAAGCAGCATCGGCTCGATGCCGGTCTCGTAGCAACGCAACACCTCGATCAGCAGGTGCTGTTTGGTGGGGAAGAAGTGGTAGAGGCTGCCGCTGTTGGCGCCCGCCGCCCGAAGGATGTCGGCAACGCTCGTGGCGTCATAACCCTTCTCCCAGAACAGGAGCATGGCCGTTCCAATCAGTTTGTCCCGCGTGGTATCGCCCATGGCAGAATACTTGATTGAACAATCAACTAAGTCAAGAGATAAAACAAAGATAAGGCTTCGTTGCTTGCGGGGAGGGCGCGGTTTCTCTAAGCAGAATCCCGCTCTTACCCACCGGATTTCCCCCAACCGATGATTGAAATCGAGGGCTTGACCAAACACTTCGGCCCGTTCGCGGCGGTTGCCGGAATCGACCTCGCCGTGAAGAAGGGCGAGGTGCTGGGCTTCCTGGGCCCGAACGGCGCAGGCAAGTCCACCACCATGAAAATGGTGACGGGCTATCTCTCGCCCACCTCCGGCAAGGTCCGTGTTCTGGGGCATGACATCGAGAGCGATGGCATCGCCGCCCGCAAGCAGATCGGCTACCTGCCCGAAGGCGCGCCGGCCTATGGGGACATGACACCGCGTCAGTTCCTGAACTTCATCGCACAGGTGCGTGGCCTGAGCGGCAGCGAAGCGCGCAACCGCATCGCCGACACAGTGGCGAAGTGCGACCTCGATCCCGTGCTGGATCAGCCCATCGAAACTCTGTCGAAAGGTTTCAAACGGCGCGTGGGGCTGGCACAAGCGATCCTGCACGATCCGCCGGTGCTCATCATGGACGAGCCGACGGACGGCCTCGACCCCAATCAGAAACATGCGGTGCGCGGATTGATCCGCGCGATGGCACCGCAAAAGGCGATCATCGTTTCCACGCATCTGTTGGAAGAAGTGGAAGCCATCTGCACTCGCGCCGTGATCATCGACCGCGGCCGCGTGGTGGCCGACGGCACGCCGGGCCAGTTGATAGCACGTTCGAGACATCACAACGCCGTCACCCTCACCGTTGCGGCGGGCGATGCGGGCGCGATCAAGGCGAAACTGAAATCGCTGCACGATTGCGCGGGCGTCGAGGAACGCAAGCTACCCAACAACATGGTCGAGCTGACCGCGTTCCCGAAAAGCGGCGCGCTGCTGATCGAAGACGTGAGCGCGCTCGCCAAGAGCTGGGACGTGAAAGAGCTTTACGCCGAAGCCGGCCGCCTCGACGAAGTCTTCCGCGCCATCACCACGCAAGACACCGCGCGCGCCAGAGAGGCCCGCGGATGAAACAGGTGTGGCCCATCTTCAAGCGGGAGTTCGCCGCCTATTTCGCGACGCCGCTTGCCTATGTCTTCATCGTGATCTTCCTGTTCGCGATGGGCGCATTCACCTTCTACATCGGCCGGTTCTACGACAACGGCATCGCCGACCTCACCGTCTTCTTCGGCTACCACCCGTGGCTTTATCTCTTCCTCGTGCCCGCCATCGCGATGCGGCTGTGGGCAGAGGAACGCCGCACCGGGACGATGGAATTGTTGCTCACCCTGCCCGTTCCGATCCGCGCCGCGGTGGTGGGTAAATTCCTCGCCGCATGGGCGTTCACCGGCATCGCGCTGGCGCTGACCTTCCCGATCTGGATCACGGTCAACTACCTGGGCAACCCCGATAACGGCGTGATCTTTGCCAGCTATATCGGCAGTTTCCTGATGGCGGGTGCTTATCTTGCCATCGGCGAATGCATCTCCGCCGTCACCGCCAATCAGGTGATCGCATTCGTGGTGAGTGTGGTGGTGTGTTTCCTGTTCACCGTCTCCGGCGCGCCCATCGTGCTCGATTTCTTCCAGGCATGGGCGCCGCTCGTTCTGGTGAACGCCGTCTCGTCTTTCAGCTTCCTCACCCATTTCGCCTCCATCGCGGCTGGCGTGATCGACTTGCGCGACGTCGTCTATTTCCTTTCGGTCATCGTGCTGTTCCTCACCATCAATGTGGTCGTCATCGACCTCAAGAAGGTGGGCTAGATGAGCACGACCTCACGCCGCGTCTATGCCCTGGCGCTCATCGTGCTGGCCGTGGTGATCTATGCCGCGCTCAACATCGCGCTCGACGCCTCCGTCACCAACGCGAAGATCGACCTGACGGAGAACGGCCTCTTCACGCTTTCGCGCGGCACCAAGAGCACGATCGAAAAGCTGCAGGAGCCAATCACCCTCAAATTCTTCTATTCGAAGAAGGTCGCGTCCGACTACGCGCAGATCCAGGCCTATGCCAATCGCGTGCGCGACCTGCTGCACAACTATGCCGCCATTTCCGACGGCAAGATCATCCTCGAAGAAATCGATCCCGAACCGTTCACGCCCGCCGAAGACGAAGCGGTGTCGGACGGGCTGACCGGCGCGCCCACCGAATCCGGCGACATGGTCTATTTCGGCCTCGTCGGCACCAACACCATCGACGGCAAGGAAGCGATCCCGTTCTTCTCGCAGGATCGCGAAGCCTATCTCGAATACGATCTCACTTCGCTGATCTATCGCCTTTCGACGCCGAAGAAGCCGGTGCTCGGCATCATCACCAGCCTGCCGCTCGATGTCGGCGCGGGCGGTATGATGGCCGCGATGCAGGGACGCGCGCAGCCCTACATCGTCTACGAGCAGCTTCGCCAGACCTACGACACGCGCATGGTGCCGGCAGAGTTCGACCGCATCCCCGCCGACGTCGATGTGTTGATGATCGCGCACCCGACGTCGCTGAACGACACGCAGACTTATGCCATCGATCAGTTCGTGCTGCGCGGCGGACGCGTGCTGGTGTTCGTCGATCCGAATTCCGAAATGGCGCAACCCGCGGGCGGCATCGATCCGCAATCGGGGCAGTCGCCGGTGTCCGATCTGCCGAAACTGTTCAAGGCGTGGGGCATCGCTTACGATCCCGACAAGGTGGTGGTGGACCGTTCGCTGGCCCAGCACGTTCAGATTTCCGCCGATCCGCGCAATCCGGTGACGGCCTATCCGCTGTGGCTGCACCTGACGCCGGACAATTTCGACAAGCACGATCCGCTGACCGCGAATTTGCAGGTGCTCAATCTCGCAAGCGTCGGCTTCTTCACGCCACTAAAAGGTGCGACGACGAAATTCATTCCACTCGTGCAATCCTCCGATCTCGCCATGCCGATCAGCGGCGACGAAGCGCGCAGCAAGATCCAGCCCGAACAGTTGATGGCGTCGATCCGCGCCACCGGCGAGCGTTACGCGATCGCCGCGCGCATCTCCGGCCCGGTGAAAACCGCATTCCCGGACGGCCCTCCGCCGCAAGCCGCCAACGCGCCGCCATTGCCGGCCGAAATCAAATCCAGCAAGGCCGACGCCAACATCGTCGTTGTCGCCGACACCGACCTCCTCGACGACCGTTTCTGGGTCCGCGTACAGGATCTCTACGGCAAGCGCCTCGCCGCCACATTCGCGGACAACGGCTCGTTCGTCCTGAACGCCGTCGAAAACCTGATGGGCTCGGACGACCTGATCTCCCTGCGCACCCGCGCCACCAATGACCGCCCCTTCACTGTCGTGCAAAAACTGCAAGCCGACGCGCAGGCGCAATTCCAGTCCGAAGCCGACGCGCTGAAGCAGAAAATGACCGACACGCAGGATCGCCTGCGCGCGCTACAACAGGGCGCCAATGGCGCAAACCTGCAAGCGGGCGCAGCCGCCCAACAATCCGAGATCGAACGCTTCCGCCGCGAACTCCTCGACACGCGCTCGCAACTGCGCGACGTGCAGCACAATCTCCGCAAAGAGGTTGACCGCTTGGGCGAATGGCTGGCCTTCATCAACATCGCGCTGGTACCGTTGCTCGTCGCCGTGTTCGCCATCGGCCTCGCGCTCTTGCGCCGCCGCCGCCGCGCGCGCGCGTTGAGCCTGTAGGAGCACGCGATGGAAACCCGCCGCCGCAATCTCCTCGTTCTCACCGTCGTCGCCGTGGCGCTTGTGGCGCTCGCGGCGCTGGCGCTCTACCGCCAGGAAAAAGCGTCCGCGCCCGTGCCGACGCCGGAAACCTTCTTCCCGCACCTCGCCCACAACGTCCGCAATGTCGCGAAGATCCACATCGCCTCGCAGAAATTTGGCGCGTTCGACGTCGTGTTCGTGCCCGAAAAAGGCTGGGTGCTGCCCGAACGCGGCAACTATCCCGCCTCGTTCGAAGAAGTGCGCAAGACGATCAACGCGGTCGCAACCCTGCAAACCATCGAACCGCGTACCGCGCGCGTCGACTGGCTGCGCTATCTCGATCTCGATCCGCCGTCGAGCGGCGGCAATGGCGTCCTCATCACGCTGTCGGACGAAAAAGGAAATGCGCTCGCCTCGCTGATCGCCGGCAAGGCACAGGACATCGGCGACGCCAGCGGCCTTTCCGGCATCTTCGTGCGCAAACCGGATTCAACGCAAAGCTGGCTCGCCCGTGGAGTGCTGCAGCCCGATGCCGATCCGTCGCAATGGATGGACCGCACGGTGATGGATGTGGATCGCGCGCGCATCCAGGAAGTCGACGTCTTCCCGGCAAAAGGCCCGTCTTATTCCGTGCGCCGCGACAAGCCGAGCGATGCCGATTTCCATCTGGTCTCGACGCCCAAGGGCCGCGAACTCCTCAGCGCACAAGCCCCCGATGGCGTGGCGGTGGCAGCCGTTGGCTTCACCTTCGACGACATCAAACCGGCGCAAGGCTTCGACTTCACCGACGCCACCCGCGTCATCACCCGCACCTTCGACGGCCTGCTGGTCACCGCCAAAGTCATCCAGCAAGGCCAGGATTATTGGGCCACCGTTTCCGCCGAAGCCGTACCCGGCAAGGTCGCCGCCGAGAAGGAAGCCCGCACCATAGATGCGCGCGTCGACGGATGGGCCTATAAGCTGCCTGCCTATAAGGGGCAGCAATTCATGACCACGCTCGACAGCCTGTTGAAGCCGATTGGCGGTAAGAAGCCGTGAACGCGGAAACCCCGCAGACAACAGGCGCCGACACTGCGCCGATTTTGCTGCGCGACCTCTGGTACATGGCAGCGCTGGCCGACACGCTCCCGCCCGGCCAGATGCGCCGCGAAATCCTGCTGGGCGAACCCATCGTCATCGGGCGCATGCGCGATGGCAAGGTCTTCGCGCTGCGCGACATCTGCCCCCATCGCGGCGTGCCGCTCTCCGCGGGCCGCGTGATGGATGAAAACACCGTCGAATGCCCCTATCATGGCTGGCGTTTCCGCGCAGATGGCGTCTGCGCGCTCATCCCGTCTCTGGTCGATGAAAAGGACATGGATGCGAGCCGCATCAAGGTCCGCAGCTTTCCCGTGCGCGAACAGGATGGCCTCATCTGGGTGTTCATGCCGTCGCCGGGACGCGACGCGCAGCCCGCGTTCGAACCGCCGAAGGTCGGCGTACCCCATCCCAAACCCCGCTGGCACATCAGCCAGACTTTCCATTGCCATATGGATCACGCCGTCATCGGCCTGATGGACCCGGCGCACGCGCCTTACGTCCATGGCCGCTGGTGGTGGAAGCGTTCACCCCGCCTCAAGGAAAAAGCCTATGCGCCGCAGGAACGCGGCTTCGTGATGAGCCGCCACCAGCCCAGCAAACCGGCCTACAAAATCCTCGGCGGCGACGTGACGACCGAAATCACCTTCGAACTGCCAGGCATCCGATTCGAGAACATCCGCGGCACCGTGCTCGGCCGCCAGATCGACGTGGTAGGGCTGACCGCCTGCACCCCCATCGACGCCGAAACGACTCAGGTCACCCAGATATTCTATTGGCCGCTTTGGCTGGGTTTTATCCGCCCGTTCTTCATGGCACTGGGCCCCACCTTCCTGAGCGACGACCGGAAGATGGTGGAACTCCAGCGCGAGGGGCTGAAATTCAACCCCAACCTGATGCTGATCCGCGACGCCGACCAGCCCGCCATCTGGTACCACCGCCTCAAGAAAAACTGGGCGGAAGCCACCGCCACGGGGGCCGCCTTCATCAATCCTGTGCAGGAAACCGTCCTCAGGTGGCGGAGCTAGTTTGCCGCCCTCGATTCGGGTTGCCCCCGCCGCCCTACACGGCTAAACGGTCCCCTTAACCTACAACAAAAGCTGCCCGCCGCGCGCGTTTGCGCGTGTCCGGCCGCGCGCGAGACAAGATGCCCAAACGCACAGACATCCATACCGTCCTCATCATCGGCGCAGGCCCCATCGTCATCGGGCAGGCCTGCGAGTTCGACTATTCGGGGGCGCAGGCGTGCAAGGCATTGCGGGCGGAGGGTTACCGGGTGGTCCTCGTCAATTCCAACCCCGCCACGATCATGACCGATCCGGGTCTGGCGGATGCGACCTATATCGAACCCATCACGCCGGATTTCGTCGAAAAGATCATCGCCCGCGAACGCCCCAACGTGCCGGAAGGCCGGGGGTTCGCGCTTTTGCCGACAATGGGCGGGCAGACCGCGCTCAACACCGCGCTTTCCCTGCGCAAACGCGGAACGCTGGAAAAATACGATGTCGAACTGATCGGCGCGTCCGCCGATGCCATCGACAAGGCGGAAGACCGCGAACTCTTCCGCCGCGCGATGCTGAAGATCGGTCTCGAAGTTCCGCGCGGCATCACCTTGAAAGGCGAACTCCGCCACAAGAAGGACGAACAGGGCAACTTCCTCTACGACAGCCGTAACAACGCCATCATGGGGTTGGCGCCGGAAGCGCAAGGCGCCGCGAAAGATGCGCTCGCCATGGTGGGCCTGCCCGCTGTCATCCGTCCCTCCTTCACGCTCGGCGGCACGGGCGGCGGCATCGCCTATAACAAGGAAGAGTATTTCGAGATCGTCGAAGCGGGTCTCGAAGCCTCGCCCACCAACGAAGTGCTGATCGAAGAATCCGTGCTCGGCTGGAAGGAATTCGAGATGGAAGTCGTGCGCGACCGCGCCGACAATGCCATCATCGTCTGCTCCATCGAGAATGTGGATGCGATGGGCGTCCACACTGGCGACTCCATCACAGTCGCGCCCGCGCTGACGCTGACCGACAAGGAATATCAGCGCATGCGTTCGGCCTCCATCGCGGTCCTGCGCGAGATCGGCGTAGAGACCGGCGGATCGAACGTGCAGTTCGCGGTGAATCCGAAAGACGGCCGCATGGTCGTCATCGAAATGAACCCGCGCGTGTCGCGTTCGTCTGCACTGGCTTCGAAAGCAACAGGTTTCCCGATTGCGAAGATCGCCGCCAAACTCGCGGTCGGCTACACGCTCGACGAATTGCAGAACGACATCACCAAGGTCACGCCCGCCTCGTTCGAACCCACCATCGACTATGTGGTGACCAAAATCCCGCGTTTCGCGTTCGAGAAATTTCCCGGCGCCGAACCGATCCTTACCACTTCGATGAAATCGGTCGGCGAAGCGATGGCCATCGGCCGCACCTTTGCGGAATCGTTCCAGAAAGCCCTGCGCTCGATGGAAACCGGCCTCACCGGCCTCGACGAGATCGACCTCGCCAACGACAAGGATGCGATCCGCGCCGCACTTGCGCGCCAGACGCCCGATCGCATCCGGCTCACCGCGCAAGCCATCCGCTATGGCTTCCCGATGGACGACGTTGCCGCGATTACCAAATACGATCCTTGGTTCCTGGGCGAAATCAAAGCCATCATCGATGTGGAAGAGCAGGTGCGTTTTGGCGGGTTGCCTGAAGATGCGGCAAGCCTTTCGCGCCTCAAGATGATGGGCTTTTCCGATGCGCGCCTCGCCAAGCTCACCGGGCAAAAGGAAAAGCAAATTCGCGCACTGCGCGCGAAACTGAACGTCCATCCGGTGTTCAAGCGCATCGATAGCTGCGCCGCCGAATTCGCCGCCATCACGCCCTACATGTATTCGACTTACGAAAACCCGGTCGCGGGCGAGGTCGAATGCGAGAGCAAGCCGACCAATAAAAAGAAGATCATCATCCTGGGCGGCGGGCCCAACCGCATCGGCCAGGGTATCGAATTCGACTATTGCTGCTGCCACGCAGCGTTCTCGCTGTCGGCGCAGGGTTTCGAGACCATCATGGTCAACTGCAACCCCGAAACTGTCTCAACCGATTACGACACCTCCGACCGCCTCTATTTCGAACCGCTGACGGCGGAAGACGTTCTCGAAATCGTCCGCAAGGAACAATCGAACGGCACGCTTGCAGGCGTGATCGTGCAATTCGGCGGACAGACGCCACTCAAGCTTGCCAACACGCTGGTCGATGAAGGCGTGCCGATCCTTGGCACATCCGCCGATGCCATCGACCTCGCCGAAGACCGCAAGCGTTTCCAGGTGTTGCTGCAGAAGCTCGACCTCAAGCAGCCGCGCAACGCCACCGCCATGACGGCGGAGGAAACCGTCGTGGCCGCGCGCGAGATCGGTTATCCCGTCATCCTGCGCCCGTCCTATGTGCTGGGCGGCCGCGGCATGGTGGTGATCCCCGATGAAGCGGCGATGAAGACCAATGTGCAATCGGGCGACGTCTTCCGTATCTCTGGGGACAATCCGGTTCTGATCGACGCCTTCCTGCACCACGCCATCGAAGTCGATGTCGACGCCATCGGCGATCATGACGGCGACGTGTTCATCGCCGGTATCATGGAACATATCGAAGAAGCGGGCGTGCATTCCGGCGACTCCGCTTGCGCCATTCCGCCCCATTCGCTGAAGCCCGAAGTCATCAAGGAAATCGAACGCCAGACCGTAGCGCTTGCAAAAGCATTGAACGTGCGCGGGTTGATGAACGTGCAATACGCCGTGCAGAACGGCGACATCTATGTGCTGGAGGTCAATCCGCGCGCCAGCCGCACGGTGCCGTTCGTGGCGAAAGCCGTGGGTCTTCCCATCGCTGCCATCGCGGCGCGCGTGATGTCCGGCGAGAAGCTGAAAGATTTCGATCTCAAGCGCACCACCTCCAAACACATCGCGGTCAAGGAAGCAGTTATGCCGTTCGGCCGCTTCCCCGGCGTGGACACGGTGCTCGGCCCCGAAATGCGTTCCACCGGCGAAGTGATGGGCCTCGACGAAAACTTTGGCCGCGCATTTGCCAAGAGCCAGATTGGTGCGGGCCTCAAATTGCCGCTCGGCGGAATGGTATTCATCTCTGTGAAGGATGCCGACAAGGAACTGGTGCTTCAGCCTGCGCGCGAGCTTGTCGAGATGGGTTTCACCATCGTCGCCACCCGTGGTACGGCCAAACTGCTGCGCGATGCCGGCATCGAGGCCCGCGACATCAACAAGGTTCTGGAGGGCCGCCCGCACATCGTGGACGCGCTCAAGAACGGCGAGGTTCAGCTCGTCTTCAACACCACGGAGGGGGCACGCGCCCTGTCCGACTCGTTCTCCATCCGGCGGACGGCGTTGCAGATGAAGGTTCCCTATTACACGACCATCGCGGGGGCTGCGGCTGCGACACAGGCCATCGCGGCACTTAGGACCGGCTCCCTTGAAGTCGCCCCCCTTCAATCTTACAATTTGTGATGGTCCGACTGGGCAATCATCTTAAATAATTCAGTCAGGACAGGGACTTAGGCGAAAGCGTCCGACATTTCGTCCGCTGCGGGAAGCCCCCGCCGGCCGGAGGGAACGGTTTTGCCTCTTTTGGGATTGGCCATGGAACGCATACCGATGACCGCGGGCGGCTACAAAGCCCTCGAAGACGAGATCAACCATCTGAAGAACGTGGAGCGCCACGAGATCATCAAGTTGATCGCCGAAGCGCGCGCCCACGGCGACCTTTCCGAAAACGCCGAATATCATGCCGCCAAGGAACGCCAGGCGTTCATCGAAGGCCGTGTGATCGAGCTGGAAGACAAGCTCGGCCGCGCCGACGTGATCGACGTTTCCAAACTATCCGGCTCCACGGTGAAGTTCGGCGCCACCATCACCCTCATCGACGAAGACACCGATGAGGAGCGCAGATACCAGATCGTCGGCGACCACGAGGCCGACATCAAAAAGGGCCGCATTTCCGTCTCCTCGCCCATCTCGCGCGCCCTCATCGGCAAGGCGAAGGGCGATTCGGTGGAAGTCGCGGCCCCCGGCGGCGCCCGCTCCTACGAGATTTTGAAGGTCGAATTCGTCTGATCGGCGGTTGCCGCAATTCCGCTTGGTTTCCGCCACTTTGAAATGCAGGTCAGGGGCCTATATTAGGCCCCCTCACCGGCTGGGATTGGGCCATGGCGACTATCGCTCTCGTTGACGACGACAAGAACATCCTCACCTCCGTCAGCATGTTGCTGGAGCAGGAGGGTTACAACGTCCGCACCTATTCCGACGGCGCCTCGGCGCTCACCGCGCTTTCATCCACGCCGCCGGACCTTGCGATCCTCGACATCAAGATGCCGCGCATGGACGGTCTCGAACTGCTCCGCCGCCTGCGCCAGACCGCCGATATGCCCGTGATCTTCCTCACGTCGAAAGACGAAGAGATCGACGAGTTGATGGGCCTCAACGCGGGCGCCGACGATTACATCCGCAAGCCCTTCTCGCAGCGTCTGTTGCTGGAACGCGTGCGCGCGATCCTGCGCCGCGCCGATCCCAACAAGGGTGCGCCCGCCAACAGTACCGAACCGAAGAAGGAAGCCTTGGTGCGCGGCAAGCTGGCGCTCGATCCGCAGCGGCACGAATGCACCTGGGAGGCAAAACCTGTGCGCCTCACTGTCACCGAATTCCTGATCCTGCAATGCCTCGCGCAACGTCCCGGTTTCGTGAAGAGCCGTGACAACCTGATGGACGCGGCGTATGACGACCAGGTCTATGTCGACGACCGCACCATCGACAGCCACATCAAGCGCCTGCGCAAGAAATTCAAAGCCGTGGACGACAATTTCGACGCTATCGAGACGCTCTACGGCGTCGGCTACCGCTACCGCGAGGCGTGACGCCCACGAACGACCGCACACCAAATCGTCCGACCTTCACCGGCGCCCTGCCCCGGCTTGGCGACCGGTTGCCCACGCGCGCCGCGCGCCAATCCGGCGCGGGATTCCAGGCCCGCGCTTCCGCGCTCACGCAACGCATCATCCTGTTCAATGCTGCGACGCTGGTGGTGCTGATCGCGGGTGTCATCATCGTGCAGGCCAACCGCGTCGGCCTCGTCGACGAACGTTTGCAGGGCATCAAGGAGCAGGCGCTGATCGTCGCTTCCACGCTCGCCGAATACACCACCAACGAAAACGCGCGCGACATCAAGATCGCCGAAGCCGAACCGTTGCTCCGTCAGCTCATCGAGCCCACGCGTCTGCGTGCCCGGCTCTATGCAACGGACGGCCGCCTGTCGCTCGACACGCGCAACCTGCTCGCCCGCAACATCGTTGAAACGCGCGAACTGCCGCCGCTCGACACCTGGAGCCAGATCAAGGGCTGGTGGACGCGCATCTTCGACGGCGTGATGGGCGTGCGCCCGTTCGCGAAACTCGCGCCCTATTTCGAAGCCGGTATCGATGGCCGGGTGTACAGCGAAGTGCTCACCGCCCTTTCCGGCAGCACCGGCACCGGCGAAAGAGTGAACGATCAGAACCAGCTCGTGCTTTCCGTCGCCGTTCCGATCCAGCGCTTCCGCACCGTTTACGGTGTGCTGATGGTCTCCACCGAAGGCGGGGACATCGACGCGATCCTGCGCGAAGAACGCACCACGCTGCTCGAAGTCTTCGCGGTCGGCATGATCGCGATGATCGTGTCGTCGCTCTATCTCGCCCGTTTCGTGGCCCAACCGGTGCGCCGCCTGGCCGACGCGGCGGATCGCGTGCGCCGTGGTCGCACGGGCCGCGAGACCATTCCGCTGATGGACGAGCGGCGCGACGAAATTTCCGATCTCGCCACCTCCATCTCCGGCATGACGCGCGCGCTCTATGACCGGATCGACGCCATCGAGCGTTTCGCAGCCGACGTCGCGCACGAATTGAAAAACCCGCTCACTTCGCTGAAAAGCGCCACCGAAATGCTTTCCCGCACCAAGGACGAGGCCTCGCGCGACAGCCTGACCCAGATCGTGAAGAACGACGTCAAACGCATCGACCGTCTGATCAGCGATATTTCCGATGCTTCACGTCTCGACGCCGAACTAAGTCGCGAGCACTCCGAACCGGTGGACATCGAGCACCTGCTCGAAACCATTGTGGAAATCTATCACTATTCCGAAGTTCCGCGCGGCATAAAGATCCTGCTGCAAAGCCGCTTGCCCGCGAATGCCATCGTGCTCGGCCGCGATGAAAGATTGGGCCAGGTCTTCCGCAACCTCATCGATAACGCCATTTCCTTCAGCCCTGAAAACGGCACGGTCATGGTCACTGCCACCGCTTCGGGCTTTCGCGCGCGTTTCATCGTCGATGACGAAGGTCCCGGCATCCCGCCCGATAATCTCGAAACCATCTTCCAGCGTTTTTACACCGAACGTCCCGCAGGCCACGGCTTCGGCAACAATTCGGGCCTCGGCCTTTCCATCGCGCGGCAGATCTGTTCCGGCTTCGGCGGACGCATCTGGGCCGAAAACCGCCACAGCGCGGATGGCCGGCGCATCGGGGCGCGCTTTGTGGTCGAGCTGCCGCTCTCCCGCTCATGAAAAAACCGATCGCCAACATTCATGCAAGTTGCATTCGCCTGGAACGCGCTGGCGCACCGTTCGGCGCGCCGGCGAAGGCGGGCGTTCTTATCCTCGGCGAAAGCGGCAGCGGAAAATCGTTGTTGTCACTCATGTTGATTGCTGCCGGAGCAAAGCTCGTCGCCGACGACCGGGTTGAACTTTTCGTGCGCAAGGGAAGACTCATGGCGCGTGCGCCCGCGAACATTGCGGGCTTCGTCGAAGCGCGCGGTGTGGGAATCGTGGAAATCCCTCATGTTCGCGATGCTGCGATTGCACTTGTTGTAAATCTCTCGGACACAAAGCCATCGCGCTTGCCGCGCCACGGCATTTACGAACCTCCCAAATCGCTCTTGCTTGTGCGCGACAAATGGCCACCCATGCTAAAACTGGCCGCTGCGGATCAAGCGGCACCCGCAAAAGTGGCTCTGGCCGCCGCAGCGTTCTCGCAGAATCGATTCCGGCACCGCGCAAAAGGTCTTTAATCGCCGAAAAGGATTGCTATGTTTTCATCAGATAACCACCTGACATCGACATGATCGGAATCGTCCTCGTTACTCACGGCCGCCTGGCGCAGGAATTCATCTCCGCGATGGAGCACATGGTAGGGCCGCAAACCCACCTGCGCGCCGTCTGCATCGGCCCCGAAGACGACATCGAGCGGCGCCAGCGCGAAATCGCGGCGGCGGCAAAGTCTGTCGATGTCGGCAACGGCGTCGTCATCGCGACCGATATGTTCGGCGGAACACCCTGCAATCTTGCGCTCACGCTGCTCGACCGTGGCAAGATAGAAGTTCTGGCCGGCGCCAATCTTCCGAGCCTTATCAAGCTCGTCGATGTTCGCAACAAACTCCCGCTCGAACAGGCGGTGAAGGAAGCCATCGACGCCGGCCGAAAATATATGCGCGCCGGCTCCGCCGATCTCGCCGGTGTCGCCTAGATGAGCGCAGCGCGCATTTGCGCCATTGCCAAAATCACGAACAAGCGGGGGCTTCACGCCCGCGCTTCGGCCAAGGTCGTGGAAGCCGCGGCGCGCTTCAAATCGCACATCACTGTTTCCAAAGACGGCCAGACAGTAGACGCCCGTTCCATCATGGGCCTGATGATGCTCGCCGCCAGCATGGGCACGGAAGTCGAAATCTGCGCCGAGGGCGAAGATGCGGAAGCCGCAGTGGTGGCGCTGCTTGCATTGGCAGACGCGAAATTCGGCGAAGACTGAGGGAGCCCCCTCCACCGCTGCGCGGTCCCCCCTCCCCCGCTTCGCAGGGGAGGATCAACGATACATATGTCCTCCCCTGCGAAGCGGGGGAGGTACCCTCGCGCAGCGAGGCGGAGGGGGTAAGTCGTTACAGCCCTACTCTCACCCGCGCTTCGATCGACGCTGCGAACCCGCGATCCGGCCGCGGTTGGTCGCTCTGCAGGCGGCCTTCCAGATCGAGCTTCACCGCACGGAACGGAATCGTCACCCGCGCGACACCCATATCGATCTTCACCGGCGAGGTCGTGACGATGTTGCCGATGAGGTTTTGCGCGGTCGAAATCTCCGCATGATGGAATGTCAACGTATAGGTGCGGTCGCCGCCGTCGATCCAGCTTGCCTGCGCCGAGAACAGTCGCGAATCGCTGTCCAGACTGAATCCGATCGTCTGTCCGCGATAGCGCATGCCATCGACGAAATCGTAATTGTTGTAGGAGAAGCCGTGAAAATAATCGCCGAAGCTGAAGATGTCCGCGGTCGCAACGCTGTCGGTGTATTCGACCGTCAGGCGAACCGGATTGCCGCCGATGGGCACCCAGATGCTGCCGCCGAACAGATGGCTGGTGCCCGAATGCGTGATGGGGCTCGAATCCTCGTTCATCATCTGGGTATAAAGTTCGAACGGCACGCCACCCAGGTTGTTGGTGTAACGGATGTCGAACGTGCCTTCGTCGTTGGTGTGGTTCACTTCGTTCGGATCGTTGGCGAAGTGGAAATAGTCGACGACGGGATCGCAGCGATGATGATTGCCGCATAGCTCCTGCGTGCGCGACAGACCGATTTCCAAACCCGGCAGCGGATTGAAGACGATGTGCAATCCGTCATACATCGTGTCTTCGATTACCCGGTCGTCGTTGAGCCAGCCGAAGAAGAACTCCGCCTGCCAGGGCCCGATCCAGCTCAGCCACGGACTTTTGAAGGGTTCGGTGTCGAGCCGCGCAATGCCCACTTGCGGAAAAGGTCGCGCGTTGTTGGAAAGCGACAGCGCCGAGATCCAGCCCGGTCCCCACCAATGCGAAAGCGTGCCGCCATAGAGCACGGCGCCGCCCACCTGCTGCGCGATGTAGGAATTGTCGGGAAGGAAGTGGACCTTGTGCGTGTCGTGATCGACCTGCGCGCCTGCAGCCAGACGGATGGAGGTCGATTCCCAATTGTATTCGGCGGCCAATTGGCCGTCGAAATCGCCGCGCGCCAATGCATCGAAGCCGCGCACGACAGAGGGAAGATTGGTGCCGTCGGCGGTCGCGCTCGCGCGCAAAGTGCCGATGCGCGTTTCGATCCTCGCGCGCGCCATCACCCGGCGCGCCGCGGCGCGCACAAAAACAGGTTGATGCGAAAGCGAATCGGAATCGTGCAAGCGGGCAACAATGTCACGCCAGGGCAACGGCCAATGCGTCGTGATGTTATCGAGCAGCCCCGCATTGGCGAGGATTTCGATGTCGGAACGCAATTGCGGATCGCCGGCTTCCGCCCATGGCGAAGCCATCGCCGAGGTGCTTATCGCTGTCAGTAAAAGAACGGCTGCAGCAGCAAGGGATTTCGCCGCAAAACTTCGCGCCGGACCGGCTTCCATACACAACTCCGTCCAGTGGAGGTGTCATCCCTAGCCGGGAAGCAAAAAAAAGGCGAGTTAAAATCTCGCCTCACCCTCTCCCCGTTGCGAGGAGAGGGTGAGGCCAAGACTCATTTCAAAATCAACTCGCGTGTCAGCGTTTCGCCGCGGAGTGTACGAATCATGCCACGGTCAGCCTGTTCCTTGTTGGCTTGATCCTGAGAACCGAATTGCTTGGCAAAGAAGGCCTCCATCTCGTCCAGCGAGCGGTCATACTCGGCCATATTTTTCACTTGGGTGGCGAGGTAGATGTCCGGTTCGTTGTCGCGGGGGTCGACCACTACGTAGACCTTGTAGTCGGTGATGTAGCCGGCCTTCTTCAGGGCCTCTTGCTGCTTTTTCCAAGTGGTGGTGACGAACTTCATGTAATCGTCGAAGTGGCCGTCCTTCGTCTGGACCGCCGCGAAATCCCAAACCGGGCCGTTGTCGTAACCGCGATCTGATGCGGCAAATGCAGGCAGCACGACCAATGCAAACAGAGCCGCAAGCGCGGCAGTAACGCGTTTCATGGGGAATCCTCCGATTGTGACTGGAAATGAACGAGCACTCAGACGCAGTGCGATTGCTGAATGACCAGCGTCAAAACGATACGCCTCGTCCGGAGAACTCGCGAATCGCTTTTCCTCGGCGGAAATCCGTGGTAGGACTACCCACCTAACGGGTGCTTGGGAGAGATACCCCCAGCCCACCCCCCCATCTTCAAAAATGCGCAAACAAATAAAGGTAGCCGCAGGATTTTTGACCGCAAAATATAGAAATAAACACATGCATATTTCTTTATATGTTTCTTGCCCACCCCTGCTCCCGCTGCTATATCGCCCTGCCGTCAACAGGAGCCGTCCGTGAGCCAGGATTACGGCGTCAAAGACATCAGCCTCGCCAATT
>Ga0335070_10000950_pt1 | contig 33292 bp, 30 predicted proteins | sample Lox_Sample_13_FD_206722 | JGI IMG/M metagenome (GOLD analysis project Ga0335070, IMG submission 206722) | Soil microbial communities from Loxahatchee National Wildlife Refuge, Florida, United States - Lox_Sample_1.3 | ecosystem: Environmental > Terrestrial > Soil > Wetlands | place: USA... | reverse complement strand
CGAGCTCACCGGGGAGATTCCCAAGCCGATGGTGAAGATCGGCTACCGGCCGATCCTCTGGCATCTGATGAAGTACTACGCCCACTTCGGCCACAAGGATTTCATCCTCTGCCTCGGGTACAAGGCCGACGTCATCAAGCAATTCTTCTTGAATTACGAGGAGTGGATCTCCAACGACTTCACCCTTCGCCGCGGAGGCAAGGAGCTGGCGCTGGAGCGGAGCGACATCGAGGACTGGAACATCACCTTCGTCGACACCGGGCTGCACGCCAACATCGGGCAGCGCCTGATGGCGGTGAGGAAGTACGTGGAGGGGGACGAGATGTTCCTCGCCAACTACTCCGACGGGCTCACCGACATGGACCTGAACCGGATGGTGGCCACCTTCCGCACCTCCTCGAGCGTGGCGGCGTTCGTCGCCACCCCGCCGTCACAGAGCTTCCACGTGGTGAAGATGGGTCCGGAGGGACGGGTGACCGGCATCGAGGCGGTGCGCGACACCGGTCTGCTGATCAACGCCGGGTTCTTCACTCTGCGCCGGGAGATCTTCGAGTACCTGCGGCCCGGTGAGGAGCTGGTGCTCGCTCCGTTCGCCCGGTTGATCTCCGCAGGCAAGCTCATGGCCCATCGCTGCGACCGCTTCTGGTGCATGGACACCTTCAAGGAGCAGCAGGAGCTGACCGACCTCGCCAACTCCGGGCGTGCGCCCTGGGAGCTCTGGAAGTCTGTTCCGCAGCGGGAGGCGAGCGCAGGGTGATGCTCGGGTTGGGCCTCGGCCCGCCGCCGAGCAGGGGATACGAGCTGCTGTGCCTCGGCGCGCACAGCGACGACCTGGAGCTGGGCTGCTCGGGCACGGTCATGCGCCTGCTGGCCGAGGCCCCGGTGCGGAGGATCACCTGGGTGGTGCTCTCGGGAAACCCCCAGCGCGCGCGCGAGGCGAGGCGCGCCGCCTCCCGCGTGCTGGGCAAGCACCCCGGGGCCAGGCTTGTGCAACAGAGCTTCCGCGACGGGTTCTTCCCCTACGTTGCGGTGGGCATCAAGGAGTTCTTCGAGCAGCTCAAGCGCGAGGTGACGCCCGATCTGGTCCTCACCCACTACCGCGAGGACCGGCACCAGGACCACCGGCTGGTCTCGGACCTGACCTACAACACCTTCCGCGATCACCTGATCCTCGAGTACGAGATCTTGAAGGTCGACGGCGACCTCGGCCGGCCCAACGTCTACGTGCCGCTCGCGCCGGGGCTGGTGCGGAGAAAGGTCTCCCTCCTCGAATCCTGCTTCGGCAGCCAGCGCGACCGGCGCTGGTTCAGCGAGGATGCCTTCCGTGGGCTGATGCGGCTGCGCGGGGTGGAGGCGGGCGCCCCGGAGGGTCACGCCGAGGCGTTCTACGGACGGAAGGTGGTCCTCTCCGGGGGCGAGGTGAGACGGCGATGAGCTTCGAGAACTCGAGAAGGCTGAGGGAGCGGGCTCACCAGCTCGTCCCCGGTGGCGCCCACACCTACGCCAAGGGAGACGATCAGTACCCGCTCGAGGCCCCGGGGTTCATCGCCCGGGGAGCCGGGAGCCACGTCTGGGACGTGGACGGCAACGAGTTCATCGAGTACGGCGCGGGCCTCCGCTCGGTGACCCTAGGCCACGGCTTCGCTCCGGTGGTCGAGGCCGCTCTCCGGGCGATGCGCGACGGGACCAACTTCGTCCGGCCCGCCGCGATCGAGGTCGAGGCCGCCGAGCGGTTCCTCTCCCTGCTCCCCGGCGCGGAGATGGTGAAGTTCGCCAAGAACGGCTCGGACGTCACCACCGCGGCGGTGAAGCTGGCGCGGGCCTGGACCGGGCGAGACCTGGTGGCGATCCCCGCAGAGCACCCCTTCTTCTCGACCGACGACTGGTTCATCGGCACCTCCCCGATGGACGCCGGCATCCCCCGGGCGGTCTCGGAGCTGACCCTCCGGTTCCACTACAACGACCTGGGGAGCCTCGAGGCGCTGTTCGCCGCCTACCCGGGGCGGATCGCCTGCGTGATGATGGAGGCGGCCACCGCGGTGGAGCCGAGGCCCGGCTTCCTCCAGGCGGTGATCGATCTCGTGCACGCCCACGGGGCGCTCTTCGTCCTCGACGAGATGATCACCGGGTTCCGCTGGCACCTCGGCGGCGCGCAGACCCACTACGGCATCCGGCCCGACCTCTCCACCTTTGGCAAGGCGATGGCCAACGGCTTCGCGCTGTCGGCGCTGGTCGGCCGGCGCGAGGTGATGGAGCTCGGCGGGCTGCGGACGGCGAGGGACCGGGTGTTCCTGCTCTCCACCACCCACGGCGCCGAGACGCACGCGCTGGCCGCGTGCATGGCCACCATCGAGGCGTACCAGCGGCACGAGGTCATCGCGCACCTGCGCCGCACCGGCGAGGCGCTGCGCGAAGGCATCCAGGCAGCGGTGGAGCGGCTCGGGCTCGGCCAGGCCTTCCAGGTGATGGGGCATCCGGCAAATCTGGTCTTCGCCACCCACGACGCCTCCCTGGCGCCGTCGCAGCCGTTCCGGACCCTCTTCCTCCAGGAGACCATCGCCCGGGGTCTGCTCATGCCCTCGCTGGTGGTGAACCTGGGCCACGGCGAGGAGGAGGTGCGCCGGACCATCGACGGGGTGAGCGGCGCGCTCGAGGTCTACCGCCGCGCGCTCGACGAGGGCATCGAGCGGCACCTGGTGGGACGCCCGGTGCAGCCCGTCTTCCGGAGACGGGTGTGAACACTCGGGCCGCGCTGGCCCTCCCGGTGCTCATCGTCGCCGGCTGTCAGGCTCCGGTGGAGAGCCTGCCACCGGTGGTCCGTCTCGACCTGGAGCCGGCCCGGGCCGGCGCCGGGGTGGGCGAGCGCATCCAGCTGGAGCTGCTCGCCACCCGCCGCGACGGCTCGCGGCAGATCGTCACCGCCGCTGCGCGGTGGAGGACCTTCTCGGGGCAGGCGAGGCTCGATGGGGCAGGGGGAGTCCGCGCCCCGGCGCCCGGCACGGTGGTGGTCGAGGCCAGCTGGGAGGGCCGGACGGCGCGGGCGACGGTGAGCATCACCGCGGAGCCGCCAGGGGTGACTGCGCCCTCGCTGATCCCGGACGCGGCGCGCTCCCCTCCGGGAGGCGCGGTGGCCTTCCGGGCCGAGGCGACGCTGACCGACGGAACCGAGCGCGACGTCTCGACCGAGGCGGAGTGGAGCGTGGACCCGGCCGGCGTCGCCCGGGCGGGCGACGCCCTCCCGGGCTTCGTGGAGGTCGACCATCCCGGGGTCGCCGAGGTCAGGGCCCGCTTCGGCGGCCGGATCGCCTCCGCCCGGTTGCGCGCCGTGGCGCCGGAGCGGAGGGCGCCCGAGTTCCCGCTCCACCTCTCCCCCGACCGTCGGTTCCTGGTGGACGCCTCGGGACGTCCGTTCCGGATCCATGGGGACTCAGCCTGGTCGCTGGTGGCGAACCTCGACGACGCCGAAGCGGAGCGCTACCTGACCGATCGGGCCGCCCGCGGCTTCAACACCTTGGTGGTCAACCTGATCGAGCACCGCTTCGCGGTGGCCGCTCCGAGGAATCGCCGGGGCCAGGCCCCGTTCGAGCCGCCGGGGGACCTCGGGCATCCGGTCGACGCGTACTTCGACCCGGCGCTGGAGCGCGTCCGGCGGGCCGGGTGGCACGGGATGCTGGTGCTGCTCGTCCCGGCGTACCTGGGCTACGGGTGCCCCCGGACGCCCTCCCCGAGCAACGAGGGCTGGTCGGCGGAGCTCGACCGGACCCCTCCGGAGCGCTGCCGGGCCTACGGCAGCTACGTCGGGAGGCGCTTCGGGGCGGAGCGAAACGTGGTCTGCGTGGGCGGAGGAGACTGCACCCCGCCGCCGGGGAGCGCCCTCGAGCGGTGCGCGCTGGAGGTGTTGCACGGCATTCGCGACGCCGACTCCGAGGCGCTCCAGACCGGCCACTTCCGTCCCAACGGCCACTCGCTCGACGATGCTGCGTTCGCCCCGGAGATGGCGCTCGATTCGGTGTACCGGTACCGCACCCCCTACCTCGGCGACTGGGTCTCGGTGGGCCAGGTGATGCCCCGCGGCCTCCGGGTGTTCACCACCCCGGGCGGCCCGGCCGGAGCCGACGACTGGCTCCTGGTCCCGGAGGCCACCTGAGCCTTGCACCGCGAGACGCCGTGGCCTTCTGGGGCAACTTCGGCACCCGGAACCTCGGCAACGAGGTCACCGTGTCGGCGGCGGTGGAGGCCGTGCGCCGCCGACGTCCCGCAGCGAGGCTCGAGCTGGTGTGCACCGCTCCCGCAGACGCCGGGCCGCGGCACGGGCTCCCCGCGTCCTCGCTCCGCTCCTGGTCCACGGCGCCGTCGCCACCGGCGAGCCTTCCTCTGCGGCTGCTCCGGCGCGCGGCGCGCGAGTGGCAGGAGTGGGGCAGCGCCCTCCGCAAGACCCGGGAGCTGGACACGCTGGTGATGACCGGCACCGGCATGCTGACCGACGTGGGAGAGGGGCCGCTCGGGCTCCCGGCGGACCTCTTCCGCTGGGCGCTGGCGGCACGGGTCGGCGGCTGCCGGGTGGTGTTCCTCAGCGTGGGGGTGGAGCCGCTTCGCCATCCGTTGACCCGGGCCCTCGTCCGCGGCGCCCTGGCCCTGGCGGCCCACCGCTCCTACCGCGACCGCCAATCCCGCGACCGGCTGGTGAGCGCCGGCATCCCGGTGTCCGGCGACCCGCTCGCTCCCGACCTCGCCTTCAGCCTGCCTCCGGTCCGGACGGAGGCGACCTCGCCCGGAGCGGTCCGGACCGTCGGAGTGGGCCTCTACGACTACCGCAGCCGCGGGGTCGCCGGCGGCGAGGACGCCCGGGCTTACCGCCGGTACCTCGAGCAGATGGCGGAGCTGGTGGAACGGCTGGTGGCCCGGGGCGACCGGGTCCGGGTGCTGATCGGCGACAACACCTACGACGAGCCGGTCCTGGCCGACTTCCGCGCGCTCCTCGCGGCCAGAGGCCGGGTGCCGGCGGGGAGGGTGGAGGACACCCCGGCCGAGAGCTTCGAGTCGCTGCTCGGCCAGCTCTCCCGGGTCGACCTGGTGGTGGCCAGCCGGTTCCACAACGTTCTGCTCGCGCTGATGCTCGGCCGGCCGGTGGTGTCGCTCTCCTACAACGAGAAGAACGAGGCGCTGATGGAGGCAGCGGGGCTCGCCGGGCACAGCCGGCCCCTCGAGGCGCTCGAGGTGGACTGGGTGCTGGAGCGCCTCGCGTCGCTCGATGTCCGCCGCGGGGCGCTGCGAGCCTCGCTGCTGGACGCGGCCGATCGTTGGCGGGCGGAGCTGGAGACCCAGTACGACCGGGTCTTCGGCCCGGCGCCCTAGGCCACCCCGGTCTCGCGGAGAGTCCAGCGATCGGCGATGGCCGACAGCCGCGCGCGCCGCGCCTCCAGCTCCGGGCCGGGGGCCACCCCGGCGACGCGGAGGATGCGCAGGAGCCGCTCCGACCAGTCGTGCCGGCGCAGGGCGTTCACCACCCCCGCGCGGCGGATGCGCTCCACCCGCGCCGGGTCCGCGTCGAGCCGATCGAGGGTGGCGGCGATGTCCGGGGCATCGAACGGGGTGCGAACCACCGAATCCGGCCAGTCGAACTGGGAGCGGAAGTCGTCGGTGTCGGGCGGGTCTCCGAGCATCACCGCGCCCGCCGCCGCCCCCTCGTAGAAGCGGGCGGCGATCTCGTCCTTCCCCTGCGTCAGCGCCGGCCGGTCTGCCCAGGCGCGGTTGGCGATGAAGTACCGGCTTCGCTTGAGCAGGTTGGAGAAGAGCAGCCGGTGCTCGGCCGGATCGATGACGTGGAAGGTGGTCGCCGCCAGCGGGCCGCCCCGGCGCATGGTGTCGTAGAAGTAGAAGCGGTCGGTCCCGGAGGCCCAGGCCAGGAGCGCGCGGTGGGTCACTGCTGAGCGCCGCCCGATGCCGCACACGTCGATGCCCCGCGGCGCGGTGGGCGAGGAGGGGAGGAAGCGCAGCGCGTCCACGCCCATGGGCAGATAGGTGCAGGGCCGTCCGGTGAGGCGCGCCACCGCCTCGCACGCGCCGTCCACCCCGAGGAAGAGGTGGTCGAACCCGGAGAGCAGCTCCAGCAGGTAGTCCGGGAGCTGCGATTGCCAGGCCTCGCAGATGTAGCAGGCGGCGAACCTCGAGCGGGCCCGCCAGTCGGCCAGGGCGTGCAGGTTGAAGAGCTCGTGGGGATGGTTGAAGACCGCGAGGAACAGCCCGTAGTCGCGCTCGAGGTGGCGGCTCCCCAGAGGAGGGGTGAGCGCGCGCCCCAGCCGGCGAGAACCGGTCAGCAGCCGGACCGCCTTGTAGGCCCGCCGGCCGCGCTCGAGCGCCGCGTCGCTCCGTGGCGCCGCGCGGTCGCCCCGGAGCAGCTCGAGGACCAGATCCTCGAACTCGTACATCGCCACGTACCCCACCACGTCCGCCACCCGGCGCATCGAGAGCACCAGCGCATCGCCGCCCCGTCCCCGGACGAGCTCGACGGGTGCGTGCTCCTGGTGCGGATCGCCGGTCATCTGGGCGGAAGGGTGAGACAGCCCAGGAACCTGGCCCGCCCGAGCGTGTCGAGGGTGCGGCGCGCCGACTCCAGCGACGAGCGCCCCAGCTCCACCCCCAGCACCGCCGCGTCGGCGGCGAGCGCCAGCGGGATGCCGGTGGGCTGCGAGACGATGGACTCGATCACCACCAGCACCCGCTCGCTCCACTCGGGGGAGGCCGGACGGGAGGGGTTGGCGCCGAGCATGTCGATGACCATCCCCGCAGCCCCGCTCACCTTGACCTCGCGCGCGTCGAGCAGTCGCAGCCGCTCGCCGAGCGCCAGCCGGCCGACCTCGTAGAGCGGCCGGCCGAAGTCCATCCCCGAGCTCTCCGGCCCTGCGGGCACGACCACCAGGGTCGACCACTCGCTGCGCTGGAGCGTGAACCACAGCTGCTGCACCCCGAGCGGTGGTGGACCACCCCAGTAGGAGGCGTTCTCCGGAAGCTGCTCGGCCAGCTTGAAGATGGGTCCGCTCATCGCCGCTCCGGAAGGTCCGGACTACCCGCGTCCCGCCGCCCGCGCCGGCTCGGGCTCTTGGGGAGGAGTCGCCGGCCGCTCGGGGACGGCCGGCTCCGCCGCGGCGACGGCGGGAGCGGCGTCGGCGGCGGCGGCCGGGAGCGGCGGCTGTACCGGAAGAAGGCTGGGCTGTTTCGGGGGCAGGGCGCCGAGGATGGGCAGCTCGAGCAGCCGCTCAACCTGCCACGGCTCGATCAGCCGCCGCGACCGCACGTCGGTCAGCGCGGTGGCAGCGAACATGGCGAGCACCGAGAACACCAGCCCCACCGCCACCACCAGGGGGATGTTGGGCTTGGTGGGGTGCTTGGGGAAGAGCGGAGGGCGGATGACGGTGTAGCGGTACTTGAAGGCGGCGCGTGCGGTGTCGAGCTCGATCTTCGCGCTGTCGATGCGCTCGAGCAACGAGTCGTACTTGGCCATCGCGAAGCGGAGCCGGGTGCGGGCCAGCTCGGCGTTGGTCTCCTCGGGGCTGCCGGCGACGGGCCGGCGTACGCTCGCGTTGGCCGCCGAGGTCGCGGGCGCCGGGAGGTGAGCCAGCTTGTCGTAATCGGTCATCAGCTGACGCTCGTCCTGTCGAAGCGAGGCCAGCTGGGGCGAGTCCTTCTGCAGGGCGGCGACGCTCTGCAGCAGCTTCACCACTGCCGGGTGCGCGTCGGCGTAGACCGCGCGCTGCTGCGCGAGCTCGACCTGGAGCTCGGCCAGCCGGCGCCGCCGGAAGTCCTCCAGCTCGCGAATCGCCTGGCGCTTGCTGTCCAGCATCACCTTCATCTCCAACGCCTGGCCCCGCTGGGCCTCGATGGCCGGGTCGCGCCGGGCGGACACCGGGGCGACCGGGGTGCCCCGGCCCCGGGCGGACTTGGCGGCCTCGGCGCGGGTGAGGTCGTCCATGGCCAGGTCGATGGACTCCTTCAGGTTCTGGGCATGGCCCTCGAGGATGGAGATGGTCTCGGCGATCGCCGAGACCTCCACCTGGTGCCGCTGCTCGAGGAAGTTCTGCTGAGCGGCGTCCACCAGCCGGTAGCCCTGCTCGGCGTCGGGCCAGTCGATCCCCATGCTGACGGTGTCGTCGGTGGTTTGGACCCAGAGCTGCTTCTCCATGTAGTCGATCATCGACTGGAGCCGCTCCTCGTCGGTGCGCGCGGGACCGAAGGTGTCGATGGCCCAATCCTTCAGCTTGAGCAGCCGGGGCCGGGTCGCCTCCCAGCGGTTCATGAGGTCGGTTTGCTTCATCAGCGAGACCAGGTTGTCCCGGCGGAGCACCGTCTCGTGCGCTGCGCGGGTGGGGGCATCGGCGTCAGAGGGCACGGTGCGCCCCGGGTTGCCCAGCGCCGGCATGAGCGAGTTCTTCTGGGCGAGGAGCTGGGTCTCGACGTGGTAGGTGCGCGGCAGGATGACGAGCACGCCCCCGGCGACCGCCAGCACCAGGAGGAAGACGGTCGCCGCGATCCGGGGATGGCGGCGCACCGAGCGCAGGACGAAGCCGGACTGCAGCTTGAGCAGGGGCAGGTCGATGAGCTGGAACTCGTCCGCCGGCTCGGACGAGGCCTGGACCTCGCCCTGGCTCATCGGCCCTCCGGGCTCGCCCGCTCGAGCCGACCGATGCACACGTTCACCGCGCGGCTGAAGTCGCTGCGCTTGAAGGGCTTCACCAGGTACGCGGTCGCGCCCACCTCCTCGGCGAAGGCGCGGTCCATCGGCTTGGCCCGGGCGCTCATGACCAGGATGGGCACGTCCCGGAACTCGGGGCGCGAGCGCATGAACTCGCAGACCTCGAACCCGCTCAGCTCCGGGAGCATCAGGTCCAGGCAGACCAGGTCCGGGGCGCTCGTCTCCAGGGCCCGGATCGCCGACCGGCCCTCGGCGACGTCGATGACCTCCAGCCCCATCGCCAGGAGGTAGGTGCGAACCAGCGCGCGCGCGTCGGGGTGGTCCTCGACGACCAGGACCTTACGAGGGGAAGCCATCCGTTCCTCGGTGCTCGGGGGCATCAGCAGACACCACTTCCTGAACTCGACTCAAGCGAACGCTTCGGCCGTTCGCTCCGCCTGGAACCGCGATCCTCACAGCGCATTTCCCAGGTACGTGGCGACGGTGAGGAAGCCCAGCCAACCGAAACCCTTGGTCCCGGGGAGGTTGTACCCCTCGAGCCAGGCCGCGCGCCCTCCAATCGAAAGCGCCAGCTGCGGGGCGAGGCCGAAGGTGAGCTTCCCCTCCAGGCGCGCGTCCCGCTGCGCGACACCCAGGGTCTGACCCACCTCACCCGTGAAGCCGAGGATGATGCGCTCCTTCCAGCTGAGGGTGGAGATGAGCAGCCCGCGGGCCCGCTCGGCCACGGTTCCTCCGATCCGGTCGGGCGCAGGCGCGGCAACCGCCTGGAGCTCGTTCCGCCAGCGGACCGACCGCCCGGCGACGGTCTGCCGGACCGAGATGCCGCCCATCGGGAGCAGGTCGGACTTCGGTGGTTGCACCGGCACGTTGTAGGAGTGGAACGCACCGATGCCCCCCAGGAGGTCCGTCTCCAGGCCCGGGGTCCAGATGTGGGTCCAGTTGGCGGTGAGGTTGACCAGGGTGGAGATGGGACCGTTGGTGAACCGCACGTGCGACACGTCGACCAGCGCGAGCAGCGTGTCCTGGCGAGACAGGGTCCAGCGGGGGCCGGTGGCGGCGATCGGTCCCCGCTGGAGCGGGACGAACGCCCGCGCGGCCTCGTCCGCCCCGCCGCTGGCCAGGTACCCGACGGAGGCGATCCACTGCCAGACGGAGGTCAGCGAGTAGGAGATTCCGGCGCTCGCCTCGAAGTCGAGCACGTTGACGAATCGCTTGTCGGGTGAGGTTCCCAGCACCGGCGGGGCGGGCGGCCCCGAGCCCGGCGTCTGTGGCAGCCCGGTTCCCGGCTGGCTCCCTTGTAGCCCGCTGAGCGGATTGAAGTCGTACTCCCCGAAGGAGGAGCGACTGTTGACGTAGAACTGCCAGCGGGGCGCCGGATGGATGTCGAGGGCCAGCCGGCCCTTGTGGAGATAGTAGACCTTCTGATCGGCCTGGCTGGCGATGATGATGATCCGCGGCTCGTACGCCACGGCAAAGGTCCCGGCGCGGAAGTTGAATCGGCCGGCCAGGAGCGGGTTGATCTCCAGATCGGTGGTCGCCGCGTCCGGGTTGGTGTTCAGGCCCAGGCTCTCCAGCGGATGGCCGGAGCGCAGCTCGACCCGTGCCCCGATGGTGAGCCGGGTCGGGTTCGGGGGAGGCGCGACGGTGCTGCTCTCCAGCACCTGCGGTGCGGCCCGGCTGGTCTCGCCCGCCTCGTCCCCCTCGGCTCCGAGGAGGAACGCGACCAGCAGCTGGGCGGAGACCGCGACCATCCAGGGGACCCTCGCCTACTCGACGAGGACCGTGTCTCCCGCGCGCAGCCGGAAGGTGGCTGCCTTGCCCTGCACCTGACCCAGGTCCTCGTAGGTGAAGCGGATGCGCGCCCGGGTGGGCGTCTCGCGGAGCACGAAGATCTTGTCCCTCGACGCGTACTGGGTGAAGCCGCCGGCCGCGGCGAGCGCCTGCATGACGCCCGAGTTCTGGGGCACCGGATACACGCCCGGCTTGGTCACCTCCCCCATCACCGCCACCGAGAACGGCCGTGCCTCCTCGAGCGAGATGGTGACCACCGGGGCGTTCATGAACTCCTTGAGCCGCTGCTGCAGCGTCTGGGCGAGCGCGGTGGGGGGCGTGCCTGCGGCCACCACGTCGTTGAGGAAGGGGATGGAGACCTTCCCGTCCTCGCGAACCCGGGCCCGGGCAGACATGTCCGGCTGGTTGAAGACGCGGATCTGCAGGACGTCCCCGGGCTGGATGACGTAACCCGATTGCGCAGGCAGCGGCGGCTCCTCGTAGTCGCCGGCCCAGACGAACGAGCCCGAGGTGCTGGCGCACCCCGCGAGCGCGGCCAGACCCACGGCCAGAGCGAATGCACGGTGCAGGTGTGGCCTCATCTCGGCGAGCGTCCCCTCGCTGGAGGGAGCTCGGCCCACGAAGAGCGAGCTCCAAGTGCGCGGCGGGACGTAGCATGCGCCGCGCGGACCGGGCAAACGGCCCCAGGGGGGCGATCGCGAGTCATTCTCGACTCATCCACGCGTTGCGCCCGGCGTGGGAAGGAGCCTTCACTGGCGATGCGCGCGCGCTTCCACATCGGACGTCTGTCGGCGGACGTGGTGCGGCTGGACGAGGCGGTGGACCGGATCGAGCAGCTGGTCGCCGCGGGCGCGGGGGGCAGCGTCTTCACCCCCAACGTGGATCACGTGGTCAACGCCGAGCGTTCGCCGGCCCTGGCCGACGCGTATGCGCGGGCGAGCCTCTGTCTCGCCGACGGCATGCCCCTGGTCTGGGTCTCGCGCCTCCGGGGGCCGGCCCTTCCGGAGCGGGTGGCCGGCTCGGATCTCGCGGGCCCTCTGCTGGAGCGGGCCGCCGCGCTCCGCTGGCGGGTCGCGCTCTTCGGCGGAAGCGGGGACGCCGCCGAGGTCGCCGCGCGGGTGCTGGTGGATCACGGCGTCGACGTGGTGGCAGTGGACGCACCACGGGTGACAGCGGAGGGCATCGCACCATCCGAGTCGCTGGACCGACTTCGGGTGGCTGCTCCGCAGCTGCTTCTGGTGGGGCTCGGCTCTCCGAAGCAAGAGCTGTTCGTCGATCGCGCCCGGGAGGTCCTCCCCGTCACGGTGGCCTTCGCCTGCGGGGCGGTGATCGATTTCCTCGCCGGGCGGATTCCTCGCGCTCCGGAGTGGATGGCCCGCGCTGGGCTCGAGTGGGCGTACCGCCTGCTGCGAGAGCCGCGCCGGCTGTGGCGCCGCTACCTGGTGAACGACCCCGCCTTCATCGGCATCGTGGCCCGGGACTGGCTGCGCCCAGCGGGCTCGCGTCAGCAAGATTGTTCGTGAGGGCGGTTCACGCCTGACCCAGGAGGGTGTGCGACGCCTCAGGCGACTTCACACAGAAGCCGTTTGTGTGTGGTGACGTGGTGCGAAAGACTCTCGCCTCGTCGAGGAAGTGACTCGCCGGGACGCGCGCGCCGGCGCGGCGCGCAGGGGAGCGGTCGGTGTCGATCAGCATTCAGCGCTTTGCGCCAACCCGCACGGGGAAGTTCGGGCTGGCGGTGGATCTCGCGGTGCTCGCGGCCAGCATGGTCGCGGCGACGCACGGGCCGTGGGCCGTGCGTCTTGCGTGGATCGCTTGCGGGCTGGGGGTGTTCTGGAGCACGAGCTCGGTCGCACACCACTACGCGCATGCCGCGGAGCGCGCGCCCTGGGAGGACGTGCTCCTCACGGTGATCATCCTGCTCTCGGTGGCGACGGTGCTCGCGGTCGGCGGCCGGTTGTTCCCGCGGAATGCGGCAGACCCGCGGACCATGCTCCTGCTCGCGCTTCCGGCGCAGGCGTTGCTGCGGCTCACGCTCTTCGCCTTCCTCCGCCGGAGGGCGCGGGCTCCGCGCCAGGTGCTGATCGTCGGCACCGGCCCTTTGGGGCGCATCACCGGTGAGGACCTCGGGCGGTGCCGCGCGCAGAGCAGCTATCTCAGCTGGCCGGGCGAGAGCATCCCCGAGCCGCTGCGGGGCCGGTACCTGGGCGAGGCGGGCGATCTGCCCGGAGTGCTCCAGCGCGAGGTGTTCGACGAGGTCTACCTCTGCGCGCTTCCGCCCGCGCAGTCCCGCTCGCTCCAGGCGGCGGTTCGCACCTGCGAGACCTTCGGGGTGCCGTTCGCGCTGCCTGCCTACAGCGTGCGGCTCGGGCGGGCGCACCCGGTGGCGAGCAGGGCGGTGGCGGACGGGTTCCTTCACTACGTCACCGGCTCGGTGAAGCCCGAGTACCAGACGCTGAAGAGGCTACTGGACATCGGTGGATCCGCGGCCGCGCTGTGGGTGCTCTTCCCGCTGCTGCTGGTGGTGGCGGCACTGGTGAAGCTCACCTCGCCCGGCACGGTGTTCTTCCGGCAGCTCCGGGTGGGGCTGCACGGCAAGAAGTTCCACATGCTGAAGTTCCGCTCGATGGTGTCCAACGCCGAGGCGCTCAAGGCGACGCTGGCCTCGCAGAACGAGCAGAGCGGGCCGGTCTTCAAGATGAAGCACGACCCGCGCGTCACTCCGCTCGGCCGCGTCCTCCGCAAATACAGCATCGACGAGCTCCCGCAGCTGGTGAACGTGCTGCGCGGCGACATGACGCTGGTCGGTCCGCGCCCGCCGGTGCCGCAGGAGGTGGCGCTCTACGAGCCCTGGCAGCGGCGGCGTCTGTCGGTCCCGCCCGGCCTGACCTGTCTGTGGCAGGTGAGCGGGCGGAACGACGTCGCCTTCGAGGACTGGATGTACCTCGACCTCCAGTACATCGATCACTGGAGCGTCGGTCAGGACATCGGGCTGCTCTTGAAGACCGTCCCGGCGGTGGTCAGCGGCCGCGGCAGCCACTGAGCAGGAAGCGGCGCGAGTCCCCCACGCCTCCCCGTTCCCTCGGCTCGCCGGGGGAGCGGGTCACTTCACTTGCCCAGGAGAGGACTCGAACCTCCATGCCTCGCGGCGCTAGACCCTGAATCTAGTGTGTCTACCAATTCCACCACCTGGGCGGGTGCGGAGGCGGGCCTTATAGGAGGGTGCCCTCAGCGTTTCAAGGGCCACTTCCCCTCGGATTCCAGACGGTGGCGGAGATCCGGATTCTCATCGAGGAACGCCTGGAGCGACTCCTGGGTGATGTCCACGTCCACGTCCTCCGCGCCGAGCAGGGACTGGCAGGCCAGCCGGGAGTAGGCCCGCACGTCGAAGGCCTGGTCGAGCCGGTCCGCCTCGGCGTCCTCCTGCTCGGAGAGGGATTCCAGCCCTCGACGCACCCAGACGTGGCAGGTCGAGCAGGCGCAGACCCCGCCGCAGGCGTGCCCCACCGTGGCTCCGCACTGCTCGGCCGCCTCGAGGAGGCTGGTCCCTTCAGGAACCTCGATGACCACGTCGTCGAAGGGGCTCCGGAAGCGGACGCGAGGCATCCCTAGACCTCGTCGACCTGCCGGCCCTCGAGCAGGCCCCCCACCGCCCGGTTCATGATCCGCTCGACGAAGGGACGCGACACGTCGTCGAGCGCCTTGATCGCCTCGGCCAGCGCGCCCGACTCGGTCGCGGTCTGGCGCAACTCGGCCACCCGGGCGATGCCGGCCTCGACCTGACGGCGCTCGTCCGCGGGCAGGAGGTCGGCGAAGGCGGCCAGCTGCTTGCGCGCGTCGTGGAGGATTCGCTCGGCCTCGATCTGCTGCTCGCGGAGCTGGCGCGCCTGGATGTCCTCCTCGGCGTGCTCGATGGAGTCGAGCAGCATCTGCTCGATCTCCTCGTCGGTCAGCCCGTGGGTGGGCTTCACGGTGATGGCCTGACTCACCCCGGTGCTCAGCTCCTTGGCCGACACCGAGAGGATGCCGTCGGCGTTCACCTCGAACCGCACCTCCACCCGCGCCATGCCCGCCGGGAGCGGCGGGATGCCCGAGAGCCGGAACCGCGCCAGCGACCGGTTGTCGGTCACCAGCTCTCGCTCGCCCTGCACCACGTGCACGTCGAGCGCGTTCTGGCCGTCCTGGAAGGTGGTGAACACCTGGGCCGCGGCGGTGGGGATGGCGCTGTTGCGGGGAATGAGCTTCTCCACCACCCCGCCCATCGTCTCCAGGCCGAGCGACAGCGGGATGACGTCCAGGAGCAGCACCTCGTCGGCGCGGTCCCGGTTGGTCAGGAGGTCGGCCTGCACCGCGGCGCCGAGCGCCACCACCTGGTCCGGGTCGATGTCCCCGAGCGGCTCCTTGCCGAAGAGCTGGGCCACGAACCTCCGCACCGCCAGGACGCGCGTGCTCCCGCCGACGAGGATGACCCCGTCCAGCTCCCCGCGGCCGAGGTCCGCGTCCTTGAGCGCCCGCCGGCAGGCGATGCCCGTCCGCTGGAGGAGGGGAGCGATCCACGACTCCATCTCGCCGCGGGTCACGGTGAACGTGCGTCCCAGCGCCGACAGCTGGGTGGTCTCCTCGTGGGTCAGCGTCTCCTTGGCCTTCCGCGCGGCGGCGAGCAGCTCGGTCACCGCCGCCGCATCGGGATGGACTGCCTCAGCCAGCCCGTGCGCCTCGAGGAAGCGGGTGGCGATCGCCCGGTCGAAGTCGTCCCCGCCGAGCGCCGAGTCGCCGCCGGTGGACTTCACCTGGAAGACGCCCTCGACCAGCTGGAGGATGGAGATGTCGAAGGTGCCGCCGCCCAGGTCATAGACCGCGAAGATCCCCTGGCTCCCCTTGTCCAGTCCGTACGCCAGCGCCGCCGCGGTGGGCTCGTTCAAAAGGCGCAGCACCTCGAGCCCCGCCAGCCGCCCGGCGTCGCGCGTGGCCTGGCGCTGGGCGTCGTCGAAGTACGCGGGCACGGTGATCACCGCCTGCTCGACCTTTCCGCTGAGCGCGGCCTCGGCGCGGCGCTTCAAGGTCCGGAGGATCTCCGCCGAGACCTCGATCGGCGTCACCGGGGGTCCGCCCTTCACCTCGAAGCGGACCACCGGCCCTCCCTCGAGGAAGCGGTAGGCGCCGAGCGACCGGGTCTCGGCGTCCTCGGGCCCCTTGCCCATGAAGCGCTTCACCGAGGCGATGGTGCTGGTGGGCTCGGACGCGGCGAGCGCCCTGGCCCGGGCTCCCACCACCACCGAGCCGTCGGCCCCGTAGTGCACCACCGAGGGGAGGAGCAGCGCGCCGCCGTCGTCGACCGGGAAGGCGCGGGGCTTCCCGTCGATCACCGCGGCGACCAGGGAGTTGGTGGTGCCGAGGTCGATGCCCACCGCGTGGCCGCGCGGCTTCAGCGGGTCGTGGATCTGGAGGAGGCCGCCAGCCATGGCTCAGCGCTCCTCCTCGTCGGAGCCCTCGGCCGCCTCGAGGAACCGGTGGTGGTAGCGGAGCCGGGCGAGCGCCTGCGCCGCCTCGTCGCGGGCGGCGGCATCGGCGGGGTTCCGCTCGAGCCGCCGGAGCGCGGACTGCGCCGCGGACAGCGTGGTCGCCGACTGGACCCGGACCCGATCGCTCAGTGCCGAGACCTGCTCGTCGTCCCCCGAGGCCCGGGCCGAGTCCAGCTGCTCGCGCAGCTCGAGCACCTCCTCCAGCACCTTCGGCGGAACGGTCACCGCCCGGGCCTCGTCCTTCTGCAGGTCGAACCCGTGCAGCTTGAGCAAGTAGAACGCCCGCGGCTCGGGCGCGCGCAGCGTCTTGTACGCCTCGTTGAGGAGCGCCGTCCGCTCCAGCGACAGCCGCCGCTCGCGCGGGTCGTCCTTTCCCGCGCGGTCGGGGTGGAGACGCAGCGAACGCTCGCGGTAGGCGCGCTCCAGCTCCGCCTTGTCCACGTCCACGCCGCGGGGAAGGCCGAGCACGTCGAAGAGGGTGGTGCCCGGGGCCACCGGCAGGACCCTCCCGCAGGCCGGGCAGACGTCGGCGCCCGTCACCTCTGACTGGCAATTCCAGCAGCGCATGGCCAGCGCCTCTAGACCGTGAAGCTCTCGCCGCACCCGCAGGCGGTCTTCACGTTCGGGTTCTCCAGCTTGAAGCCGGAGGCCATCAGCGTCTCCTCGTACCGGAGCTCGGAGCCCATCAGGTACAGGTAGCTCTTGGGGTCCACGAAGACGCGGACTCCATCCTTCTCGAAGATCTTGTCCCGCTCGCGCGGCGCCTCCGCCCACTCGATGGCGTAGGACAGGCCCGAGCAGCCGCCGCCGCGCACCGCCACCCGCAGACCCGCGTCCGGCGTGTTCCGCTGGGCGAGCAGGGTCTTGATCCGCGCCGCCGCGCCCTCGGAGATTCCGAAGGTCCTCGAGGCGGGGCGGGGCGGGGCGGCAGCCGGGGGAACGGCGTTCTGGGACGAGGCGGTCATCAAGTCGAGGCGGCCTTCGCCGCGCCCTGACGCTCGGCGCGCTTCTTCTTGAAGTCCTCGATCGCTGCCTTGATCGCGTCCTCGGCCAGCACCGAGCAGTGGATCTTCACCGGCGGGAGCGACAGCTCCTTGGCGATCTCCCGGTTGGTGATCTCCGTCGCCTCCTCCACCGTCTTACCCTTCACCCACTCGGTCACCAGCGAGCTGCTGGCGATGGCCGAGCCGCAGCCGAAGGTCTTGAACTTGGCGTCCTGGATCACGCCCTCGTCGGAGATCCGCAGCTGCAGGCGCATCACGTCGCCGCAGGCCGGTGCGCCGACCAGACCGGTGCCCACGTTGGGATCGCTCTTGTCGAGCGTGCCCACGTTGCGGGGGTTCTCGTAGTGATCGACCACCTTGTCGCTGTAGGCCATGGCAGCTCTTCCTAGTGCGCCGACCAGGCGATGGACTTGAGGTCCACGCCCTCGCGGGCCATCTCGTAGAGGGGACTCATCTCGCGCAGCTTCTTCACCTTGTCCACCACCAACCGCGCCACGGCGTCCACCTGGGCCTCGGTGTTGAAGCGGCCGAGACCGAAGCGGATCGACGAGTGCGCCATGTCCTCCTCCACCCCCAGGGCCCGGAGCACGTAGGAGGGCTCGAGCGAGGCCGAGGTGCAGGCGCTCCCCGAGCTCACCGCCACGTCCTTGATGGCCATCATCAGCGCCTCGCCCTCGACGTAGGCGAAGGACACGTTCAGGTTCCCGGGCAGCCGGTGCTCGAGCGAGCCGTTCAGGATCACCATGTCCAGCTCCGAGGTGAGCTTCGCCCGGAGCCGCTCGCGCAGGGCGAGGACGCGCGCCGACTCGGCCGGCATCTCCGCCTTGGCGATCTCCGCCGCCTTCCCGAAGCCGACGATGCCCGCGACGTTGAGCGTGCCGGAGCGCATGCCGCGCTCGTGTCCGCCCCCGTCGATGATCGGGGCAATGCGCACCCGCGGCTTGCGCCGCACGTAGAGCGCGCCGATGCCCTTCGGTCCGTAGAGCTTGTGCGCGGTCACCGAGGCCAGGTCGATCTTCATCGACTCGACGTCGAAGGGGACCTTGCCCACGCCCTGCACCGCGTCGGAATGGAAAAGGACTCCGCGGGAGCGACAGAGCTTGCCGATCTCCGCCAGCGGCTGGACGGTGCCGATCTCGTTGTTGGCCAGCATCACCGAGACCAGGATGGTCTGGTCGGTGATGGCCGCCTCGAGCTTGGCCAGGCTCACCCGCCCGTCCTTCTCCACGTCCAGGTACGTCACCCGGGCGCCCGTCTGGACGACCGAGTTCCAGCGCTGCAGCAGCGGGTCCTGCGCCAGCTTGTACTGCGCGGCGAGGGCATCCACGTCCTCGGGCTTCACCTCGCCGCCGGTGAGCTCCATCAGGCGGAGCAGCTTCAGCTCGTCGAGCCGCTCCTGCCGCATGCGCTCGAGCCGCTTGCCCGAGTCGAGGATGGCCTTGTGCTCGGTCTTGAGGGTGATGATGTGGTCGCCCTTGGACCGGTAGAACTCGGCCACGCCCTTGAGCGCCAGATTGTCCGATTCGGTGGCACCGCTGGTGAAGACGATCTCGTTCGGCTGGGCGCCGATGAGCGCCGCCACCTGGGCCCGGGCCTGCTCCACCGCCGCCTCCGCCCTCCAGCCGAAGGCATGGTTCCGAGAAGCCGCGTTCCCGAAGTCCTCCCGGAGATAAGGAAGCATGGCCTCGAGCACGCGCGGGTCGAGCGCAGTCGTGGCATGGTTGTCCATGTAGATCGGGAGGTTCATCGGTCGTCCGGGCCCGGTGCCTACATTAGCCTACCAATGTGGACCGGGTAGGTCGATTATAACGGCGGAGGTCCTGACATCAAGGTGGAAGCCGGCAGCCCCCGTGGGCGTTCCTGCTCGGATCCCGGAGCGAAACTCCTCTGAAGACGACACCATCGATGCAGGTGGTCTGGGTGGCCGGCCTGGCGGTCGTGGCCGCGCTCGGCCTTGCGCTCATCCCGGCCGCCCTGCCCACCGGCCCCTCTGCCAACCTCGACGCCGCCGGAGCGCTCGGCGCGGGCCGGCTCGGCGCCGGCGCGCTGCTGGTCTTCCTCGGCGGGCTGCTCACCGCGCTCACCCCGTGCGTGTATCCGCTCATCCCGATCACCGTCGGCGTGTTCGGTGCGCGCCCCGGGGTGGGCCGGGGGAAGGCCGTCCTCCTCACTTCGAGCTACGTGGTCGGGATGGGCGTGGTCTTCGCCACGCTCGGCGTCGTCGCGGCGCGCACCGGGGCGGCCTTCGGGCAGCTGCTTGGACATCCGGCGGTGGTCATCGGCCTGGCGGTGTTCCTCCTCGTGCTCGCGGCGAGCATGTTCGGCGCCTTCGAGCTCACGCTCCCTCAGGGGCTCGCGCTCAGGCTGAGCTCGGTGGGGGGCTCGGGCGTGGCGGGCGCCATTCTGATGGGGAGCGTTGCCGGCTTCCTCGCCGCGCCATGCACCGGCCCGGTGCTCACCGGCCTCCTCACCTACGTGGCGACCAGCCGGAGCACGCTGCTCGGGGCGGGGCTCCTCTTCGTCTATGCCCTCGGCATCGGGGTCCCCTTCTTCCTCATCGGTGTCTTCGCGGTCCGGCTCCCGAAGAGCGGCGCGTGGATGGACTGGGTGAAGAGCGCGCTCGGCATCCTCCTGGTCGCGCTCGCCGCCACGTACGTCCGCGATGCGTTCCCCGCGCTTCGGACCGCGGCGGCCTCGGCTGCCCGCGTCTGGGGCGCGAGCGGCGGGGTGTGGCTCGCCGCCGGGCTCGCCGCCGCGGGCATCCTGCTCGGGGCCATCCACCGGCGGTTCGGCGGGGGAGCGCACGAGGCGGTGCTCAAGGGCGTCGGGGTGGCGCTGGTGGCGGGCGCGGTGCTGCTCCGGCTCTCGGCGCTCAACGTCGGCGTGGAGAGCGCGGGCCTGGTCTGGAACCTGCGCTACGCCGGCGAGGGGGTGAAGCCCGAGCCGGTGGACGCCGCGCTCGCCCGCGCCCGGGCCGAGCACAAGCCGGTGATGATCGACTTCTTTGCGGAGTGGTGCGCGGCCTGCAAGGAGCTCGACCGCGAGACCTACGTCGCCCCGGCAGTGGTCGAGGAGGCCTCGCGCTTCGTCCGCATCAAGGTGGACGGCACGAACGCACTGGACCCGGTGGACGCGCTCTACCAGCGGTTCGGGGTGAACGGGCTGCCCACGGTGGCGTTCGTCTCGTCCGACGGAAAGGTCCTGGATGACCCCCGGGTGACCGGTTTCCTCGGGCCGGAGAAGTTCACCGCGACGCTCCGCCAGGTCCGGTAGCGGCCCCTTCAACAGCCCTGTCGCTCGCTTCCCGGGGGAGGAGGCAGGCGCATAGACTCCCACCACGGGGGACAGGCGGCGCCACGCCCCTCTCCCCCCAGAGGCGGGGAGCCCGAGCGCGAATGGCGGTCTCGCAAGAGAGGACAGTCACCCCGACTCAGGTTCCGGCAGGTGGTCGCGGAACCGCTCCCGGCGGGCGGCGCGTGCTGGTCGTCGAGCCGCAGGCCTCCACCCGTGGCCTCCTGCAGTTCGGCCTGGTCCGCGCAGGCTTCCAGGTGACCTCGGTCCGGAGCGCCGAGGAGGCCGAGCGCGTCCTCGGCCAGGGGCCGGTGCCGGCGCTGGTGGTGAGCGAGACGCGGCTGCCGGGGCTCGACGGGGTGACCTTCTGTGCCCGGCTCCGCCGTTCCGCGCTCGCCGAGGTGCCGGTGCTGCTCCTGACCACGCTGCCCTCCGAGTCGGCCACCGCCCAGGCGCTGGCGGCCGGCGCGCACGACGTGCTGGCCAAGCCGCTCTTCGTCGGAGACCTGGTGTCGCTGGCACGGCTCGAGTCGTCGCGCGCCCCGGGGAGCCCCACGCTCGTCGCCTCCACCCGCGAGGTCCCCGTCGCCGCGGCGCTCCGGGCGCTCCTGGCCGGCACCCGGAGCGGGAGGCTGGTGCTCGGGACGAGCGCCGAGCTGCTGTTCCGCGCAGGCCAGGTCGTCTCCGCCCAGGTGCGCGCCACCCGGGGGGAGCGCGCGCTCCGGCGCATGCTCTTCCTCGGCGAGGGTGCGTACGCCGTCCACCTCGGGCCGGTGCGGACGAGCGCCGAGCTCGGGGTGGACCTCCGCGCGCTCTGCGGGCCGTGGGCCGACGACCTCGCCGCCTGGCGGGCGCTGACCCGGGTGAGCATCCCGCTGGAGGCGGTGCTCTGCCCCGACCTTCGCGCACTCCTGGCGCAGATCTCCCAGCTTCCGGAGGAGGTCGAGCCGGTGGTGCGCCTCTTCGACGGGGAACGCACGGTGCGGGCGGTGGTACTCGAGTCGTCCTTGCCCGAGGCGCTGGTGCTGCAGGTCACCAACCGCCTCTACGCCTCGGGGGCGCTGCTCCCGGCGCGGGTGGCGCGCGCACGGGGCCTCGAGCCCGTTCCGCACCGGGTTCGGACTGGCTGGGACGACCCGGCCCCCCGCACCTCGACCCCGCCTTTGCCCTGGTCGACCGGACAGACGCCCGCCCCGAGCCCCGCGCTCGCCCCGACGCTCGCCGAGCCCATGCCGGCGGCCCTCGGTCCTTCCGGGCCTGCGACCGCGCCTCCACTCACCGGCCCGGGGCCGGTTCCTCCCGAGAGCCCCGGTCTCACCGGCTGGGATAGCGCGCCGCGGGTGGGGGAGATGGAGCGGGCCATGCGCTCGGTCCCACTCGGGCTCGAGCCGCTCCCGCCGCCGTCGCCGCGCGTGGAGACCCCCTCCGCGCCGCCGGCCGCGCCGCGCAGCACGCCCGTGTCGCTGACGCCCCCGCCCCCGTACCGCCCCCCGACGCCGCCGAGCGTCCCGGTCGCGCTCGAGGCGGGCGAGGAGTCGCCCCTGGCGGTGGCCGCGCGCCGGGTGGCGCTCGCCCAGCCGGTGCCCGGCGCCCCGGGGTGGCCGCGGCGGGTGCTCCTCGCCGGCCTCGCGGTGATGCTGCTGGCGTTCGTCGGGACCACGGTGTGGGTCCGCTCCATCGCGCCGCCGCGGGTTGCTCCTCCTTCTCCGGTCGCGCCGGCCGGGCCGGTCATCGACACCGAGGTGGACCGGCTGCTGGCCCGGGCCATGGAGCGCATTGACGCCCACGACGACGCCGGGGCAGAAGAGGCCGCGATGAGAGCGGCAGCCGTCGATCCGTCGGACCCCCGGGCCCCCTTGCTCCTCGGCCGGATCCACCTCCGGGCGGGGCGGACGCAGCAGGCCAGGGTCCAGCTGAACCGGGTCCTCGACCTGGAGGCGTCCGGCCCCCGGGCGGACCAGGCGCGCGCGCTGCTCTCGACACTCCCGTAAGGGCGAGGGCCATGTCCGGTCACAACCGTTGGACGAAGATCAAACGCCAGAAGGAGGCGATGGGCGCGAGCAAGGGGAAGCTCTTCACCAAGCTCATCAAGGAGATCACCGTCGCCGCCCGCCTCGGAGGCGGTGACCCGGGAGGCAACGCCCGGCTCCGGGCGGCGATGACCGCCGCGCGCGAGGCCAACATGCCTTCGGACAACATCTCCCGGGCGGTGAAGAAGGGCACCGGCGAGCTCGAGGGCGTGCACTACGACGAGGTCACCTACGAGGGCTACGCCCCGGGCGGGGTGGCGGTCCTGGTCGAGTGCCTGACCGACAACCGGAACCGAACCGCGGGCGACGTGAGGGCCACCTTCAGCAAGGGCGGGGGCAACCTCGCGGCGGAGGGGGCGGTGTCCTGGAACTTCCAGAGGAAGGGCAGCATCACCGTGAAGCCGGGCCCGAGCGAGGACCGAGTGATGGAGGCTGCGCTCGAGGCGGGCGCCGACGACGTGGTGGCCCAGGGCGCGGATGGCTTCGAGGTGCGCACCGATCCGGCCCTCCTCCACCAGGTGTCGGGCGCCCTGGAGAAGGGGGGGCTGTCGCTCGGCGAGCAGCGCTGGGTGTACCTCCCTCAGAACACGGTGAAGGTCGAGGGCGAGGCGGCAAAGAAGGTCCTCCGGCTGCTCGAGCTGCTGGAGGACAACGACGACGTGCAGAACGTCTGGGCGAACGCCGACATCCCCGACCGCGAACTGGAGCAACTGGGGGCGTAGTGCTACACATCCGTTCCGTGCTCGGTCCGACGCGCGTCCTCGGCATCGACCCCGGGAGCCGGGTGGTGGGCTGGGGCGTCGTCGAGCGGAGCGGCAGCGCGCTGGGGCACGTGGCGCACGGCGTGCTGCGGCTCGACCCGTCGGCCTCGCTCGAGCTGCGGCTGGTGGAACTCTTCGCCCGGCTCTCCGAGACGCTCGCCCGCCACGCCCCGGCCGCGGTGGCGGTGGAGGGGGTCTTCACCTTCAAGAACGCCCGGAGCGCGCTGGTGCTGGGGCAGGCCCGCGGAGTGGCGCTGCTGGTCGCCGCGCGCGGCGGCCTGCCGGTCTTCGAGTACGCCCCGGCGCTGGTGAAGAGGGCCATCGGCGTGGGTGGCGCAGGCCCGAAGGAGGCCGTCGCGCGGGCGGTGTCGTCCTTTCTCCGGCTCACCGACGCGCCGCGCGCGGACGCGACCGACGCGCTCGCGGTCGCCGTCTGTCACCTCCACCGCGCGGGCTCGCCGCTGCAGCGCCGCCCCCGGCGCGCCGCTCCCGACCTGAGCGACCGGCTCCGTCCGGCGGTCGTCCGGCCGGCCAGGTCCGGCGGGTGATCGCCGCCCTCCACGGCACCGTGCTCGAGAAGTCCGAGGACGAGGCCATCATCGAGGTCGCGGGCGTGGGGTACCGGGTAGCGTTCTCGGTGCTCACCCTGGCCCGGCTTCCGGCTCCGGGCGAGCCGGTCCGGGTCCGCGTCCGCACCGTGGTCCGCGAGGACGCGCTCGAGCTCTACGGCTTCCTCGGCCCGGTCGAGGAGGCGATGTTCACCCTGCTCACCTCGGTGTCCCACGTGGGGCCGAAGCTGGCGATGACGGTGCTCTCCGGCCTCGAGGTGGACGAGCTGGTCGTCGCGCTCGAGCGGGGCGAGGTGGCGCGGCTGACCCGCATCCACGGCGTGGGGAAGAAGACCGCCGAGCGGCTGGTGCTCGAGCTGAAGGACAAGGTGAAGGTCCTCCCCCGCACCGCCGCCGGTGCCGCGGCCGGGCCCCGGGGAGAGGGCCCGCGTTCCGACCTGGTCTCGGCGCTGGCCAACCTCGGCTACCGGCCCGCGCAGGCCGAGGTTGCGGCCGAGGCGGCGCTGGAGAAGCTCCCGGGCGCCGAGCTCGAGGCGCTGCTCCGGGAGGCGCTCCGCACCCTGCGCACGGCGTCCTAGCTGGTGGTACCCTCACGTTCCGTTTCGCCCCCAGCGTCCATGTCCCGCGTGCCTCCCGAAGTCGCCATCCCCGACGAGAAGCGCCTCGAGGCCTCGCTCCGGCCGCGCAACTTCGAGCAGTACGTGGGGCAGTCCACCGTGGTGGAGAAGCTCAAGATCTACGTCGCGGCGGCTCGGGCGCGGGGCGACGCGCTGGACCACTGCCTCTTCTCCGGGCCCCCGGGCCTGGGGAAGACCTCGCTCGCCCACATCCTCGCCGCCGAGCTGGGCGTGGGCCTCCACGTCACCTCCGGGCCCGCGCTGGAGCGGAAGGGCGACCTGACGGGGCTCCTGATCAACCTCCAGCCGCGGGACTTCCTCTTCATCGACGAGATTCACCGGCTCCCGGCGCCGGTGGAGGAGTACCTCTACCCGGCGATGGAGGACTTCCGGCTGGACATCACCATCGACTCGGGTCCCGCGGCCCGGGCGATGAAGATCGACCTGCCGCCCTTCACCCTGGTCGGCGCGACCACCCGCACTGGGCTCCTCACCTCGCCGCTGCGCGACCGGTTCCAGATCCAGGAGCGGCTCGACTATTACGCCCCCGGGGATCTCGAATCCATCCTCGCCCGGAGCTCGGGCATCCTCGGAGTGCAGCTGGCCGAGGACGGCGCCCGGGAGATCGCCACCCGCTCCCGGGGCACGCCGCGCATCGCCAATCGCCTGCTCCGACGCATCCGGGACTTCGCCGAGGTCGGCGGGGTGAAGCGGGTGGGGCGCGAGGTGGCGTCGCGGGCGCTGGAGCGGCTGGAGGTGGACCGCAGCGGGCTCGACCCGATGGACCGGAAGATCCTCCTCACCATCCTCGAGAAGTTCGGCGGCGGGCCGGTGGGGCTCGACACCATCGCCGCGAGCGTGGGCGAGCAGCGGGAGACGGTGGAGGACGTCTACGAGCCGTTCCTCATGCAGGAGGGCTTCCTCCACCGCACGCCGCGGGGCCGGGTGGCCACCGCCCGCTGCTGGAGGTACTTCGACAAGCCGCCGCCGGCGGACGTGCAGGGGGCGCTGTTCTGACCGCTCCCGCCGACCCGCGCGCTCCCGCCATCCCGCTCCCGCGCCTCGGCCCGGGCGGGGAGGTGCGGTTCGCCCGCGACTACTTCCACGACCTGGTCCGGGACAGCCAGCCCCACCCCGGGCTCTCGGCGGAGCGGGAGCGCTGGCTCCGGAGCTGCCGGGTGGAGGGCCGCGAGGAGCGGCTGTTCGAGTTCGAGATGCTGCTGCGGGGCATGGAACGGTACTTCAAGCTCCACAACCTCCCCATCGACTCGGTGGCCCGTCCAGTGGTCACCCGCGACTTCTCGGACGAGCTGCGCGACGTGCGCGACGCGCTCGGGCAGGCCATCAAGCTGGCCCGGCGCCTGCTCGACCCCGGCGAGGACCAGCGGATGATGTTCCGCCGCTATGTGCAGGAGCAGCTGGTGGACGACCGCGCCCGCCGCGCCCTGATGGACGAGGAACTGGAGGAGGACACGCCACAGGAGAGCCTCTTCCTCCTCCGGCAGAGCTTCGAGTCGCTGCGCACCGTGGTGGACTCGCTCCTCAGGCTGGAGACGGTGAGCTTCCGGGTGTTCCACGAGGTGGGGAACCTCGTGCTCCGGGCCATCCTCCACAACCAGTACTTCCGCCCGTTCCGGCCGCTCGAGTTCTGTCTGGAGTTCGACCGGGTGAAGTCCGTCCCGGTGCTCGACGCGCTCCGCAGACTCGGCGACCCGGAGCGGCGGCTCTTCACCACCGTCTTCCTCGGGCTGTTCCGGCTCCTCCACTACCTGGCCTATGTCCGGGCCAGCCCGCGCGGGGTCGAGCGGCGGGCGCGGGTGGTGCTGGCGCTGGTGCGGAGCGAGGCGTTGACCCTGGTGGGTTACCTTCGCACCGAGCTCGCGCCGCGGGTGGCGCTGCGCCGGCACCAGGGCGCAGGCCTGCGGATCGCGCGTGACCTCTCGCGGGTGGCGGACGAGATTGGCCGGCGTCTCCGGCAGGAGGCGGACGACCCCGAGCGGGTCCTGGACATCGGCGCCTCCGCCGCCGAGCACTTGAAGGCCCAGGTGGTCCGGCTCGCGGCCGCGGTCGAGGCGCGTCTGCCGGCCGACGAGAGCTTCGTTCGCCTCGTCTCTCCGGTCATCCTGGCGCAGCGGCTCCGGAACGACCTCTGGGTGTTCGCGCAGCTCGCCCGTGCGGCGGACGAGGCGCTCACCTCCGGGACCGAGCAGGCCATCCAGGGGGTCGACACGCTCGGGGCGTTCCTCTCGTACTTCCAGGACGTCAGCTACCAGCTGCTCCGGTACGGAGACCTGCAGGCGTTCGACCAGTTTGCCGCCATTCTCCGGGAAGCAGGGGCGATTCCGGCCGGCCCCATGGCCCGTGCCCGCCTGGCCGAGGAGTGCCGGGCATTCGCCGAGGCCGCCGAGGGTTGCTTCGTCGCCGTGGGGCGCAGGTCCGACGTGGCCGGACGCCGGTTCGACGAGGCCCACGCCAAGGCGGTGCTGGTGCGGTTCCAGCAGGTGTAGAAAAGTACCCAGTCGGACGCTCAACAGCAGAAAAGTCCGACAAGACGGACACTTGTGCGGTCGTCTGGCTGTTGGTTAAGTGTGCGGGCGTTGTCACGTTGCGGCATGCGGGGGGGAGTCGCCAGCCGTGCACAACTTCGAGACGCAGGTCGGTGTTCATCCGGAGCCCATGAGCGACGCGTCGTTCCACCAGCGAACCTTGGAGCAGCCCGTCGCCACCCGGGGAGTCGGACTGCACTCCGGCGCCCAGGTCACTCTGACGCTGCGGCCCGCTCCGGCTGACCACGGCATCGTCTTCCACCGGGTGGATCTCCCCGGCGCGCCGGGCATCCCAGCCACCGCGCCGCACGTGGTGGAGACCGCCCTGGCCACCAGCCTGGGCCGCGGCGAGGCGCGGGTCGGGACGGTGGAGCACTTGCTCGCCGCACTGAGCGGGCTCGGCATCGACAACGTCCGTGTCGAGGTGGACGGGCCCGAGGTCCCCATCCTCGACGGCAGCTCCGGCCCCTTCCTGTACCTGGTTCGCTCCGCGGGCATCCGGATCCTCGAGGAGCCCAAGTCGTTCGTGGTCATCCAGCGGCCGGTGATGCTGCGCGAGGGGGACCGCGAGGCCTCTCTCTCGCCCTGCGACCGGCTGCGCATCGACTGCGCGATCGACTTCCACCACCCGCTGGTCCCGGGACAGTCGCTGTCGATCGACTTCTCCGGAAGCTCCTTCAGCCGCGAGCTGGCGCGGGCCAGGACGTTCGGCTTCCTGAAGGACGTGGAGCGGCTGAAGTCCGCCGGGCTCGCCCGCGGCGGCTCGCTGGAGAACGCCATCGTGGTGGACGAGTTCAGCATCCTCAACCCCGAGGGGCTGCGGTACCCGGACGAGTTCGTGCGTCACAAGACCCTGGACGCGCTCGGCGATCTGGCGCTCTTCGGGCACCCGGTCATCGGGCACCTTCGCGTCACGAAGAGTGGGCACGCGCTGCACCACCGGCTGGTCAGCAAGGTGCTCGCCGACGCCTCGTCGTACGCCATCGTTCGTGCGCGTCGGCGGGAGCTCGAGCGGCTCGACCTGCGGCTGCCGGACTTCGCGCTGGCGCTCGAGTCGATCTGAGCCGCGGCCGCCGGGCCCCATCCGCCTGCGCTGTGGCCGGGAAGACCGGGCACCCGTCAGGGGTTTCTGGGCTTGCGCCGCAATGTCCATTGCTGGAAAGGTGCGCCTCCCCATGAATGTCTCTCGGTTCTTCGCCCCCGCGGCGCTCGCCGCCTTCGCCCTGGCCTGCGCCTGCTCCAAGCAGGCCAGCACGGCCTCATCCACCTCTGCTGCCGGCGGAGGGACCGCGCCCGACCGGGTGGTGGCGACCTTCAACGGCGGGAAGATCACCTCTGCCGAGCTGGAGAAGGAGGCCCGGCCCCAGATCGCCGATCTGGAGAACAAGATGTTCCAGGCCCGGAAGCAGGCCCTCGAGCAGATGGCGATGGAGCGCATCGTCAAGGCCGAGGCGGCCAAGGTCAACCTCTCTGAGCAGGACTACATCCGGAAGCGCATCGAGGAGGCGCCCGTCCAGCAGCCGACCGAGGCCCAGGAGCGCCAGTTCTACGACCGGTTGAAGAGCGGCGGGCAGATTCCCCCCGACGCGAGCTTCGAATCGCTGAAGGACCGCATCTCCCAGGCGCTGGTGAACCAGCAGCGGCAGAGCCAGATGCAGAAGGTGGTCGCCGACCTCCAGAAGCAGGCGAACCTCAAGATCGACCTGCCCCAGCCGCGGGTGCAGGTCGCTGCCGAGGGTCCCGCCCGCGGCCCCAAGGACGCGCCGGTGACCATCGTGGAGTTCTCCGACTTCGAGTGCCCGTACTGCGGCGCGGCCCACGACACGGTGGAGCAGGTGATGAGCAGCTACGCCGGCAAGGTCCGGCTGGTGTACCGGCAGTTCCCGCTGAGCTTCCACCCGCACGCGGCGAAGGCCGCCGAGGCGTCGCTCTGCGCAGCGGACCAGGGGAAGTTCTGGGAGTACCACGACGCGCTGTTCAAGAATCAGAAGAAGCTCGACCCGACGGAGCTCAAGGCCCACGCCAGCGAGGTGGGGCTGGATGGGCAGAAGTTCGGCCAGTGCCTGGACTCGGGCGACAAGAAGAAGGCGGTGGACGCCGACCAGCAGGCCGGGCTCGCGGCCGGAGTGGGCGGGACGCCGGCCTTCTTCATCAACGGCATCTTCCTCAACGGCGCCCAGCCGATCGACGAGTTCAAGAAGGTCATCGACGGGGAGCTGGCGTCGAAGTGAGCGGGGCCCGCGAGCGCATCGCCTGGGCGGCGGACGTGCCGCTCGACGAGGCGCTCCGCCTGTGGCCGCTCCTCTCGCCCTGGGTGGGGGTGGTGAAGGTCGGGCTGTCGCTCTTCGTCGAGCACGGCCCGGCGGCGGTCCGGGCGTTCCGTGACCAGGGCGCCTCGGTGTTCCTGGACCTCAAGCTTCACGACATCCCGAACACGGTGGAGCGGGCCGCCACGGGTGCCGCCGCCCTGGGGGTGACCTACCTCACGGTGCACGCCTCCGGAGGAGAGAACATGCTCCGGGCGGCGCTGCGGGGCGCGGCGACGGGGGCGAGCGCCGCCGGCGTCGAGCCGCCCGTCCTTCTCGGCGTCACCACCCTGACCTCGCTGGGGGATCGCGAGGTGGGGGAACTCGGGTTCGGCGGCTCCGCACGCCAGATGGCCGATCGCCTGGCAGCGGTGGCGGTCCGCGCGGGTCTCTGGGGGCTGGTCTGCTCGCCGCAGGACGCGCGGCAGCTGAAGATGAACCCCGGGGTGGTGTTCCTCTGCACCCCGGGTGTCCGCCCCGGCGGCTCCGACGCTGCAGACCAGGCCCGGACCGAGACCCCGGCCGCGGCGATCGCCGCCGGGGCCGACCTGCTGGTGGTCGGCCGTCCGCTTCATGCCGCTCGCGATCCGGCGGCGGCTGCCCGGGCGCTGCACACCGAGGTCGCCGCAACGCTCGGCTGAGGTCGGGGCCTGGCCCGCCCACGCGTCCAGGTCTCAGCGGGGGGCGGTGCGGGCGCGGCTCTCGAGGAACTCCGCCAGGGTGCGGACTCCGATGCCGGTCGCACCCTTGCCCAGGTACCCGCGCTCCCGGGGCGCGAGCGCCGGCCCGGCGATGTCCAGGTGCGCCCAGGGCGCGTCGCTCACGAACTCCCGGAGGAAGATGGCCGCGCTGATCGCCCCGCCCCAGCGATCGCCGTGGTTCTTCATGTCCGCGACGTCCGAGCGGAGCGTCTCCTTCTGGAGATCCACCAGCGGGAGCCGCCAGAACGACTCGCCGGCGCGCGCCGCCGCCGAGAGCAGCTCGTCCGCCAGCGCGTCGCTGCCGGAGAAGAGCCCGCCCACCCAGTGGCCCAGCGCCACCACGCAGGCACCGGTCAGGGTCGCGAGATCGATGAGCGCGGCGGGGTTCCGCTCCACCGCGTAGGCCAGCACGTCGCCCAGCACCAGGCGACCCTCGGCGTCGGTGTTGGTCACCTCCACCGTCTTCCCCAGCCGGGAGACCAGGATGTCGCCCGGCCGGTACGCGGCCCCGCTCGGCATGTTCTCCGCGGCCCCCAGGTACCCGAGCACCGGGAAGGGCGGAGCGAGATCGGCGGCGACCTGCATCGCACCCAGCACCGCCGCGCTGCCCGCCATGTCGGACTTCATGTCCGCCATGTTCTCGGCGCTCTTCAGCGACAGCCCGCCGGAATCGAAGGTGATCGCCTTGCCCACCAGCGAGATCGGCCGGGCCCTCGCCGGCGCCGACTTCTTCGGCCGGTACGAGATCTCGATCAGCCGCGGCGTGTTCTGGCTGCCCTGACCGACCGCGGAGAACATCCCCATCCGGAGCTTCTTCAGCTCCCGCGGGCCACTCACCTTCACCTCGAGCCCGTGGCCCTTGGCCGCACGCGATGCCTCCTCGGCCAGCGCCTCGGGCGTGAGCCGGCCCGCGGGCTCGTTGACCAGGGTGCGGGCGAAGTTCGTCGCCTCGGTGACGTGGAGCACGCGGTCCAGGATGTCCCCGAGCTCGCGCGGCCGCGCCGCTCCGTCCGGGAGCAGGAGACGCACCGCCTCGAGCGCCACCCGCTCGTCCCGCCCCTCGGTGCGGTACTGGTCGAACCGATAGGCACCCAGGGCCGCGCCCTCGGCCACCGGCCCGAGCGTCTCGGTCGGATCGCCGGGGAGGGCCACCGCCACCGAGCGGGCCCGGAGCCGCTGCGCCATCTTCACCGCGCGACCCGCCGCCTGCCGGAACGCCTCGGGGTCCGTCTTCTCGCGCGGCCCGGTGCCCACCAGCACCACCCGGCCCGCCGGCAGCCGCCCGTGGGTATGGAGCACGAAGGTCTGGTCCGGCTTCCCGCGGAACCCTTCCTCGGTCGCGGCGCGAAGCAGCTGCCCGGCCAGCGCCTGGTTCACGTCGGCCACCGCGCCGTTCGGGCGCGGAGACTCCTCGGAGAAGAGCACCAGCACGTCGGCACGGGTCCCGGCCGGCGCCCCGGTGGCCAGGGCGAATCGAGGAGAGGTGTCGGGCATAGGTCGGTTCAGTCGCCGTCGCGGCGGCGGCGACTGCCGGTGTCCTTGCCGGCCTCGTGCACCAGGAGCGGGGAGAAGAAGCAGTCCTTCTTCGTGTACTCGTCGAACGAGAAGGCAAAGCGGTAGCTCGCGGCGGCGCGCTGGTTGCAATCGGTGCGCTCGCAGAACCGGCAGCCGATCCCGGTGGGCACCGCGTCACGCCGGAGATCGGTGGTGGGCAGGCCGTAAGCGAGGAACTGCGCGTTCTCGGCGTGCGTCCCGAGCCCGATGCTGTACGCGGTCCCATGGACGATGGAGCCGCCGATCGGCTGCAGCTGCACCTTGGCGAAGCAGAAGTAGGTGGTGCCGTCCGGCATCATCGAGTACTGCCGGGTGAGCTGCGACGGGTTGAGGAAGGCGAGGTGCACCGCCCACTTCCCGCACGAGCCGCCGGAGGCGAACTTGAGCCCGTCGCCGCTGTAGCGCTTGCTGATGTTCCCCGCGAGGTCGGCCCGGAGGAAGTGGAACGGGACGCCGAGCTGCTTGGGGTCGCTCAGGTTGCAGAGCCGGTGGGCCACCGTCTCGTAGGTGGTGCCGAACACCTGGCTGAGGAGCTCCACGTCGTAGCGGGTGCGCTGCACCTCGCGGAAGAAGTCGCCGTAGCTGAGCAGCAGCGCGCCGGCGAAGTAGTTGGCCAAGTTGACCTTGATGAGCTTCGGCGTCTCGGCATGGCGCGTGCGGGTCCCGCCGAGGATGGATTCCAACAGCCGGTCTCGGTCCATCACCAGGAGGCCGATGGAGGTCGCCAGCTGGAACTTCAAGGGCTGCTCGGTGAGCGTGGGCGAGAGGGTGAGGGTCTGCTTCTCGGGGTCGAGCCGGCGCACCACCGAGCTGCCCGAGGGGCCGTTGGCGAACTCCACCCGGTACCCGAAGCGGTCGGCCAGGAGCTTCACCAGCTGATGGGACGTCACCTGCGGGTCGAGCGCGAAGTCACGGCGAAGCCGCTCGGCTTGCTCCTCGATCTCCGGGAACCAGTTGCGCTTGGCCTGGAGGAAGTCCGAGACCTCGTCGAACGGCGAGTAGTCGAGCGGGACGTCGGCCCCGTGCATCGCGCCCGCGGTGCCCGCTCCGTTGGTCTGCTGGGCAGCGAGCTTCTCGAGCTGGGTCCGGGTGTTCTTGTAGAGGTTGAACAGCGCGGCGACGGTACCGGCCAGCTTGGGCTCGGCCGAGAGGTGCTGGAGGTCCTCGGGGTCGATCTCCAGCGACTTGAGGAGCGGCTCGTCCAGGAGCTTGGCCAGGGTCTCGTCCACTGGCCCCTGGCCCAAGGAGCCCATGAACTGCTCGGGGTCCTGGTCGAAGTACCGGAGCGCCTTCCACAGGAGCGGGAAGGGCATCACCCGCTTCCCCTTCTCGATGAGGTTCAGGTACGCCGGCGACACGCCGAGGTCGCGCGCGGCGTCCGCCTGCTTCACGTGTCGCTGGAGGCGGAGCGTCCGGAGCTTGAAGCCGACGCTGGCGTTGAGGCTGCTTTCGTTCATCGAAGGGGGCCGGGCCGGGCCCGGGCGACCTCCTTCGCCTCTAGCAGCCAGGCGGCGGATTTACAAACGAATGGTCAGAGACGGCGCAGGGTTACGCCGCGCCGAGTCGAGGAATTTACAAGAGTCCGTCCAGCCTGGATTTCGGCTCTCACGGAGAGGGGGGAATCCGGCAGACCGGCTCCGGGAGGGCCCAGCGGCGGACCCAGGCCGCCACCGCGGCGTCGAGGCGTGCCCGGTCTGCGGGGCCGCGCACGAAACAATCCTCCAGGCTCCAGCCTGGCGGCGCGTTTCCCGAGTAGCCGTTGAGGGTGGGGACCCGGGCGGTGTCGGTGACCCAGAGCGCGTCGATCTGCGCGTGCCACGGCGGCCAGCCATCCGGCGCCGGCGTGTAGACGAACGCCGCGCAGCCCGGGTCCACCTCGCGGGCAATCTGGTTCACCCGGGCCCGATCGAG